>VOFK01004122.1_pt1 | contig 25766 bp, 34 predicted proteins | sample 5384121 | NCBI WGS metagenome assembly VOFK01 (sample SAMN12384730, study PRJNA508395) | human gut metagenome | isolation source: healthy gut J | host: Homo sapiens | reverse complement strand
GTTTGTCCGCCAGATGAATCTGCGCGCCCGCGCGGTCTGACACAACGCATTTTGCCAACCCGCATGGATTGGACAGCGGTGAAAAATTACTCCACCGCACTTGATCTTTGCTCATCTTGCACAGGCTGCGCTGCAAAACGCACAGTTCCGCTTGGCCGTCTCGACCAAATCCATAACCTGTGCGGGCAGGACTCTCACGAATCACAACAAGCTGCTTTGGCGCTATGACGGCTGCATCGGCGTTAAGACCGGCTATACCCGCCACGCGGGCCGCATTCTCGTCAGCGCTGCCGAGCGTGACGGCAGGATGCTCATCGCCGTCACTATCTCGGACCCGGACGACTGGCGCGATCATGCTGCGCTTCTGGACTACGGCTTTGCCGTTCTTGGGCGCGACACGCCCGTCTATCCGCAGAACAGGAGGATTGTATGGAAGAACGACTGCAAAAAATTCTGGCGCGCTGTGCAGATGTCTCGCGCCGCAAAGCGGAGGAACTGATCGCGGCGGGTCGCGTCCGCGTCAACGGCAATACCGCGCGTCTCGGCGAGCAGGCCGACGCGGAGGAGGACGTGATCGAGTTGGACGGCGCGCGCGTCAAGACACGTCAGGAGCCGCAGCTGGTCTATCTTATGCTCTGCAAGCCGCGCGGCTTCGTAACCACTATGCACGATGAAAAGGGCAGACGCTCTGTTGCGGAACTCGTCGCGGACGTACCGGAGCGCGTGTATCCGGTCGGGCGGCTGGATTATAACTCCGAGGGCCTTCTGCTCATGACGAACGACGGCGTGCTGGCAAACGCCCTCATGCACCCGAAAAAGAGCATCGACAAGACCTATCTCGTCTGGGTCAGCGGGTACATAGCAGGGAAGGAGCAGTCTCTTTCGCAGCCCATCGAAATCGACGGCCGGAAAACATCTCCCGCAGCTGTGCAGCTTCTGCACAAAGCCGGCACGACCGCGCTTTTCCGCGTCACGATCCACGAAGGCCGCAACCGGCAGATCCGCAGGCTCTGCGAGCGTGCAGAGCTGACCGTCACGCGCCTGCGGCGCGTGCAGGAAGGGCCGCTTTCGCTCGGCAATCTGAAGCCGGTCAGTACCGACCACTGACAGATGCGGAACTGCATGCAATATTTGAAGAAATTCAAAAGTAACCCTTGACAAATGCGGGACTTTTGTGTATGATATTAGGGCTGTCCGGGGTTGACACGGCCAGTCGATATCATGGAGTGGTATCGAAGCGGTCATAACGAGCACGACTGGAAATCGTGTGACGGTCAAAAAGCCGTCCGAGGTTCGAATCCCCTCCCACCGCCATATAATGAAAACCCGTAATCATGGAGATTACGGGTTTTTCTTTTTGCGCGGCAATGCTGGCAGAATGTTGTATGTTTTTTTATAAGGAATAAAACCAAACATTTTTATGAAGATAAATTAGTGTAAGCACAGATGAATGTACACGAAAATCGGCACGAAAGAAAGCATGACTCTCCGCGCAGCTGTGTATTTACAAAAAATTCCGGTCAATGCCATATACTATAAAATTGACTGGAAACGTTTTTTGAAAGGAACGGTATCTATGGTTCTGCCTTGCGAAGCTGGTGCGAGCACAACTCAATTTTTTAAACCATTTGTCGCCAACTGTTCTTTGAGATTACCCGGAAGGGGCAGGACAAGCTTGGCGAGTTGATGGAGGCCATCCACCGGCGCGATGTGGGAATGTCCGCGACCATGACTTTCGGCCCATTTCAGGGCGCGTGGATCATGCCGGAAAGACGAGCGGCGTCAGGGCGTTGTGCTTCATTCGCACGGCGGCGGCTATACCTGCGGCAATCTGACTATGCCAAGGGCTTTGCTGGCCACACTTTCAGACGAGTGCGGTGTGCGCGTGTTCTGCGCTGCCTACCGTTAGCGCCGGAGATCGCTTTCCGGCCGGCGCTGGACGACGGTCGTAAGTTATCAGTATCTGCTCTCCAAGGGATATCCTCCAAGCTGTGATTCTGCTCTGCGGCGAGTCCGCTGGCGGAGGACTTATTTACGCGCTTTGCCTGCGGCTGAAGCAGCTGCGCCTGCCGCCTCGTGCGGTCTGATCGGCATTGCCGTGGACAGACCTCAGGCTCGGTCAGTCCTATATTGATAACCGCGACATCGATCCTCCATGACGCCGGAACTGCTGCAATTCGCCGCTGCCCGGCTACACCGACGACCTCGAAACCCCCCTCTGCTCACCGCTGTTTCGGCGATTATCCGATCAGCCTGCCGCCGTCGCTTTTGTTCGCTGGTGCGGGGACGAGGTCATGTTTCGATGATACGCGCATTCTTATGAAAGCCAGCCGATTCCGGCTGCAAGAGCCAGATCGTCATTGCGCCGGAGCGCTGGCATGCGTATGTGCCGTATTATCTGAATGAAAAACATGTCCGATTTTGATACAATCGGTGGTTTATGACGCGCGTGCTCTCTCCGGTTCGCAAGCTGCGCTGGATGCGGCTGGACAACGCCGCGATATACCGGCGGCAAAGCGCCGGAACTGGACGAATTATTTCCGCCTGTCTGCCACGCTGACGGAAGACGTCGATTTGGGCGTGCTGCGCGCGGCACTGGATGTGACAGTGCGGCGTTTTCCGTCCATCGCTGTCCGGCTGCGCCGAGGTGTGTTCTGGTACTATCTCGAGGGAGATCACGAAAGCCCCTGCCATCGAAGAGGATAAAAGTTATCCGCTTGTCCATGTCCCGTTTGATGATGTACGCAAATGCGCTTTCCGTGTGCTGGTTTACGGCAGACGCGTTGCTGTGGAGTTTTTCCACGCAGTCACGGACGGCACGGGCGGTCTGATCTTCCTCAAGACGCTGGTTGCAGAATATCTGTGCCAGAAATATAAAAATCAATATCCCCGCTGGAAACGGCGTTTTGGGCCGTCTGGAGGACCCTGACCCGGAGGAACTGGAGGACAGCTTCCTGCGCTACGCGGGCGATATCACGGCCAGCCGCGCCGAGCAGACGGCCTATCATCTGAGCGGAACACCGGAGCCGGACGGCTTCCTGAACCTTACCACGCTCATGCTGCCTGTGCCCGCTGTGAAGGAAAAAGCAAAGGAATTTGGCGTCAGCGTAACGGAGTTTATCGCTGCCGTTATGATGAAGGCCATCAGCGACCTGCAAGCGGAAAAGGTTCCGCGCCGCATGCGGCGCAAGCCCGTTAAAGTTCTGTTGCCGGTCAATCTGCGCGGACTGTTCCCGAGCCGGACGATGCGGAATTTCGCATCCTATGTCACGCCGGAGATCGACCCGCGATTGGGCGACTATTCCCCTTTGCGGAAATTTGCCGGATCGTCCATTACAGGATGGGACTGGAAAACGACCCCAGGATGATGGCGGCGAAGATCGCAACGAACGTGGCGAGCGAACGCTCCCGCCGTACTGCGCGTCATGCCGCTGTTTGTCAAGAATATCGCCATGAAGGCTGTGTTCGATCTGGTTGGTGAGTGCAAGTCCTGTCTGTGCCTGTCCAACCTCGGCCTTGTCAAGCTGCCGAGGAAATGGCCCCGTACGTCGCGCGATGGATTTCATCATCGGCGTACAGGCCAAGGCTCCGCACAACTGCGGCGTCGTCAGCTGGAACGGAACCATGTATATCAACATGATCCGCAACATCCGCGAATCGGAGTTGGAATCTCATTTTTACCGTGTGCTGCACGCGCTGGGCTGCCCGTCAAGGTCGAGAGCAACCAGCGTTGGGCATGAATAGGAGGCTGTGAAACATGTATTGTGTCAAATGCGGCGTTGAACTCGCCGACAGCGAGAAAAAATGTCCTCTTTGCGGGACACCGGTATTTCATCCCGATATCCCGCGCAATCTCTCCGAGCCGCCCTTTCCGCCGGACAAGCGCATCCGGCCTGAGGACGTGAATCGTTCTGGTATTTTATTTGTGCTGACCATCGCGGCGCTTCTGCCTGCGCTTTTGTGCCTGCTCTGCGACTGGCGTATCAACGGAACGCTCGTCTGGTCCGGTTACGCGGCGGGCGCGATCGGTCTTTTGTATATCGTCATCCTGCTGCCCATGTGGTTCCGCCATCCCAATCCTGTCATTTTTGTGCCGGTTGATTTCATCGCAGTGGGACTTTATCTGCTTTACATCAACTTTGCTACCGGCGGGCACTGGTTCTTGTCCTTTGCTTTCCCGGTCACGGGTGCGATTGGCCTTTCTCATCAGCGCGGCAGTTGCCCCTGACGCACTATCTGCGCAGCGGGTATCTTTACATTTACGGCGGTATGCTGATCCTTGGCGGCGGACTGGCCGTGCTCATTGAGTTCCTGATCAATCTGACCTTCCAGATCCACGAGACGCTCTTCTGGTCGTTCTATCCGATGGTCGCAGGCATTGTGCTGGGCTTGATGCTCATCGTCATCGCTTCTGCAAGCCTTTGCGCGAATCGCTGCACCGAAAATTTTCCTGTGATATACTTTGTGATATACAAACAGCCTCCCGCCCACGCAGTGTTCTGCGGAGCGGGAGGCTGTTTGTAACGATACGTTTTATCGATCAGCTGACGCTTCTGCTTCGCGTGATTTAATGTCAGCAAGCATGCGTCGTAGAATTCCTTGCTGATCTTGTATTTACGCAGATAAATCATTAAGCAACCCGCGACGATCAGCACCAGCGGGATCGGCTACGGCCAGCTTGATGGTCAGCTTGCCGGATGCGGTCGAGGCGCGCCGCCGATCTTGTTGACAAGCGGCTGGATGGAGAACGTGATGGATTCCGAGCGCCGGCCAGCTTCCACTGGCCGTATTCAATGGTATCGGCGAGAACATGAGCATCAGCAGTTGGATGAACGCCTGACCGACGAACATCAAAATCGCGGCGGCGGCGATCAGGCCGATAGAATGCTCGGCAAAGAAGAAGGCCAGATAGCCCGCAATCACAAGAACCGTTGCGCCGGTGTAGAGCTGGCGGCGGTCATATTTTTTGGAAAACAGCGGGAAGATCATCAGTGCCGCCAGCTGTGCCACCCCGCAGACGGCGGCCAGAATGGCGTACATATTGATATCGCCGTAGAGATACTGCATATAGTACGTCGCAAAGCCGGTCGTCGCAGTAGCCGACCATAAACAGCGCCATGGAGAGCGTCGTCCACATGAGCTGATCGTTTTTGTGATGGCGTTCCACATATCGCGGATGGTGAACTTCTCGTCGTCCTCCTTGATCTCGCGGTTCTCCTTTACGCCGAACAGCGGGAAGCAGAGTCCTGCCAGATAAATAACGCTCACCGAGACGGCGACCGTCATCCACGCCTTCGGCGTATTGCCGAGGGCGGCGGTGATGGGCTGCCAGCCAACCATGATGATGTACATACCGATGTTTGCGCAGATACGCGCGAACGCGCCGTAATTCTCGCGCTGCTTCTGATCCTGCGTCAGGGCGGGCAGGAGCGTCCAATAGGCAATGTCATTGATGCCATAGCTGATATCCCAGAGGACATACGCGGCTGCGAAGAAAAATGACATAGGCCGTGCCGGTGCCGACGTTGCCGAACAGGATCAGATAGAAGATCACGGACACGACGCCGCCGACCAGGATCGCGGGCTTGAATTTGCCCCATTTTGTGTGGATATTGTCGATGACAAGGCCCGTGATGGGGTCGTTCAGCGCGTCGGCGATGCGCAGGACGGAGAGCACAAGACTTACCGCTGCGAACACATGAATGGGTAAGGAAAGAATGTTGGACAGGAAATATAAAAAGTGCGTTTGCCTCGAACGCATAGAACATATCACGGCCGATCGTGCCGAGGCCAAAGAAATATTTATTGCGGCGGTCAGGAATTTTTTCATGACTGCACCTCCCGGATAAAATAGACATTGGAGCCGAAATCGCCCTGCATACGCCCGTCCGCATCGTAGCCGGTCCCGGCAAAAGCGCGGCGCAAGCATGATCCCGGCGCTGTAGGCCGCACCGGAGGCCGTGACAGTCTGCTGGCCGTCGTACATTTTGTAATAGCTGTCCGCCGTCTGCACGGCAAGGCCGTTCGGGTTCAGCTTCACGGGCAGCACATGGCGCAGAAGCGAACCGAAATCGCCGACGCGCAGCAGCTGCGGGACGGCTGTCGAGCCGGTACTGCTTCTTCTCGTCCAGACCGGTCACGCGCAGACGCTCATAGCCCGGAGCGGCGTGCTGTACGCCGTGGAACACGCCCGCGACCGTCTCCTCCTTCGTCTTCGCCTGCCCAGATGATCCCGCCGCCGTCCGTTTTGCCTCTTGTGAAGCGGCCATACTGAAAGCGTGCGGCGGTGTGCCTTGTAAAACTCGATCTGCGCGCGGATCTCCGTCTGCTCAACGGGAAGCAGCTCCGTCAGATCCAGCTCGTAGCCGAGGCAGCCGAACAGGCTGACGTTTCCGCGCGTGGGAAGCGGCGTTGCGCGCAGCGTCTGCGCGTGCGGCCCCTGCCGACACGTGCGCGCCGAGGCACGAGGGCGGATAGAGGTAGCTGAGGCTCTGCTGGATGCGCAGACGCTCGACAGGGTCGGTATCATCCGAGCACCAGATCTGCGGGGAGAAATAGAGCATCCCGCAGTCAAACCGGTTTCCGCCGGACGAGCAGCTTTCAAGCAGAATTTCCGGCCTCGGCTCAAAAAATGCGGCGCAGCACATCATAAAGACCGAGGACAAATTCATGCTGCTTCGCACCAAGTGCGCAGGAATGCCGATTCATATCCCACTTGACATAGGAAATTGGCGCGGAATCAAGAACCTTGCCGACGCTTTCGACGATATGATCCCGCACCTCCGGCTTCGTAAGGTCGAGCAGCAGCTGGTGGCGGCCTCAGAAGATCGGTACGGCCAAGGCTGTCATGCAGCGCCCAGTCCGGATGCCGACGGTACAGCTCCGAATCCGGGCTGACGGATTCCGGCTCGAACCAGAGGCCGAACTGCAGCCCCATCGCATTCAGCTTTTCGCCGAGTCCCTTCAGGCCGTTCGGGGAGCTTTTTGGCGTTTACGGAGTAATCGCCGAGGCTGCTGGTATCGCTGTCACGCTTGCCGAACCAGCCGTCGTCGAGCACGAACAGCTCGCAGCCCAGCTGCTTTGCAAGCTTTCCGAGCCGCAGGAGCTTCGCCTCCGTGAAGTCGAACATACAGCCCTCCCAGCTGTTATAGACGATGGGACGGGCCGGTTTTTCCAATACGGCGGAATGAGCGCTTCGTTCACATAGCGGCCGAAAGCAGTCCGTAATGCCGCCGAAGCCGGCATCGGACCACGCCATGACAGCCTCCGGCGTCTCGAACCGCTCCCCCGGCACGCAAGCTCCCAATTGAAATTTGCGGGAGAAATGCCATGCATCACGCGCGTGAGAGGCCCTGCAGGCTTTTCTGCGCGCTCAGATAATGGCTGCCGGAATAGAGCAGATTAAAGCCGCAGACCTCGCCTGCCGTCTCCGCCGCATCCGGGGCGGCAAGCAGAAGCCGGGGTTCGCACGGCTGGACGACGCGCCGGTCGTGCTTTCCAGACAGGTACGCGCCATAGTGACGGGCGTTTCGGTATGCTGCATTTCGGCGATCCAGCCGCCGGAAAAAGGTGTGCAGCGTCCAGTCGCCCGGAAGGTCCGTGTTGGCGCTCATAAGCTTCCGGATAGAGATGGGCGTGTCGCCGCAGTTTTCCAGAATCGCTCTTCTTGTGAAGACGGTGGGCAGGACGCCGTATAAAAGCGTGAGGCGAAGCTTGGCCGCGCTGTCTTCCAGATAGACAGCAAGAACCGTCTGCCCGCGCGAGGCCGGAAGCGCAGAGGGGGTGAGCAGATTTCAGCGCTTCGCAGCCGGTATAATGGAACTCCGTGGAAATCGGCACGCCGTTCTGCAGCAGCTCCATGGGGCTTTCGCGGTAGTCTCCCCTGCCGCAGCCGCTCCATTCCAGCGGAAAAATATCCAGACAGTTGGCGTTGGAGCCTTCCCGGTAAAGCGTGCTGTCTCCCCGTTGCCGTTAGGCCGGCACGGCAAGTGCGTCTGCCGTCGGACGCGCTCAGGCGCGTGCCGAAATGCAGGTGCTCAGAAAGCCGTCCCGTACACGGAACAGGTAGGAGCTTTTTTCATTTTGCAGATGAAACACGCCGTGCTTGACTGTGATCATTCGACGCGGTAGACCTCCCCTCTGACATACGTGTTATAGGCTCGTCCGTTACGCCGTCATTGCGGATCATATCGGCGTAGAACTCACCGGAGCGCTTGATCGTGCGCGTCTGGGTGGCGTAATCGACGTTGATGAGGCCGAAACGGGCACTCTCGCCCTCGAGCCATTCAAAGTTGTCGCAGAAGCACCAGTGATAATACCGCTCGAACGGCAGGCCGGAACGGAGCATGGCGTGCAGGTGCTCGTAGATATACCGGGCGCGGAAGGCATCCTGATTGTCGCAGGTGCCGTTTTCCGTGACCCAGATGGGGCGCTTCAGAAGCTTTTCCAGCTTTTTCTGCGACCTGCGGCAGACCGTCGGGATAAATCTCCCAGCCGAGGTCGTTGCGCGGGCTGTTTTTCCGGACGCCGTCGGCAAAGCCCGTGACGGTCGAGCGCGTGTAATAGTTGACGCCATGGAAATCGCAGTATTCGCCCTTCGGCAGCTTCCAGTGGTTCTTCAGCGGCAGGCGGAACACGCCTGTGGACATAGCCTGCGTAATTGCGCCCTGAAACAGCCACTCGACGGCTCTGGCCGTGGCGGCCTGCACGGGATTTTTCGGGTTTTCCGGCTCAAATACACGCAGATGGTTCGCAAAGCCGACCATGGTGTCGGAATAGCCCATGGCTTCGCGCGTCGCGTGGAGAGCATCTGATAGCAGCGGATGTGGCAGAAGGCCATATTTTCCAGCACCGTGAACGTCTCGGAAAAGCTTTTTATGGCCGGGAGGCCAGTCGCCGAAGAAATAGCCGTTTGTGGCGTAGACGTTCGGCTCGTTGATGGTGATCCAGTCGCTGACCAGATCACCGAAGCGGTCGGCGCAAAGCTTTGCGAAGGACAGAAAATCGTCCAGATTCTCCCGCTTTGAAAAGCCGCCCAGACGCTCGAACCACATGGGGTTGGAAAAATGATGGACGGTCAGCAGCGGGCGGGTGCCAAGCTGCCGCATATATTCCAGCTCCGCGCGGTAATGCGTGATCGCCGCCTCGTCGACTTCGCCGCGCGCAGGCATGATGCGCGCCCATTCCACGCCCATACGGGCGATGGGCAGATGCAGCCCCCGCCATCAGCGCGCAGTCCTCGCGCCAGCGGTTCCAATGGTCGTCGGCCACCGCGGGGGGGTCAGAGTCGTCCTTGATCCGGCCCTGATGGTACCAGTCATTCCAGTTGCTTCCGACCTCGCCGCCCTCGATCTGCGCCGAGGCGGAACTGACGCCAAGCAAAAAATCCTTCCGGGAACTGCAGCCGCATGGGTCGTCCTCCTTTTCCTCTTATGGGTGTATATACTTGTTTATATTGTATGTGTTTTTCCAGTCTCCCGCAAGTGTCAATTTTGGACGAAAGCGGACCTGAAAATCTGTTCAGGTTTCCATATAGCGAAATCCCGATGTTATGTTACAATAATGTTGTTGTTATGGAAACCAACAAACGGCATGGGGGAGAAATGAATATGCGTCATACAAGATGGTTTAAGGACAAGGTTTTTATCAGATCTGGCCCCGAGAAGCTTCCGCGACGGCAGGCGACGGGGATCGGCGATCTGTGGGGGTATTAGAGAAGCTGGACTATCTGAAGGAACTCGGCATTGACGGTGTCTGGTTCTCGCCGCTCTATCCGTCGCCCGGAGCGGACTGCGGCTATGATATTTCGGATTACATGGACATTGCGCCGGAATACGGCGGCATGGAGGCATTCCGGGCTGTTCTGGACGGGCCTGCACGAGCGCGGGATGAAACTTGTCATGGACCTGGTCGTTAATCATACGAGCGACGAGCATGAATGGTTCCAGAAATCCCGGCGGCGCATTGCGCCGTATACCGATTATTACATTTGGCGGTCCGCCAAACCAAACGGAAAGTTGCCCAATAACTGGGACAGCCATTTTGAGGGCAAGGCATGGCAGTGGGACGATCTGCGGCAGGAATATTATCTGCATCTGTTTGCCGTCAAGCAGCCAGATCTCAACATGGACAATCCGCTTGTCCGAACAGAGGTCAAGAAGATCCTCAAATTCTGGCTCGATCTCGGCGTCGACGGCTTCCGTGAAGATGTGATCACCTTTATTTCCAAAAAGGAGGGCCTGCCGGACGACCATCTGTTCCCGATCTTCAAGGGCATCCGGTTTTTACAATCACGGCCCGCACATCCACGAGTATCTGCAGGAGTTCCGCCGAGATGTGCTGGAGAATTACGACTGCATGACCATTGCTGAAGCGCCGCTCGTCACGCCGCAGCGGGCGCTGGATTACATCGAAGAGTCGGACACGAATGAGATCGACATGATGATCCAGTTCCAGTGTATGTGCGCCGACTGCTTCTTTACGGACTATATGCCGCGCAGTTTCTCCTTAAAGCGCCTGCGCCGGGCCTTTTCCAGCTGGCAGACGCAGCTGGACGGGCGCGGCTGGAACGCGCTGTATCTCGAAAATCACGACCACCCGCGCGTGATCTCACGCTACGGCAGCGAACAGTACCGCGTGGAGAGCGGAAAAATGCTGGCTGTCAGCTATCTGTTTTTGAAGGGCACGCCGTTCATCTATCAGGGTCAGGAGTTCGGCATGACGAACTGGCGGCCGGAAAGCACCAGTATGTACGAGGACGTGCAGACCCGCAACCAGCACCCGGACTGGCCGGAGGAAAAGCGCCTTGCGCTCTATCACCGCGCGTCCCGCGACTCTGCCCGCACGCCCGTGCAATGGACAGACGGCGAACACGCCGGATTCACGACCGGTACGCCGTGGTTTTATGTCAACGAAAATTACACGAGCATCAACGCAGAGCAGGCACTGCACGACCCGGATTCGATTCTGAATTTCTACAAAAGGCCATTGCCCTGCGCAAAAAGCCTGCCGTCGTCCGCGACGGCAGCTATCAGGAATATTACAGGGGCTCGGACAAGCTTTATGTCTACGCCCGCGAGACAAAGGAGCAGAAGCTGCTGGTGATCTGTTCGTTCACCGACAAGCCTGTGCGCTTTCAGGCGCCGTATAACTTCTCACTTGGCGACATGAAGCTTCTTCTGACGAATTACGACGGTACCCGCGAGGAAAACAGCTTCCTCACCCGCCCATACGAGGCCCGCGTCTATCTGTACGAATAAACGCTTCATTATATTATGTAAACACGAATGAACCCCGCCGGGTCCATGCGTGTTTTTCAGTGTGCAAAAAGCGATTTTTGTTCTCCTGCTGTCTTACAGGAAGAATTTCCGGTGCAGGGATTCGCGCAGGGGCTTGCAGATGGCGATGACGATCAGCATCAGGCCGAGCACAATGCCCGCGACCATCGGATAAAATGACCAGAAGAGCGTCTCGTGGATCTGGAACGTCAGATTGATCAGGAACTCGATGAGCACGGCCAGACCGCCGCCGAGGATCAGCATACCGCCGTAGATGTAAAGATACCCGCCGCGCAGATAGTGCGTCAGGGCAACGGCTGCGCTGATGAGCAGGCCGATCGCACCTGTGACCGGGAATGCAAAGGACAAGAACCAGTGCCCGCCGGTGGCAAAGTTGATATAGAGCAGGTACAGTCCCACCGCGATGAAATCGACCGGCACAAATATGACGGGATTGGGCCGCCGGAACCACATGGGCAGCAGGATAACGACATACAGCAGCGCAATCGCTCCCGCCGCATAGCCGGACCAGACAAGCGTTCCGTTGATGCGCCAGTCGCACAGCAGACACAAAAGTGCGGGCAGAAGCGCCGCGATGGTCAGCACGAACAGGACGCCGGAACGGTTCACGTCCTCGGGCCGGATGCGTTTGTCCGGCGGAAAGGGCGGCTCGGAAAGATTGCGCGGAATATCAGGATGGAACACCGGCGTCCCGCACAGAGGACATTTTTTCTCGCTGTCGGCGAGTTCAACGCCGCATTTGACACAATACATGCTTTTGTAGCCTCCTATTCATGCCCAGCGCTGGTTGCTCTCGACCTTGACGGGCAGCCCCAGCGTGTGCAGCACACGGTAAAAATGAGATTCCAGCTCCGGCTCGCGGATGTTCCGGATCATGTTGATATACATGGTGCCGTTCCAGCTGACGACGCCGCAGTTGTGCGGAGCTTTGGCCTGCACGCCGATGATGAAGTCCATCCGCGCAACATACGGAGCCATTTCCTCCGGCAGTCTGACAAGACCGAGGTTGGACAGGCACAGGCAGGATTTGCACTCGCCGACCAGATCGAACACGGCCTTCATGGCGATATTTTTCACGAACAGCGGCATGACGCGCAGCACAGCGGAGCGTTCGCTCGCCACGTTCGTCGCGATCTTCGCCGCCATCATCCGGGGATCGTTTTCCAGACCCATCCGGTAATGAACGATCCGGCAGATCTCCGCAAGAGAATAGTCGCCCAGGCGCGGATCGATCTCCGGCGTGACATAGGACGCAAAGTTCCGCATCGTCCGGCTCGGGAACAGGCCGCGCAGATTGACCGGCAGCAGAACCTTGACAGGCTTGCGCCGCATACGGCGCGGAACCTTTTCATTCTGCAGGTCGCTGATGGCCTTCATCATGACGGCGGCAATGAACTCTGTCACGCTGACGCCGAATTCCTTCGCCTTTTCCTTGACAGCGGGGACGGGCAGCATGAGCGTGGTGAGGTTCAAAAAGCCGTCCGGCTCCGGCGTTCCGCTCATGTGGTAGGCGGTCTGCTCGGCGCGGCTGGCGGTGATGTCGCCCGCGTAGCGCAGGAAGCTGTCCTCCAGCTCCTCCGGGTCAGGATCCTCCAAGCGGCCCAAAACGCCGTTTTCGGCGGGGATATTGATCTTGTATTTCTGGCACAGATATTCCGCAACCAGCGTTTTGAGGAAGATCAGACCGCCCGTGCCGTCCGTGACTGCGTGGAAGAACTCCACGGCGATGCGGCTGCCGTAGACCAGCACGCGGAAGGCGCATTTGCGCACGTCGTCAAACGGGACGTGGACAAGCGGATAGCTCTTGTCTTCTTCAATCGCGGGAGCCTTCGTGATCTCCTCGAGATAGTACCAGAACACGCCCCCGGCGCAGGCGGACGGCGATGGACGGAAGCGCCGCACCGTCACGTCCAGCGCGGCGCGCAACACGCTCAGATCGACCTCCTCCGTCAGCGTGGCGGACAGGCGGAAATAATTCGTCCAGTTCCGGCGCTTGGCCGCCGGGTAAATTTTCGCGGCATTGTCCAGCCGCATCCAGCGCAGCTTGCGCACTGGAGAGAGCACACGCGGTCATGAACCGTCCGATGGTGTCAAAATCGGACATATTTTCATTCAGATAATACAGCACATATGCGTGCCAGCGCCCGGCGCAATAACGATCTGGCTCTTGCAGCCGGAATCGAGCCGCTTTTATGCAGCATCCGCGTATCGTCGAGCATGACCTCGTCTCCGCCGACGAACAGCAACGACGGCGGCAGGCCCGTCAGATCGCCGAACAGCGGCGAGCAGAGGGGATCTTTCGGGTCGTCGGTATAGCAGGCAGCATAGAATTGCAGCAGCTCCGGCGTCATGGAGGGGTCGATGTCGCGGTTGTCGATATAGGACTGGCCGGAGCCGGTCAGGTCGGTCCACGGCGAAATGCCGATCAGGCCGCACGGAAGCGGCAGGCGCAGCTCCTTGAGGCGCAGGCAGAGGGCGTAAATGAGTCCGCCGCCGGCGGACTCGCCGCAGAGCAGGATCTGGCTGGCGGGATAGCCCTTGGAGAGCAGATACTGATAGCTCACGACCGCGTCGTCCAGCGCAGCCGGAAAGCGGTCCTCCGGGGCCAGACGGTAGGCTGCGCAGAACACGCGCACACCGCACTCGTCTGAAAGCGTGGCCGCGAAGCCCTTGGCATAGTCCAGATTGCCGCAGGTGTAGCCGCCGCCGTGCAGATAGAGCACAACGCCCTGACGCCGCTCGTCTTTCGGCATGATCCACGCGCCCTGAAATGGGCCGAAGTCATGGTCTCGGACGATCACGTCGCGCCGGTGGATGGCCTCCATCAGCTCACCGAGCTTGTCCTGTCCCTTCCGGGTGATCTCCAGAGAGCAGTTGGCGACAAAGGGTTTAAAGAAATTGAGCTGTGCGCGCACCAGCTTCGCAGGCAGACCCATAGATACCGTTCCTTTCAGAAAAGCGTTTCAATCAATTTGTATAGTATAGCATTGACCGGAATTTTTGTAAATACACGAAACCGCGCCGGAAGGGATTTTCCTTCCGGCGCGTCGCCATTGAGGTACAGAGGTTACAGCGAAAAATCTGCGTCGTCGTGGGTGTGCTTGGGGGCGGCGGGGCGGCCGGGGATGCGTCGGAGGGGGTCGTAGCGGAAGCGGCGGCAGCGGTGGTCGCTGGGGACGATGCCGCAGAACTGGCAGACCATCGTTTCATCGTCAATTTTCCCCGCGAACTGGCAATAGGTACAGTAGCGGTCGATCTTCTTTCGGAACAGCATGGCAAGCCGCCTCTCTTCTTTCGTGTTGCCCCCCATTATACACGCTTTCCGTGCAAATTGCTATGGTACTTTTTGCGAAAAAGCAGCAGGCTCACCGAGCACAGCAGCAAAGACGCCGCTCCCGCCGTTTCCGGGCCTTGCGTACCGGAAAAGGCGGCGGCGGGCCAGCTTTCCGCGTGCAGCAGCGGTGCGGCGATTGAGCGAGCGTGCAGGAAAGCGCAGCCTGAAGCGCCTTGCACGGCAGGAGCCGCTTTCCGCTCAGCCCGTGCTCCTGCACGGCGGCGCGGCTCTGCGCCAGAACGCTTACGCCGCCGAAGGACAAAAGCGCCGCCGCGATGCACAGCTTCCATTGAAGCGCAAGCGCGCAGTCCGCCAGCGCCGCGCAGCCCGCGGACAGCTCCAGCGTACCGAGGAACAACGGCAGTGCCTCTGACGGCAGGAAGCGGCCTGCGGCAAGCAGAAAATAGCGGGAGAGAACGGAAAAAACCGTGACAAACATACAGATTTGGATCGCGCTCATCCCCGCGCGGCGCACCGATTCGGAAAAGGCTGCGGCAAAGGATTCCGGCTGCGGCGGCTTCGCGACGGCTTTGGCGGGCGCGTACTGTTTTTTCGCGGTCAGACGGCAGACGAGCACGGCAGAGACGATCTGCACCGCGTACAAAAATGCGCCTGCCGCCGCGCTTTTGAAGACCGCGCCGCCGAGTACGCCGAAGATAAACGACGGCCCGGATTGATTACAGACGGCAAGCGCGCGCTCCGCGTTCGCTCCGGACAGCTCCCCTCGCGCGTAAAGCGTACCCGCCGCCTGCGCGCCGGCCGGATAGCCGCCGAGAAGCCCCAGCAGAAACGCGCTGCCCGCTGCGGGCGGCAGACGCAGAGCTTTGCCGCCGCGCCGCCGAATCGCGCGGAAAACCGCGTAGAAAAGCCGAGCAGCAGGAATAAATTGCTGCACACAAAAAACGGAAACAGCGACGGCAGGATCACCCGTCCGCAAAGCGTGAGTGCGCTGCGTACACCATCCGCCGCAACCTGCGGCAGAGCAATCAGCAGAACAAGCGCCGCCAGAAGCGCAAGCGCCTGAAATAGCTTTCTTCATGCCTCTCCCCTCCCTCGGATAAAAACCTATGCAGCCATGGAAAGAATTAGTCTGTCCGGCATAAGCATATAGCAAACGAAAAACAGGAGGCGCTGCCGTTTGAAAAAACTGCGTTCGTATCTGGCCGCCGCATCTGTGCGGCTGGGGCTGCCGATGGATATTGCCGCGGGGCTGCCGCATCTGGAGGTCAACGGGTTCCGGGAGTGCTCGGTCGACCGGCACACCGGGATTCTGGAATATAACCGGGAGCGGATCGTGATCGGGCTGAACATCGGAAGCCTGACCGTTGTAGGAAGCGGGCTGGAGATTCGGCAGATGCACCGCGAACGGCTGACGATCATTGGTCAAATCGACTCTCTGACCTACGGTGAGGGAGGTCTGCGCGGATGTGGCGGGTGATCTGGTTTTTTCTCGGCGTGTCTCGGCTGTCCATCACGGGAGCAAGCCCGGAATGGTGTATGCAGCGACTGGCAAAGGCGCGTATCGCGCTTCATTTCTGCGCAAAACCGGACGACTTTACCGCCGAGGTCTGGATCCTGCGACGGGACGAGGCGCGCGCGGCGCAGCTCGTGCGCATGGGCGGGTGCGACTGTGCGGTCATAGAGCGCGGCGGCTTTTCCACCGTGTTCGGCGGGCTGCGGAAGCGGCCCGCGCTGCTTATTCTGCTGGCAGCGGCTATCGCAGCGGGGATCGTTGTGCCGAAATATGTTTTTTTCTACGAAGTCGAGGGAAACGAGGCTGTCCCGAGCGCGCAGATCCTGCGGGAGCTGCGGGAGCTTGGCGTGGGGTTCGGGACATATGGGCCGTCGATCAAGCCGCAGGAGCTGAAGAACCAGATGCTGCTTCGCATTCCGAAGCTGCAGTGGCTGACGGTGCAGCAGAGCGGTATGTGTGCGCGCGTGGTCGTGCGGGAACGGCCAGACAAGGCTCCGGTGCTCGACCGAAAAGTGCCGACAGATGTAATCGCCTCGCGTGCGGGCGTCTTAACGCGCGTGGAGGCTGTGGCCGGGAACTGTCTCTGCGCGCCGGGGCAGGCTGTTGCGGGCGGAGAGCTGCTGGTATCGGCGTACACAGACTTCGGCTTTAAAACGCAGGTAACGGCAGCGCGGGCAGAGATCTATGCCGAGACGGTCCGGCAGGCCGTGTGCGTCCTACCGGAGGCGGAGCAGATCAAGACGAACCGCACGGCTCCGCGCTATGCGGTCAGTTTGCTTGTCGGACGGCGGCGCATTTCGCTTTTCGGCGCGGACGTACCGGAAGGATTTTACGAAAAAGAGACAAAAACGCGGGTTCTGACGCTCCCCGGCGGTTTTTCTTTGCCATTGGGGATTGCAATTACAAGAATTTGTGAGTATGATACAAGAGAAGAAAAATTGCGGGCGCAGGACGCGGAAGACCGGCTTCTGGAGTTGGTGCAGGCAGATGCCTTGCGCGATATGATTGCCGGAAGCATTACGGGCTGCTCTGTTCGGACGGAGCGTTCCGGCGGCTGTATCCGCCTGCACGCAAGTCTGCGGTGCGAGGAAATGATTGCTCGTATGCGGCCCGCAAGCCTAAAGGAAGCGATTGAATGACAGAACGGACCATCAATGCCGAGCGTGTCGAACAGCTGATTGATGTTTTCGGCTCCTTTGACGAAAATGTACGCAAAATCGAAGACGCGTTCGGCATCAAGATCACGAACCGCAACAACGAACTCAAAGTCACAGGCGACGAGGAAGCCGCCGACAAGGGGTGCCGCGCAATTGAAGCGCTGCTGGCGCTGTCTGCCAAGGGCGAGGAGATTGATGAGCAGAAGGTGCGCTATCTGATTAATCTTGTCAACACAGGAAACGAAGATCAGGTCAGCAAAATGGCCAAGGATGTCGTCTGCGTGACAGCCAAGGGAAGGCCCGTCAAGGCCAAGACCATCGGCCAGCAGAATTATCTCAAAGCCATTGAGAAAAACACCATCACCATCGGCGTCGGCCCCGCCGGTACGGGCAAGACGTATCTTGCCGTGGCAGAGGCCGTCGCGGCGTTCCGCGCCAAAACCGTCAACCGCATCATCCTGACGCGGCCCGCCGTTGAGGCAGGCGAACGGCTTGGCTTCCTACCGGGCGATCTGCAGAACAAGGTTGACCCCTACCTGCGTCCACTTTACGACGCGCTGTTCGATATGCTGGGGCCGGAGACGTATGGAAAGTATCTTGAGCGCGGAAATATTGAGGTTGCTCCGCTGGCATATATGCGCGGGCGGACACTGGACGACAGCTTTATCATTCTCGACGAAGCACAAAACACCACACGCGAGCAGATGAAGATGTTCCTGACGCGCCTCGGCTTCGGCTCGAAAGATCGTCATACCGGCGATATTACGCAGATCGATCTGCCGGGCGACAAGGTCAGCGGTCTGAAGGAGGCCATCCGGGTGCTGGACGGCGTGGAGGATATCCAGATTTGCCGTCTGACGCCTGCGGACGTGGTGCGGCACGTGCTGGTGCAGCGCATCGTTGCGGCCTATGACAAATATGAAAAAGAACCGGCTGCCGGACGAACGCGCTCGAACCTTCACAAAGAAGCCGGACTGGAAGAGGGAGAAGAAATGAAGCATCGCATTGTCATCCGCTGCGAAGGCCGCAGTCTGCGCGACTTTGCGCTCAAGCAGCAGATTTCCAAATGTATCACTGCCGCGCTGGCCCATCAGGGTGTCAACACCCCTTGTGAGATCAACGTCCTTGTGACAGACGACGAGGGCATCCGCGCCATCAACAACGCATACCGCAAGATCGACAAGGCGACGGACGTGCTGTCGTTCCCGATGTTTGAGCTGACGGCGGGGCAGCTTCCCGCATCGTGGGACGCTTACAAAGACCCGGATACCGGCCTTGTGCCGCTGGGCGACATGGCCATCAGCCTCGAACGGGCCAGACAGCAGGCCGCAGAGTTCGGCCACAGTGCCCGGCGCGAAGTCGGGTATCTGACCATCCACTCCATTCTGCATCTGCTGGGCTACGACCATGTGGACGAAGGGCCAATGAAAAAGCAGATGCGTGCCGTCGAAGAGGCGATCCTCGCCGAAATCGAACTGCCGAGATGATGGAGCAGAATCTTTTTTATCCGCCGCGCTGCAGTCACGGATGCGGAGTTGCTTGCCGAGACCCGGCGCAGCGCATGGGACGCGACGTATCGTGGAATCTATCCGGATGCATGGATCGACGAATATGATCTTGCTGAACAGACGCAGCGGGAACGGGCGAGGCTGGAGCAGACAGATTATATGGCATATCTGGTCATGGACGGCGGCCAGTGTGCAGGCTATTTCAGCTATGGCGCGGCAAGCCACGATGGCTATAAGGACTTTTCTTTTTTGCCTCAATTCTCTGTACCTGCTGCCGCCGTACCAGCATATGGGCCTGGGTCGACGCATCTTTGCACAGGTGCGTCAGGCCGCGCGGGAACGGAAACTGGACAGTTTTTTCTGCGGCTGCAATGTACATAATCTGCCCGCACGGCGCTTTTATGAAAAAATGGGCGGCGTGGTCGGAGAAATTGATGACGGACATGAGAATCTGGCCGAGCGACCAGATGTATTTTGAATTTTGCACAGGAGAACAGATATGAATACCAAAACCGCGATGATCACGATCGCAGGCCGCCCGAACGTTGGCAAGTCCACGCTTGCAAATGCACTCGTCGGCAAAAAGATCGCCATTGTCTCCCATAAACCCCAGACCACACGCAACCGCATCTGCGCCATTGTTGACCGCGGCGATACACAACTGGTGTTTATCGACACGCCGGGCTTCCATCGACCGCGCACGAAGCTGGCGATTATATGGTGAACATTGTAAATCAATCGGTTGCTGATGTCGATGCCGTTATTCTGCTCGTCGAGCCGATTGCAAACGTCGGCCCGCAGGAGCAGGAGTTGATTGAGAAAATCAGGGAAGCAAAGGTTCCGGCGATTCTGGTCATCAACAAGATCGATACCGTGGAAAAAGAAACGCTGCTGCCGGTTATTGCGGCCTATAAGGATCTGCTGGACTTTACGGATGTGATTCCCATCAGTGCAAAGTGGCACGACGGGCTGGACAGCCTGATGCAGGTCTGCGAGAGCTTTGCGCAGCCGGGGCCGTTCATGTTCCCGGAGGGCATTTCGACCGATATGCCCGAAAAGCAGGTCATGGCCGAGATCATCCGCGAAAAGCTGCTGTGGAATCTGGAAAAGGAAATTCCGCATGGTACGGCGGTCGAGATTACAAAATTCTCCGAGCGCGACGACGGCATCATTGATCTGGACGCGACGATCTACTGCGAAAAGGCCAGCCACAAGGGCATTATCATCGGCAAGAACGGCCAGATGCTCAAGAAATCAGCTCGGATGCACGCAAGGACTGCGAACGCTTCATGGGCACGAAGGTCTTTTTTGCAGACCTGTACGCGTCAAGGAAAACTGGCGCGACAGCGATTTCATGATCTCGAATTTCGGCTATCACAAAGACTGAAACTGCCAGCATAGCGTTCGGTTCGACCGGCTCATCCTAATCCCAGAGGAGGGGCGAGCCAATGAAAGCAGAATTTTTGTGGGAAGTTTTTACCGAGACCGGCGCGCCGGAGGCGTATCTGCTCTACAAGGACGCCGGACGCGCAGCATCCGCCATGAGCAAACGGGAAGCAGCCTATGCGTACCTGACGACACGGGGCTTGTCCTCCGGACAACCGGATATAAGGAGACGGACCGCATCCTGACGATCCTGACCGATCACGACGGGCTCCTTTCCGTCAAGGCCCGCGGCGTGCGCTCGAACCGGTCGAAGCTCAAGGGCGCCTGCCAGCTGCTGACGTATGCCGAGTTCACCATCAGCGATGCGCGCGGCTTCACGGCCATCACCGAGGCGACGGCCATCGAGATGTTCCCGGAGCTGCGCAATGACCTGCTGCTGCTGTCGCTTGCGAGCTATTTTGCCCAGCTGGCGGAGGTTTTGTCGCAGGAGGAGGATGCGTCGAGCCCGGCGCTGCTGTCTTTGATCCTGAACGCGCTTTACGCGCTATCAAAGCTCAAAAAGCCGCCGCGGCTCGTCAAGGCCGCGACGGAGCTGCGGCTGGCCGCCATCGCGGGCTATATGCCGGAGCTTTCCGGCTGCTGTGTGTGCGGCAGGGAAGACCCGGACCGCTTTTCCATCGCCGACGGGACGCTGGAATGCGCCGGCTGCCGCGCGTCCGACGGGGTGCGGATGCCGCTGTCTCCGGCGTCGCTGGCGGCGATGCGGTACATCGTCTCCTGCCCGGATAAGAAGCTCTTTTCCTTCACGCTCACGGGCGCTGCGGAAAAGGAGCTGTGCGACGCGGCGGAGAGCTATCTGCTGACCCAGCTCGAGCGCAGCTTTTACACCCTCGACTTTTATAAATCACTTCTGGTTGAATAGAAGGCCCCGCCGGATCCGGATGGGAGCCGAAAGAACAGGAACCGCTTATGAACGAACAATATGAAAAATCCCTGAGCAAGCTCGAGCTGGACAAGGTCCTCTCGCTGCTTGCCGACCACGCCTCCTCGCAGGCGGCGAAGGACCGCTGCATGGCCATCCGCCCGTCTGCGGACGCGGATGAGATCCGGCACCTGCTGGAAGAGACGAGCGCGGCCTGCAAATGCATCACGATCAAGGGCTCGCCGTCGTTCGGCGGGCTGTATGACGTCGGCGCGTCGCTCGACCGCGCGTACCGCGGCGGCTGCCTCAGCCCGGAGGAACTGCTGCGGATCGCCGGCGTGCTGCGTGCCGCGCGGCAGGCGAAGAGCTATGCCGAGGGCGAGGGCGCACAGGAAGCTTCGGTCCTTGATCTGTATTTTCAGCAGATCACGAGCAATAAATACCTCGAAGAACGCATCTTCAACTCCATCCTCTCCAAAGACGAGATCGCGGATGCGGCCAGCAGCGAGCTTGCCTCCATCCGCCGCAAGATCCGCCAGCAGAGCGCGAAGATCCGCGAGTCCCTGCAGAAGATCATCACCTCGCCGTCCTACGCGAAGATCCTGCAGGAGCCGATCGTGACCATCCGCTCCGACCGCTTCGTCGTGCCCGTCAAGGCCGAGTGCAAGGGGCAGCTGCCCGGACTCGTGTCCATGACGTGTCTTCTCCGGCGGCACCTACTTCATTGAGCCCATGTCCGCCGTCAACGGCAACAACGAGCTGCGCGAGCTGTTCATGGCCGAGCGCAAGGAGATCGAGCGCATCCTCGCCGAGCTCTCCGCGGAGTCAGCCGACCACCGCGAGCAGATCAAGCTCGACTACGATGTGCTGCTCGAGCTCGAGTGCATTTTCGCCCGGGCGCGGCTGTCGTTCGCCATGCGGGCCATCTGCCCGGAGGTGCGGACCGACGGCCAGCTGAACCTCATCCGGGCCCGCCATCCGCTCATCACCGGCAAGACGGTCGTCCCGATCTCCGTGCGGCTGGGCAGCGATTTTGACACGCTGATCATCACCGGACCCAACACCGGCGGCAAGACGGTCACGCTCAAGACCATCGGCCTGCTCACGCTCATGGCCGAGTGCGGTCTGCATATCCCCGCCGACGACGGCAGCTCCATCAACGTCTACGAGCAGGTCTTCGCCGACATCCGGCGACGAGCAGTCCATCGAGCAGTCGCTTTCCACCTTCGTCGCATACAAAGAATATTGTGGAGATCCTTAAGGTCTGCGACCGCGACAGTCTCGTCCCTTTCGACGAGCTCTGCGCGGGTACCGACCCGGCGGAGGGCGCGGCGCTGGCAATCTCGCTCATTGAGTTCTGCCGCAAGTGCGGCGCCGGCGTCGCCGCCACAACGCACTACGCCGAGCTCAAGCTCTACGCCATGCGCACGAGCGGCGTCATGAACGCCTCGTGCGAGTTCAACGTCGAGACCCTGCAGCCGACCTACCGGCTGCTCATCGGCGTGCCGGGCAAGTCCAATGCGTTTGCCATCTCCAAGCGCCTGGGGCTGACGACGGCATCCTGGAGCAGGCGCGGAGCCTGGTCAGCCAGAACGACGTGAATTTCGAGGATGTTCTGACCCAGCTCGACCAGCAGCGGCAGGAGATGGAAAAGGCGAAGGAAGAAGCCGAGCGCCTGCGCCGCGAGACCGAGAAGCAGAAGGAAAAATCCGACGAATACTACGCCCAGATCAAGCAGGGAGAAGGAAAAAGGCCGCCCAGCAGGCCCGCAAGGAGGCCCAGTTCATCATCGACGACGCCCGCGGCGGGACGCAGTCTACGAAGAGCTCAAGCAGCTGCGCAAAAAAAACGGCGCATTCATCCCCGGCTCCAACGAAAAGCAGGCCGGGATGCGCCGCAGCCTCAACGAGGCGGAGCAGAAGCTGCAGCCACAGCGCGAGCAGAAGGCCGGCCTGAGGCGACCCGCGCCATCCGCGTGGGCGACACCGTGGAGCTGCTGAAGCTCGGCACGAAGGCGTCGGTGCTCGCCATCAACAAGGACGGCAGCTACCAGCTGCGCGCCGGGATCATGCAGACGGCGAAGCCCGACGAGGTGTATCTGCTTGAAAACGAGACGCAGAATGCGGCCAAAAGGTCATCGCGGGCAAGGTCCGCGAGCTCAAAACCGCGGCCCAGCCGGGAGCTCGACATCCGCGGCATGGCCGTCGACGAGGCGCTGCCGGTCCTGGATAATTTCCCGACGCGGCCTACATGGGAAATCTGCCGAACGCCCGCATCATCCACGGCAAAGGGCACCGGCGTGCTCCGCTCCGCCGTGCAGGAGGAACTGCGCCGCTGCAAATACGTCAAGTCGTTCCGCCTCGGCGTCTACGGTGAGGGCGAGTCTGGCGTGACGATCGTGGAATTCAAGAATGCGGAAGAAAGTGGAAGTGTCATGAAATAATGATTGACATTTCAATGAAATTTGCTAAAATTAGAAAGACGAAAGAGAGTGCCCAGCCTTGTACATCGGGCACGCCCAGCATGATATATAAGGAGTGTCGTCTATGTACATGCAGCAATCCATCGTAAAGTGCGAATCCGGCCTTTTTATAACCGTCAGGCCACCTACTTCATTCAGAAGGCCAACGAGTTCAAGTCCAGCATCTGGGTCGAGGTCGAGGATCGCAAGATCAACGCCAAGAGCCTGCTCGGCGTTCTGTCCATGGGCATCACCAAGGGCACGCGCGTCAGCATCATTGCTGAGGGCCCCTGATGAGGAAGAAGCAGTCAAGGCACTCGACCGATATGCTCGTAAAAGAGGTTTTCTGAGCATTTTTCATCCGGAACCGACAGGAGGGGGCGCTGCCCCTCCTGTCCATGTACTTTGAATCTGATTTGCCGGCGTTGCGTCTGCAGCGCTTTTATTCGTATGACATTTGAAGAACTGAAAAACAAGGCGCTCTCGCTGCCGTACGAGCCGGGCGTATATCTGATGCAGGACAAGACCGGCACGGTCATCTACGTCGGCAAGGCGAAGAAGCTCAAAAACCGTGTCAGCCAGTATTTTCAGGATACGGCCTCCCATACGCCGAAGACGCGGAAGATGGTCTCGCAGATCGACCATTTCGACACCATCGTCGTCGCCGGTCGGAATTTGAGGCGCTCGTGCTCGAATGCTCGCTCATCAAGCGGCACATGCCCAAGTACAACATCCTCCCTGAAGGATGACAAGGGCTACCCGTATCTGCGCGTCGATCTGGCGGAGGACTATCCCACCATGCAGATGGTCAGCCGCATTACCGGCGACAAGGCCAGCTACTTCGGCCCCTTTGGCGGCCGCTTCGTGACGCAGCATGTGATCGATACGCTGCGGCTGACGCTCAAGCTGCCCGGCTGCTCCAAGCAGTTCCCGCGCGACCTCGGCAAGGAGCGTCCCTGCCTGAACTACCACATGAACAACTGCGACGGCTGGTGCCAGCTCTCGCGCAGCCAGAAGGACTACCACGCCCGGATGGAGCAGGCCGTCCTCATCCTGCAGGGGAACTACAAGCAGGTGGCGGGCGAGCTGCGCGCGCGCAGATGGAGACCGCGGCGGACAAGCTGCAGTTTGAGCTGGCGGCGTCGCTGCGCGACCGGCTGCGGGCCGTGGAATCCCTTGGCGAAAAGCAGCTCGTCACGGCCGGGACGATGGCCAACACCGACGTCATCAGGCTACTATCAGAACGAAACGCGGGCCTGCTTTGCAGTCCTGCATTATGTAAACGGAAGCCTGCTCGATAAGGAATACGAGATCCTCGCCACGGCCGACGATCCGAAGGAGGCCGTCTCGTCGCTCGTCAAGCAGTTTTATCTCGTCCGCGGCGCGGCGCCCAAGGTCATTCTGACGCCGTTTGAGATGGAGGACGCGGAGCTGTTCTCCGCACTTCTGCAGCAGGAGCTGGGCAAGAAGGTCCTCATCCGCATGCCGCAGCGCGCGGCGATAATGTCCGTCTGGTCGAGCTGGCGGAGAAACAAAACGCCCGCGAAGAAGCCGAGCGCATCACCACCAAGGCGGAGCGCCGCACCGGCACGCTCGGCGTGCTGGCCGATATGCTCCACCTGCCGGATACCCCGCACCGGATGGAATCCCGACATCTCCAACCTGGCCGGGACGGATATCGTCGCGTCCATGGTCGTTTTTCAGGATGGAAAGCCGCTCAAATCGGCCTATAAGCGCTTCAAGGTCGAGGCCTGACCGATCAGGACGACTACGCGTCCATGCATCAGGTCCTGCTGCGGCGGCTGACGCACTATGTCCAGCAGGATGCGGGCTTCGCAGAGCGCCCGACGTGCTGCTCATCGACGGCGGCATCGAGCACGCGCGGGTCGCGGAGGACGCTGCGAGACGCTCGGGCTGTCGATCCCGACCTACGGCATGGTCAGGATGACCGCCACCGCACCAGAGCGCTCGTCACCGCTGCGGGGCGACGCTAACAGCGCAAACCCGTCTGTAAAGCTCGCCCTCAATGGCACCACATCCAGGAGGAGACGCACCGCTTTGGCCATCACGTACCAGCGTTAATGTTGCCCGCTCGCGCCGCATGAAGGCCTCCGGACTGAGAGGATATCCCCGGCATCGGCGAAAGCGGCGGCAGGCGCTGCTGAAGAAATCTGTTCCGTCAAGGCTACTTCCCAGGCCGGACAGGCCGAGCTGAGAGGCCCTGCC
>VOFK01001932.1_pt1 | contig 25773 bp, 44 predicted proteins | sample 5384121 | NCBI WGS metagenome assembly VOFK01 (sample SAMN12384730, study PRJNA508395) | human gut metagenome | isolation source: healthy gut J | host: Homo sapiens | reverse complement strand
TCATGAGCAAGAGTATAACACAGGACATGGCGTATCGGCAATCCCTGATGAAGTACGTGGAGAAACACGGCGTCAGCGGGCCAGCCGGAAGTACAACAAGAGCCGCTCATATATTTACTTCTGGAAGGCGCGTTGGAACGGCACAGCGGAGTCATTGAGGTGCCGCTCCCGACGCCCACACAGTCATCCCAACCAGCACACAGAGGCGGAGCTGAAGCTGATCTGGGACATGCGCCGGAGAAATCCTGAGTTGGGTATGGTGGAGCTGTGGCACCGGCTGCGACAGCGCGGGCTACACCCGCCGCCCGGAGAGCCTGTTCCGCCTACTGAGAAAGCTGGGGCTGTTCCCCACGGCAGAGAAGAAAAAAGCCTACAGTCCCAAGCCTTACCAGCAGATGACCTATCCCGGCCAGCGTATCCAGGTGGATGTGAAGGTAGTCCCACCGCAGACTGTATTGCCGACCCGGACTCCGCCTGTTTCAGTACACCGCCATCGACGAGTTCTCCCGCCTGCGCTTCCTGGCCGCCTACCCGGAGCAGTACCTATTCCTCCGCCGACTTCCTGAAAAAGCTGCAAGTGGTATGCCCGCCGAGGGATACGCGTGGAGTGCGTCCAGACGGATAACGGCTTTGAATTTACCAATCGCTTCTCCAACAGCAAACGGGATATCCCTACTCTGTTTGAGACCACCGCCGCCCAGCTCGGTATTCTCCACAAGCTCATCCGCCCCTATACACCTCGCACAACGGTAAAGTGGAGCGCAGCCACCGGGAGGACCAGAAACGCTTCTATTCCTGCCACAGCTTTTATTCCCTGGATGACTTTGCAAAGCAGTCGCCATCCACAAATCGCCGCTCCAATGACATAGGGTGAAGCTCTATCCAAAGCTTGATATGGAGTATCTTCCAAGAAAGATAGCCCTACCTGATACTAAGCCACAGGTGTATGAGGATATCCCGGTGCTGAAATGCTATATCGACATGAACGAACACGTCAATAATGCGAGATATCTTGACATAACAGACGAGTTTGTGGAAAACGAGTCTGCTGTGAAGCGTATCCGTGTGGAATATAAAAAATCCCTTTGAAGCGTGGTAAAAAGCCATAAAGGCTCTTTGTTTATACCGATGAGGGCAGAAAATTTGTGGAGCTTTTGCGATGAAAAATAATAAGCCATATTGCATTACTGAGTATGATTATAGGTCATAATGCACAAATCGAAGCTTGCAATAAGCTGACTTTGTTGTATAAAACACAGAAAGCATATTAATCCTATTGACATAGTAAGAATAAAGTGATATAGTATAACCATAGCAAACATAAGCGGTACAGAAAACCGCATAAAAATAATTTTCATATCGGAGGTAGATTAAAATGTCAAAGATCTATAAGGGCGTTTCGAGCTTATCGAAAAAAACTCCAATAATCGAAGCAGTTAATTTTGAAAAGGGCAGTAGAGGCTGACGCAACTATTCTTGCAAAGCTTGAATATTTCAACCCGGCAGGAAGCGTTAAGGACAGAGTTGCACTTGCAATGATCGAGGAAGCTGAGAAGAAGGGCGTTCTCAAGAAAGGCGCAACTATTATAGAGCCTACATCAGGAAACACAGGTATCGGTCTTTGCGGCTGTGGGCGTATCAAAGGGCTACAAGGTAATTCTTACAATGCCTGAAACAATGAGTATCGAAAGAAGAAATCTTCTTAAGGCTTATGGTGCAGAGATAGTTCTCACAGAAGGTGCAAAGGGCATGACAGGTGCTATCAAGAAGGCTGACGAGCTTAAAGGGCGAGATCGAGAACTCAGTTATCCTTGGTCAGTTCTGTAAACCCAGCAAACCCAGCCGCTCACTTTGCAACAACAGGTCCTGAGATCTGGAACGATACAGACGGTAAGGTAGATATCTTTATCGCAGGCGTTGGCACAGGCGGAACAGTAACAGGCGTTGGTCAGTATCTCAAATCAAAGAACCCCTGACGTTAAGATAGTAGCAGTAGAGCCTGCAACTTCACCTGTTCTTTCACAAGGGGCAAATCAGGTCCACACAAGATTCAGGGAATCGGAGCAGGCTTCGTTCCTGATGTCCTCGATACAAAGGTTTATGACGAGATCCTCCCTATTGAGAATGAGGAAGCTTTCAAGACAGGCAACAAGTTCGCTAAAACAGAGGGTATCCTTGTTGGTATTTCATCAGGCGCAGCACTTAAAGCCGCTGAGATACTTTCAAAGAGACCTGAGAACAAGGGCAAGACTATCGTTGCACTTCTCCCCTGATACAGGTGAGAGATATCTTTCAACAGCACTTTTCGAGAGCTAATTTCTCAAACATACAAAATCGGAAAAGGGCAGACAGTCAGGCAAGCTGACGTGTGACCCAATGAACAAGCTTTCTTCGATCAAATCCGATATAAAAAGCCGCAGGGTATACAGTTTTTACGCTGTATGCCCTGCGGCTTTTTATTAAGCAACACCGCACAAAGCCCACCTGACGGCTTTTGCACGCCATCTGCTTGCAGATTTTCCGTCATATCACACAAAAATCCCTTGACATACGACAGTATGCCTGCGGAATTTTTATGCAATCTGACAAAAAAATCTGACTACGCATCTGACGCACAATCTTTTGTGCGGTGTTGCCTTAAAGAATCCCCCTTTATAAGCTTTTAACCCATTATGTTATTATCAGAATGATCAGGTTCATACTCATAATCTATTCCGAGAGCATCTGAGAAAGCCTTTGAAAGCTTGTCGTAATCAATGCCGAGTGCATTGTCTGTGTCATAAGAATTATCCGAATCGTCATCATCTGCCGAGTTTACAGAAATTCCAAAGCAAACCTTGTCCCCTGCGTCAATAACAGGTGTGGAAGAGACGTTGTAATCGTCAATGTAAAAGTTTGATATTATGTTTGTGACCTGCTCCGCAACAGCAGTGCTGCCTGCTCCCTCCGGCACGTCCAGAGACATATATATAGTTTTTCCTTTATCTGACATTGCTTCTTTTATGCGCTCAGGTATATCATAAACGCTGTCAAGCTTCTTGGCATTCTTGCATATGTAGCAATCGTCAGTGGCAGTGCATTCAGGGAAGTCCTCTTTGTTCCAAGGATAAGAGCCGTCGTCCTTTGCAGTGTCAGGTACGTTGAAATATGCGTAGTCAGGAGCTTCGTTGCCACCGTCAAATGTCACATCAAGGTGATACCATTTGCCATCTATCTTCACAACGTTCCAAGCGTGTTCACCGTTTTCTGTTGAGTGTATTATTTTACTGTCGATACCTAGAACATCAAAAAAACAGCTTTATTGTTGTTGCGTTTCCCACACAGATAGTAGAGTGGTCATGGAAAAATCCGTAAGGATTGTATGACTCGTCATCTTCACTGTCATCAGATATCGCCACAAGAGAATCGTCATTAAAGTGGGTCTGAGAGCACACATAATCATAAACAGCCTTTTCCTTGTCATATTCGCTCATGCCGTCTTTGATTATCTCGCCCACAGCCTTTTTTATCTCTTTGAGTATGTATTTGTCCTTATCGTCAGTGAGCTTTGAATCATCACCCGACTTGTAAGCTTCAACCACTGCCGTATCATCATAGATGGGGTGTATCTCACCGTTTACGTTGCCGTCACCGTCTGCGGATCAAATATATCCTCCCCCAGAATGTTAGAAAGCGTGTTTTCCAGCTTTTCAAGCTTGTCGTTAAGCTCTTTTTTTTCTTCTTGCTGTCGCTGCTTTCTGATTGTGATGATGTGCTTTTTTAGCAATTTTAGTATCAGAAGTGCTTTTTATCTTTTGCACAGCCTGTCATACCCGCTGTAAGGCAGGTCAGACAAAGTGCGAGGGTAAGTATTTTTTCGCTGTTGTCATTTTCTTTCCTCCGTTTTTTAATTTATCATGTCTGTTATCTCGTCAGATATCTCGTCGGCATTGTCAGAGATAACAAGCACCCAGTAATCTCCAGCCTGAAATATCTTTGCCGCCTGTATTTTCTTTGTTTCTTCAGGCTTGTAGTTTTCATATTGATTAAGTCTGTAGCTCAGCCTGTCTGCAAGCTGGCTTTTTGCACTGCTTCCGTCAGCCATTTTGAGCATTGATATCTCGTCAGCATAATTGCCGTCAGAGGAGTAAAGTATTCCTCCGTCGCTGAGCTTGTCAGCTTCTATACCATAAAGCTTTTCGACATTCTTTGTGAAGCTGTCCTCACCGTAAAAAGTTGAAGCGTCCATGTGGTCGCCCTCTATTGCCGAAAGGATATCCTTTGCAGTTTTACCGCTGTCTGCCGTAGATGTAACAGCACTTTCGGAAGCCTCAGACGAAATGGCGTTGTCTGCTCCGCATGATGTCATTAAAAGCGTGGTAAGAACTGTAAAAGTGCAGATGTTATCACGCAAAGTACTCTAAGAAACATATCTTTCCCCTTTCTCTGTCAGCCTTTCCTGACGACTTAAATTATAGCACTTTTGCAAGCTGTTTTCAATGAATTTAAGAAATTCATAAGAAAAAATACCATAAAAATATCCGCCCTGTAAAAAGACGGATATTTTACTATGTTATTACCAAAGGCTTAACAGTGCCGACTATCTCAGAGATGTTGTTTATACCGTTGTCTTCGCAGAATTTCTGCATACCCTCGGCTATCTTCACAGGTGCATAAGGGTCAGCGAATATTGCCGCACCTACCTGAACAGCACCTGCGCCTGCCATCATCATTTCAATGGCGTCTTCCCATGTGGCGATACCGCCCATGCCCATAACAGGTATTTTAACAGCGTTTGCCACCTGCCATGTACCATTCTTACGGCAACAGGGAACACCGCAGGACCAGAAAGCCCGCCCACGTTGTTTTTCAGTATAGGACGGCGTGTCTTTATGTCGATACGCATACCGAGAAGCGTGTTTATAAAGGGAAACAGCGTCCGCACCGTTTGCTTCAACAGATTTTGCAATGTCCACAATGCTTGTAACGTTCGGTGAAAGCTTTACCATAAGAGGCTTTTCTGTAACGTCCTTTACAGCCTTTGTGACCGCACCTGCAACGTTGCAGTCAGTGCCGAAAGCCGCTCCGCCCTGTTTTACGTTAGGGCAGGATATGTTAAGCTCTATCATGTCAACAGCAGTGCCGTTGAGCTTTTTCCGCAAGCTCTGCACATTCTTCGATAGTTGAGCCTGCTATGTTTGCGATTATCCTTGTGTCCTTTGTTACAAGGTTTGGAAGCTCGTAGTTTATGAACTTGTCAACGCCGCCGTTTTGGAGTCCAACAGAATTGAGCCTACCGCTTGGAGTTTCCGCAACTCTCGGACCTGGGTTGCCCTCACGGCGGTGAAGCGTAGTGCCTTTTACGGATATTCCGCCCAGCTTTGAAAGGGGATAGAACTGCTCGTATTCTCTGCCGTAGCCAAATGTTCCGCTTGCAGGGATAACAGGGTTTTTTGAACTCAACTCCGCAGAAATTCACATTTATCCTATTCATCGAACACTACCTCCTCGCTGTCGAATACAGGACCGTCCTTGCAAACGTGAGAATTGAACTCCTGACCGTCCTTGACAGTGCGGCATACGCATACAAGACACGCACCCACGCCGCAAGCCATTCTCTGCTCAAGAGATACCTGACAGTAAATGCCGTTTTCCTCACATATCTTCGTGATATTTTTGAGCATTATCATTGGACCGCAGGCATAAACGATATCAGGCTTTTTCGCTTTTAAGCACGTCAAGAAGTGCGTCAGTAACAAAGCCCTTTCTTCCTGCCGAGCCGTCGTCAGTGCAAAGCGACGTCACAGCCCATGGCCTTGAAGTCCTCCTGCAAAATGACCGCCGCAGCGTTTCTGAAACCGCTTATAACAGTGGCGTTTTCGCCGTATTCGCTTTGCAATGCCCACCATTGGAGGCGTGCCGATGCCGCCGCCGATACAGACAGCTTTTTGCCCTTTTCAAGCACCTTGAAGCCGTTACCCAGCGGTGCGATAATGTCAACAAGGTCGCCCTTTGTTAAGCTCGCTTATCTTGTCAGTGCCGTGACCTCTTACCTCAAAAACAAGGCGGATAGTACCCTTGTCCTTGTTGATATCGCAAATAGAGATAGGTCTGCGGAGGAAAAGCCCTCTGCCTGCACCTGTGCAAACTGTCCTGCCTTTGCCGCCTTTGCAATGTGCGGACAGTATATCTCAATGTCAAAAATTCCTTTGCAAGGGTCTTTTTTTGAAACTATTGGGTATTTACCCTGCTTGTACATTAAAAATCCTCCCTGTACTTAGTTCTTTACCTCATTCGGAGCGTTCACCGCATCAAAAACGAGAGTGACTGAGTTATCATTATCAGTATAAGTAAGCTTTTAGCGTGTAGAGTCAGCAGTGTAGCCTATCTCCTGCCTTTTTTGGACATATTCTCCCACCCTGCAGGGGGTGCAAAATCCACTCCGCTGTCATCAACAAAGATAAGATCAAGATCGTCGCTGTCCATTTCGATAGTGCCTTTTAAGCAGGGATTGCCTGCTTCTGCGTCACACATGAGATAGTTGCCGTCTGAACGGATAATAAGGCTGAGATAGCCCGAATAAAGCTCGCTGTTGTCAAGGGGCGTTTCACGGCATTTCCACTCACCTACGATACATCTTGGGAAATCGCTTTGCTCCTGCTGACTTTTCTGTCAAAGAGCTTGTATCCTCGTTCTTTGCGCAGGAGCATAAAAGCAATGCTCCCACCGTCGCTGTAAACAATATAACGCCCTTTTTGCTGTCATACTCAGTCACTCCTTTAGTGTTTATTCAAGTGTGATCTTTGGCAGATATGAGATTATATCCTCTTTCATTCTGATAACTTCACGTCTTGCAGCCTTTGCAAAAATCATGCTCGTCACAGTTATCCTCTTTCTTGTATGCACACATTACGCCACGGGAGGAGTTTACGATAGCGCCAAGTCCGTGATCGTCAAATGCCTTTGATACGCCCTCAGCACCGCCGCCCTGTGCACCGTAGCCCGGTACAAGGAAGAATGTGTGCGGCAGAGCCTTTCTCATTTCAGCAAGCTGCTCAGGATAAGTCGCACCCACAACTGCGCCAACACCGCTGTAGCCATACTTGCCCATAACGTCCTTGCCCCACAGTTCGCACATTGAGCCCATTGTGGCATAAACTGTCTTGTTGCCTATCATAAGATCCTGAAGCTCACCGCTTGACTTGTTTGATGTCTTTACAAGAACGAAAATGCCCTTGTCATATTTTCTGCACTGCTCAAGAAGCGGGTTTATACCGTCTGAACCGAGATAGCCGTTTACAGGTGAGAGCGTCTGCACCGAAAGCTTCCACAAGCTCACCGCCAACGTCAGTAAGACCAAGATGTGCGGTTGCGTAAGCTTCCATAGTTGCGCCGATATCGTTTCTCTTGCCGTCTGTCATGACGAACATACCTTTTTCTTTTTGCATACTGTATAGTCTTGTAAAGGGTCTTTACGCCCTCGTAACCATACATTTCATAGTATGCAGCCTGTGGCTTGATAGCAGGGCAGATATCGTGTATCTCGTCGATTATAGTCTTGTTGAACTCCCATATAGCCTTTGCCGCACCCTTGAGCGTCTTGCCGTATTTCTTGAACTTCTTTTTCCTTGATGGATTCGGGAACATAGTCAAGCTTTTGGGTCAAGTCCCACTACTGACGGGTTCTGTGTCTTTACGATATTTTCAATAAGTCTGTCAAATGCCATTTTTATCTTCCTTTCGGATATTTTTATATTAAAGCTCAAAAACGAGCTTTCCTCTGCATATTGTGTACATTACCTTTGCCTTTGAGCCTTGTGCCTTTGAACACGCTGTTTTTGCTCTTTGAATTAAGCTCCGCAGGGATAACTTCCCATTCATAGTCAGGGGTCAAAGATACAAAGATCGCATCTTTCGCCCACTGCTATCTTGATAGGCTCAAGTCCCATTATCTTTCTCGGATTTACCGACATTATCTCTGCTATCTTGTCAAGACCGCACTTGCCGCTGTGGTAAAGTTTTTGTGAGCGTTGCCGCAAGGGGAAGTTTCAAGTCAACGACGCCGTTTGGGGCTTTCTCAAAGTCAGCCTTTTCCTCTGCGGAGTGTGGGCGTGGTCGGTGATGATGCAGTCGATAGTGCCGTCAAGAACAGCTTCCTCAACAGCCGCCCTGTCCTCCTCAGTTCTAAGTGGAGGCGACATTCTGAAATCTGCGTCACGGTCTAAAAAGCTTTTCGTCTGTGAATGTGAAATAGTGCGGCGCAGTTTCGCAGGTGACCTTAACGCCGTCCCTTTTTTCGCCGCTCTCTTATGATGTTCACAGAGCCTTTGGTGGAAACGTGGCATATGTGAACTCTTGCATTGCAGCTCATTGCAAGGCATATCTCACGGGCTGTGATATAGTCCTCAGAGGCTCTGTCCATGCCCTTTACTCCAAGCTTTTCTGATATCTCGCCTTTGTTTATTATGCCGCCGTTTATTATCTTCAAGTCCTCGCAGTGAGAAGTCACGATAAGACCGTTCTCGTTAGTCTTTTCGATAGCCTGACGCATAAGCTCAGCGTTCTCAACAGGTCTGCCGTCATCTGAAATGGCGGTAACTCCTGCGGCTTTGAGTGCGTCATAGTCGCAAAGCTCCTGACCTTTCATGCCCTTTGTAACGCAGGCAATAGGAAAACGTCGATACCTGTTTTCTTTGCCTTTTTTTTCAAAAACGTATTTCACGCCCTCAGGGGAGTCGATAGGCGGCTTTGTGTTCGGCATACAAGCGACGCCCGTGAAACCGCCAGCCTTTGCGGCGTTCGCACCTGTGATGATGTCCTCCCTTGTAGGTAAGACCTGGGTCACGAAAGTGAACATGCATATCGAAAAAGCCCAGGCAATGCACAAAGCTTGCCCTTTGCGTCGATAACTCTCTGAGCATGCTCGTCAGTTTTTCCAAGGCTGACTATCTTTCCTCCGTCAATGCCTATGTCCGTTATACCGTCAAGCCCTGTCTGCGGGTCGCAGGCACGGATATTTTTGATCAGTAGCTCCATTTTTACTCCTTTTTATCTTAATCAAGTCTTTACTGCACAAAAGCTGCGGCTAAACATATCGTTCAGCCGTAGCCCTTGAAAATTGTTATTTGCCGTCGTAGAACGAGCCTTCGGAGTCTTTTCTCGCATGAGTAAACTCCGTCAGAGTTCTGGAAGATGAACTTGCAGGTAGCGACCTTGTCGCCCTCGTCCTCAGACGGTACAGAAAGGTTTTTGTAGGAAATAGTCGAGAAGAACTTCATTCTCAGACCGATATCAACTGTTGTATCTCTGTCAGACGGATTTACAAGAAGCTGTATCTTTCCGCTTCCCCTCGTCCTCCTGGATCTTAAACCAGCCCCTTTGCGATAACTGATTTGTCATCAGCGCGAGTGATAGTGAAATCGCCCTCGTCAGAGAGAATTCAAAAAGTAATGTTTGCGTCCTTATCTGTCCATGTTCCAGAGATAAGCTCTCTTGAATCGCCTGATCTTGACGGCTGATTGAATACATATGTACAGATGAAAACACCTACTACTACAAGAACTACAAAGAAAAGTATTCCAAGCAAGCCTGAAATGAATTTTTTTCATATTATTCCGCCTTTCTCCCTTACTATTTTGTGTCGGATATTAGTCCTTTATCTGAAGTATAGCACCTCTGTTTGCAGAAGTTACAAGTGAAGCGTATCTTGCAAGATAGCCTGTTGTTACCTTTGGCTGTCTTGGCTTCCAGTTCTTTCTTCTTTCAGCAAGCTCCTCGTCAGATACTTTAAGTGTGATAGAGCAGTTGTCAATATCTATTGCTATCATATCTCCTTCTTCAACAAGTGCGATAGGACCGCCTACAGCTGCCTCAGGTGAAACGTGACCGATAGAAGCACCTCTTGAAGCACCGCTGAAACGTCCGTCAGTGATAAGTGCAACAGTTGAGCCAAGACCCATGCCTGCGATAGCAGATGTAGGATTGAGCATCTCTCTCATTCCAGGACCGCCCTTTGGTCCCTCGTAACGGATAACGACAACGTCGCCCTCAACTATCTTGCCGCCTCTGATAGCAGCGATAGCGTCCTCCTCGCAGTCAAACACTCTTGCAGGACCCTCATGTGCAAGCATTTCAGGTGCAACGGCTGAACGCTTAACAACGCAGGTGTCAGGAGCAAGATTTCCTCTGAGAACTGCGATTCCGCCTGTCTGTGGTATGGATTGTCTATTGGTCTGATAAGCTCAGGGTTCTTGTTTTACAACGCCGCTGATGTTCTCGCCTACTGTCTTGCCTGTGCAAGGTCATGCAGTCAGTGTTGATAAGGTTTTTCTTGTTAAGCTCACTGAGAACTGCATAAACTCCGCCTGCTTCGTTGAGGTCTTCCATGTATGTGTGACCGGCAGGGAGCAAGGTGACAGAGGTTTGGCGTTCTCTTTGATATCTCGTTTACAAAGTCAAGGTCAAGCTCTACTCCGCACTCGTGAGCGATAGCAGGGAGGTGAAGCATTGAGTTTGTTGAACAGCCAAGCGCCATATCAGCTGTGATAGCGTTGATGAAAAGCGTCCTTTGTCATGATATCTCTTGGTCTGATGTTCTTCTTGTAAAGCTCCATTACCTGCATACCTGCGTGTTTTTGCAAGCTTGAGTCTTTCAGAATATACAGCAGGGATAGTGCCGTTTCCTCTAAGACCCATGCCAAGAACTTCTGTAAAGGCAGTTCATACTGTTTGCCGTATACATACCGGAACAGGATCCGCAAGTCGGACATGCTTTATTCTCAAATTCCTCAACGTCATCAAGAGAGTGAACTTGCCTGCGTTGTAAGTACCAACAGCCTCGAACATACTTGAAAGGGAAGTCTTTTTGCCCTTAACGTGACCAGCCAGCATTGGACCGCCTGATACGAAAATAGTAGTAACGTTTACTCTTGCGGCTGCCATGAGCAGACCAGGAACGTTCTTGTCGCAGTTTGGTATCATAACAAGAGCGTCAAAGTGATGAGCCAAAGCCATGCACTCTGTTGAGTCTGCGATAAGGTCACGGGTAACGAGAAATATTTCATTCCCATGTGACCCATAGCGATACCGTCGCAAACAACGATAACAGGGAATACAACAGGTGTTCCGCCTGCCATTGCAACGCCCATTTTAACAGCTTCAACTATCTTGTCAATGTTCATGTGACCAGGAACTATCTCATTATATGAAGATACGATACCAACGAGAGGTCTGTCCATTTCTTCCTTTGTCATGCCAAGAGCATTGAAAAGTGATCTCTGTGGAGCTTTGTCTACTCCGTCACAAAAAAATAATTACACGCCATTTTTTTTTTACCTCTTTTGAAAAAATATATTACCGAGCGGTATTATTCTCCGTCCTCATTTTCTTTTGTTTCAGCCTCGTCTGAGCTTTCCTCTGCCTTTGCAGGGGTGCAGACGCTTTCTTACACCGTATGCAGAGCAGTATTCGCAAACGATATCCAGCGCTGAGAATATGATAAGCATAAAATTCATTGAGAAGATACCTGTCACAAGCACGAATGCCGCAGGGATAATGAAAAGCGGGATCCCAGTGCCGTAAATATCTTCAAAATGATTGCCTTTTTATACTGCCTTATCCAAAGCACCCAATAAAGTGCGATAACGAGCAGTGCAACAACAGCCCATATTATGAAAAAGCAGCTTGCTTGAAAAGCCTACCTTGTAATCTCCAATAGCAAGGCACATATAGCCTATGCAGCCAAATCTGCCCACGCACTTTGCGATGAAAACGATAATGTTCTCGTCCTCAAGCTCAGGCTTGCTTTGTCGGCAGGTGTCTTGAAGCAGGCGAATATCACAGGTATCAGCAAAAAGCAGAGTAGGAATAAAGCCAATTATACTGAACTTCATTTCGTTTTGTCCTCCTTAGCGGAATGGTCTGTGCTCCACTTCTAATACTTCTCTCTTCATTGTGCGGACAGTCTCATCAACAGCCGCCATAAGCTTTTTCTCAAGTGGGTACCAACAACATTTTTAGGGTAGCTTACAGAGAAACAGGTCTTGGAGTTAGGGATATAGTCGTAAAGTCGGCAATAATAGAAATATTTCACCACACCTCTGTTTTCTATCTTTGCCTTAAAACGCACTCTTGGATCCATGTCATGGATAGGCAGGAACATCATTGCATCGTCAGGCACTCCGCCATTATCAAATTTCTCTGCCATGTTATAGATTATTTCTTCATCTGCATCATAAACTCCAAAAGCGGAGTATTTGAGTCAGAGTAATCTGAATCATAATCGTCATCAATGGTCGGAAGATATGACGCTAGATAGTGTACATCTCCGGCCGTTTCAAGAAAATCTCCGCTCAGGTTGAATGTTACCTCCACTCTTATCTCAGCGTCTTCACCGTCATATATCTCAAATTCTATTTCTCTTGACGGCTTTGCAGGAATGCTTGCTGTGTCAAGTACCTCCTGCGGTGCAGAGTATGTCGGTCTTGTGTAAGCGTAATTGCTTCTCCTGCTTGAACTTGTGTTTGAAGTGGCAGTGCTTGGTTTGCTTGAAGCCGTGGAGCTTGAAGAGCCGTTTATAGCTTCGTCCTTTTTGTCCATAGCCTGATTAAACAGGTCTTTAAGTCCTGTCGGACCATTGCCGTTCTTTGCCGCAGCGTTGTCTATTGCGTCAACCGCATCCTTTAAAAGCTTATCAAATAATCCCATTGTAGTTACCCCTTTTCTTTTTGTCAGTGAATAATTTTTTATTTCTTGTGTGAAAGTCAAGGAATGCCGCACCTATAATGCCTGCGTCATTTCCGAGCTTTGTGCAATAACTATCTCAGTGTTCTTTTGCTGAATTCTTTGTGTAAATTTCCTTAGCCACAAGCTCTTTCAGTGGCAGGAGCAGAGGGTCGCCCTCGTTGCATACGCCGCCGCCGATACAGAGAATATCAGGCTGGAAAATGTTTATTGTGTTTGTGATTCCGCAGGCAAGATACTTTATGTATTTGTCAACAACTTCCTTGCCTGCCTTATCGCCTGCTCTCATGGCGTTGAACGCAGTTCTTGCAGATACCTTGCCATCCTCTTCGTTCATTTTCCACATGATAGAGTCCTTGTCCTCGAACATAGCCTCTTTTTTGTCATTCTTACAAGACCTGTTGCAGAAGAGAACACCTCAAAGCAGCCGTGTCTGCCGCAGGTGCACTGCGGACCGTTAGGGTCGATAACAGTGTGACCTATCTCAGCACCTGCAAAGTTGAAGCCTGAATATATCTTTCCGTTAATGATTATTCCTCCGCCAACGCCTGTGCCGAGAGTGATGCAAAAACAGCGTCGTTCGCACCCTTTGCTGCACCTGCAACATACTCGCCGTATGCCGCAGCGTTAGCATCATTTTCAACATAGCAAAGGCTTGTCGATAAACTTCTTCATAAGGTCAACAACGTGGAAGTTAAGGAAACCAAAGGTTGTTTGAATACTCAATAACGCCAGTGTCAGAATTTGCAGTGCCAGGTGTTGCCGATACCTACAGACTCTATCTGTTCTATCTCCAGCCCTGCGTTCTTTACAGCTTCCAAAGCGACCTTAGCCATATCCTCGCAGATCTCCTCTGCAGGTCTTGGCAGATTGGTCTTGCAGGTAGCCTTTGCGATTATCTCAAATTCTTCATTTACAACACCTGCTTTGATGTTAGTGCCGCCAAGATCAATACCAATGTAATACTTCATAATAATTTCTCCCTTTTATTTTCTGAGCTTACTGAGCGTTATCGTTCTCAGTGTCATCATCATATTCGTGAAAGTTTATCTCTTCCTTTTCCTCTTTTTGGCTTTTGGGCTTCAGCCTTTTTGCTATGGCGTCATATACCAGAAGATACACAAGCTCCAGCACTACAAAGCTGATAAGACCTATCCAAAATGAGCTTGCCACAACTCCGATAATAAAAAGCAATCACAAGTGCGCCAAGCTCACCTATCTCCTTTTTCAGGTCAAGTTTAAGCATTTATCTCACCTTAGTCTATCTTTGTAAGCACGAATGTGCATTTGCCCTCAACAGTATACTTGCCTGTGCCTGCTGAAATGAATACGCTTTCGCCCTTCTTTGCAGAAACAGTTTCGCCACCGCTGATAACAGGCTCGCCCTCGAGAACGAGAATACTGTTGAAGCTGTTTTCGTCAGCGTCAAGCTCAGCCTTTGTTTCAACGTTCACCCTGTATGTTGTGAAGTATTCGCATTTTGAAAGAAGCTTTATGTCATAGCCATCCTTCTTCTCAACAGGTGTCTCAGGATACTGCTCAGCAGGAGCAAAAGCTTTGTTACGTCAAGGCAGCCTTGTTAACGTGAAGCTCTCTAGGCTTGCCGTCCTTGCCAACTCTGCCATAGTCATAAATTCTGTATGTAGTGTTTGAGTTCTGCTGTATCTCAGCAATAAGGATACCCCTTGCCGATAGCATGGAGCGTGCCTGACTTGATGAAGAAAACGTCGCCCTTCTTAACAGGTACAGCGTTTGTTACTTCAAGAAGCGTGTTGTCAGCGATCCTTCTTGCAAATTCTTCCTTTGTTATCTCGTGCTTGAAACCGTAGAGAAAGAGTTGCACCCTCGTCACAGTCCACAACGTACCACATCTCGGTCTTGCCGTATTCGCCCTCAACTCTCATTGCGTACTCGTTGTCAGGGTGTACCTGTACAGAAAGATTGTCCCTTAGCGTCAATGAGCTTAATAAGGATAGGGAAGTTCTCAAATCTTTCGCAGTTCTTGCCAAGAACGCCCTTGCCTGCCTTTTCGATATACTCATTGAGTGTCAGACCCTTGTATTCACCGTCAGCCACAACGCTTGGACCGTCCTTATGACAAGAAAGCTCCCAGCTCTCCGCAACCTTTTCATAGTCGCACTTTTTGCCGTACTCATCTCTAAGTCTGGTGCTCGCCCCAGATGTAGTCCTTAAATGCTGGATCAAGTTTAAATATTGACATTTTATATAGCCTCAATTATTAAATATACCTTTTAATATAATACCATAACTCCGTCTATAAGTCAATATTTCTGGTATAAAAAAAAGCAGGAGAACGAACTGCTCGTCCTCCTGCTGTGATGTTAAAAAAATATCCTATGACCTATCAGAACAGATCGCTGTGAGTTCCTGTTCTGTATAAAAAAGCAGTACAAGCTCGTCGCTACATCTTTCATAGATCAAAAGCCAGTCAGGCTCAACATGACATTCAAAAGGAAACCCTTGTAATTGCCGGTCAGTGAATGTTCTCTGTATTTTTGCCGGAAGTGGCTGTTCCTCAGCTAGCATGGTAATGACTTCGTTAAGGTGCGACATATTTTTTGGCCACGGCTTTTTGCTTTTTGAAGTCTTTTTTGAATTTGTTGTGATAAGTTATCCTAAGCATTCAGACTCTCCCCAAAGCTCGTCTACCGAATCAAACGGACCAACAAGATTTTTACCCTCTTTGGCTTCGTCAAGGACTTTCTTTGTTTCTTCGTTAGGCTCTTCTTTCTGAAGTCCTTGCAAGATAACAATAAGAGCATTGAGCTGTTCTTCTGTGAGATTGTCTATCATACTGTATGCAAGTTCTTTTGTACTCATAGCTCTGCCTCCTTAAATATCTGACTAATTGTTTCGTTCTTGCTTTTTATTATACCACATCAAACCATGTTGTCAAGCAATTTTGCGACGTATTTTGACGAAAAAAGCAGGAGAACGAACTGCTCGTCCTCCTGCTGATAGCGTTATTTTTTTATTTCTTCTCGTCCTCGTCGTTCTTAGGCTCGTCAAAAAGATTTTTCTTGTCAACGAACTTGCCGGTGCTTCATCAAAGGCTTCGCTTGACTTCTTGTTCATGATTATCACAATTACCACAACTGCGATAGCAATTCCTGCGATGACCGCAATAACTATGATAATAGGGTTTGTTCCCTTTGAGTCTTTTTCTTCCTTTTCTGCATAAGTCTTTGTCTTGCAGTTCGTTACCGTTATGCCTGTTACTGTTATCTTTTGCCCTGTCAGTCGCACCGATTATGATGTTGTATACCTGACTGAAATCGTCCGTGCCGTATGCAGTTGCGATAGATTCAAAATCATATGTAGCTGATGAATCGTCAAACTTCACAGGTGCTATCTTTGCCCATACCGCACCGTCCTGAGCGGCTGGTGTAGTGGTGTTGTCCCAGCTCTGGAAAATAAGCTCAGCATTGTATTTGTTCCCTGCCTTTTCGTTTATTTCCTCGCTCTTGAATGTGACGATTATCTCTGAATCGCTTTGTAAGTCTTGTTGCGTTGAAAGTTGCCTGATCGACAGTGATAGACTGACTCAATTGTTTTACAAGCCTCTGCGGAAGAGCAGTCGATAGTAACGTCCTCAGTTTCTGCGTTTTCGGCAAAAGCTGTCAGTGTGCATGAGAATATTGAAGCGCAGGCGATGATAGCAGACATTGCTACTGATAAAAATTTCTTCATTTTTCTTTTTTTCCTTTCCAATTCTTATATAATATAATTTTGCACAAAACTTAGCCCTGATATTTGTGCATACCCTCTGATAATAAAGCATTATAACATAATTAAAAATAAAAAAATCAATAACCATAATGCACAAATAATCACAGTATTTAAGGAACTATTTTTACTTTTTTAAGCAAATGGTATGCAGAGAGCTCTTCTACATTGCGCTTTTTTGCAGTTTAATTCCCAAAAATCCTGCTTTAGGACTTGTTTACAGACAGTGTTATGATATAATGATAAGAAAAGTCTTGATATAGAGGTGTGCAAAATGAAAATAATGGCAATAGATTATGGTGACGCAAGAACAGGCTTCGCAATAAGCGACCGCTCTGAGTTTCTTGCTTCTCCTATTGGCACTGTTCCTGAGAGAAACGCCGAAAGGCTTGCAGATAAGGCGGCTCAGACGGCGGCTGAATACGGTGCAGGTGAGATAATAGTAGGTCTGCCTATAAACATGAACGGCACGGAAGGCCCAAGAGCAGAGAAGTGCAGGGCATTTTGCCGAGCTTTTTGAAAGAGCGTACCGACCTGCCGGTGAGAATGTGGGACGAGCGTTCCACTACCGTCACCGCACACAATATCCTTAACGAAAACAAACGTCAGGAAAGGCAAGAAAGGCTGTTGTAGATACAGTTGCCGCAACGATAATTTTGGAGGGCTATCTTGAATACAGAAGAAAAAAAGCAAAGCAGGCTGACTAAAAAGCAGAAAAGAAATATCATCATAGTGATAATAGTGCTTGTGGTAATGGTATTAGCTGATTTCGTGTGGTCTAATACCTATATCGAGGTCAAAAAGCTGTCAGCGCATTTTGACAACCTGCCTGATGGCTTTGAGGGCTGTAAGATAGTTCAGATATCTGACTTCCACAACGAGTGGGGCAAGGGGCTACATAGATAGGCTGACGGAAAAGGTCAAAGACTGTGAGCCTGACTATATCTTTGTCACAGGGGACAGCGTAGATCAGATCTTCCCCTGATGTTGACCGCTCCCTTTGAGTTTATGAAAAAGCTTCCTGACATATGTCCTGTCTATCTTGTTATGGGCAACCATGAATACAATCTTTCTCAGGAGGAAAGGGAACAGTTTGTTGCAGGTTGTGAAAGCTATGGTGTAAACGTCCTCTATAACGAGCATACCACACTCACACGAAATGGTGATACTATAAGCCTGTTGGGCTTTGACAATATGGAAAAAAATGACAGCGAGGCTTTTTCTCATGTCACAGAGGATTTTGTCATACTGCTAAATCACTATCCCGAGGATTGCAACTATTTCAGCAAGACCGCAGTGCAGTATGGAACGCATATAGACATAGAACTTCACAGGCCACGCACATGGCGGACTTATAAGGCTTCCACTTGTGAATGGTCTTTATGCACCCGGTCAGGGTCTGTTCCCCGAAATACACCGACGGCACTTTACAGCGTGAACGATACAACGCTTGTGGTGTCAAGGGGAGTAGGCAATAGTGGCTGGACACAGCGTTTTTCAGACCCTTTTGAACTTGTGCTTTTCACTCTTGAAAAATAACTCTTTCAGTCCCATTAGGATAAGGAAAATACCAAAAGCTTTTTTTGAAAGCAGGCTTTGCTCTATCCTGTTTGCAAGCCATGCTGATATAATAACAGCGGCCGTTCCCCACAAAACTGCAGGAACGGCTTTTTTCCATTCCACAAGCTTGTTTTTCGTGTGAAGCACAAGGCTTATTATTGCGATAGGGATAAAAAACAAAGGTTTTATCCCCTGTGCCGCTATCTGAGAAAAAGCCTGCAAAGACCGTCAGATAAACTATAAGCACCATTCCTCCCCCAAGACCCATGGAGGCAAAGATACCGGTGAGAAAAAGCCACCGCACATATTGTATACCAAGCCGTAATATCACCCTATTTCATAAATATCCTCACGCCAGCAATTATCATAAGTGCGCCGAAAATGCGTTTTAGCAGGCTGTTTGAAAGCTTTTTCATGAGCATTGCACCCACTGCCACTTTCAACTATCCCAAATTGGTATGAATTTCACTGCGCTCAAGCTTGACGCTACCTTTACAGCGTCCTGACCGATCATGGCGTCAACAACGAGCATTATCTCGTTCGGCTCAGCGATCTTCTTGATGTCTTTAAGCTCGTTCATAAGCTCCTCATCAATGTGAAGACGTCCTGCCGTATCTATGATAACAAGGTCATTGCCGTAATCCTTGGCATGCTTGATACCCTCTTTTACTATCTTTCGTGGGTCTATCTGACCCATTTCAAATACTGCGACTTCGGCTCTCTCTCCCACAACCTTTAGCTGTTCGATAGCCGCAGGTCTGTAAACGTCGGCTGCGATAAGCAGAGGACGCTTGCCCTCTTTCTTGAACATCTTCGCAAGCTTTGCAGCGTGCGTTGTTTTACCTGAACCCTGAAGACCGCACATCATTATGATGCAAGGCGGCTTGTTAGGAAAGTTTATCTTCGAGTTAGCCTCGCCCATGAGCTTTATAAGCTCGTCATTAACTATCTTTATGACCTGCTGACCAGGAGTAAGGCTCTTTCAGCACTTCCTCGCCAACGCTTCTTTCTGTTACCTTGGCAATAAAATCCTTTACTACCTTGTAGCTAACGTCAGCCTCAAGCAGAGCCATTTTAACTTCACGCATTGCCTCTTTACATCGGCTTCGCTAAGTTTACCTCTTGATTTAAGACGCTTGAACACGCCGTTTAGTTTTTTCTGAAAGTCCTTCAAACGCCATAAGCTGTCCTCCTCCGTATAATTTTTTTATCTATATCTATTCTTCTTCGGTATATTCTGCGTTGTCAAATTCATCCAAGCTTAGAATCGAGATTTTCAAGAAGCACTATCACCTTTTCGGCAATATCTCTCGCATAATTCTTTTTTTTTACACTCGTTAAAAACGTCCATAGCTTGAGCCTTGAACTCTTTAAGCTCTGCCAGATAAGCCTCCTGCTGTTTTAGCAGACCTAGCTTTTCTTCATAATCAGCCATTGCAGTTTCACATTTTTTTTATAGCGTCATGAACGCCCTGTCTTGAGATATCTAGCTGAGCGGCGATCTCCCCAACGACAGATCGTCATTGTAATAAAGATCCATGATCTCGTTTTGTTTATCAGTGAGCAGGCAGCCATACAAGTCGAGCAAAACGCTGTTTTTTGCAAATTTTTACTCATACCGCTTACCTCCTAATGGATTTCTGTAAAGTCATAAACCTTTACAATTATATATCAAGTTTACCGACTTGTCAAGGGGTTTTTATGAAAAAAATAAAATTTAACAAAATTCTGTGGAAAAAGTCCTTTTTTATATGGTATAATAATTAATTGCTAGACATAGTGATGATAAATAGTATAGGAAATTGTATGCCAAGGGGGAAGAGTACATGATAAGCTATGTGTTGAAAAACGACAGATATGAAATGAAAGTCCCTGCCCTGACTTTTTGGTGCGGCAGGTTTTGAGAGGAACGATTGTGACGATGTGTATTTTTGAGTTTCTCGACAAATATGTAGAGCTTGGCGGCTGGTGTATCGATACCGCAAGAGTTTACTGCGACTGGCTGGAGAATGGTCACGATTCCAGCGAGGGCGTAATAGGAAGATGGCTCAAAGCCAGAAAACAATCGTGATAAAATTTGTATTGCCACAAAGGGCGGTCACCCTGAAATGGGTCATATGGACGAAAGCCGTCTTAGCAGGGAAGAGCTTACAAAGGATCTTGAAGCAAGCCTGAGAGTGCTGGGCGTTGACTATGTGGATATTTATTTTTCTTCATCGTGACGACCCGAAGATACCTGTTGAAGAGATAATGCCAGTTCTCAATGATTTTTATGAGAGCGGAAAGATACATTTTATAGGCGTTTCAAACTGGACAACTCAGAGGATAGAGGAAGCGAATAAGTTTGCAGAGAAAAAACGGTATGGAGCCTATCAGGATCAGTCAGATAAACTACAGCCTTGCTCATTCGAGCGTTGAAACTTTCGGTGACAATACTCTTGTTTGTATGGATACAAAGGAGTTCCGCTGGTACAAGAAGCATGATTTTCCTGTTATGGCGTTCTCCCCGCAGGCAAAGGGCTTTTTTGCAAAGCTTGCAAAGGGCGACGCTGCAAACAATCTCCCTGAGGGACAGTATGCAGGTCCTGCTAATCTTGCAAGACTTGCAAAGGTAAAACAGCTCAGCGAGCAGACGGGGGGGACACTCCGGCAAAGATAACCCTCGGCTATCTGAACAGCCAGCCGTTTTTTGTATCGTCAGTTTTTTCGCAGTAACAAAGCTGTGGCAGCTTGACGAGGATATGGAAGCGCAGGATCTTACATACGATCCAAAGACAGTTGCTTTCCTTGAAAATATGATATAAAATAAAAGCACTCTGCATTGACCGCAGGGTGCTTTATTTATTCTTGATACGTTGTATGGGACGGCGTTCTCGACGTCCCACCCCCTTTACAAAAAAACTTTAACTATGTGATATCTGAATACACCACATAGTTAAGTATGTACGTTCATATTGATTATGCCATTGGTATTACGCCCTTCTGAAAATTCTAGTCGTAAACTCATGCTAAATTGTACTTTGGACTCACGCCTTTCAGTAAAATTCTGTCCGCATAATATAAGCTATTCCATTGGATCTATTTCCTTTCGGTAAAAATAATCTCTAAGTGCAAATTACCTTTCCATTGGATTTATTTCCTTTCAAAATATTAAGTTATGCCTCAGTGGATAAAACTTAACGTGCCATCGGACTTAACACCTTTCGTGAAAATTTATTGTCAATGAAACTTATTACATTTCCATTGGAATTATCGCCTTTCGCATAATTTCAAGATCCTATGCTCATCATATCAGATAAGCCTTGCTGAAGTAACTGGCGGATTCACCTCCAAATATCAGATGTTCAAAAGCCTTGAGTGCATTTTCATAACGCACCACTCCTTCAGTATTTTATATGATCTTTAGAAAAATCTTAGTCAGTAAATCAAATCAGTAAGAGCATTAAGCTCGTAAATTTCTTGGCGGACTCACTCCATTCTATTTCATGTTCAAGTTCCTTTTGTGCATTTTCATATGCACCACTCCTCGAAATTTATTTGATTTTTATAGCTCTGTGAGCTTTTTATGTTCAGAAGCTAAATTTTACATTGGAATCACTCTTTCAGTTTATTTCTTTACCTCTGAAAAGCTGAAATTGTGCATTGGAAACACTCCTGTCTAAATTTTATTTGCAAACCTTCTGTAACCGATCATGTCGATCACTCCTTATATAAAAGTTGCAAAATATTCGATTGTAAATTTGAGAGTATCCCTTAAATTGCAGTAACTCTGTGCTGTGATTAATCCATGAGGCTCTGCAATTTCTTCTTGTGTAAATCATATATGTCTGGATTCCTGTCAGCTCATTCGTCTGCGTCTTGATTCTTTTTACTTTAAGAAATTGCCGAGCCTATGGATACTCTCCTGGATCTCTGATGCGTCCATTGGACTCGCTCCTTTCATATCTTATTAGGTATCCGATGAGCCTGCCCGCCTGCTGAACTGTAGTGTACCTAGTGTCGGGTATATGCTGTGTCCATCGATCTGCCTGTGATATATAAGGAAAACCTCTCGCCTTACTTCGCTTTGCCGTGCCCTCTGAAATCGTTACTGTATCGTCAGACCGTTGACCGTTTCAGCGAACCCTGTTGTCTGCTTTTGTTTGGCTCTTTTGTTTTTCCTTGACTATACTATACCACATCTTTTGTTACTTGTCAATAGTTTTTCTCAACTTTTTGTGATTTTTATATTTAATATTACTTTTTACAAAATGCGCTTGACTTTGATTTTGCAGTGTAGTATAATTAAAAGTGTTGCGGTGGTCAGAAACAGTCTTTCTGTTCTGATTTTTTCGATATATCCCACTCAGAAAGTGCCGATATACCGCACAAGATCATGTTAGGAGGATAATTATGGATAACGAGTTTCTGCCGGACCTCTACGAGCTGGAGGACGAAAATGGTGATAAGCAGACTTTTTGAGCTGTTGGACGCAATGGAATATGGTGACGAGAAGTATTATGCTCTCACTCCTTATTATGAGAACGGTGACGAAGCCCTTGAAGATTCAGGCGACGTTGTGATACTCAAGGCTGAGTATGACGAGAACAATGACGAGATACTTGCTTCTATCGAAGATGATGACGAATATGAGAAGATCGGTCAGATGTTCATGGAGCGTATCGATGAAATGTTCGAGTTTTTGACGATGAGGACGAAGACGATGATTGCGGCTGTGGCTGCGGTTGTCACGATCACCTGTCATAAGAAAAAAATATCTCAGCATATAGGCTTGTCAATATGTAAAATGTACAATTTTATGTACTTTGATTTGCTGAAATTACCTATTGATATTATGGATATGTTTGTGATATACTAAATAACAGAAAAAAGTTTCCTGCCTTGTGCGAACAAGCACAGTTATTATAAATCCAACACTTCTAAAAAGGGATTCAGACTCTGGAAAGGGATTGCAGACCTCCCGAACGAAACCGCATTTGCCGTTTCGTAAACGGACGAAGGGGAGCGTGAAGCTTTCAGGCTGTTTTACCCACCCTGCTTTTATAGCGGGTTTATCGGCTGTGCGACGGCAAGGCGGCTTTTTTACTTAAACACTGAGCGTACCGATTTTTTCGGTACGCTTTTTGTCATAAAAACCATGTCGGCATAAAATGAGATAACGGGCGTCTGCAGTGATCGTATGACAGTGGGTGACGCAGCAGAAGATCTGCGTCCGCAGGGCAGCCCGTTGTCATTTACTGCAGGACGTTTCGTTTATATAGAAAAAAAAGCCGCTGTGCCTGTGGGCATAACGGCTTTCTTCTTGTCAGATAAATAAATTACTTTGCTAGTATGTTCAGCGGTGGCTGATAATGCCTTTTCCGCTGGATATTTGCTGTTTATGTATTCGGCGGCAACGAAAAATAAATTCGCTGTTCGTGGGGTAGTGGTCAGGTCTTATGGCGAAATTACCGAATATCTCGGCTTTGTCTTTGTCATGAGCCTTTTCCCAACCGATCCTTATGGCGGTGCGCATGTTTCTTTCAACGCTTACTGTGGTTACTCCATGTTCCGCCGCTATCTCTGGATAAATGACCTTTGTAACACGTCTGTTGGCTTTGTCTGTCGTAAGAGCCATTTTTATTGCCTCTTTGATGTAGCCATAGCCGTTATAATTCGGAGTTATGCACAACCGCTTCATCACGGTGGATATAGCAGATTGTATGTCGCCATTGGTGTACCCCTCGTCAGAGCTTCGTGTTATTGTGATGTTCAGATCTGCAGAATCGTCAGGACACTGAAGCGCTCTGAGTGCGTTTTTGATATCCGCACAGCTTAGAGGACTTTTTATTATCATGTCTGCGTATTTTGCAAGTCCATTGTTGGTTTTTCTGTCGGAAAGCATGATTATTTTCAGCTTAGGACAAGCCCCTTTTGAGATTTTTGCACAGCTCGTAGGGAAATTCAGTTATTTCTGAAATTATCAGAAAATCAGGTTTGCTTTTAAGCACCTCAAGCTGTATCTCCAGTGGATTGTAGTCTGACTGTGCAACATTGTACCCCTGTTTTTTTCAGATAGTCTGCCACCTTCATGCCGGCCTGATTGAGGCTTCCGACAAGGATTTTGATCACGTCTTTTTACACATTTTAAATCTTCCTCCGGTTTTTTTTTTTTTTAACTTTATACTACACTTGCAGTATAACATTTTTACAATATAATTTCAAGTTTTTACTTAATTTTCTTGCTTTTTGTACTGTGTTTTAAGAAAACACGCAACAATCTATACATAGTAAATAAACAAATGTCGGTTATGACCAAATTTTTAAATGAGATAATTGTGCAAATATTGTAATTTACACTGATAAAATATGCTTTTATGTCGTTTAAATCAATATATTATATGAATAAATTGACGATTTGCTATATTTTTACATCAACTTTACATTGTTATGAAAGCTTATTTTATGTAGAAAAAAGTCGAAAATGCCAACAAAGATTGCTATATGATTAAAAAAATATTAAGATAAATGTGTGATTTTACATTTATTAATATTTGCGAAATGATATAGAAATATATAAATGAACGGTATTTTTTACATAGCTTTACAAAGGATAATTTCTTGACAAAAAGCTTTTATTGCGTGGTAAAATATACGGGAGGATCGTTGCAAAAACATGGTCAGCAGCTTTTTGTGCCACCAGTTTGCAATGATGTCTTTGTAAAAAATTATAGATAATGTTGAGGGAGGCGACGTCGTTTTATGAAAAAAGACGTTATCAATTTTTGGACAGATAAGAAAAGAACGATTTTTTGGTCTGCCTATATCATTTACAAGATATTTTCTCACAGAAGATAAGTTTATAACACGCAAGGGTTTTCTCAGCATAGAGGAAGACGAGCTTGACCTTTATAGGGTCATCGACAAAAAGCTTGTCCTGCCGTTCGGACAAAAGAATGTTCGGCTGTGGCACAATAGTAATGAATGTCAAAGACGTTGATACGCCTATTAAGGAAGTCAAGTCCATAAAAAGCACCAAGAGATGTGCTTGCACAGCTTGATAAGTATATCAATATAAATCGTGATAGATACCGTGTAAAGGGCAGAGATATGGTCGGCGGTGACGGCGGTCATTGCCATGATCATGATGATTTTGATATCAATGACGATATCATATAAAAGTTCTATAAAGAATAAGGGGCTTTCGCAGATCTTTCTGTGAGAGCCTTTTTTGAGAGGAAAGTGTGAATGTTTTCAAAAGAATATTTTTCAGTCCCTTGAAAGCTCGTGGGACAGGCTTAAGACCTGTGAAAAAGCCGATATTCATATACGGCATGGGCGATGGAGCGGAAAAAGCTTCTTGATGAATTTGATAGACTTGGCATAAAATGCACAGGTGTTTTTGCAAGCGACGATTTTGTCCGTGGACAAAGCTTCAGAGGGTTTAAGGTGAAGACTTTCTCTCAGGTGCAAGCGCAGTTTGGGGATATCACAGTTGTGCTTGGCTTTGGCACGAGCCTGCCTGAGATAATGGAGCGTATCGACAATATTGAAAAAAAGCTGCGAGGTCATAGTGCCGGAAATGTGCGTTGCAGGCGATGAAAATTTCAGCAAGGAAAAGCTTCTCTCAATGTATTCTCAGGCTGAAAAAGCTTACCGCCTTTTTTTGATGACGATATTTCAAAGCTTACCTTTGAAAAGCTGACAGCGTTCAAGATAACAGGCAAGCTTTCTTCTTTTCTAAAATGAGATAAGCAATACGTAATA
>VOFK01003151.1_pt1 | contig 25783 bp, 22 predicted proteins | sample 5384121 | NCBI WGS metagenome assembly VOFK01 (sample SAMN12384730, study PRJNA508395) | human gut metagenome | isolation source: healthy gut J | host: Homo sapiens | reverse complement strand
ACCAGTAATACTTCGTTCCGAGGTTACATGTTTTCAGCCTTTTCTCTTTCCGTTTTCCGATGCTGCGCCCGAATCATCCCGCACCATCTGAGGCTGCTGCTGCTGCTGTTGAAGTGTCCTGCGCGAAGTGCCTGCGCCGCCTGTGCGGTCTGCTGTGCAGCGACAAGGGCGGCGTTACTTTCTGCCAGCCTTGCATTCAGGTTCCTCAATCTGCTTGTCGCTTTACAGCGAGCTGCTCACTTTTCAGGTCTAATTCCTTTTTGAAGCATGGCAATCAACACTGTTTCGGAGGTTTCGCAAAGTTTCGCAACTTGCTTTCGCAGGTTGCGAAACTTCCTTCGCTCTACCATAATGCTGATATGGCGGTTTTTATGCTTTCGTCAATTGCGAAACTTCCTTTCGCATCTTTCGCAACATTGTTTCGCCTGCACCATGCCCGCACCGCCTGTTCAGACACGCCGCATTCCGTGGCAATCTGTCGGATTGTTTTTTTCATACTTTACGAAAAGGCCAATCGGACAAATATCCCGACCCCGGTGTTGATATGTACCAGCAGGCAGGGCCAGTCGGCTCCCCACCTGATTTCAAGGGTAATCTCATGCCACCCAGTCTGGCATGAGCGCAATGCTGCCTCTTTCGCTCATAAATCAAGAGCCAGTCCGGAGTTATATGGCACTCCCGGCATCCGATATAGTCCCCGGACAGGTTATGATCCCGATAGATTTCTGGCAGCGGCTTCTGTTCAGCCAAAATAGTGATTACTTCCTCCAGCAGCCGCACATCATAGCCTCTCCGAACAATCCGCTTGTAGTCTTTCTTGAAGGCCGTCTGATACCTAATCGTCAGCATTCAGATCCTCCATCAGGTCTTTTACGGAGGAAAAAGACCTGCTCATTCCAATCCCATTCTCTGCATCCTCGATTGCTTTCCTTGTTACAGCGTTCGGTATTTCTCCGCCGATTTCAAAAGGAATGCGATACTCACGGACCGCCTTCTTCGCAAAAATATTAATTGCGGCCGTCATCGTCATTCCCATATCTGCGCAAAATGCCTCAAACTGCCGCTTCAAGTCTGCGTCCATACGAATGTTAATATTTGTATTTGCCATAGGTAGCAACTCCTTTCATTCTTATTATATCCATTGTATAACTTTTTATTTACAATGTCAATATATGTTCCTGACCGTTTACCCAAGCACTGGCCCTTAAACTTCTACCCTGGTATGTTCGCATTTAGAGGGCAAAAAAGCCTTGATTTATGCGGCTTTCCAAACGCGGTAGAGAGGGGGCCGGTATATTTACCCTCGGAGGGCTGAAAACGGCTTCTAAAGCGTAACAGGGGCCTTTCTGGGCCTTATTCCTGGCCCCCATCGTGCAGCGCATCCAGGAGCCAATCGCTCAACTCCTGGGAAGGGGACACCCGCACCGTTATATGCCCATTTTCAAAGCGCACCGCTGGCGGCGGACAATCCCACCACTTGCGGACGGTTTTCGGATCAAGGCCAGTTTCCCGGTGACAGTCGGCCTTGCGCCCCTCCGGGTGCTGCTGCCGCCATTCATAAACCCGCGCCTGGGCCGTTCCGCTGCCTTTAGGCCGCCCGTTCCCTTCTCTCCAATTCGTACCATTAGCCTTATCGTTAATCTCCTGGATTGCTCTCGCGCCCTGCAAATGTACTGGCTGTTTGCGCCAGTTCCGCTTGTTGACAGGCATAGTCAGACCGGAGAGCTTCGCTATATCGTCCCTGGGGAATGTCACATAGTCCTCGTTGAACATCTCCAGGGCGCACACCACATCATCTTTCGTGAAGCGGTTTATATCCTCCACGCTCATATCATCGTAAGGCCGGAGCAGCGCGAAAGCGTCCCGGCGCAGCTCGTCCTCGTCTATCCCGCATTTTTTCGCATAAATCGCCAGCGTCATAATGCCATAGAAACGATGGCCCACCCGGATTTCATCGGCGATCCGGTGCAGCCACCAGTCGTAAAGGTCACGCTTGACCGTCCAGCGGCCCCGCCGCTCCTTCTTGACGATCCGCCGCTCATACCAATCCGGGTACTTCTCTTTCGCCTCGGCCAGCGACAGGCGGCTCTTTCTCATAAGCCCTTCAAGCCGCTGCTGCTCCCCGTTGCTGTCCGGGATATAATCAAGCAGCCGCACCAGCTCCACCGGCCCGCCGAGCCGGAACGCCCTCACAGGGTACTCACGCCCCAGCTTCGAGCCGGAGCCGACCACCCGAAAATCCCCCCCTGCAAAATCCCCTGCATTTGCGGCTCCTTGATGGTGGAGGTAAACTTATTCCAAATCTGCCGAGTGAGGGAATATTTCAACTCTTTCAAGCATTTCTGGTTGTACGGGTACATAGGCACCGGCTCTTTCAGCACATAATACAGGTGAAGCCCTGTCCCGCTGTTTACAACAAAGGTTGCCTGGGGCAAAATATCCTTGTTCATCTGGTGCAGCGTGTCCCGGAGCTGGGGCATACCTACCCCGTCCAGGTCAAAGACCAAAGCATAGAGATACCGGGCATTTTTGCCGCACCGCCGCAGCCCAAAATAGGAGATCGGGGACATAATCGTAAAATCGGTGTCTTGCAGCTCCCTCAGCTCGTCCAGCTCGTCAGTGATGGTACAGCGTTTCGCTTTACCGTCCCCCTCGATCTGCAGGGCGATCCCGGTTGCCCTGTCAACCTCACCTTTCGTCACTGTCACCGCGATCCCGTTTCCCTTCCTGTCCTCAAAATGGCCCTTCCTCTCGAAAGATCCTTCCGGGAAGATCTCACGATAAAACTCATACGGCTCCACCGGCTCCAAAAACTTCTCTAAATGCTCATTCTTTTCCCTGTAAAGTTCCCGGAGCTGTTCCAGGGCTGCTTGCTGATCCTCCATTCCTTACACCTCTTTTCGTACATTCTGCAAACCCACAGGGGGAAAAGGGGGAGCCAAAGAGCGGCCCCTTCGGGGCCTTAAAGAGAAAGTCACCTCCCCCTTTTCCCCCTCGCTCTGGGGCATGGAAATGATGGAAAACCTTTCAGGTTTACCACATTCCCACACCCCGCCGCTCACCCCCATAACCCCCTCCGACTTTCTCCCTGTCAGAGAGAGAATATTTTATTATTTTTTCCCTGGCCTAAAGGCCATAGGGGGGCATATATTATCAATACATTTTATTCCCTATTTTACGACAAACCCATTTCAGCTTGTCCCCTTCACCCCATAGGGGGGCATATATTATCAATACATTTTATTCCCTATTTTTACTGTTATTATAGCCTGTCCGGGCGGCTCTTGCAAGGCTCCCGGACAGGCTTCTTTTACAGCTCCATACCGCCCCAGGTGTGGCCCTGTTCCTGTTCTCTCTCCGGCTGCTGCACCTCTGGCACTGGTAGCAGCTCCCGCGCCTTTTCGACCAGGGGCCGGAACTGCTCCGGCAAGTGCTGATCCAGAAAGTCCAGCACCGCCCCGATCCCTTCCCGGAGCCGCGCCGAAATCCCACGCTCCCAGCTCAAATCTTCTTCCAGGTATTCCACCTGCACTTTGAGCTGCCGGTTTTCATTTTCAAGCCGCTGCCGCTCCTGGGCCTCCTTCAGTTTTTCTTTCATCGAGGGGATTTTCTGCTGAAGCTGTTGGTTTTCTACCTTCAGCTCCCGCACCTTCTGCTCTGCCGCCGCGCCCCGGATCACCGCCGCCTTCAGCTCCTTCACCTGCTCCACCGTCACACCCTTGACGGCCCCTGTCAGCGTGTCTTTTTCCGGCTGTATCGCGTCCAGATCGGGCTTGACCTTCTCCACCGCTTTCAGCAGCTTCACATTCCCTTGCAGGGCCTTTCTCTGCTTTTCCAGGGCCGCGATCTCCTGCTCTGCTGCTGTCACCTGTTCCTGGATAGCTTCAAGCCGCTGGGCCGCTGCTCTGTACTCTGGTAGCTCCATACGCTCGCGGCCACCGCCCAGGCTGATAATCTCAAACTCGTGAGCCTGGGCGATTTCCGTTAGGGCTTCTTTCTCCCGTTCCATCCAGGCTTTCCATTCGGTCTGCTTTCGGCCCATCCCTTCAAATCCCTGCTGCTTTAACGCCTGTTTCATTGATACCCGCGTTGAGAGGCCCCGGCTCTGCTCCGTTGCCACAGGCACGAAGTCCACATGGAGGTGGGGCGTGGCCTCGTCCATGTGCAGCACCATATTGAACACCCGCAGATGAGGGTTGCGCTCCTGGAAGGACTCTGCAAATTCTTTGAGAGCTGCCGCCGCCCGTTCCCCTCCAGGGGAGCCGCACCCGCAGTCCGTCAAGTTGCCGATCTGGAAGATAGCCTCGTGAAATAGCTTCTCCTGTTTGCTCTGCCGGATATGCTCATAGTAATCTGGTATCTTGTCCCTGGTCTTTTTCTTTTTGGCATTGTAGGCGGCCAGGGCTTCATCGAAAAGTTCGTGGTACACCTTCTTCAAATCCTCGTTGCAAAAGGTGACATTCTGCCCCGACCTGCTCCGGTCTACATTCGCCGCTGAAAAGCTCCTGTTGTTGTGCCGGATACTTCCCCGGCCCGTCATTCCCGAAATGGTTGTGCCTATAAAATCACCCGTCCCTTTCCTGCAAAAGCCTATATCCTACTACTCCTATTTTACCATAACTGGCCGCAGGCCACAACCTCTTTGTTACTTTCTTGTGAGAAAGTAACGCAAAAGCACTTTCACACCGCCGCCCCTTCGGGGCTGGCAGTATGAAAGTGCTTTTGCGCCCTGCCGGGGGCTAAAAGAAGCAGCCTCACAACTGTCTCCAAGAATTTCTGTTGTCACTCTACTTCTTCTGGTGCAAGAGGATAGCCACACAATTCATCTTCCTGTGCAGAAACCTCTGCGTCCTCTGTTTTTACAAGGCCGCTTTCTTCAAGCAAATCTGGCGGCACAGCACTTACAGCTAACTGTTGTTCTTCCGGCAAGCTATTATACCAATCCAGCCATTCAAGCGTTTCTTTGGAAAGGCCCTCCGCATCTACCATCCGATCACCATATCGGACTTGATTTCCGGCTCCTTCTCTTTGCTCAAAAACGATCCATTTCTCGTTCATAAAAATCTCTATGGTATTGTCGGCCCCGTATTGATATTCAAATCCTGTTCCAAAATTAGATTGGTTATCCTTTGTCGGTATCTCAGAGCCATCAACCGATGAAGTGATTTCCCCGTCCATTACCCCGCAACGGCCACTTATGGTACTTTCTTTCCCCGTATCATAGTAGAGTTTGCCATCCACCATTACCATAGGGATTTTATCCCATTCTTGCGTTTCTTCCTGTCCCGGCAGTTCATTCTCACTTACAGGAACAATCTCATATTGGTAGTTGTCCCAATAAGATTCAATATCAGCTGCTGTAAAATAATCCAGTTTCTCCTCTGGAAGTTTCAGTCTGCCTGACTTTACTGCTTCTGCACAGTAGATAATCTCATAACTTGTATCATTTGAGAGATTAAACCGAAAACTTGTTACTGTCCCTCCAGCAACAGGCTCCGTTTTTTTATCGCTTACCTCCAATCCCGAAAACAGAAAATAAATATCCTCTATATCATCGGTTTTTGTAATGACTTGCTTTTCAGCGGAGTTTGGCACAACATTGCGATACATCTCGATATTATTCACATCAGCAACATCAAAAGGCATTGAAATAGTTTCCTTTTTTTCGCAACCAGTGAATACCAAAACCATAGCCGCCACCAAAACAAGAGCAATCTTTTTCACTGTATCACACCGCCTTTCTTAACTTGTAGTGACGAAAAAAATATCCTTTTGTTTCCTATCTGCCACCAAAAATTTTTGAAAACCAGCTTTTTTTCTGTTCCGGTTCCTGCTGATCCGTTCCAGCCTCCCCGGTAATAAGCTGCTGCTGGATTGTCCCCGCGTGTAGGGCCTGGGCCGCTGCCGCTGTCTGCTGGGCGGCGGCCAGCGCGTCAGTAAGCCGGGTAATGGTCTGGGCCTGCTGCTCGATCTGCCGGTCTTTCACTTCAAGCTGCCCCTGCAGCGTGTCGATGGTGGCCTGTAAAACAGAAATCACACCATCAACCTCTGCTGTTTTTTCTGCATTTTTGGTTGACGGCGCGTCAACCAAACCGTCAACCGCGCCCGTCAACTGGTTGTCGGTGGTTGACGGTGCAATTTCAGAAAACGCCTGTTTTATCAGCTTTTCGCCGTCAACCTCTACCATCAACCTACCGTCAACCGTTGCCGTCAACCCCTGTAAACTGGTTGACAGTGGTTCACGCTTAATTTTTTTGAAAACAGCTTGCTTTGATACCCCTATCTCGTCAGCTATCTGCCGGATCGTTTTCATACCTTTACGAACAGGCCCACAGGACACACGCCCTTAAACCCCGGCGTAGATATGTACCAGCAAGCAGGGCCTGTCGGCTCCCAGGCTACTTCAAGGGTAATCTCGTGCCACCCATCAGGGAACAGGGCCGTACCCTGCCCTGCGTGTATGCCGCGACCTTCCAGGAGCAGCCGAGGGTGCGGATCATCGTCTGCCGGATCGGGAAGCTGTATCTGCGCGATCCTCTCTTTATCCCAGCTCATAGACCTTTCCTCCTTCCCCTAAAATAAATCGCTATGCGATCCCGTCCGGGTGAGATATAAAATCAGCTCGTCCCCGTCCACTTCGTAGATCAGCAACCAATCCGGCGTAATGTGGCACTCACGACACCCCGTATAATCCCCGGAAAGTTGGTGCTCCCTGTTCTTCTCTGGCAACGGCTCCCCCGCAGCCAGCTTTTTAATAATATCCGTCAGCAAAGAAATATCAAAGCCGCGCTTTTTCACGCGCTTCAAATCCTTCTGAAATTTTGTGGTTGGTCTTATGTTATACATCGGCAAGCAGCTCCTCCATCATCTGATCGACATTGGAATAGGTCTTGCCGAGGCTCGGATCGGCCTTCATTCTCTTTACTTCCTTGATTGCTTCAACGGTTTCAGCGTTCGGCACATCGCCGCTGATTTCAAAGGGTATTCTATACTCCCGCACCGCCTTACGCGCAAAAACATTGAACGCCGTTGTCATCGTCATTCCCATATCAGCACAGAACGCCTCAAACTGCCGCTTCAAGTCTGCGTCCATACGAATGTTAATATTTGTATTTGCCATAGGTAGCAACTCCTTTCATTCTTATTATATCCATTGTATAACTTTTTATTTACAATGTCAATATATGTTCCTGACCGTTTACCCAAGCACTGGCCCTTAAACTTCTACCCTGGTATGTTCGCATTTAGAGGGCAAAAAAGCCTTGATTTATGCGGCTTTCCAAACGCGGTAGAGAGGGGGCCGGTATATTTACCCTCGGAGGGCTGAAAACGGCTTCTAAAGCGTAACAGGGGCCTTTCTGGGCCTTATTCCTGGCCCCCATCGTGCAGCGCATCCAGGAGCCAATCGCTCAACTCCTGGGAAGGGGACACCCGCACCGTTATATGCCCATTTTCAAAGCGCACCGCTGGCGGCGGACAATCCCACCACTTGCGGACGGTTTTCGGATCAAGGCCAGTTTCCCGGTGACAGTCGGCCTTGCGCCCCTCCGGGTGCTGCTGCCGCCATTCATAAACCCGCGCCTGAGCTGTTCCGCTGCCTTTTTTAGGCCGCGCCCGTTCCCTTCTCTCCAATTCGTACCATTAGCCTTATCGTTAATCTCCTGGATTGCTCTCGCGCCCTGCAAATGTACTGGCTGTTTGCGCCAGTTCCGCTTGTTGACAGGCATAGTCAGACCGGAGAGCTTCGCTATATCGTCCCTGGGGAATGTCACATAGTCCTCGTTGAACATCTCCAGGGCGCACACCACATCATCTTTCGTGAAGCGGTTTATATCCTCCACGCTCATATCATCGTAAGGCCGGAGCAGCGCGAAAGCGTCCCGGCGCAGCTCGTCCTCGTCTATCCCGCATTTTTTCGCATAAATCGCCAGCGTCATAATGCCATAGAAACGATGGCCCACCCGGATTTCATCGGCGATCCGGTGCAGCCACCAGTCGTAAAGGTCACGCTTGACCGTCCAGCGGCCCCGCCGCTCCTTCTTGACGATCCGCCGCTCATACCAATCCGGGTACTTCTCTTTCGCCTCGGCCAGCGACAGGCGGCTCTTTCTCATAAGCCCTTCAAGCCGCTGCTGCTCCCCGTTGCTGTCCGGGATATAATCAAGCAGCCGCACCAGCTCCACCGGCCCGCCGAGCCGGAACGCCCTCACAGGGTACTCACGCCCCAGCTTCGAGCCGGAGCCGACCACCCGAAATCCCTGCAAAATCCCCTGCATTTGTGGCTCCTTGATGGTGGAGGTAAACTTATTCCAAATCTGCCGAGTGAGGGAATATTTCAACTCTTTCAAGCATTTCTGGTTGTACGGGTACATAGGCACCGGCTCTTTCAGCACATAATACAGGTGAAGCCCTGTCCCGCTGTTTACAACAAAGGTTGCCTGGGGCAAAATATCCTTGTTCATCTGGTGCAGCGTGTCCCGGAGCTGGGGCATACCTACCCCGTCCAGGTCAAAGACCAAAGCATAGAGATACCGGGCATTTTTGCCGCACCGCCGCAGCCCAAAATAGGAGATCGGGGACATAATCGTAAAATCGGTGTCTTGCAGCTCCCTCAGCTCGTCCAGCTCGTCAGTGATGGTACAGCGTTTCGCTTTACCGTCCCCCTCGATCTGCAGGGCGATCCCGGTTGCCCTGTCAACCTCACCTTTCGTCACTGTCACCGCGATCCCGTTTCCCTTCCTGTCCTCAAAATGGCCCTTCCTCTCGAAAGATCCTTCCGGGAAGATCTCACGATAAAACTCATACGGCTCCACCGGCTCCAAAAACTTCCCTAAATGCTCGTTCTTTTCCCTGTAAAGTTCCCGGAGCTGTTCCAGGGCTGCTTGCTGATCCTCCATTCCTTACACCTCTTTTCGTACATTCTGCAAACCCACAGGGGGAAAAGGGGGAGCCAAAGAGCGGCCCCTTCGGGGCCTTAAAGAGAAAGTCACCTCCCCCTTTTCCCCCTCGCTCTGGGGCATGGAAATGATGGAAAACCTTTCAGGTTTACCACATTCCCACACCCCGCCGCTCACCCCCATAAACCCCCCCGACTTTCTCCCTATCCGAGAGAGAATATTTTATTATTATTTTTCCTTGGCCTAAAGGCCATAGGGGGGCATATATTATCAATACATTTTATTCCCTATTTTACGACAAACCCATTTCAGCTTGTCCCCTTCACCCCATAGGGGGGCATATATTATCAATACATTTTATTCCCTATTTTTACTGTTATTATAGCCTGTCCGGGCGGCTCTTGCAAGGCCCCCGGACAGGCTTCTTTTACAGCTCCATACCGCCCCAGGTGTGGCCCTGTTCCTGTTCTCTCTCCGGCTGCTGCACCTCTGGCACTGGTAGCAGCTCCCGCGCCTTTTCGACCAGGGGCCGGAACTGCTCCGGCAAGTGCTGATCCAGAAAGTCCAGCACCGCCCCGATCCCTTCCCGGAGCCGCGCCGAAATCCCACGCTCCCAGCTCAAATCTTCTTCCAGGTATTCCACCTGCACTTTGAGCTGCCGGTTTTCATTTTCAAGCCGCTGCCGCTCCTGGGCCTCCTTCAGTTTTTCTTTCATCGAGGGGATTTTCTGCTGAAGCTGTTGGTTTTCTACCTTCAGCTCCCGCACCTTCTGCTCTGCCGCCGCGCCCCGGATCACCGCCGCCTTCAGCTCCTTCACCTGCTCCACCGTCACACCCTTGACGGCCCCTGTCAGCGTCTTTTCCGGCTGTATCGCGTCCAGATCGGGCTTAACCTTCTCCACCGCTTTCAGCAGCTTCACATTCCCTTGCAGGGCCTTTCTCTGCTTTTCCAGGGCCGCGATCTCCTGCTCTGCTGCTGTCACCTGTTCCTGGATAGCTTCAAGCCGCTGGGCCGCTGCTCTGTACTCTGGTAGCTCCATACGCTCGCGGCCACCGCCCAGGCTGATAATCTCAAACTCGTGAGCCTGGGCGATTTCCGTTAGGGCTTCTTTCTCCCGTTCCATCCAGGCTTTCCATTCGGTCTGCTTTCGGCCCATCCCTTCAAATCCCTGCTGCTTTAACGCCTGTTTCATTGATACCCGCGTTGAGAGGCCCCGGCTCTGCTCCGTTGCCACAGGCACGAAGTCCACATGGAGGTGGGGCGTGGCCTCGTCCATGTGCAGCACCATATTGAACACCCGCAGATGAGGGTTGCGCTCCTGGAAGGACTCTGCAAATTCTTTGAGAGCTGCCGCCGCCCGTTCCCCTCCAGGGGAGCCGCACCCGCAGTCCGTCAAGTTGCCGATCTGGAAGATAGCCTCGTGAAATAGCTTCTCCTGTTTGCTCTGCCGGATATGCTCATAGTAGTCTGGTATCTTGTCCCTGGTCTTTTTCTTTTTGGCATTGTAGGCAGCCAGGGCTTCATCGAAAAGTTCGTGGTACACCTTTTTCAAATCCTCGTTGCAAATACAACATTCTGCCCCCGACCTGCTCTCGGTCTACATTCGCCGCCGAAAAACTCCTGTTATTGTGCCGAATACTTCCTCGGCCGTCATTCCCGAAATGGTTGTTTCTATAAAATCACCCGGCCCTTTCCACTGTTCTGAAGCCTATATCCTACTACTCTATTTTACCATAACTGGCCGCAGGCCAAACCTCTTTGTTACTTTCTTGTGAGAAAAGTAACGCAAAAAAGCTTTCTCACCGCCGCCCCGTTGGGGGCGACAGTATAAAGCGCTTTTGCCTCCGGGGCTGCTGGAGCCGGCTGCGTCTACTGCTTATGTGTTGCCGGTTTATTTACTGCCACGCCCCAGAGAGGGTGTTGTTCTTACCGCCTATTTCCAGTGCGCTGTATACCAGCTTGAGCTAATTCAACAAATTTACTTGCTTTTTTACATTTTTTTAGTATAATATGATTAAGTCCATTCACGGAAAGAGATAATTACCATGGGTCTAAGTCAAAAGATAAAACATACTTTATTTGCAATTATGGATGGGAGTGGGATAAATGCCCCAATTGGGTACTAACCGACTGTGCTGGTCTTGGTTGGAACCATGACTTTCATCCAGATGACGCAGTAGATAGTGACTATAACAAAACATTCAAAACATATGTAAATCAAGGAAATGCTTCCGACAAAAAATACACAACAAAGCACATATACGAGAAGGAGTTGCAGACTGCCGAAGACCAATTCGATATGAACGGATTCTATGGCTCTGACTATTATGTGAAGTCTGGTTCCGGCACTATATGTCTTTCACAAACGGGAAAAGTGAATGATGTAAAGCTCTCTTTCAAATACGGACACAACCAATTTGGCCCAGCAGTTTCCGTCAGTTACCCTTGGGGAGTAAGCTTTGGTTTGGATGGTGCAGAAACCATCTTCCAGCCAGATGAAATCGTCTACAACGATTTTGCAACAGTAAAATAGGACAAAAAATAATGGGAGCAGCCTACTTATCGGCTGCTCCCATTATTTTTTATAATTCCTATAATTGTAATACCTACTCCAGCCCAAAATATCCAGCCACCAATAGCGTAAAGGGTCGTGCCATTACCAACCATCATAAAATATATAGAAATCAAACATACTAAAAAACCGCTACTAATCATTTTCCAAGCATCCACCTAAGCCACCCCTTCTTTTCTCTTTCCGTTTTTCCCGCTTCCCGTCTCTGCGCTGAGGCCGAATCATCCGCACCATCTATGAGCTGCTGCTGCTGCTGTTGAAGTGTCCCTGCATGAAGTGCCTGCGCCGCCTGTGCTGTCTGCTGTGCCGCGACCAGCGCCGCGCTGCACTCGGATAGCCGAGCGTTCAGCTCAGTGATCTGTTTGTCCTTCACGGAAAGCTGCTCATTTTTTCGATCTAATTCCTTTTGCAACATGGCAATTAGCACCGTTTCAGAGGTTTCGCAAGTTTCGCAACTTGCTTTCGTTGGTTGCGAAACTTGCTTTCGCTCAATGCCCAAATAATGCTGATATATAACGGTTTTCTGGCTTTCGCTGATTGCGAAACTTCCTTTCGCATCTTTCGCAACATGGTTTCGTCGGCACCACGCTCTAACTGCTTGCTCCGACACGCCACACTCCGCTGCAATTTCCGTTATTATCCCTGCCATGCACCGTCACCACGCTCTCTCTTTTATTCTCTCAAAACAAATCGCTGTGTGTTCCCGTTCTGGTTAAGCAGAGAACAAGCTCGTTATTCTTGATCTCATAAATCAAGAGCCAGTCCGGGGTTATATGGCACTCTCTGCACCCAATATAATCCCCGGACAGGTTGTGATCCCGGTAGATCTCCGGCAGCGGTTTTTGTTCCGCCAAAATACTAATTACTTCCTCCAGCAGCCGCACGTCATAGCCTCTCCGGACAATTCTCTTGTAGTCCTTCTTAAAGGCCGTCTGATACTTAATCGTCAGCATTCAGATCCTCCATCAATTCTTTCACGGAGGAAAAAGCCCTGCTCATTCCGATCCCATTCTCCGCATCCTCGATAGCTTTCCTTGTCACAGCATTCGGCACTTCGCCGCTGATCTCAAAGGGAATACGATACTCACGCACCGCCTTCTTCGCAAAAACATTAAAAGCGGTTGTCATCGTCATTCCCATATCAGAGCAAAAAGCCTCAAACTGCATCTTCAAGTCAGTATCCATTCGGATATTGATATTCGTGCTTGCCATAATTGCAGCCCCTTTCTTCCTTTAGTATCCCTATTGTATTCGATTTTATTTACATTGTCAATGTCATTTCTCAGTTCCCCATGCAACGATGCCCTCGCCGTATTGCGGACGCCCAGAGGGGCGAAAACGTTCCTTTCTCACCCCTCTGGGCTACTTTTCGGAGCTGGTCAGCATCTCTACCATCAGCGCACCACAAACGCCGTCCTGCAGGGATAAATGCCCCAAAACGAACCCTAATCCCTGTCCTTTTTCATAGACTCCACCAGCAGATCGCTCAGTGCCTGGGACGGCCGCACTCTGGCTACCATGTGACCATCCTCCTGCCACACCGCAGGCGGCTCGCTGTCCCACCACTTACGGATCGTCTTCGGATCAAGCCCGGTATCTCTGTGGCAGTCCGCCTTGCGTCCTTCCGGGTGCTGCTGCCGCCATTCATAAACCTTGTTCTGTGCCTTTGGCTGCCCTTTCTTATTTCTCCATTTTCCATCCGGATCATCAAAATTTTGAACGGCTCTTGCTCTTCCTAAGTGATCTTTTTGCTTACGCCAATTTCTTTTATTAACCGGCATAGTCATGCCGGAAATCTTTGCTATATCGTCCCTCGGAAAGGTCACATAGTCCTCGTTGAACATCTCCAGAGCGCACACCACATCGTCCTTCGTAAAGCGGTTGATGTCCTCCACGCTCATATCGTCGTATGGCTTAATCAGTGCGAACGCGTCCCGGCGCAGCTCTTCTTCGTCTATGCCGCACTTTTTGGCATAGATGGCCAGCGTCATAATCCCGTAGAACCGATGCCCCACTCGGATCTCGTCAGCGATCCGGTGCAACCACCAGTCATATAGATCCCGCTTCACCGTCCAGCGGCCCCGGCGCTCCTTCTTCACGATTCTGTGCTCGTACCAGTCCGGATACCTTTCCTTCGCCTCGGCCAGAGACAGGCGGCTCTTGCGCATAAGCGCCTGTATGCGCTGCTGTTCCCCGTTGCTGTCCGGAATGTAATCCAGCAGCTTCTCCAGCTCCACAGCGCCGCCGTACCGATACGCCACCACCGGATAGTCCTTACCCAGCTTTGTGCCGGTTCCCACCACACGGAAGCCCTGCAAAACACCCTGCATCTGCGGCTCTCGGATGGACGATGTGAACCTGTTCCAGATCTGCCGGGTGAGGGCATATTTCAGCTCCTTCAAAATCTTCTGATTGTGCGGGTACATAGGGATCGGCTCGGTCAGCACATAATACAGGTGCAGCCCCGTCCCGCTGTTTACTACGAAGGTTGCTTTGGGAATAATGTCCTTGTTCATCTGATGCAGCGTGTCACGAAGCTGCGGCATACCCACGCCATCCAGATCGAACACCATCGCATAAAGATACCTGGCGTTTTTCCCGTTTCGCTTCCGACCGAAATACGAGATCGGTGACATGATCGTGAACTCCGTGTCCTTGATGTCCTCCAGCTCTTTCAGCTCGTCCGTGATCACATGACGGTGGGCTTTGCCGTCTCCCTGGATCTCCAGCGCAACGCCGTTTTTTGGTGGCACCACCAGCGCGATACCATTTCCCTTGGCGTCCTCAAAGTGACCTCTGCGCTCAAACGACCCCTCCGGGAATATCTCCCGGTAAAACTCAAACGACTCCACCGGCTCCAGATACTTTCCGAGATGGGCGTTCTTCTCCCGGTAAAGCTCCCGCTGCCGCTCCAGAGCACCCTGCTGATCCATCGTCATAAAAAATACCTCCAGTCCAGAAAAGAAAAAGAAGCAAAAAGAAAAGTCCGCTGCGGCGGGCGGGAAGGGGAAAGGGGGAGCCAAAGAGCGGCCCCTCCGGGGCCTTAAAGAGAAAGTCACCTCCCCCTTTCCCCCTCGCTCCGGGGCATGGAAATGATGGAAAACCCGTTGGGTTTACCACATTCCCACACCCCTCCGCACACCCCCTTTTCCTCTCCGACTTTCTCCCGATTCAGAGAGAAAACTTTCTTTCGTCTGTTTGAGCCAAAGGCTCTTAGGGGGGCATATATTATCAATACAGTAAATCCCTATTTTCGACTATCATTATAGCCTGTCCGAAAGGCGTTTGCAAGGCTATTTTCCATATCGTCCCACCTCTCTCCCCTATTTTGCTGCCGGTAGTCTGATGCTCCGGCATATCGTCCCAGGAATGGCCTCTCTCCCGCTGCTGTTGCTGCCCCGGTCGATGTCTGATCGGAAAAAGCTCCGTTCTTCCTCCAGCGCCTCCTTCAGCTCCATGTTCTCATACTGGAGGCGTTCAAGCTGGTTCTGTTTTGCCGCAGCTTCCATCCGATCCTTGATAGACGGAACCTTCTTTTGAAGTTCGGTCTTGTCTTTTCTCAGAGCGGCATTTTCCTTTTTCAGCTCCACGTTTTCCTGCTTCGCCGCAGCGCCGGTCATGGCCGCAGCCTTGAGTTCCCTGATCTGCTCCACCGTAACGCCCTTGACAGCCCCTGTGAGCGTTTTTTCTGGTCGGATGGTATCGAAGTCCACCCGCACCCGTTCTGCGGCCTTCAGCGCCGCAGAAGCACCGGAGAGCGACATGATTTCCCTCTTCAGTTCCGTTCTCTGCTCCTGCAGGTCTGTCAGTTCCTGTGTGGCTGCCGCCGTCTGCTCCTGCACGGCCTCGGCCTCCCGGATCGCCGCCCGATACTCCGGCAGATCCATGTGCCGCCGGTTGCTGCCGAGAGAAATGATTTCAAATTCGTGCCGCTGGGCGATCTCCGTCAGAGCGTCCTTCTCCCGTTCCATCCAAGCTTTCCACTCGGTCTGTTTCCGGCCAAGCCCGGTAAATCCCTGCTGCTTGAGCGCCTGCTTCATGGATACCCTCGTAGACAGCCCACGGGTCTGTTCCGTAGCTACCGGCACAAAGTCTACATGAAGATGTGGTGTGGCCTCGTCCATGTGCAGCACCATATTGAACACCCGAAGGTGAGGGTTACGCGCCTGAAAAGTCTTTGCAAACTCCGTCAGTGCCTCGGCTGCCCGCTGACCGCCCTCTGATCCGCAACCACAGTCGTTCAGATTGCCGATCTGGAAGATCGCCTCATGGAATAACTTCTCCTGCTTGCTCTGCTGGATATGCTTGTAGTAGTCCGGGATCTTATCCCTGGTCTTTTTCTTCCCTGCATTGTAAGTCTCCAGTGCTTCGTCAAACAGCTCGTGATAAACTTGCTTCAGATTCTCATTGACAAATACAACATTCTGTGCCGACCGCTCTCGGTCTACATTGGCCGCTGTAAACTCTCGATTGTTATGCCTGATACTGCCCCGGCCGGTCATGCCGGAAATTGTTGTTCCGATGTCTCTCACCTTTCCTTTCCACTGTTCTGATTTTCCATTTTCGTACTGTTATCATTTTACCATACGACTACCGATCAAGCAACCTCTTTGTTACTTTCTTGTGAGAAAGTAACGCAAAAGCGCTTTCACACCGCCGCCCCGTTGGGGCGACAGTATGAAAGCGCTTTTGCGCGCTCCCGCGGGGGCTGCTGGAGCCGGCTGCGTCTACCTGCTTATGTGTTGCCGGTTATTTACTGCCACGCCCCAGAGAGGGTGTTGTTCTTACCGCCTATTTCCAGTGCGCTGTATACCAGCTTGAGCTAATTCAACAAATTTACTTGCTTTTTTACATTTTTTTAGTATAATATGATTAAGTCCATTCACGGAAAGAGATAATTACCATGGGTCTAAGTCAAAAGATAAAACATACTTTATTTGCAATTATGGATGGGAGTGGGATAAATGCCCCAATTGGGTACTAACCGACTGTGCTGGTCTTGGTTGGAACCATGACTTTCATCCAGATGACGCAGTAGATAGTGACTATAACAAAACATTCAAAACATATGTAAATCAAGGAAATGCTTCCCGACAAAAAAATACACAACAAAGCACATATACGAGAAGGAGTTGCAGACTGCCGAAGACCAATTCGATATGAACGGATTCTATGGCTCTGACTATTATGTGAAGTCTGGTAACGTACGTAACGTTCAGTTACGTATTGCTTGCACCGCCGTCCAAGAACAGCGTCGATTTTGCAAAATCCCATCGTTCATAACATGCTGTGCGGTTGTCGGACTTCGTTGAGCCCGAAATATTGCCGAAGGTGCGGCAAGGGGCAAATGCCGGTCACGGATAATCGCCTGTGCGGCCCGGTTTTGTGGCTGGAAAACGGATTGCAACCGTGTCCGTCCTGCCGAAGCTTCATTCGGGAATAATATCCGACTTTTTTCTGGTCAAATTAGCCAAAGCGATTAGAGTGGAAACATCAACAGTTTTTTTTGCCGTGTCGAGGGTTGCGTCACAAAGGTTAAGTCTTTTCAATGTCGGAAAAAATCAAAGATGTGGACAAATAAACGGATTATCCCAGTTAATTCTTAGCCCTTTGCTTTAAAAATCTTCTTTACAGCCTCGGGGGGTTGGAGTGCGTCAGCCACAAGTCAAAGCAAGCATTTCGGTCGGGAGTTCCTACAACACCGCCGTTTTAACAGCTTTCTGCTGCGGTTTTATATCTTCCTCTGTATTTTTTTAACAACAATGTTTTTCACAATTATCACCGGATTATTTTTTCCATACTTTCTTTGAGCTTTTTCGGCTCTGTCAGCGGCAACAAGTGCGTCAATCACTTCGTCAAGGCTGCCGTTGAGAATTTCTTCAAGCTTGTAGAAGTAAGACCGATTCTGTGGTCAGGTTACTCTGCCCTGCGGATAGTTATATGTGCGGATTCGCTCACTGCGGTCGCCCGTACCTACCTGCATTTTCTGTTTTCGGCAATTTCACTCGCCTGTTTGTCCTGTTTTTCCTTGAGGAGTCGGCTTTTGAGAACTTTAAGAGCCTTGTCCTTGTTCTTGTACTGGCTGCGCTCGTCCTGACACTCAACTTCCATACCTGTGGGCAGAGTGAGTGATTCCACGTTGCAGAACTTGTTTTTGTTGATATGCTGACCGCCTGCACCGCTTGAAGACGGAAGGTGTCGAATTTTGAGGGTGAGCCGCCAGCAGACAGACCGCAAACAGCACCACATCCAGCAGGATGATTTTTCAGTCTGCGGTGGTGTTCGGCTGCTCCGGGGCGCACCGATGCAGGAGGATGCCTGTTTGCGGCAGACCATGTTTCGCCAGCCCACCAGAAGCAGCAGCAGAGAGAAACGACCGTGTGGGGAACATGACAGGAGGAACTCCGCCATGCGCATTCCGCTTTTGCCATGGGGTAGAGGTTCGCAATGGGTTGCCGATGGGCGTGAACTGCAGGTTGGCCGCGATGGTCTGCATGCACCACCGGGATGGTCAGCGCCCGGCGGGTCCGGCCAAGGGGCCGCTCAGCACCACAAAGGTATTAAAGGGGACAAAGGTCAGCAGGGGAAACGTCGTTGGTGATGATCATGCTCCCGAAAAAGCACAGCCAGGAACGAGCACCAGCTGCAGGTGCTGCCGGTCCGTGCGCCAACAGCGCCCGGCAAATCCGGTCAAAAAACGCCCTGCCGCCGCAGTCCGGCCATGATGGTCATTAAGGAAAATAGAATGGCGAGCGTGCGCAGGTCGATGTAACCGAGGTAGTCTGCATCCGGCGGCACGAGAACATGGAGAGCACAGCCAGTACGGCGCGAAAAAACGGTCTCCTGTTTGAGAAATCGCTTTTAACTTCATTTGAAATTCCGCAAAAAATCGCTTTCTTTCGAAAATAATCGATACATCGCTTTAGTATAGTAGATGTGGAACAAAAATGCAAGTTTTTGCAGCGGTGGTGATGGAACAGCGCAATTCAAAAGTTGGATGTTTCATTGAAAATCTGTCCAATAAATAATTTGTTGACACTCTTTTTTTGCTGCTGTGAGCATCTTGACATCAGGGGACTATTAGAAAGTGGCAATTTTTAAAATTATGCTATCCTATAAGTGTAATATCTCGATTGCGTTATGAAGTCGAGCGGAAAAATGCACCTTTGACAATTAACAGAAAGACGAGAATTTTCTCGTCTTGCCAGGAGTTGAGTCTGATGAATGGACTCAACTCCTCTTTGTCTGTTGTATCCCAGAACTTGGACTAAGAGGGGTGGGCAACGGGCTAAGTCCATAAACTTTCTGCGAAAGTACGATACAATCATGTCACGGAAACGGACCAGGGCCCAGAGGGAACGGAAGCCGGAGCCGACGAGACAGTGAAAGTGAATATGCACGGCTTCAGGTACTTTCCAGACGAAATGATACTTCCGTAATTCGCGGCGGTCATAAAGAAGACGGGGTGGCCGAGAGGCCAATGAGTGAGTGCAAATCCACCGCCTGAATGTTTTTGCGCCTTTCTCCAGGGGTGCCGGGGGCAGAATTACGAGAGACCATAAAGCCTTTTCCAAGCACGCCGTTCAGGGGGAACCCGGACGGCGTATATATATCAAATGCGCAGACCAGACAGTGGACAAGTCCACGCTACTGACGACCCTAGTGTGCGGTCTGCCGGGGAGGCTTTTCAGAGCGCAAAAAGCGTTCAGCTCCGCAGAGGCAAACCCAGAACAGATAAACGAGGATGTCTGCACCCTATTGCCCAGACACGCTACGGGTTTGACTATTATTACGTCTTTTGATGGGCAGGAGCACGGTGGGCGCGCCGGTATGCAACGGCGGCAAGGATCTGCTCTATTCGCTGCAGGAGTTTTCCTCGGTCACGAGCGAGGACGAAACGCGCTCTTTTGCGCTGCAGACCGGCATTTCACCTGCCTGACGGCGGGCGAACGTCTGCGTGCCAATCTGGTGGCGAGAAACCCGGATGCATCCTATTTGTGAAAGTCACCGGAAGATACCGGTGTGGAGTTTGCCTATGATCGGGCGTCCTGGAAGATCTACCGCATCGAAACAGCATATCCGCAGTATGCCCAGAAGTGCAACGAAAATGCGCGGAACAGGTCGTTGAGGAAGAAGAAAACGCAGTTAATGAAAACAAAAGTTGCTGCCAAGGTGGTTGCAACGAGAAACAATGAAAAAAGAATTTTTGTGAAGGTGATGAGTTACGAGATGGAGCACAGCTTTCTCCGCAATGATCTCGATTGAAAACAACTGCACAGATAAAAGCAAAAAGAATATTCTTACTTGTCAATTCGCTTTGTAGAAAATCACCTGAGTTTTTGGGCCAAAATTGATGAAATTAGAAAAAAGAAACCCGTTCCATCTTGACACTCCGCAAAGAATATGGTATTGTAATCAAGCATAGAATAAATTTCCATTAAAATTTGCTTAATTTGGGAACAGTACCTTACAAAAGAAAATCGTACGTGAGCGGCACGTCGTTGGATTGTTACCGTTTGACGGGCTGAACCAACTCTGCATAGCACAAGCCGAAAGCGTGTTTCAGCCCTTCGAGCGTGTTTGCTGTCGAGGATGGTCTTTTTTATGCCTTTTCAACTTGAGGAGGAGAAACAATGCAATATGCAATCCAAAAACCGATCAACAACAACATCCACCCCGGGTGGTGGATCCCACGGGCTGTGAGAGCTGATCGTCACCGGGCGCGGGCTGGGCTTTGGCGCAAAGCCGAGGTACAAGCTGGACGCCGAAGGTGGAGCGCAGCTACCGCATGACCGGCCCCACCACCGTGCAGCAGCACCAAAAAGCTGGTCGAAGGAGCTGCTGGAACAAAGATCCCCTATGAGCATCTGCTGCTCACCGACGAGCTGGTGGAGATGATCCACAGCCGGGTGGATTCCCGCTGAACGAGCATGCTTTCATCACGCTGGCCGACCATATCCAGTTTTGCCATCCAGCGCAGTGAGCAGGGCATCCGCTTCTCAACCCGCTCATGGCACCGATCCGGGAGTTCTATCCGCAGGGTACAAGTCTTGGCATGGACTTTGTCTGGCGATCATCCGCCAGCGCTGCCGGGCAGACCTTTCGGACGACGAGGGGTGGCTTCATTGCGCTGCATCGTCAATGCGGGCTCAACACCACCATGAGCGTGGTGAACGATGTCACCCGCTTTGTGGAACGGCTGCAAGGCGGTGGAATGCCATTTTTGACCGGGATGCGCTGGATTTCAGCCGCTTTTACATTGCATTGCGCTTTTTGCGCAACGCGTGTATTTCAAGGAAAACAGGGAGCAGGGAAAACGTACCCACGACGAAGTGTTCCGCGCCCCTGATCGCCCCGCAATTAGCGAGAACACAAATGCGCCTGCTGCATTGCGGAGCTATGTCCGCACGCATGGCACAGGGAGCTTTCCGGACGAACTGGTGTTCCTTACGATCCATCTGAAAACAGATTCGGATGGGGAAATAAGCCGCCCGCCTGCCATGCTGCTTTGATTCTCCGCAGGCCACGCCTGCGTTATTGGATACTGTTGTTGGATACGAATTTTGGAAAAAGAGGAGGAGTGAAGATGAAAAGACAAGATCTTTGGTGTGCTGCAGCGTGTCGGACGCAACTTTATGCTGCCCATTGCACTGCTGCCCGTGGCGGGCCTGCTGCTGGGCATCGGCAGCTCGTTCACCAACGAGACGATGCTGGCGGCTTATGGCTCAACAGCGTCATCCACCCCCGGTACCCTGATCTACACCATTCTGGACGTGATGAGCCAGACCGGCAGCGCCGTGTTCAACAACCTGGCCCTGCTGTTCGCCATGGGCGTGGCCATCGGCATGGCCCGCAAGGAAAAAGAGGTGGCCGCTCTGTCAGGTGCGGTGGCCTATATCATTATGAATACGGCCATTCAGGCCATGATCAACGCCGCAGGCGGCGTGGACGCAATGCCCGCCAACTCCACCACCACCATGCTGGGCATCACCACCCTGCAGATGGGCGTGTTCGGCGGTATCGTGGTCGGTCTGGGCGTGGCAGCCCTGCACAACCAATTCTATAAGATCGAGCTGCCGCAAGTGCTGGCCTTCTTTGGCGGCACACGCTTCGTGCCCATCGTCAGTTCTATTGTGTATCTGGTGGTCGGCATTGCCATGTTCTATATCTGGCCGGTGGTGCAGAACGGTATTGCCGCGCTGGGTGCACTGGTGCTGGCTTCCGGCTACGCAGGCACCTTTATCTACGGCCTGCTGGAGGCGCGCACTGATCCCCCTTCGGCCTGCATCATGTGTTCTATATGCCGTTCTGGCAGACCGCTGTGGGTGGCACCGCCATCATCGACGGCGTGACCGTGACCGGCGCACAGAACATCTTCTTTGCCGAGCTGGCTTCCAAGTCCACCACGGTGTTCTCGGTCAGCGCTACCCGCTTCATGGCCGGTAAGTTCCCTTTATGATGTTCGGCCTGCCCGGCGCGGCGCTGGCGATGTACCAGTGCGCCAAGCCGGAAAAAAAAGGCGGCAGGCGGCCTGCTTTCCGCGCCCTGACCGCCTTCCTCACCGGCATCACCGAGCCGCTGGAGTTCACCTTTATCTTTGTGGCACTGCCCATGTACGCCGTGCACTGCGTGTGGCTGGGCCTGTCTGTCATGTTGATGCACATCCTGAATGTGGGCGTAGGCATGACCTTCTCCGGCGGTCTCATCGATCTGGTGCTGTTCGGCGCGATGCAGGGCAACGCCAAGACCCACTGGATCTGGGTAGTCGTTGTGGGTGCGGTGTACTTTGTACTGTACTACATCATTTTCCGCTTTTATGATCTCAAGTTTGACTACAAGACCCGGGCCGCGATGATGCCGAGGAAGTCAAGCTGTACACCCGTGCGGACGTGAACGCCCGCAGCGCCGCTTCCGGCAGCACCGCCCCCGGGGATGATCCGGTCAGCGCCCTGATCGTAGAAGGTCTGGGCGGTGCCGACAACCCGCCGACGTGGACTGCTGCGCCCACCCGCCTGCGCACCGCATCAAAGGGATGTTGCGCTGGTCAAACAGGATGTGCTCAAGGCCTCCGTGCCTCCGGCGTGATCTGCAAAGGGCGACGGTGTGCAGGTGGTATACGGCTAAGGTGGCCGTCATCAAGGCACAAAGCTGGAAGATTATCTGGAAAAATGCACCTAAGACCCCGGCGAGACCGCAACACCCGCCCCGGCGGCCCCCGCAGCAAAGGATACCGTGCTGTCTGCCTGCCTGAACGGCACCAGTAGTGCCGCTTTGGCCATTGATGAAGGATGAGAGCCTGCCAGCCAGCGGTGCGCTGGGGGACGGCATTGCCGTTGAGCCCACCGGATGGTGAACTGGTGGCACCCGCTGACGGCGAGATCTCCTCCAATCTTTTGAGAATACACCATGCCGTGGGCACGACCACGGCCGACGGGCGGCCAGGGTTGTTGATGCACATAAACATCGATACGGTCAAATCAGCTGGGTGGCAGCACTTCACCACCCCGTCAACGAGGGCGACAAGGTAGCAGGCCAGCCGTTGATCCGCTTTTGAACTGGAAGCCATTAAGGCCGAAGGCTATCCCGTGACCACGCCGCTCATTGTCTGCAATACTGATGACTATGCCGCTGTCGTGGCTAAAGCCAGTGGCACCGTAAAAGCAGGGCGATGGCTGCTGGAACTGGAAGCACTAAGCATTTCTCCCCAAACTGTAAAGGGCAGGGTTGTTATAAAAGGGGGGCTGTTGCAAAAAAGCCCCAACAAAAAAATGAGATGAGCTTCCCCAAAAGGGGTTGCCTATCTCATTTTTTTAGGATGAAAAAAACCACATGAGGGGAGGAACGAAAATGGATCACAGCGCACTGGGGATGCCCTGCCGCCCCATCAGCAGCTGGCCGATGCAATCACAGTTGGCGTTATAGGATCCGTTCCCCGATCGACAATTTGGCTTTGCACGAAAAAATACGGTGATTTGTACAAAAGCGATTCCGTGGATTTTTAAAAGCATGATTCTTTTCGCGGACTTTGGCACTCTGCTATGGACGCTTCTGATAAACTTGGCGCGGTATAGAACAGTGGCGTGCTCGGGAGAAGGCAAAAAAAGGAGAGCTGAAAGGCTCCCCGGAAAGCCCTTCAGAATGAGCGTCAAAAGCGATTTTTATCAAAGTATAACAATATTGCCCTGTCAGCTATTATTGAAACCAAAGCTGACAGAGGGGCATTCGCTAATGGAAGATCACTGCTTTCGAAAGGAGCGGATTGCAAGTGCGTTGCAGCTTCCGGCTCAAATCGGCCAGACACCATGCGTTGCCGCACCGCCGGCAATTCCAAGAGCGGCCAGAAAGGATGCGCTGCTCGACGCCTGCAGCAGACAAATCGTTAGGAGACGACTGCGTTCGTGCAGTAGTAGAGGGCGCTTTCCGGGAATGAGGGGAATGGCAGCGGTGATGAAGAAAGGCGTAGGGTGCATTGCAGCATCGGGCAGGGGCTTCGGCATACAGAGCGGTACAAGAAACCGGCCAACAGATTGGCAAGAAAGACGCTGCAGGGTGTTGGCGGCAGAAGATATAAGAAGCCAACCATGCCAGAAGTCGCCTACACCGGCGGCAGGTAGAGAAATAGCGCCGGGTTCAGATTGAAAGAGACCAGGAGGTCAAAACCGGTGACCGAACCAAAGAAGGGCAGCACTGAGCAACTTTGCGAAAAAAACCATATCATGCGGAAATTCCTCCCCATCAACCAGATGGCGGCTTCCATTATGCGGGGTGCAAGGGTGAAAGCCATCAGGAATGGCTCCACCAACCGAAGAGGGAGCCGGAAGCCAATGTCCCCAAAGTGGGATGTCCGGATTTGTCAGCGTGCCGAGATCAGCATGCATGATGATGCCAATCAGAACTTTATCGGCATGAAACTGCATCCCAAAGCGGCAGAGCAGCAGAGTGGGGAACACCGCTGAAAGAGGATGCTATAAACTGAAAATCTACGCCATTCGCACAAAAGGGCGAGAATGGCGCTCCATCCAGCAAAATCAGAACGGCAATGCCGCCGGCCAGGCAATCCCAGAAGATTTCCACCGAAAGAAGATGGCAAAACTGGGAAGCAGCCAACACACTGCCGGTAGATGCAGTCGCGGGTCCGGATGCTGTGCCAGAATGGCGTTCAGCTGGCGCTGAAGCTTCTTCTATGGAAGGAGGTGCTTGCTGCAATGCGAATGCGGCGGCTGAAGCGCATTGAGCTCCAATAACGGTCATTGCTGGCAGTGTGACACCAAAACGGCGAGGTCTCGGTCTGCGGCGGCGGCAGCGAGAGCATGGTAAGAAAGCTGACCACGATGCTGGATAATGATCACGAATACATTCACATCTTCACCAACCCCATGAGCGTTGCGATCCGGTTTAAGGTGTCCTCAACGCGGAATACTTCTGCGCCGCTTGTTTTAAGCTTCGCCGCATTCGGACCAGAATGTGAGAGAAAATGAGCGATCTCGGTCTCTTCCGCAATATCACTCTTTTCATCTCGGTTTCCACATTGGACCTTAGCGGGTGGACCGGCAGAACGCAAGGCACTTTGCAAGGGACAGAGACTTTTGATAACTGCATGGTTTACGCGGGCAATGGATAAAATCTGGTTCTGAAGAAACAGCTTTGCATCCGTTCTGTCTGAAAGACTACGATCAGAGAGAAGAAAAAAATTGAATCAATTTGCAAACGATTTTTTGAAATTGCATGAGAAATATTATAAAAAGTATTATTCTTTTTATGAATTTTAGCACTTCACTATTGACACTGCCCAATAAGCAGTTATAACAGTGGCGTGCTCAGGAGAAAGGGGCATGGGGGCGCGAGGAAACATACGGAAGACTCACGCTCCTGATGCACGTCTTGGGTATTGCCCCCGGCAGAGGCACTTCGGGATTGGAGGGTTGTTTGCTGTTTCCATGAAAATCTGTTCGGTAGTTTCTTTGATCCGTTCTGGAACGACGGTGCGCTTCCAGGTACAATGAATAAATGACATTAAAGGCTTTCAAACGGCGCAGCCTCGCTATGATGAAAGCCGATGTGAAGCAGGCCGCCGGTAACTTATGATGTGGCTGTTATTGCCAGAAACACTGAAGGAAGATGGAACTGAGCGACGGCTACCTGACCATTTCAGGCCAAATCACCCAGCCCACTCAATGATGAGAAGGACAACGATGACATTATCTGCGCCGTGAGACCTCCGGTACCTGTGCCCACAGCTTCTGGAGGTGATGCAGCGAAAGGAGGACATCCGCAGGAGTTCGAGGGATGGCATCACACATTACCTCACAGGGAC
>VOFK01002025.1_pt1 | contig 25788 bp, 45 predicted proteins | sample 5384121 | NCBI WGS metagenome assembly VOFK01 (sample SAMN12384730, study PRJNA508395) | human gut metagenome | isolation source: healthy gut J | host: Homo sapiens | reverse complement strand
TTCATTGTGCTTCCGTTCGGTTACGCGTATTGCTTGGCGTGCCACGCAGCCAAGACAGGCCCGTCAGCACCGTCCGCTCGCACGCGATGATGAGTCGGATCACCGCGCCGCGCAATGGGGTGTGACCGGACCGGCGGTCGTGCTTTCTCACGATCGCAAGATAGCGTTGCGGGGCGCCTGAGAGGGCAGCAAAAGCGTTCGCGCGCAGAGCATGATCCGCTTGTGTTTTATAAATGCGGTTTTACAGGACGAAACCGTCCTTCCTGCGGTGGCCGGTGCAGCCGGCCGTTGGCAGTGCGTCCGGGTGATTCAGTGTGGAGTTAATGCGGCAGTAAACCCGGCTTGTCCAGCACGGCGGCAAACGCATCATAGGCAGCGGAAAACCGGAACAGGCTGCGGTACAACGGCATCTCCCGCTTTCGGTTGGGCGCGAAGCGGATACACCGGCCCGGTATGCACCGACTCTGGTTCGTCCCCGTACGCCGTCCCGTCATACTTGACAGATTTGATCGCCCATGGCCCCTGCATCCGCAAGAAAAGTCCCAGTCGGCAGCCATCGTTTTTTGGCGGCACGGTATGGCGCAAAACGGTCAGGGTGCCGCCCTCGCTAAAACCTACTTGCCGGGTATTATACCACAAAAACCGCGCCGTATGCAAATCCCAATGCATGGAATGGTGCGCGCAAAAAATCGGCACAGCAAAAACAGCTCTCCCTCAGGAGGCTGTCCGTGTTATTTTGTGATTGTTTTTAAGTTCTGCTGCCCGCTCCAACACCGGCTTGGTATTGCCCGGTAAAGGAGTCGGGGTTTTGCGCGACCTCCTCGGGGTGCCGGTGGCCACGATGGTACCGCCGCCGCTGCCGCCCTCCGGGCCTAGGTCAATGATATAATCCGCGCGCTTGATGACATCGAGGGTTATGCTCGATCACGATGACCGTGTTGCATCGACCAGCTTATCCAGCACCTTGACAAGGCGGTGAACATCCGCCACATACGGACCGGTGGTGGGTTCGTCCAGAATATGAACCCTGGCCGGTATCACGGCGAGGCCAGCTCATTGGCAAGCAAGCTTGACGCGCTGGGCTTCGCCGCCCGAAAGCGTTGCCTGTCCCTAACTGAATATAGCAGACCGACCTCCTGCAGCGTCTGCAGCTTGCGTGCGATCTTCGGGATATTGGCGAAGAATACGCAGGCCTCCTCCACCGTCATCTCCAGCACATCGGAGATATTCTTATCCCCTTGTACTTGACCTCCAGCGTTTCCCGGTTGTAGCGCCTGCCCTTGCAGATCACACGGCACATAGATATCCGGCAGGAAATGCATCTCGATCTTCACGATACCGTCGCCCTGACAGGCCTCGCACCGGCCGCCCTTGACATGAAGCTGAACCGCCCGGGCCATAGCCGCGCATCTTGGCGTCCTGCGTATTGGCAAACAGGCTGCGGATGTCCCCGAACACGCCGGTATAGGTAGCCGGGTTGGAGCGCGGGGGTGCGCCCGATGGGCGACTGGTCAATGCCGATGACCTTATCGACCCACTCCATGCCCTGAACCTCCTCGCATTGGCCGGGGCGGCTACGGGCACCGTTGAGCGAGGCGGCCAGCGTTTTATACAGGATCTCATTGACAAGGGTGGACTTGCCGGAGCCGGACACACCCGTGACACAGATCATCTTGCCCAGCGGGAAATCCACCGTGATGTCCTGCAGGTTATTCTCGTGTGCTTTGACGATGCGCAGGAATTTCCCGTTGCCGGGACGCCGCGCTTCGGGCACCTCGACATATTTGCGGCCCGAGAGGTATGCACCGGTGATACTGCGCTTGACCTTGCAGATATCCGCCACACTGCCGGCGGCAACGATCTCACCGCCGTGGACGCCGGCACCGGGGCCGACATCCACAATATAATCCGCCTGGCGCATCGTATCCTCGTCATGCTCCACCACGATCAGGGTGTTGCCAAGGTCGCGCAGACGCTTCATCGTGGCGATCAGCTTATCATTGTCACGCTGGTGCAGGCCGATGCTCGGCTCATCCAGCACATACAGCACACCGGTCAGGGCACTGCCGATCTGGGTTGCCAGACGGATGCGCTGGCTCTCACCGCCGGACAGGGATGCTGCACCGCGGGAGAGCGTCAGGTAGCCAAGGCCCACACTTTTCAGAAAGCCAAGACGCTCCTTCACCTCTTTAAAGATCGGCGCAGCGATCATCTCATCGCGGGCGCTGACCTTTGCCGTGCTGATAAACGCCAACTCCTCGTTGACGCTTTTCTCGCAGAAGTCTGAGATATTGATGCCGCCCACCGTGACAGCAAGGCTGGTCGGCTTCAGGCGGCGGCCGTGGCAGGCCGGGCAAACCTCGCTGGACATGACGAGGGCGATTTCCTCCTTGACCCACTCGCTGCTTGTCTCGCGGAAGCGGCGCTCGAGGTTGGGGACGATGCCCTCAAACTGGTTGTAGTAGGTGCCGGAGCCGAACATGCTCTCACACGCTGCATCTCGATGCGCTCCTCACCGGTGCCGTACAGCAGGGCATGCAGAGCCTCCTTGCTGAAATCCTTGATGGGAGTATCGAGCGTAAAGCCGTACCGCTTGCCGAGTGCGTTGTAGGTCATCTCGGAGATCGAACCCTCGGCATAATACCAGCCGCTGGCCTTGATGGCGCTTTCGCGGATGGACTTGCGCTTGTCGGGAATGACGCGGGCGGGGTCCACCTTCATAAAGGTGCCGAGGCCGGTGCATTTTTCGCAGGCACCGAAGGGGTTGTTGAAGCTGAACATCCGGGGAGTCAGCTCCTCGACCGAGACACCGTGCTCGGGGCAGGCATTAGCTCTGGCTGAACATCATCGGCTCGCCGCCGATGACATCAATAACGACCAGTCCGTTGGCCTGCGCCAGCGCGGTCTCGATGGAATCCGCCAGACGGCCGCGGACCGTATCGTTGATGACAAGGCGGTCTACCACGATTTCGACCGTGTGCTTGATGTTCTTTTCAAGGCTGATTTCCTCGCTCAGATCGTACATATTGCCGTCAATCCGCACGCGGGCAAAGCCGGCGCGGCGGGCCGCATCAGCTCGCTTTGCCTGCGTACCCTTGCGGGCACGCACGACCGGGGCCAGCACCTGAAAGCGGGTGCGCTCCGGCAGCTTCAGCACCTCGTCCACCATCTCATCCACAGTCTGCTGCGTGATCTCGCGTCCGCAGATCGGGCAATGCGGCACACCGATGCGGGCGTACATCAGGCGCAGGTAGTCGTAGATCTCCGTCACGGTGCCCACGGTGGAGCGCGGGTTGTGGCTTGTGGTCTTTTCTGGTCGATGGAGACGGAAGGGGAGAGGCCGGTGATCTCGTCCACATCCGGCTTTTCCATCTGCCCCAGAAACTGGCGGGCGTAGCTGGAAAGGCTCTCCATATAGCGGCGCTGACCATCCGCAAAGATCGTGTCAAAGGCAAGGCTCGACTTGCCGGAGCCGGACAGACCGGTCATGACGATCAGCTTGTCACGCGGCAGCGTCAGGTCAACATTTTTCAGGTTATGCTCCCGCGCGCCCTTGATGACAATGCGGTTGTTCGGGTCGATCTTGATTTTTGAATTGCGTTTTGCAGGCGTTTTTTCGGGTACGGTACTCAATTTACTTTTTTCCTCCTGCCCTTTCGTGTTTTGGCGGCGGCTCTGCGCTCGCTGGTGTCAGCCGCGGTGGGGTCCTCTCCTCGTTCCAGGCGCTGGATCTCATCGCGCAGCTGGGCGGCCAGCTCAAATTGCAGCAGGCGTGCGGCCTCCTTCATCTCCTTGGTCAGCCGCTCAATGGTCTGCTGACGCTCGGCGGCGGCTCATGCGGTGCTGGCGCATCCGCTTGTTTTTCCTCGCTCATGCTGATTTCCAGCCCGCCGCCGATGGCCTTGACGATGGTTTTCGGCGTGATGCCGTGTTCTTTGTTGTATGCGTCTGAATCGCGCGGCGGCGCTCGGTCTCGGTGATAGCACGCTCCATGCTGGGTGTCACCTCATCGGCGTACATCAGCACTACGCCGTTTGCGTTGCGGGCCGCGCGGCCGATGGTCTGAATCAGGCTCGTCTCGCTGCGCAGAAAGCCCTCCCTTGTCGGCATCAAGGATCGCAATCAGCGAAACCTCCGGCAGGTCAAGCCCCTCGCGCAGCAGGTTGATGCCTACGATCACATCAATGGCACCGACGCGCAGATCCTTGATGATCTCCATTCGTTCAAAGGTATCCACCTCATGGTGCATATATTTGGTTTTGACGCCGTGTTCCTCCAGATAATCAGTCAGTTCCTCGGCCATCTTGACGGTCAGCGTTGTGACCAGAGCACGCGCTCACCGCGCTCAATGCGTGTGCGTATCTCGCCCAGCAGATCCTCGATCTGACCATCGACCGGGCGCACCATAATGACCGGGTCGAGCAGGCCGGTCGGACGGATGACCTGCTCTGCCACACGGCTGGAATGCTGACGCTCGTATTCGCCCGGCGTGGCGGAGACAAAGATCTTTTGATGGATCTTTGACTCAAATTCCTCAAATTTCAGCGGGCGGTTGTCGAAGGCAGACGGCAGGCGGAAACCGTATTCCACCAGCGTTTTCTTACGGCTGTAATCGCCGCCAAACATACCGCGCACCTGGGGCAGCATGACGTGGCTCTCGTCCACCATCAAGAGGAAATCGTCCGGGAAGTAATCCAGCAGCGTTGTCGGGGTCGAGCCCGGCGCCCGGCCGGACAGCACGGCAGAGTAGTTCTCGATGCCCTTGCACATGCCCACCTCCTGCAGCATCTCCATATCATAGTTGGTGCGCTGCTGGATGCGCTGGGCCTCCAGCAGCTTGCCCTCCTCGGTGAATTTTTGGACCTGCTGCTCCATCTCTGTGCGGATCTTTTTCAATCCCTCCTGCATCTTCTCAGCCCCGACGATGTAGTGGCTGGCCGGGAAAATAGCCACATGGCGCACCACATTTTTTATGCTCGTCCGTCAGTGGGTCAAATTCAATGATGCGGTCGATCTCGTCGCCAAAGAACTCTACCCGGATGGCGTACTCGTCGTTGTAGGCCAGATGAATGTCCACCGTATCCCCTTTTACGCGGAATTTGTTGCGGATGAAGTTCATATCATTGCGCTCATACTGCAGCTTGACCAGTCGGCTGCAAAGTACATCACGCTCCATCTGCATACCGGGGCGCAGACTGATGACCATACTGCGGTAGTCAATGGGGTCGCCCAGCGAGTATATGCAGGATACCGATGCCAATAATGACATTGCGCCGCTCCGACAGCGCGGCTGTAGCCGAGTGGCGCAGGCGGTCGATCTCGTCATTGATGGCGCTGTCCTTCTCTATATAGGTGTCGGTGGAAGGGATATAAGCCTCTGGCTGGTAGTAGTCATAGTAGGAGACAAAATACCCACCGCATCGTCCGGGAAAAAGCTGCGCATCTCGGTACAGATCTGGCTTGCCAGCGTTTTATTCGGCTCCAGAATCAGCGTGGGGCGGTTGCACCGTGCAATGATATTCGCCATTGTGAAGGTCTTGCCTGAACCTGTGACACCCAGCAGTGTCTGGGCGCTGTCGCCCTCCTCGATTCCCTGCACCAAAGCCTCGATTGCCTGTGGCTGATCGCCGGTCGGCTGGAACGGTGCCTGTAAATGAAAACTGCTGCTCTTCCATAGCGCATCCTTTCGTGTACAACAGTGATTAGTTGTATGTTGATTATAGCACGGCATTTTTTACATGTAAAGCCCCCTGTCCATATTTTTGTACGCAAGGCAAGGCAATGCGCCCTGCCGGTTTGGGCGGCAGGGCGCAGGGCAGGTATCATGCTGTGAGGTTAAGGGCGTTATCGGCTTGCGGCTTGCACAACGCCGCCGTCCGCACGGTATTCCGGCAGGCTGCCGCGCATGAGCATCGAGCAGGCATCCTCCCCCCGCCACAATAATATGGTCGATGATCGTAAAGCCAAGCTGACCTGTGACCTCCATAATGCGGTAGGTCGTCAGGCGGTCGGCCTCCGATGGCAGCGCCAGCCCGGAGGGATGATTATGGGCCAGAATCCCGCAGGTCGAGTTGGTGCGCGCCACGGCCCGCAGCAGCTTGCGGGTGTCAACCGTAACACGGTTTGGTACCCCCTCGGCAATGCGCAGATCCTGCATGGGGCGGCAGGCATCATCCAGCAGGATCAGATAGAGCTGTTCATTCTGGATACCGCGGAACAGCGGCTTGACATATTCAATGGCCGACTCTGCCTTGCGCAGCGACTGGCGGGTGACGCGCTTTTTCAAGGTATAATAGCGGCTGTACGCCATGACGGTCGAGATCAGATGGGCGCTTTTGGGGCCGATGCCATCTACCTGCGCCAGTTCCTCCGGCTCAGCCTCCATGACCTTGCAGAAATCACCAAAATGTTCGGATCAGGCGGTGCGCCAGTTCATTGGTATCCATGCGCGGGATAGAAAGGTATAGCAGATATTCCAGCGCTTCATGCTCCGCCAAGCTTTCCAAGCCGTCGCGCTCCACGCGGGCCTGCATCCGCGCGCGGTGGTTTTCGTGCAGGTTGCTCGCTGCCATTTTTTTCTCATCCCCTGTCTTTACCTTTTACTGATTTTATTATATACTCTATAAAGGCGTTTGCCAACCATTTTATCAAGTAGAATCCCGAATAATTCTAAAGCCATACCACAGCGCGGAATTGTGCGGGCTGTTTTATGAGCATAGTGAGGATACGATGAAAAGTTTTACCGCAGGACCGAATGAGAACGGCGTTCGTCTGAGCCGTTTTGTCGAGGGTGTGACCAAGGATATGCCACGCAGCATGATGTACAAGGCGTTCCGCAACAAAGCGCATCAAGGTCAACGGCAAGCGCGCCGAGCCTGACACTCGGCTGCAGACCGGTGACCTGATTGAGATGTATATCAATGATGAGTTTTTCCCGGTGGGCAGCTCTGCAGTAAAAGCGGCCAAGCCGCCCAGAAAGCAGCCCCCTAGTTACGGTAGTGTATGAGGATGACAACTTTGCCGTGCTGTACAAGCCTGCCCATCTGCTCTGCCACAGCGACCGCACCGGTGACCCCAATCTTGTTGATGCCTTTGCAGCGTATCTGGAAAGCAAGGGTGAATATGACCCCCGCGCCGAAAAGCGGTTTGCGCCGGCGCTCTGCAACCGCCTTGACCGCGGCACAGAGGGGCTGGTGCTGGCAGCCAAAAGCTACACCGCGCTGCGGGATCTGAACGCCATCATCCGCGATGATATGATGCGCAAGGAATATCTGACTATCACGGTGGGCGCGCCGCCGCAGGGCCGCTTTTATCGCGTGGCTGCAGCACAGTGAAAAAGGACAACAAAGTGCGCATCCATGCGCGTGAGAGCGAGGGCTATAAGCAGATCATCACAGAGGTTACGGTAATTCGTCAAGCGGGTCCCTTTGCGCTCTGCCGTATCGGGCTGATTACGGGACGCACCCACCAGATTCGTGCACATCTCGCGTATCTGGGCCACCCTGTGCTTGGCGACATCAAGAATACGGCAACCGCAAGATGAACGAGCGCACCGGGCTTAAAACGCAGGCGCTCTGTGCCCAGCGGCTCACCTTTGGGCGCATTCAGGAGGAGAACACACTGCACTATCTCTCCGGAAAGGTCATCAAGCTGAATGACCCTGAGATTGTCAAAACCTTTGACCGCCTGACGGCGGAGCGGTAATGCGCCGCGCCATTATTTAAAAAAATACCGGGCCGTCCCCACTTCAGGGAGACGGCCCGGCAGCTTTTTATGCCAGAACGAAATGGTATACCAGAGAAAGCGCTACGATCAGTGCGCAAGTGATGGCCGTGATAGGCGGTGCCAGACGAATGATGCGCTCTGCCATGACATCGTCCTCGCTGGTCTCGTCGTCATCGGCGTAGCGGCCACGCTTCTTGGACTTTTTGCGGTCCTCGTAATCGTCATCATCGTCATAATCCAGATCATCAGAATCGAACATCTGGGTGCCCTCATCATCGTCGTCCTCATCGTCAAACAGGCGGCCCTTGGGGGCATAACGGCGCACACGCTCAGCCACCTCGTCCTCATCGTCCCTCGGACTGCGGCTCAAAGGCAGCGGTAGCCTGCTCGGGCTCATAGGCCTGCTGCGGCGGGATCTCCTGCTGGCCGGTGATGGCGGCCTGCACAGCGGCTGCCGTGGCACGCGGATCGCTGGCGGCCGGGGTCGGCTGTACCTGAGGCTGGGGCGCTACACTGCTGGCAACAGAATTAACCTCCTGCTGCTGGCGCTCCACCGCCTGACGAGCCTCCTCCAGAATAGAGGTCAGCGTAGCCTTGATGGAGGCACGGTCACCGCCGCATTCCGAGCAGACGGTGGTGTTTTCCTCATTGGGATGGAACGCGCCGCAGGCGCAGAACCAGCCGTACTCGTTATCCTGAGGTACGCAGGTCAGCTGGGCATTGCCGGTGCGCTGCTGCAGCGTCTTGGCAATGGAGCCGGGCAGTACGCGGGGCATGTTCAGACGCACGCGCTTGTAATTGCGCAGGTCGACGCCGCGTCCATTGAGGAACGCGCGATCCTGCTCAACCTCCACGCTGGAAACCGGCGTGTCGCTGACGTAGACGGCATCATCGCTGCCGAAAACATCACCGGGCTGCGCGTTGAGCTGCTCATAGTAGAAGTCATCCTCGCAGAGAATCTGACCAGCAGCGTCCTTACATTTGAAGTGGACGACCAGACCGGTCAGCGGCTCGGTGCCGACGTTCTTAAAGGTCAGGCAGACGGCGACCTCACCGGTCACGTCGCCCTTTAGCAGTTCGACACGCACGAACTGCACCGGGCTGCCAGCCGTGTAATAGTTTGCGCGGGACTGCGCCATCAGGGTAAAATTCTGATCCATAGTTTACACCTACTCTTTACTCTTGGGTGCCGGGGTGGGTGTTGTCCGGCTCGGCAGGCTGCGGGGTTTCGGTCTGTTCGGCAGGCTGCACAGGTTCTGCAGTTTCCGGCACAGGTGTTTCGGGCTGGGCGGTCTCGCCCTTGGCAAGGTCATAGGGCGGCAGGGTTCCGCCCTCCATCAGCGTCTTGAACTCCTCACCGCTGATTTTTTCGCGCTCCATCAGAACGCCGGCCACCTTGTGCAGCTCGCTCATATGCTCGGTCAGGGTGCGGCGGGCCGTCTCATAGGCTTCATCCACAATGTCGCGGATTTCGTTGTCAATTTCGGAAGCAATCGCCTCGGAATAGCCCTTGCCCTGTCCAAAGTCACGTCCCAGGAAGGTCTCGCCGGGGTCGCTGCCGTAGACAACCGGCCCCATCCGCTCGGAGAAGCCGTAGCGGGTGACCATGGCGCGGGCCGTATCGGTGGCGCGCTGCAGATCGCTGGATGCACCGGTGGAAATATCCTCCAGCACAAGCTGCTCTGCCACGCGGCCGCCCAGCAACGTCACGATATTTTCAAACATTGCGGTCTTGGTGATATAGCTGGGATCCTTTTCCGGCAGGTACATCGTATAGCCGCCCGCACCGCCGCGGGAGATGATGCTAATCTGGTGCACCGGGTCATGGTGCTTTTGCTGAAATAGCCGGTGATGGCGTGGCCGGTCTCGTGGTAGGCGGTCAGGCGGCGCTCCTCATCGGTGACAACATGGCTCTTTTTCTCAGGGCCCATCATAACCTTGACCGAGGCTTCCTCGATTTCCTTCTCGGTAATCGCCTTCTTTGCCCTGACGTGCCGCCAGCAGGGCGGCCTCGTTGACAAGGTTTGCCAAATCGGCGCCGGAGAAGCCGGCGGTGGAGCGGGCAATCGTCTTGAGGCTCACATCGGGGCCGAGGGGTTTGTTCTTGGTATGGACGCGGAGAATCTCCTCACGGCCCTTCACATCGGGCAGACCGACATAGACCTGACGGTCAAAACGGCCGGGACGCAGCAGCGCCTTATCCAGAATATCCGCGCGGTTGGTGGCGGCCATTACGATGACGCCATCGTTGGCATCAAAGCCGTCCATCTCAACCAGCAGCTGGTTCAGGGTCTGCTCGCGCTCATCGTGGCCGCCGCCGAGGCCTGCACCGCGCTGACGGCCCACTGCATCGATCTCATCAATAAAGATGATGGAGGGCATCGTCTTTTTTGCCTTTTCAAAAAGATCACGCACACGGGAGGCACCGACACCGACATACATTTCCACGAAGTCGGAGCCGGAGATCGCGTAGAACGGCACACCGGCCTCGCCGGCGCAGGCGCGCGCAAGCAGGGTCTTACCGGTACCCGGGGGGCCCACCAGCAATACGCCGTGGGGGATGCGGGCACCCAGAGAGTTGAACTTGCCGGGAGCGCTTCAGGAACTCAACGACCTCCTGCAGCTCGGCCTTTTCCTCGTCAGCACCGGCGACATCGGCAAAGGTTGCCTTTGCGCTGGTTTTCCTGCTGATCCTGACCTTGGCACGGCCGACATTCATGATGCCGCCGCCCGCACCGCCACGGTACATCGACATGAACAGCATACCGACGCTGCCGATCATCGCCACATAGAAGATGATCTCCAGCCAGGGGACGCTGGTCTTGGCAGCCACATAATCAAACACCATAGGGGGCATCCCGATTTGCAGCGTTGTATTCATCCACAAAGTCGGAGATTTTTCCGGTATTGAAGTCACCGCCGTAGGGCAGCTTGTAGGTCATATAGACCGTGCCGCCGTTGGCGGGGGAGCGTATCGTTGTCCGTGCTGCCCATGCTCAGCAGGCCGCCGCTGGGCAGGCTGGCTGCGGCGTTGGACTCCGGCAGGGCGGCTTTGCCTCTCCTTGAGCCAAAGTTCCAGACTGCCGGTGCCCAAGTCCAGACGGAACGAGGTCACCTGCTGGTTTTCAAAGTAGTAATAGATTTCGGAGTAGGTCGTGTCTTTAGTGCCGGACGCTGCCAACAGCGGCGAAAGGCTGACAAAGAACAGAACCAACACCATCAGGACGGCCACCACAAGGATGCCGCTGAATTTCGGTTGTTTGTGCTGCAAGAAATCAACTCCTATCCGGTGTATTCACCGGGCATTTTGGTTTTATGGTTCAGTCGGAATATACTTCCGGCTTGAGTACGCCTACATAGGGCAGGTTACGGTATTTTTCATCATCGTAGTCAAGGCCATAGCCGACCACAAATTCATCCGGGACCTCAAAGCCGCAGTAATCCGGCTCGATGTCCGCCATGCGGCGGCTGGGCTTGCTGAGGATGGTACAGAGATCCTGACGCTGTTGGGATTGCGCATTTTTCAGCACCGGGACCAGCTTGGACAGCGTGATGCCGGTGTCAAGAATATCCTCGACGATCAGCAGATCCTTGCCGGTCAGGTCTGCATCAAGATCCTTGATGATCTTGACAAGGCCGGTTGAGGACGTGTTGGCGCCGCCGTAGCTGGAAACGACCATAAAATCAATGGCGCAGGGCATCTTGACTGCACGCATCAGGGTCCGCCATAAAGACAACGGAGCCTTTCAGGATGGAAACCATCAGCAGATCCTTTCCCTCATAATCGCGGGTGATCTGCTCGCCCAGTGCGGTGACTTTGGCTTTCAGTTCTTCTTCAGGCACAAGAATGTGGTCAATATCGTTGTCCATGTTGTGCATAGGATTATGCCTCCCCTGTTTTCTCTGTCCGCACCGTCAGTACCTCATGGGTGTACTCATCGGGGGCGCATCCCTCGGCAAAGCCGCAGCCCCACAGCCACAGTACCTCGCTGCCGTCCGCCAGCAGCGGCAGCAGCGGCCGCTCTGCCTGCGGAATGCCGAGTTCATTGTAATATTTTTTTGAGTGTCTTGCGCAGATGGCGTCCGCCCGGGCGGAAAAAATCCCCCGGCTGCCTTGTGCGCAGAATAACATTCCCTTGTTTATTTTAGCACAATCTGCGCAACAGTTTAAGTCTTTTTTGAAAATTGGTTGATTTTTTAGAAATTCTTCATACTTTACGACCTGAAATTTCACAAAATAACCACCTGGCAGGCGATACGCGCCCGGTTCAAAGGGCTGCGGCGGGGCGGGCAGCCTCTGCACGCCCTCCCCGTCAGGCAGACAAGCAGTCCGTCACGGAGCTTATAGTTCACCTGCGGGGTCAGCTGAACGCCGCCCTCCCCCTTTAAAACGAGGAAGCGAAGCAGACTGACATACTTTTCCTCCGCATCGCGCACAGGGGCTGACCAGCGCGTGGAGCGCTGCGTCCAGCACCGGTCCCTCTGCACGGCGCAGGGTGGCCGCATCATAGCCGCCCGGCACAGCGGCAGCCTGCAAAAAGCGCGGCAGCCTCCGCCGTAAGCCACTCGTCCATGGCGCGCATCTGGCGGCAGAGCCGGGCAATGCTGCGTTCGGCTGCCGGATTTGCGTATTGCAGTGCCGGGATGGCATCGTGGCGGATGCGGTTGCGGGCGTAAACATCCTCGGCGTTTGTCTCGTCCTGTATGTAGTGTTGCCCCAGCGCGGCGCAGTATGCCTCGGTATCGGCACGGGTCAGGCAGAGCATCGGCCGCACATAGCCCGCGCGCGCGGCGATGCCCGCCGCCAGCCCGTGGAGGCCTGTCCCCCCGCGCCATGCGGAACAGCACCGTTTCAGCCTGATCAGACATTGTGTGCGCAGTGGCAATGACAGCCTCCTGCCGGGCGGCCAGCTCGTCAAACCAGCCGTAGCGCAGCCCGCGCGCCCAATCCTCACTGGGGTGAGGCGGGATCTCGATCCCCTCCTGCACAGCATCATATAAGAACAGCTCAACACCGTTTTGGCGGCAGAAATCCGCCACAAAATCAGCATCACGCGCGGCGGCCGCGCCCCGTATCCCGTGGTTGACATGGGTGGCCTGCACCTCGATTTCAAGTGTGCGGCGGTGGCGCAGCAAAAAAAGCAACAAAGCCATTGAGTCTGCCCCACCGGAGCAGGCAGCAATGACTCTGTCGCCAGACTTGAACAGACCCCTGTCGGCGGCAGTCCGCCAAAAAGAGTCTCCTCCATACGCTGTACTGTTTTTCCGCGTCAGAATTCATGGCTCACATCCAGATTGCTGAACCGCGTGTGGGCGCCGTCCCAGCCAAGGCGGACAACGCTTGTCTCACCGTGGCGGTTTTTGGCGACAATACACTCGGCCTCATTCTCGTTGGCCTGGCTGTCCTCCCCATTCTGGGAGTTATAGTAGGCTTCCGGGTACAGGAACAGCACGATATCGGCGTCCTGCTCGATAGAGCCAGAATCACGCAGGTCTGAAAGCTGGGGGCGGTGGTCAGACCGGCCCGCCGTCTTTTCTGCCGCACGGGACAGCTGCGAAAGCGCAATGACCGGGACATTCAGTTCCTTGGCCATGATCTTCAGGTTTCGGGTAATGTCACTGATCTCCTGCACGCGGCTCTCGGTGCGCTTGGCGCTCTGCATCAACTGCAAATAGTCGATGATGACCAGACCGATCTTATCCCTTTTTTGGGGTCCTGGTTGATCTGGCGGATTTTTGCCTTGATTTCCGGCACCGAAATACCGGAGGAATCATCCATATAAATGGGAACGTTATACAACAGTGACGTTGCATTGGCAAAGTCGTTCCAGTCGGAGTTGTTCAGGCGGCCGGTTCGGAATGCCTGACTGTCGATGTTGGCCGTGCTGGAAAGGATGCGATCCGTCAGCTGTTCGCAGGTCATTTCCAAGCTGAAAATGACAGTTGGTACCTTCTGCAGACGCGCTACGTTGGTGGCAATGTTCAGCGCAAAGGAGGTTTTGCCCATACCGGGGCGGGCGGCCAGAATGATCAGATCCGACCGCCCCAGACCGGTCAGCACGGTATCCAGATAGTTAAAGCCCGTCGGAATGCCGGCGAACTTATCGCGGTCGGCACCGCTGAGCTTCTGCATCGTGTCGATGACCTCGAGAATGGACTCGCGGATGGTCTTGACACCGGTCTTGTCGCGGCCGGAGCGGATGTCATAGATCTTCTGCTCAGCACTTTCCAGCAGCAGATCGGCGACCTCGCCGGAGGCTGTCTCGTTCAGGATACCGCGGGCCGCATCGATCAGGCGGCGGGCCTGATACTTCTCCTTGACGATCTTGAAGTAAGAATCGACATTGGAGATGGCCGGGACGGTCTCGGCAATGCGGGTAATGTACACCTTAGCGTCGTCAGCGCTGGCAAAGGTACCGCCGTTGGCAAGGGCGTTCACCAGCGTGATGACATCGACCGCCTCGCTCTCGGTATAGAGCGCGCGCATCGTCTCATAGACGGCACGGTTCTGGTCCGAGTAGAACATCTCAGGTTCCATGTCTGTGATCAGGCGGTTCAGCACCGTCTCATCCATCAGCGCGGCACCCAGCACGCTCTGCTCTGCCTGCATATTGTAGGGCATCTGGATGCCCAGACTGGACAGGCTTACTTCCTCATTTTTCGGCATGGCGGACATCCTCTCCCTTCCCGCAAAGTAATTACAGCTCCTCGACCTTCAGCTTGAAGGGCGCGACAACACCGGCGTACAGACGCACCGAGGCATCGTAGCTGCCGAACTCCTTGATGGCGGAGGGCAGCTCGACCTTCTTCTTGTCGATCTCGGTGCCGGTCAGGGCCGTCAGCAGGTCTGCGACCTCCTTGCCGGTGACCTTTCCGTACAGCTTGCCGGACGCACCGCCCTTGACCTTGGCGGTAACAGTCTGGCCCCCTTGATCTTGGCGGCCAGTGCCTCGGCGGCAGCGCGGGCCTCGGCCTCGTGGTGGGCCTTGGCCTCGCTCTTGGTGCGGGCCTGGTTCAGGGCAGCGGCATCTGCGGGGGCTGCCAGATTGCGCGGGAACAGGAAGTTGCGGGCGTAACCGTCCGAGACTTCATGGATCTCATCTTTCTTGCCGATGGTCTTGACGTCCTGTTTGAGAATGATCTTCATAAGGGTTTCCCTCCCAAAATTATATCCCGATTACCGTGCGGTGTTTTCCTTTTTGTGCCGCGCGGTACAGGTCAATTTTGTTCACGGATGCGATGTTCCGCATCCTCCAGTGTGCAGTTCTGCAGCTGAGCACCTGCCATCATCAGATGGCCGCCGCCGCCCAGCGGCTCCAGAATGACCTGCACGTTCAGTGCGCCCATGCTGCGCGCCGAGATATTGACGCCGTCGTTTTTTGGCGACTGCCACAAAGCTGGCGTCCACACCGTTGATGGTCAGCAGATCGTTCGCCGCCATCGGCAGCACAACATTCATACCGGCATCCAGCTCATCAGAAAGGGCTATCGCGCAGCCCTTTGCGTTATGTAGGCCCCCTCCACGATATGGGCGCGGGCCTCATACTCCTCCTTAGAGGTGTTGAAAAGCAGCTTGGTGTCAGCAGTCTGGGCGCCGCGGCTGCGCAGCCATGCGGCAGCCTCAAAGGTGCGCACACCCACATGCAGCGCAAAGCTGCGTGTGTCGAGCATGATGCCTGCCAACAATGCGTTGGCCTCCAGCGGGGTTATGTTGTTTTCCTTGGGCATGAACTGCAGCAGCTCACACACAAGCTCACTGGCGCTGGACGCATAGGGCTCATGGTAGATCAGCGTCGGGTTGTCAATGTGGCCCACCGCCATGCGGTGATGGTCGATGACGACGACGCGCTTGCATTTTTCGTAGATTTTCTGGCTTTCAAGCAGGCGCTTCTGGTAGGTGTCCACCACGATGAGCAGCGTGTTGGGTGTGATGACATCCAGCGTCTGATCCGGGGCAATAAAATCATGCCCCTCACCTGCATCGATCACGGTTTTTAAGCAGCGGCCCCTGCCAGCGTGGCCTCGCTGTTGACGGCAATGACCGCCGGGACGCCGCACATCTTGCAGATGCGCAGCGCACCGGATGGCCGAGCCGATCGCGTCCAGATCGGACATGCGGTGGCCCATGATGATCACGCTGTCGCTGCGGCGGATCAGGTCGCACAGTGCATTGGCTATGATGCGGCTGCGGACATGGCTGCGTTTCTCCACGCCGTGGGAAATGCCGCCGTAAAACTCAAAGCCATCCACCGTTTTGACAGCCGCCTGATCACCGCCGCGACCGAGGGCGATGTCAATGCTCTCCCCCGCGCCATCTGGTGACACTCCTGCAGCGTTTTGCCGCCGTGGCCGACACCGATGGAAAGGGTCGTAAGCCCGCCGGGGTGCAGCGCGCGCACCCTGTCCAGAATGTCGAACCGCCCCTCCAGCATCCAGCGGACATCGCGTTCCTCGACCACCGCAATGTAGCGGCTGTTTGAAAACGCGGCGCAAAAAGCCGGTGCTGTGGCCGATATACTCCTCCAGCAGGCTGTTGATAGATTCCAGCTCCTTGGCCTGCTCGCTGTCCTTCATATCGTCAAAACAGCTCGTCATAGCTGTCAATGACGATGATCAGGCAGGCAGGACGGCTCTCATTATACTCGTCAAGTGTTTCCTTGTAAAAAGGTATCATCGATCAGATACACAAGGCTGGCACCGCGGCTGCCCTTGGCAGCGGCGGGAGTAAGCCGTAAAGCGCCGTTCCCCCACCGTCGAGATCCTGCCCGTGCGGGCGGGAGCAGACGGCCAGATCCAGCTCCGGCAGAACGCGGTCCACCGGGCGGGTCACGGCGTCACAGTCACCGAGTACCTGCTTTCTCTGAAGTGGCCGTTGTACCACAGGATACGCCCGTCATTCACAAGCACGGTAGCGATGGGCAGGTTGGTCAGGCTGTACTGGATGCGGCTGTTTTCAAAGTCTGTGCTGCAGAGCTGCTTTGCCAGAAAGGCGCGCAGACGGCGGCGCTGATAAAGCACCACGCACAGCGCAATAAGGACCAGCACCGCAGGGATCGCCAGCAGCTGCGGCTTGACCAGTGCCACCGGCACGACCATGACGGCGACCGCGGCCAGCAACAGCAGCAGTACGGCGGCTATATCCAGACCATCCTTGTGTTTCATCGTACACTCCCCTGTTCTATCAGGAAAAAAGCATTTCGTCCATACCGCACAAGTCTTAGGTGCCGCATCCGCAGAGCGATGCTTCACCTTCAGGCGGAATCGTGCGGGGTTGCCTTTATACTTCCAGCAGAATCGGCAGGATCATCGGGCTGCGCTTGGTGCGGCGGTAAATATAGCTGGACAGCGATTCCCGCACACGAGCCTTTACGCTGGCCCAGTCATGCATATTATCGGCGAGGCTGCGGTCAAGGGGCCATCTCGACCTGGGTGCGGGCGCCTTCCATCAGTTCCTCGCTCTCGCGCACATAGACAAAGCCGCGGCTGACGAGATCGGGACCGGACAGCACCTGCCCGTTGCTGCCATCGATGGCGGCCGTCACAATGATGATGCCGTCCTCCGACAGGTGGTGGCGGTCCCGCAGGACCACATTGCCGACATCGCCGACACCGTAGCCGTCCACCATCACAGCGCCCGCCGTGACGGTGTTCTCAATAGCCATGCCGTCCGCAGAGATGCGGATATTCTGGCCGTTCTCAGCAATATAGATATTCTGCTTGGGGATATAGCCCAGATGCTCCGCCGTCTCGGCGTGGCGCTTGAGCTGCTTGAACTCGCCGTGTACCGGCAGGAAGAACTGCGGATGTCCAGCGTCAGCATGAGCTTCTGCTCCTCCTGACAGGCGTGGCCGGACACATGGGTGTCATACATGTTCTCGTAGATGACCTCGGCGCCCAGCGTCAGCAGGCCGTTGACGACCTTCGTGACGGTCTTTTTCGTTGCCGGGGATGGGCCGGGCCGAGATGATGATAAAATCATTGGGGCCGACCTTGACCTGACGGTGGCTGGCCTGCGCCATGCGGGACAGCGCGCTCAGCGGCTCGCCCTGACTGCCGGTGGTGATGAGGACGACCTTTTCCGGGGGGTACTTGTTGATCTCCTCAATGGGAATCAGGACATTGTCAGGCGCATGCAGGTACCCCAGCTCCTGGGCCATCTCGGTGTTAGAGACCATGCTGCGGCCGCTGACGGCCACCTTGCGGCCCGACTCGATCGCCAGGTCGATGATTTGCTGCACGCGGTAGATGTTGGAGGCGAAGGTCGCCACGATGATGCGGCGCTTGCCTGCCTTGCCGAACAGGCCGCGCACGCCTTCGGCCACCGTCTGTTCCGTCGCGGTAAAGCCCGGGCGCTCGGCGTTGGTGGAATCCGCCAGCAGCGCCAGCACGCCCTTGCGGCCGTACTCGGCAATGGTGGACAGGTCGGTGACGGCGTCACCGGACAGCGGCGTGTAGTCGACCTTGAAGTCGCCGGTGTGGATGACCACGCCCGCCGGGCACTCGATGGCGAAGGCCAGCGAATCCGGGATGGAGTGGTTCACATGGATGGGCTCCACAGTAAAAGCAGCCCAGCGTGACCTTCTGGCGGGGGCGGATCTCATGGAAGATGGCACTGGACGCCAGACCATGCTCCTCCAGCTTGTTTTTGATCAGGCCGATGGTCAGCTTGGCGGCGTAGATCGGCACATTGAATTTTTTGAGCAGGTACGGCAGACTGCCGATGTGATCCTCATGGCCGTGGGTGATGAACAGACCCTTGATGCGGTCCTTATTTTCCAGCACATAGGTAAAATCCGGAATGACCAGATCAACGCCGAACATATCAGCATCGGGGAAAACAAGGCCGCAGTCCACCAGAATCATATCCCCCTGGCATTCATACAGCGTAATGTTTTTGCCGACCTCGCCGAGGCCGCCCAGCGGGCAGATGTGCATGGGGGTGGCGGGGGTCATCTCATAGGGGCTCCGGCGCACGCTGCGGGCGGCGGCCGCGGCGCTGGGGGGCGCGGGGCGGTATTCTGCCCGGCGGCAGCGTTCTGGCTGCTCTGGCGCGGGCGGCGGGGCCCGCGGAGGCCGGGATGCTCTGCACGGCGGATTGCTCTGCGGCGGCGGGGGCTGCCGCCGGGCGCGGCTTGCGGGTGCGCGGCTTATGCTGCGCGGGGCAGCGGCATTCTCGCCCTGCGGCTTGGTGCGCGGGGACGGCGCTGCTGCGGCGCACGGCCGGTATTCTGTCCGGCCTGAACAGGCTGGGTGTTATTTTTGCGTTTCGGCTTAAACTCTTCCATCGAAAACCTCCGAATCATCGTATTTCCGGGCTGATACCTGCCTGCTGCAGATACCGAACTCCCTGTCAAACGGTTTGCGATTTATGTATTTTTTTCAGAGCGATTACACTCCTATGCCTATGAGATGGGCGCGGAAAGCCCGCCTGAAAAGACGCGGCCAGGCCCGATAAAACACACAACATTGCAATTACATCTTATTATAATCAGAATTGGCGTCCATGTCAAATCCCTTGCCATATGATTTCAAAGCGGGTATAATAGAATATTATAGACAGAAATTCGGAGTGCAAACACATGAAGCAGATTGAAATTTATACGGACGGTGCCTGCAGCGGCAACCCCGGGCCGGGCGGCTGGGGGCGATCCTGCGGTTCCGCACGGCGCAGAAGGTGTATGAGAAGGAGCTTTCCGGCGGGGAGGCGAACACGACCAACAACCGCATGGAGATGACAGCCCTGCTGGAGGCGCTGCGCCAGCTCAAGGAGCCCTGCGCCATTGACCTGTACAGCGACAGCAAATATGTCATCGACAGCCTGCAGAAGGGCTGGGCCAAGGGCTGGCGCGCACGCGGGTGGAAGAAGGCCGACAAATCCCCTGCCTTGAACCCGGACCTGTGGGCCCCGCTGCTGGCCGAGAGCGAAAAGCATGAGATCACCTACCACTGGCTGAAGGGGCACGCCGGCCACCCGGAAAATGAGCGCTGCGACCGGATGGCCGTGGAGCAGAGCAAAAAAAAATACGGCGGGCGTCAGGCCTGAGCCCTTACTGTAAGGAGAAACAGCATGGATGGATTCAATACTTTTGAAAAGCAGGATAAGGTCCTGCTGGGTCTGAACAGCGGCCGCGATGCCGCCGCTGCACTGCGCATTTTGCAGCAGCAGGGCTTTGCCGTGCAGACCTTTACCGCAGAAAATGCAGTCACCCCCGCCGAACTGCTGCGCCTGCTGGCAGACAAGGCCGCCGAGCTGGACTGTGCATTCATCGCCACCGGCCACTATGCGCGGATAGAGGTGGACAGCGAGGGGCTGTCCCGTGTGCTGGCCGCCGAGGATGCCGAGGCCGACCAGAGCGCGGTGCTGGCAGACCTGCCGCAGGCAATACTGACCAAACTCGTCCTGCCGCTGGGGGATTTCACCAAAGCGGATGTGGAGGAGATGCTTGCAGAAGCAGCGGAATAATGAAAGAGCGCCTGTGCGGATTTTGAAACCGCACAGGCGTTTTTGCTTTTCGCTTTTTACCACAGGGCCTTCTGTATGTCTGCGAGTTACAGCTTTCTGATGGGGTGGCGTATCACGGTTTTCAGCTTATCTGGGGCTGTTTTGCGCACATCGGAAAGGTATATCTCATGGTGGCGGCGTGTCTGTGTCAGGTCATTGGTGTAGCCGTTGGCTGCCAAAAAAGCATCCATGGCCGCAACCGTCTCCGGCTCCCTGTCGTAGGGGCCGATGTGCATGCACTGCACGCACAGTCCCTCCTCAACAGTCAGAAATTCTACGGCAGAGAAATCCTGCTTCTTTTTCGCTGCAGCCTCCTGCACCGCCCACGCGAAATCAGCCTTTGTCACAAAGTCCGGCAGACGGATAACGGATACCCACACAAAGCGCTCCTTATGCGCGTAATCTATGGCGTCCGTACCCTCCTGCTGCCAGAATCCCTCGAGCGGCGGAACAACATAATCAAAGTATCCCTCGATACGGTGGTCGCCCTTTTTGCTCATCTTGATGGTATAGGCAACGCCGTACAACAGGCCGATAGCCTGCTGATACGCGCCGTTCTCCTCATTCGGGTCACCCTTGCCGCGCACGGCAAGGTAGTTCATCGGCGGCACCGTAACAAGCGCCGGCTTTGTTTTGGGCAGGTAAAACTCTTTGTATTCTTTCTTGAAATCAAAGGCCATATGAAGCCCCCCTTTATTTTTTCTTTTTATGCTTCGGCCAGGGCCACCATTTACCCTCTTTTTCGTGCATCCAGTGGGCTAAGGGATAGAACAGCAGCGCCAGACCGCCGAGCAGGATCAGGATAAAGAGCCAGTTTGCAAAGGTAAAAATAACATCCAGCGCAGCCAGTGCCGCCAGAAAAAAGCCGGCGTACATCATGAACTGCCCGTTGTGTACAACATAGCCGTTCCAGTTTTCGGGGCGTATCTCCTCACGGCCCTGATCGCCCCAGACGCGGGGATTCTTCATCGTGGAATAGCCGTAAAAAGCCAGCACCATGCCGATGACAAACAAAAACTCAAACAAGGGTATTGCCTCCCGCTATTATTTTTTTGAAGAAAGGGAGGGCTGAAATCGAAGGTTGCGAAGTAATCCGCCGGCGTCTCGGCGCGGCGGATGAGCTGGTGGGAGCCGTCCTCCTTCAGCAGGACCTCGGCACTGCGCAGCTTGCCGTTGTAGTTGTAGCCCATCGAGAAGCCGTGCGCGCCGGTGTCGTGGATATAAACGACATCCCCGATCTCGATCTCGGGCAGCATGCGGTCGATGGCAAACTTATCGTTGTTCTCGCACAGGCCGCCTGTCACATCGTACTTATGGTCGCAGGGGGCGTCCTCCTTGCCCAGCACAGTAATGTGGTGGTAGGCGCCGTACATGGCCGGGCGCATCAGGGTTGGCGGCGCAGGCATCCACGCCGATGTACTCTTTATAGATATGCTTCTGATGCAGCACGGTCGTGACAAGCGCACCGTAGGGTGCCAGCATAAAAGCGGCCCATTTCGGTGAAAATCGCCACATCGCCCATACCGGCCGGAACCAGAATTTCCTCAAACTTTTTGCGGACACCCTCGCCGATGGCTGCAATGTCGTTGCTGCGCTGGTCGGGGCGGTAGGCGATGCCCACGCCGCCCGACAGATTGATGAACTTGATCTTGGCGCCGGTGCGCTTATGCAGGCGGACAGCCAGTTCAAACAGGACACCGGCCAGCTTGGGGTAATAGTCATCGGTGACGGTGTTGCTGGCAAGGAAGGAGTGGATGCCGAACTCCTCGGCACCGGCAGCCATCAGCTTGGTGTACGCCTCGGCCATCTGGTCCTCGCTCATGCCGTACTTGGCATCGCCGGGGTTGTCCATGATACCGTTGCCCAACTCAAACACACCGCCCGGATTGTAGCGGCAGCATACGGTCTTGGGGACGCCGGCCACCTTTTCAAGAAATTCGACATGGGTCAGATCATCCAGATTGATGTACGCGCCAAGGTCGTAGGCTTTCTTCATGTCCTGCGCGGGCGTGTCGTTGGAGGAAAACATGATGTCGCTGCCCTTGAAGCCGCAGGCCTCGCTCCTGAGCAGCTCAGTATAGCTGGAGCAATCAACACCGCAGCCCTCCTCCTGCAGGATCTTGAGCAGATAGGGGTTCGGCGTGGCCTTTACGGCGAAATATTCTTTAAAGCCCTTGTTCCAACTGAACGCAGCGTTGACCCTGCGGGCATTTTCCCGGATACCCTTTTCGTCATAGAGGTGGAACGGGGTGGGAATATCGGCGGCGATCTCTTTTCGCCTGTGCAAGCGTGATAAACGGCACTTTCTTCGTCATGGTACACTTTCCTTTCCCTCAATATACTTTCAAAGATGCTTCTATTATATACGCTTTGCCGACCGACAGCAATAGGCAATGCAAAAACACAGACACACTGTAAAATGCAAAAAGGGCCGTCCCTTAGCGGGACAGCCCTAAGGCAACACCGCACAATTCCCGCCTTACGGCTTAAGCACCGCTTCGGCGGATCTCCGCGCCAAGAGCCGCCGCAAGCGGCGGTTGCGCTCAAGCGCCTCGCTGCGGCTCGGTGTGCGGCACGGCATTTGCGTTGCCAAAATGCTCGATAAGACATCCAGTATTATCTGCGCTTTTGGCTTAGCAGCTGCCGTACCTCGCTCGCCGTATCGGCACTTAGAATTATGCGGTATTGCCCTAAATATTATAAAATCGGCTCCGCGTGGTCACCCTGTATATGCAGCTTGGCAGCCAGCAGACGGTTGTCCAGCTGGCGGCAGGTCCATATATACGCGGGATAGAGGAATACGCAGGCAGCAATCCACGCGGCCGGGTTGGACAGCTCGGCACCGAAGTAGCCCAGCACCGGCACCAGCGCAATAGCCACCACCGTGCGGGCCACCATCTCAGCCACACCGGCCATCATGGCAAGCGTTGAGAAGCCGAGACCCTGAATGGTGTAACGCCAGACGATCAATGCCCCCAGCGGCACGAAGAACACGCTGTTCCAGAACAGATATTCGCGCCCCATGGCCACAATGTCAACTTCCTTGGCAGTGTCCAGAAACAGCCCCATGATCTGCACATCGGTAAAATGCAGGACGAAAGCCGATGCCACACCGTAAATCAAAATAATGAGCAATGCGCTGTTGACGCCCTGCCGCACACGATCCATCCGGGATGCGCCGAGGTTTTGCCCGGCGTAGGTTGCCATGGCCGTGCCTACGCTCTCCATCGGAACGGTCAGCAGGCTTTGGGTCTTGCCTGCTGCGGTGACGGCGGCAACGGCGGTGCTGCCCAGCACATTGACCGCCCACTGCATGATGACGCTGCCAATGGCCGTGATGCTGCACTGCAGACCCATGGGTATACCGATGCCCAGCAGACGTGCGCAGGCCTTTTTGCTGTAGGCAAAGTCAGATTTCTGCATCTTCAGCACATCAAATTTACGGCTCAGATAGATAAAGCTCAGCACACCGGAAACGACCTGCGAGATGTCAGTGGCCAGCGCCGCCCCCAGAACACCCATCTGAAACGGGATGATGAACAAAAGGTCGAGCCCGATGTTGAGCGCACTGGTCAGGATCAGAAAGTACAGCGGCGTTTTGCTGTCGCCCAGTGCGCGCATGATGGCCGCCACCATGTTGTACAAAAAGATGAACGGGATTCCCGCAAAGATCCAGCCGATATAGATGACAGCACCGTCAAGGATGTCCGCGGGCGTCTGCATCAGCTGCATCATGGGGCGCGTCAGCGCCACGGTCATCATGGTCAGCACCACGCTGCCCGCAATGCAAAGCCAAGCGGCGTTGGCCACATGGCGGCGCAGATCACTGTAGTCCCGCGCGCCGAACAGCTGCGCGATGGGGATTGCAAAGCCGTTGCAGACGCCGATGACAAAGCCGAGAATCAGATAGTTGACCGACCCGGTCGCGCCGACAGAGGCCAGCGCACTGACACCGCAGAACCGGCCCACGATGATGGTATCCGCCAGTGCGTAGAACTGCTGGAACAGGTTGCCCAGCACCAGCGGGAACGTGAACATAAGAATAACTTTGAGCGGACTGCCGCTCGTGAGGTCTTTTCGTCATAATTTTCCCTTACCCTATTATACACATGCAAAAATTTCGTGCGGATTGTATTATAGCACGCACGCCTGTAAATGCAAGAGGATAAATCATGCAAATTTTTGCGATTTTTGGGGCAAATAAGCCCAAAAGCCTTCCCCTTTCGGGGGAAGGTGGCCCCAGGGGCCGGATGAGGGGCAAAAATCTGCGCAAGCGCTCATAAAGCGGGTGTCATAAAAGCAAGTACCGCCCTCATCAGTCAGCGGGCGGGGCCGCTGACAGCTTCCCCCCTCGGGGGGAAGCCTCTGCCCCAGAACCGTTCCAGCTCCGCTGTCAGTGCCTGCGCCGAGTCCACGGTTTTTCAGATGCTCCCAGTGCGGCGGAATCAGCCGGCGAGGCCGCATCGGACGGGCAAAGCGGTCGTCAATAAGGACAACGCCCCGGTCCTGCGGTGTGCGCTATGACCCGCCCGGCAGCCTGCAGGACCTTGTTCATGCCAGGATAAGCGGTAGGCGTAAGTCAAAAGCCGGTGCCGCAGGTCTTTTTCAAAAATAGTCCCGCAGCGCTGCTCATGCCGAGCCGAGTCTGCGGCCGACCGCTGGCGATAACTGCGCCGTCCCGGAAGCTCTCCTGTCCAGGTCCACGCCCTCGCCGATACGCCGCCCGCTTTTGGCAAAGCCCAGCGCCTCCTCGTCACCGCTTTCGGAAGCGTTCCAGAAACGCTGCACGCTGTGAAAAGCACAGGTAAGCGGCGCTCTCTGACTGCGGGAATCCCGGCATATCGGGATAGCGGGCGCGTAGAAATCCTCCACCTGCTGCGAATGGCTGTAGCTGGGGAAAACGCCGAATAATGCCCGCGCCGCGCATGACCGCGTCCGCCGCCAGTACTTGAAGACAGAGCATGGCGGCATGGCTGCTCGCACCGTGCGGACACCTGCAGCACAAAGTGAGGGTAAAACCAAAAGAAGGTGTCTGCCACGCGAAGCCAGGCCGGATGTCAGTAAGAGCTGCAGCAGAAGAGCCTCATGTGTTTCATCCGGGTCACGATGCTCATCGAGCCAGATTTCCAGCGGCTCACAGAGCTTCGTCAGGGCGCGATCAGTGCTTCTGCCGGCTTTCTTCAAAAAAGGTCCTGTAGCGGCTTGTCGCCGGGCGTTTCCTCACGGTGCCGCCACTCGATAAAGGGTTATTGACCTTCGTCAGGGCATTTTCAGGCTGCTTTTTTCCCTTGCCGAGCCGCTTTTTGGCATCGTAGAAGGCGCTTTTTGTCAGCGACGCGCTGGCGCATATCGCGAGGCGGCGCGGCAGCGGGATGTGCGCCTCATCCAGCAGGAAGATATAATCACCCGCTGTATCAAAAAGCGAACGAGATGCGACCGGGTCAAACAAAGGTAATTTCGCCCACGACCACATCACCAAAGGCTCAGATCCAGCCCCGGCTCAAACGGGCATACCTTGGCGGCGGCGTGCCAGCAGAGCCTCGGTGCGGTCAGGGTATGTA
>VOFK01003839.1_pt1 | contig 25796 bp, 48 predicted proteins | sample 5384121 | NCBI WGS metagenome assembly VOFK01 (sample SAMN12384730, study PRJNA508395) | human gut metagenome | isolation source: healthy gut J | host: Homo sapiens | reverse complement strand
ATCAATGGATGCTATTATCAAATACCGTGGAGGGAAACGAAGGGAAATCCCCAATTCATAAATTTTATTCCCGCTGATTACGATACTTTTGAGCCTTTTCTTGGTGGAGGCGCTGTCTTTTTTTCAACAGAACCCAACAATGCCATTATCAATGATATAAATGAACCTCTTATAAATTTCTATAGGCAGCTGGCAACTCAGTATGATCGAGTTATGGATGAATTACAAACTCTGCATGAAATCTATGAGCATAATGAAGATGTATACAGTACAAAAAAATGCGCAATCCAGAAATTAGAATAGAAAAATGGGAACGAACCACTCTATTACAGATTAAGAGATATGTATAACAACATTATCCCTTCGGAATATTTGCCTGCAACATTATATTATTTCATTAATAAGACAGCTTATTCGGGAATGTTACGTTTTAATGCTCAAGGGCAATATAATGTACCATATGGGCGATACAAGCATTTTTTAATGTAAACATTATTACCGAAGGTCACAGAGATCTGCTCCAAAGAACGCACATTCTAAACGATGATTTTGAGAATGTATTCAACTTGGCACAAACGAATGATTTTTATTTTCTTAGACCCACCATATGATTGTACGTTTCATGAATATGGAAATTTAACAGATGATTTCAATGAAGCTGAACAACGACGGTTAGCAGGAGCGTTCTATAATTTGAATTGTCGAGCACTAATGGTCATTAGTAGAACACCTCTTTTTACTACAGAACTCTATGGGCAAAATGTGGTGGCTGAATATCCAATTAGATATTCGGTAAATATTAGAAATAGATTTACAGGAGATGCCTCCCATATTGTTGTTACAAACTACTAAAAGGAGAACATTATGAATTCTACAGAAATTATTCGCAATTATATTGATAACCAACTTCACTATCCCAGAGTAAATCGAGCTGGGGACATAGATGAGGTTACACTACCCTCAACAGAAACAATAATTATTTCATATGCTGATATCTCAATCACTGGAACGGAGCGAGCTCGACCTCAGATTAGATATTTACTGATAACGCTACAAATGGATATCACATTGCTCGAAGCGAGAAAAACGATTCTTTTTCCTTACCATATATAGTAAGGCAGCAGCGTATGTTTCTTATTTGGGACATATAACCCCCTCTGAGTACATTGTTTCGCTTGAAACCAATGTCTCATCTATATCTGGACGCATGGACATAAGAAGCATGTATGAGTGGCTAGATGGGAAAGTTGCAGCATCCTCTGCGCCCATTAATTGTATTCGTTGTAATAATGGTGATCATGCTTGTGGCATATATCAGGCATCTTTTCTCAGAATATCAAATGGTGGTACTGCTATAATTCCTGCAGAAGTAACAGATTATCTAAATATTTTTGATATGCGACCGTATTTTATCCCGTCATTAGTGACATTTAATTATACCCCTCTTGACGAAAGGGACAAGCGCAATGTGATTGCTTTCGGGCTCCAGGAACTGGCAAAAAGCTACTTTTTAAGAAATACTTAGATGAACATCATGTTTCATCTGATGATTATGAACGAGTAACCTTTTATTCAGATTATTCGTATTCGCAGTTTATAGGAACATATAAGCCAGTAGACGTTGGTGGTATGATAACTTATAAATTCGTTCCTGGTCCATTTATGCGAACGCTTGTCGCGGCATTGGAAGATGCTTCAACCACAGCCCCTCACAAACATTATCTTATTATTGAAGAATTAAAACCGAGCTAAGGCTGCGGCTGTTTTTGGCGATATGTTTCAATTGCTCGACAGGGACGATACCGGAAAGAAGTGAATACTCAATAAACGCAAGTGAGGATATACGGGCATATTTAGCTGAACACTTTGGCGGTGCAGCTTCCGCTTATTCCAAATTGGCGATTCCAAATAATATGTATATTTTCGCAACTATGAATAGTGCGGATCAGGGTGTATTCCCAATGGATACAGCATTTAAGCGTAGGTGGAACTTTAATTATATTGGCATTGATGATGAAGAATTCAAGGTAAATATTGATCCCTCAACTGGTGTAAAAACTGCTACAGAATGTCAAAGTGGAACGTTTAATCTTGCCGACGGAGCCGTTGAGTGGAATGTTTTACGTCGTGCGATAAATGCTAAGTTGTCAAATGACAGAATAAAAGCTCATGAAGATAAGCTGATGGGACCATTTTTTTATGAAAACACAAGATTCTACCGGAACGTGTTTATTCACACTAGGTCATGAGGATGAAGAATTCAGTACACTATTCTGTGAAAAAGTTATTATGTATTTATTTGAGGATTGCAGCAAAAGACAAAACATAAGGAACTTTTTTTGAAGGGTGCGATAGCGATAAATTAAATCGTTTTTCTTACATTTGTGCAGAGTTTAAATCAAGAGGTCTTGCTATATTTGGTTCAGATTTCAGATCAAGAGAATATGCAAATCAGATAGCAGAGCGTGATGCCGCAAAAAATGGAAAAAGAATGTTAATCTGTAGAGGTATAGTCTTATGAGTATTATATCCGCTTACGTTAGAGAGACTGGCTATATCCTGCTACCGATCTAAGAAGCAAGAATATGTTTTCATTTGAAAGTGATGAAGATAGTTTTGTTAGATTCGTTAAGGATTTACTTGCACGAAAAATCATAAAACTCAAGAGCAAATTGGATAATGATGTCGATGAAGACGAAGATGTTGATTTCAATAATTATAATGACAAAACCTATTTAAATGCGGTATATAAATTTACATTTGTTGGTATAGTTATCTGTCATAATAGGCTTATTTATGTGTACCCAAAAGAATTTTTGAAATATATTGGTGAAAACCAAAAAGCTCCCTTCATATAATCCGCAAAGAGAATTGGCACAGGTTCTTAGAGTAATTGAAAAGTACAGTAGAGAGAAATCAAAACAGGATATCTATAACATAGACCTTTTTTGCTGATGAAGGAAATCATAATCGAGACAAACTTCTTTCAGTCATGCTCTTTCTTTTTGGAAGATTATGCATCAAATGGTGCATACGAAACGGATGAGACAATAATTGAAATTAACGGAAGCGACGAAATCCTTTGGCAAAAAACAATTGATGAGACTTATCCCATACTATCTAACAACAGACCATATTATGTAGAACTATACACTCGCAGAAATGTTAATAATGATTTCGATTATTTAAAACGTCTACATGAGTTCGTTATTACAAAAATGTTCTCAAGAAATAGAAAAAACTTCGCTAACAAATTTCTTTAGCCTTCCATCCGTTTATGTTTCTGATGAAGATGAGAGTGCATTTGGAGATGAAGAACAGATTTTAAATGTGCTTGAAAGCACAATATCGCAAACATTCGATGATAGAAAAACTTTCGGTGCTTACAGCATTGAAATTATATTTCAACAGCGGAAAAGTCTTGCTTGGAGAAAATGAACTACAACTTATTGGTACGCGATCTTTTTTGAAACTATATGGGAAGAAGTTTGTGCGAAAAGTATTTACAAGCCAAAAAATGATTCTCTAAACAAGATCGAACCTTACATTGATCACTCAATGATAAACAAAAATTTCAAGGGTAAGACCCCCTACCCCTAGTTGAACTAATAAAAAACAACCTATATGGAAAAGATATCGTAAAGGTGCTAGCGGAATTCCAAAAAGACACATTTAAACCAGATTATCTGCGCTTTGAACGCAAAAGCAAATCCCGATTACTATGTTTTTTATATCCTTGATGCTAAGTACTATTGTCCAAATTGGACAGATGATTCAATTTCAGGGCAACCGAGCGTTGAAGATGTTTCAAAACAATATTTTATATTATCTTGCCTACCGAGATGTATTGGAAAGATATAAGGTTAGCGAAGTAAGAAATTACTTCTTGATGCCCAAACGCAAAGGCGAAGATAAAATCCCGATTTGTAAAAATAGACATATTAAAACAACTCGGTCTTGGTGTCGTTGAAGTACGCATGCTTGATCCGCAGTTAATGTATGACAATTACTTACGGAATCGGCATTTAAATTTATCAGAATTACAATGAAATGCCGCATCAGATAACAATCCCATGATGCGGCTTTCTTAATCTATTTTTCTCACGCAGTCAATTTCGTACAGACAGTTCATACTTGTGCAATAAAATAGATGCACACCTCGAAAAAGCTCGTATTTACGAGCTTTTTTTGCGTTTTGAGGGTAAAAATTTCAGGTGTAAAACCGTGGATGCTTTTTCGTAAAAAAGGATCTGAACCCTCAACAATTAAACATCGTCAAACAAAACGGCAGACTTTGAGCAGATTTTGCTCTGAGCCTGCACCGTTTTGTTATGAAAAAAAAAAATTACAAAGTTTTAAAGGCTGTTTTGTCTATTGTCACGAATTTAAGTGACAATGATAAAACAGCCTTTTTTCATTTGTATAAAAAGGAGGGATGTGTAATGTATTACGATCACAAGAAAGTTGAATGGCTGAAAGAACGTTATCCCGAGGGCACTCGCATCTGCCTTGACAGAATGAATGATGATCCATTCCCTGTTGAGTCCGGTACTCTTGGCAGGGTCGATCACGTTGATGACGCCGGCACTTTGCATTGTATCTTTTGACAACGGGAGAACGCTTGGAGTGATCCCAGGCGTGGACGATTTTCACGTTATCAGAGAAGGATTGGAACAAACTGAGGAAGAAGAAATGAATATGTCAATGTAACGGTTAAGTTTTGAAAAAAGACTTAGCCGTTTTTTTATTGCAAAAAAGAAAGGAACGGTGATAAATGATAAAATATTTTGATATCTTCGCAGGGATCGGCGGATTTCGCTCAGGGACTTGAAAAAGCAGGCGGCTTTGAGTGCGTCGGATACTGCGAAATAGATAAGTATGCTAAAAAAAAGCATACGAAACGTTGTATGATACGGAAAACGAGGTGTATTACGATGACGCAAGAAAAATTGACCCAAACGAACTGCCCGATCTCGACCTTATATGCGGAGGATTCCCTTGTCAAAGCTTTTCAATCGCTGGAAAAAGGGGGCGGCTTTGACGATGCAAGAGGAACTCTCTTCTTTGAAATTGCCAGAATTGCCGCCGTCAAAAAACCTAAATATCTGCTCCTTGAAAATGTTCCCGGACTCTATCACATAACGGGGGCAGGACGTTTGCGACCATCCTTAGTACGTTGGATGAATTGGGGTACGATGTCGTATGGGAAGTGCTTAACAGCGCAGATTTTGGTGTACCCCAATCCCGAAAAAAAGTGTATATTATCGGATTTCATAGAGAAAAGTGTTCCGGAAAAGTATTGTCTTTCACAGACGCAAATCCCAAAAACTCTTGTCAAAAAGAATTTCAGGCAGAGGGGCAACAGAGTATATTCAGCCGACGGACTGAGCATAACCCTTACAAGTCAGGCAGGCGGTTTCGGAGGAAAAACGGGTCTTTATGAGATAATCGGCCTGCCGATAAAATCAAAAACTAATTCGAGCTAGCAGATAGCTATGCGCGGTGACAGCATTGACCTTGCATATCCAAATATGAATTCAAGGCGTGGGAGAGTGGGAAAGGAGATAGCTCATACCCTTACAACAAGCTGTAATCAGGGATATTACGCATTTGGGATAGATATGAATTCCGAGCCGAAGGTCACAGAGCTTGCAAGATGTATCACCGCAAGGCAGGACAGCGGTATCGGTCATCACAAAGGCGAAAAAAATCCGGAGTGTTCCTCATAACAGACCCGATAGCTGTGCTTGACCCTGCAAAAAGCAGAAACAAGACAGCAAGGCCGAAGATTTAAACTTCCCAACGAGCCTATGTTTACAATAACTGTAACGGACAGGCACGGCGTTGTTTACTGCGGATATATCCGAAAGCTTATGCCTTTGGAGTGCTGGAGACTGCAGGGCTTTACCGATGAGCAGTTCAACAAGGTCAAAGCCACAGGAATGTCTGACGCTCAGCTTTACAAACAGGCAGGAAATGCGGTAACAACAAATGTTATCGAGGCTCTGGCAAAGTATATTTTTAGACATTGATAAGGAGAATGCAAATGGATAATATGGTGAAAACATTTGTGAATGAGGAGTTTGGCTCGGTGAGAACTATCGAGGAAAACGGAAGGGTGATGTTTTGTGGAAAAGACGTGGCTCTCGCATTGGGGTATAGCGATACTAACAATGCGATAAAAACTCATTGCAAAAAAGATGGGGTGGTGATTCACCACCTCATAGATTCAATGGGCAGAAAGCAAGGTGCTAAGTTTATTTCTGAAAGTAATCTTTACAGACTTATATCCCACTCCAGACTTCCCTCTGCTGAAAAATTTGAAAGCTGGATATTTGATGATGTACTCCCAACTATACGCAGAACAGGCGGTTATGTTTCAAACGAAGAAATGTTTATTGAAAACTACCTGCCGTTTCTTGACGAGCCGTACCGTGACCTGTTCAGACTTCAGATGACGGCTATCGAAAAGCTGAACGAGCGTATCAGAAATGACAAGCCTCTCGTGGATTTCGCTCTGCACGTTGCCGACAGCGAGGATCTCATAGATATGAATGCTATGGCAAAGCTTGCTGCTGATAAAAATTTCAATATCGGCAGAACAAGGCTGTTTCGCTGGCTGAAAGAAATGGGAGTTCTTATGTCAAACAATCTGCCGTATCAGAGATATATTGACCGCAGATATTTTGTTGTAAAAGAGAGTCTGTGTTCGAAGTCGAGGGTATGAAAAAGACTTATCGGCAGACGTTCGTTACGGGTAAGGGTCAGCTTTTTATCATAGGTCTGCTGAGAAAATATTACGGAAAGGAGATTTCGTGATGTGTCCAAAAAGCCAAAATGTCCGCTGATAGGTCAGGACGGAAATATATTCAATCTTATGGGCATAGCCTCAAAAACGCTGAAAAGGAACGGAATGTATGATGAGGCAAAGGAAATGTGCAGCAGAATAACTTCTTCGGGCAGTTACTATGAGGCCTTGAATGTTATCGGCGAGTATGTTGAGATCACTTCTATCGATGATGAACAGACAGAAGATGAGGATATGGAAATGGAGATGATGTGAATGACGTATTTGTTTATGGGAATGCTTATCGGAGCTATCGCAGGGGGCTTGTCATCGGTGCTGACTGTGCAATGCTCTATGCTGCAAAGCAGGAGGTCGGAAGACTGAATAAAGAGCTGAGGGAGGCATATGTTCGTGGAGAAAAGAATTAAACCAAAAGCTGATTTCAGTTTGACGCTTGGGTGTATCCCCCGCAATGCTGAGAGCCACAAAGCCAGTACTTTCGGAAAGGCAGTATAAAGAATTATGTACTGAGGTTAACAAGGTCGACGGCTACCTTGAGCAGAAACGCATAATATTCAGTTATGTAGACCCAATAATCAAAGGGTGAGGTAAGCAAAATTAAATAACAACTAGGGTCGTTTTGCCAACAGCAGATCAAAAATCTGGTGCTTGCAAAGCGACTTTTCTGCTGTTGGTTCTAACGGCAGAAAGGAAAAACATGAACAGTTTTATGTCATGGGTAGGGGGAAAGAAGAATCTTCGTGACGAAGTGCTTGCAAGATTTCCGCCTTACTATGAAAGGTATATCGAGGTTTTCGGCGGTGCAGGCTGGGTGTTGTTTCATAAGCCGCCGGGTATGGATTTTGAGGTGTATAACGATTTTAACGGAAATCTCTCAAATCTTTATCGGTGTGTGCGTGATAAACCCAATAAGCTGAAATACAAGTTGCGGTATGTCCTCAATTCCCGTGAAGATTTTGACCGTATCGCTTTATTTCCTTCATAAGCGTGGGATTTTTGAAAAGCTATGTGATGCAGACAGAGCGTCAAAATTCTATCAGCTCATAAGGTACAGCTATGCTTCGGGACTTGACAGCTTTGGAAGTCAGCCGCATTCGAGAAATATTATGAAAAAAGACCATATTAAACATCTTAGTTGTCTGATATGGTCTTTTTATCATATTTATTCTCATCTTGAAATACGAGTTGAAAAGTCAAAATCTGCTACAGTAAATGATAATCCAGCTTCGCCGTTTCCGTTTTCATCTTTGCTATCCCATGCAAATATATCTCCGTCATTAGTATCCTCCCATAAACAACTATATTTTGCCCAATCATTTTCTTCGTATACTTCAGTGGGTTCTCCATAAGCATCTACCAACTTTTCGTACATGGTTTTATAAGCAAGGTCGCATTCAGCCTGTTTTCTGTCATGTACTCCGGTATTATATTTTTTATAATGATCATAATCTAAGTATGAGAAGTGAAATGTTATGTCGTAAACATAATCATCAGTTGTTCGGCTTGATATCTCCGGCCCAGCCCCAGTTTACTCCAAATAATTTGAGATTATTGGAATCTGCTTTATATACCATGTGCTCTACATTTGAATAATACGGATCAGAATAGGTACATTCTGTAATCCACGATATGTTTTTTTCTAAACCATACATTTGCCTTACTCTGAGTATTTTCTAATATATTATAAGCACCAAAAGAATAGTCTGATATTTCATTCTTTTTAGACTCTGAATCTATTTTTTCAGCTACTGATTCAGTCATAGTCTCCGTGCTTGTTTCGGTAATTGTCGTCGTTACAACTTCTGTTGTAGTAGTTGTTGTTACGTCAGCACCAGCATCTGTAATTACAGAAGTATTTACCTTAACTTTTGGTTTGCTGTTTGCATTTTTTTTGCAGTGTTACCGCATGAGGTAAAGGCACTTATCACCATTATAAGTGACATTATACCCAATATACTTTTCTTCATTATTATATCCTCCCTAAATTTTGTCAAACGTTCCTAAAACATCGGACCAAGAATAAACATATCCGCCAGCTTTAAGAATATCATATTGTCCGTCAAAAGATGCTATTATCAGTTCACCCTCATAATCCTGAGTTTTTGTGCCATCAATCGTCAATATTAAATCAACAAGCGTTATGTTTTCAGCTCCTGTAAATGTGCCTTGGATTGTTTCTTTATCATCGTCAGAAACTTTTTCAACGCTATTTATTTTATATGATATTTTAAAATCATCTCCATATTGACTGCTTAATTTGCCATATACTCTATCCATTTTATTATCAGAAAAATTACTTGGCATATAGTTCAAATGCGCACCATGAAATGCAGACTTTACCAATTCAACATCCTTCGTCTCGATTCCTTCAAAATAATTTTTAATTGGATCCTCATAAGAGGGTGATTTTTTAATATCGGTGATGAGCCCGAATTATTAACTGCTAAGTACACAATGCAAACAACTAGGACAACAAGTATGACACATAGCAACGGTATCACTCTGCTGTGTTTTTCTTCTTTTCAATTCACTGCACATCTGATACGGCAGTGGCTTTTCCACAGTTTTTACAGAATTTTTCGTTTTGTTTTAATTCAGTTCCACAATTTCTACAATACATTTTTTTTACCTCCCAATTGATTAAGTCCAATATTAGTATACCATAGTATTTTTATAATGTCAATAGATATTGTACAATAGTATTGTAATATTTATACTGGGGGCTTAATATGTTTAACGAAAGAATAAAGGAATTGCGACTTTCTTTGGGGCTTAGTCAAGTTGAATTCGGGAAAAAATTAAATATATCAAAGCAGTGCGTAAGTAATTGGGAAAATGATAATATACAACCGTCAATAGATATGTTGATCAAGATCTGTAAAACTTTTTCCGTGAATTCTGATTATCTGTTGGGAATATCATTTACGGAGAAATTAGATATTTCAAATTTGAATCTTAAGCAAAAAGGAATCATATTTGCCTTAATGTCATATTTTGATGACATTAAATAATTATCATATCAATAAAAAAAGAGTCGAAATTTCGGCTCTTTTTTTTTAAAAAAATGAAAAGGAGAAATGCACTTTATGTTCAAAAAAAATCGAAAATATTAAAGAAACTTGGGCAAGCGAATACGTCGCTTCGTCTTTTCATTTGCGTGCTTGCCCTAAGAGTTTGCCTGCGGCAAACTCCCAACTTTTACGAAAGCTTACAACAGGGTTCATGGCAGGACTTTGCGCTTTTTCTATGCTCGGCTCATCTATGAGCGGAGTTATTACGGCAAATGCCGCAAGCTCATCGACTGAAAACGCAGCATTCCCGTCGGCAGATACGGTGATCGCAAAAGCGGCAACCTTGCTCGGCTCGCCGTATACCTATGGAAACAAGGGCTACTGGTATGCGTATGATCAGGGTCAGTACACTCCGCTTTCTGTTGAAACGATAAATAATCTCGGCATTGACTGTTCGGGACTTGTGTACTATACGCTTACACAGCTTGGATACAAAACATCGGGTTTCAGTTGGAACAACCCTGTGCCTGTTGACACAGATCATTGGCTTACAGTCAATGATAACTGCACCATAACTTACGACGGAAAGACTTCAAAAGTCGAAGTCGAAAAGAAAAACATCAAGACAACGGACCGCCCGTATTGGGAGTGTGCTGATGGTTCGGTTATTACAGCAGGTTCTGTGGTGGTCGCTCAGAATCCGGGTGGTGAGGATCACGCTTGGATATATATGGGCGAATTTGATTCAAGAAATGATGTAATAAGCTATCTGAAGTCTATCGGAGTTTCGGAAAAACTCATAAACTCAAAGACAGTAGGCGATGGAAAAGGTGCAGGCGGAAAGCATTGGAGAATAGAATCCAGCGGTTCGGAGGGCGTTGTTATCAACAACAAAAAACTGACGGTAAGACTGCTACCGCTATGAATATGTCGGCGTTCAGAATTACAAAGACAGATGTTACCTTTGAGATCGATAAGTACAATACGGACGGTAATCTTGTAGGAAAATCAAGTGTTGACAATTCCACAGCGGTATACAGAATCTACAGTGACAAGTCCTGTACCAAAAAGGTTGGCGAAATCACCATAGGCGCTGACGGCACAGGTAAAATTCAACTTCCCGACAGCACTTATTACGCAAAGGAATTAAAAAGCTCCTACAGGTTATTCTATTGACCCTACTGTTTATACAATCAAAGCAGGAAAAACAAGGTGACAGAGGATTTCAAAACAGGAACAATTAAAATTAACAAAACCGCAGAGGACGGAATCATCAGCGGCAGGGAGTTTAAAATCACCTATTCATACAATGGAAAATCGCTCTCTGAAACTGCCAAAACCAATGCAAACGGAATTGCAGCCTTTGACGATCTAAGGGTTTATGATATGTCCACGGGCAAAGCGATCACCTACACCGTATCCGAGATCAATGTAGATACAAGATACGAAGTTCCTAAGGCTCAGAATGTTACGCTGACAAGCGGAGATGTTGATCTGACTGTGAATGTGAAGTTCAACAATCAACTTAAAACGGGCTCGATAAAGATAAATAAGCAGTCCGAGGACAATCAGAACGGCGACAGAGAGTTCACTATTACGGGCAACGGTAAGACCTACACAATTAAAACAGGTTCGGACGGTGTTGCAATTCTTTCCGATATTCCCGTTTACAACAGCAATAATGAGAAGATCGTGTACACCCATTTCCGAGAAAAAAATGTTCCCGTAAGATATGTAGTTCCAGCGGATCAGACTGCAACCCTTACGGCAGATGCGACCACAACCAAGACATTCAAAAATATCCTCAAAAAGTTTACAGTTGAGGTAACAAAGCAGGATTCTGAAACAACATCAGAACAGGGCAACGGAACACTTGCAGGAGCAGTTTACGGACTGTATCTTGACGGTGAATTGGTTGACCAGTATGTGACCGATGAAAATGGATATTTCAAGACAAAGGAGTATGTCTGCGGAAACTACACTGTTCAGGAAATTTCGCCCAAGCGAAGGCTATCTGCTTGATGAAACAGTTTACTCAGTTGGTGCAGAATCTGAGAATTATTGCATTGAGCATAACCCACTTTCTAAGACAGTGACTGAGGACGTTATCAAGGGAAATATCGCAATGATCAAGCATTCCGATGACGGCTCTACTCAGATAGAAACTCCAGAAGTGGGAGCTGAATTTGAAGTGTATCTGAAATCTTCGGGTTCTTATGCAAATGCTGTTGAAACAGAACGTGATCATCTGACGTGCGATGAAAACGGCTTTGCACAGACCAAGGATATGCCATACGGAATTTACACCGTGCATCAGACAGTCGGCTGGGAGGGTACTGAGTTTATTGCTGATTTTGATGTGAACATCAGCGAAAACGGACAGACCTACCGCTATCTTATCAACAATGCAGAGTTTGAAAGCTATGTTAAGGTGGTAAAGGTGGATTCCGAAACGGAAAAACAATTCCTTACGAGGGTGCTGGCTTTGAGATCTATGATTCAAACGGTCAGAAGATTTCTATGACTTTCAGCTACCCGACGCCAACCACGATCGACACATTCTATACCAATTCTGAGGGGTATCTGATCACACCGGAAGTTCTTCCCTACGGCGAATATTCTCTTGTTGAGGTTCAGGCTCCTTACGGCTATGCGCTTGATAAAACTCCCGTAGCATTTTCGGTTTCCTTAGAAAATGCAGAGAAAGAAAACTCGCTTACTATCGTCAAAGTTGAAAAGCAAAATACCGCTCAAAAAGGAAAGATCAGCGTTCGGAAAACAGGCGATATTTTCACAAGCGTGAATATGGCAAGCTCTGCTTATACAGACGAAAACGGCGAGCTAGTTGTCAATTCAACGACTTACACCCCGTGTTTGCAGACGGAGATCTCAGCGGTGCAGTATTTCAGGTGATCGCTGTAGAGGATATTGTTACGCTTGACGGTACAACAAGAGCTTATGCAGGAGATGTTGTTTCAGAGATCACGACAGACGAAAAAACGGCTATGCCGAAACTGAGCCGCTTTATCTCGGCAAGTATGAGGTCAGAGAGATAAAAAGCTCCCTATGGATATGTGCTGAACAATGAGCCTAAAGATGTTGAACTGACATATGCAGGGCAGGAATTTGAGGTGAGAGATACTGTGAATACAGCTTTTGAAAATGAGTATCAGAGCGTGAGGATATCGCTTTCTAAGGTTATGGAGAACGACGAGCTGTTCGGAATCGGAAACAATAATGAGTATCTCTCTGTTCGTTTCGGACTGTTTGCGGCGGAGGATATACAGGCGGCAGACGGTACTGTAATTCCTGCGGACGGTCTCATTTCTGAAATCAGTCTTGATGAGAATATGACTGCTGTAATCGCAGAGAAAATCCCATTCGGTAAGTACTATGTTCAGGAAATTGCCACCGATGAACACTATGTTCTCAACGGTGAAAAGTACCTTGTGACATTTGAGTATATGGGTCAGGAAGTAACTACAGTTTCTATTGACTGCGGTCAGTTCGTAAATGAATTAAAGCGCGGAAAAGTCGAGGGTATCAAGGTAAATGAGAGCGATGAACCTCTTGAAAATGCGGTGTTCGGTCTGTTTACTGCCGACTGTGTGAAGTTCAGCAGAGATACTGCAGTAATGACTGCCGCTTCAGATGAGAATGGCTTTTTTGAGTTTACAGATGTTCCTTTCGGACAGTATATCGTTCGTGAGATAGAAAGTCCGAGTGGATATATTCTTAGCGACAAGGAATATGCTGTCAGCATTGCAGAGGACGGAGAGGTTATTGAGATAACTGCGGAAAACAAGCCTGTTACTGTTGAGATATCAAAACGTGATGTTTATGGAAATGAGCTTGCGGGTGCTGAAATGGTGCTTGAAAATGCTGACGGTGAGATAGTTGATAAGTGGACTTCCGACGGCACAAATCACATCGTTTCAAAGCTTGGTGCAGGTGAATATGTGCTTAAAGAAATTGCCGCTCCCGACGGTTATGTGATTGCGACGGACATTAAGTTCAGCATTGATGTTTACGGCAATGTTACGGTAGAAAACGTTGAAGCCACAGTGACTTCGGAGAACGGCAATCCGCTTATCGTTATGGTAGATGACACAACAAAGGTGCAGATTTCCAAGCAGGATATCACCACAGGTGAGGAACTGCCCGGCGCAACGCTCCAGATCATTGACGAGGACGGAAATGTTGTTGAGGAATGGGTATCCACAAATGAACCACATATGATCGAAGGGAAACTTATTGCCGGCAAGGAATACACGCTCCGTGAAACAATTGCTCCCGACGGTTACGAGATCGCAAACGAGATAAAGTTTACTGTGAATGCTGACGGAACTGTGACCGATGTCGTTATGTACGATGAGCATACGCCTAAAACGGATACTCCGTATACAGGCGATAACCACAGTGACTTTGCGGCATTTGCACTTATGGGCGCTTCGCTCATAATCTTTCTTGTGCTGATCATTAGCAGAAAGAAAAATGATGACAAGGAGCCTGAAGATCATTCAGCTCTTTGCCCCGAATTTATTGAAATTGATGAGGATTGATCTATGACTAAGAAAAACAAAGTTATTCGCACTATTGCGGCTGTGACCGCAGTCGCACTCCTCGGAGGAGGAATTTATCTTCTTGTAAAAACGATGTGGCTCAGAAAATCAATTGGCAGGATATTCTGATCTATGCTCCTACCCCGATGGCGAGGGAAACGCTTGATGAGGCAGTCAACAATAGTTCTGACAAGCCATCGGCGGACAGAGTTCCCGAATATAAAAAAAGGAGCTTACAGCACAGGTACGGCAGCTTTCCAACGAGCATAGTGACTCCGTGGCTTGGCTGTATATTCCCGATACGAATATAGATTATCCGATCATGCAGTCGGGAGATAACGATTATTACGCTCACAGGGCGACTGACGGCTCGTATTTGTATGCAGGCTCGCTGTTTATGGACTATCGCTGTTCAAGTGATTTTTCTGACTTTTAATAGCGTGATCTACGGTCACAATATGGGCAATGGAACGATGTTTGCCAATATTCCAAATTACGAAAACGAGGAATTTTTCATGAACCACAGCTTTGGCTGGCTGACTACCGATGACAATCTTCGGCTGATAGATTTCTTTGCGGTTGCAAGAACTGTTGACACAAGTGGACTTTATCTTGCTGATCCGACCTTTGAAGAGTGGGATTCACAGCTCAGAAACTGTGCAAGTATTTACAAGGAAATCGGTATTTCTGCTGACGATCATTTAATCACTTCTTTCCACTTGCACAAGTGCGGAGGGCAATAGCAGAACTGTTCTGATAGGAAAAATTATTGAGGAGAGTGATGTGGAATGAAGTTAAAAAAGACGAAAAAAAAGAAGGTCATTGCAGCGGTTGCAAGCGCTGTGTGCTTTGCCGCAATGCTGACCACCGCCTACGCCTCGGGCGATGTTGCGGGAGCAGTCACAAGCACTTGGAACACAGCCAGATCGCAGATAGTGTCGGTGGTGAACAATGTTGTTTTTCCGTGCCTTGATGTTATCCTTGCGGTATTGCTGTTTGTGAAGATAGGTGCGATGTATATGGACTACCGCAAGCACGGACAGATAGAATGGACTCCTGTTGCGGTGATCTTCGCCTGCCTCATATTCACCCTTACCGCTCCGTTGTATATCTGGTCTATTGTGTAAGGAGGTATGACAAATGAAGAATATTCTTATACTCGCCGTACTGTCTGCGGTGATCCTTACAGGCTGCGGAAATATCTCGCCGCCCTTCAAAGCCGAGCAGACAACGGTCACAACAGCCGCTCCGACAGTAAGTGCGGCTGCCTCTTCGGAGGCTGAAAGTACCGTCGATGAAGAACAGGTAAAACATGATACCTTTATTGCCGAGTTTTTCGACTCAAATATATGCTTTGTTGACACAAGCACATTGGTAACAGAGGCAATGAAAGGCTGTTCTTTTGATAATGAAACTGATAATTCAAAAATGGTGTGCAGAAGATAACGCTCAAAGGCACAAACAGCGGAGGAACTATTGATGTTATGTGCGTCGATCTATCGCAGGCTCAGCTTGATCACGATATGGAATATATCCTTGAAAACTTCGGAGATTACTACTTTGGACAGACCTCCGCACAGATGAGCGGTATCACTGAGGACGATTTTGTGTCCAATTACAGAATGACAAGCAGCGTTGTATCAAAGGGCAAGTATCAGCGTTACGTCTCTGTTCAGAAGTCTGACGGTATGGCGACGCAGTTAGGTTACGCAGAAACCTACGCTGTGCTGAACGAGAACAAGCTTACTGTTGTTTCTGGGGGCATTTCTCAGCTCGGATATGATGGAAAGGCAGAGTTTTTTTCGCAGCTGATGAGTAAGTTTGCGGAGAATGTGAAGTACTGATTTAAAAATGAAAAAAGGGCTGAGGTTGGCTCAGCCCTTTGATTTTGGAGAGTATAAATCAGAATTTATAACTCAGTTATCTGTTAGCAGCTAACCAACAAACAGTAGAAAAAAACACCTTTAATTTTCTCTGCATCAATTTCGGGATATTGTTTCCTGCATTCACTCTCATATTCCGAGATTTCCTTTTGTGCATCTTCTCCTTTAGGTAAGAATGGTGTTTTATATTTAGCGGCTACTATATCTGCATATTTCAAACAACACTCATAAAAGGAATGCAAATACTCCTCTGCTTCTTTGATCTCTTTATCTGATATATCGGGAAATCTTGTTATAATTGAACTGCGTATCCTCTTTTTACCTGTGCTGCTAAATAAATCATATGAATCAAACAAGTCATTAATATGTTCTAAAACAATGCTGTTCATATATTTTCAATTCTCCTCTAAATTCCGATTTATGTTATTATCCATTATACCACACCAACCTCGAAAAATCAACCCTAGTAAACAGAAAGCAGGTGATAAAGTGTCATATATCCCATTTACAGACGAACAAAAAATCCTTGCCAACAGCGTAAACCTCGAAGAATTCCTGAGAATGCGAGGCGAGAAATTAGAGCGTGTTGGCAGAGAGCATAAGCTCATTTATTACGACAGTTCAGGCAAACACGACAGCATAACGCTCCGTGGTTCGACATGGTTTGACCATAAAAATCAGGTTGGCGGCGGAGCAATAAAGTTTATGCAGGAGTTTTATGGTATGGACTTTCAGACTGCGGTACAGGAACTGTTGGGACAGAGGGTAACTCCGCTGTCCCACAGTCCGCCGAAAGTATCGGCAAAGGAAGAAAAGAAAAGAGTTCAGACTTCCCGAGACAAACACAAATATGCATAGGGTTTATGCCTACCTGATAAAGCAGAGGTTCATTTCTCCCGATATTATCAGCCATTTTGCAAAACAGCACACGCTTTATGAGGACAAGGAACATCACAATGCCGTGTTTGTAGGAATTGATGAAAACGGCGTTCCAAGGCAGGCAAGCAAGCGTTCAACAAATTCTTACGGCAATAGTTTCAGGATCACTTGTCAAGGTTCTGACACAAGATACAGCTTTGCACATTTCGGTGAAAGCAAAAGGCTCTATGTGTTTGAGGCTCCCATAGATATGATGAGTTTTCTTACGCTTTATCCGAAAGACTGGCAAAAGCACAGCTGCATTGCAATGAACGGAGTGTATGAAAATGCTGTGCTTGCGGCATTAAAGAATCATTCTAACTTATCGGAAGTAATTCTCTGCGTTGATAATGACGAAGGAGGGATCGAGGCCGTTGACCGCTTAAAAGATATTCTTTCAGAGAATGGATATACCGATGTGAAACGGCTTGCACCGAAGTTTAAGGACTGGAACGAGGTGCTGAAAGCAAAGAACGGGGTCAAAGCTTTACCTGCTGTTCCTCACAAGCGGAAGGAAGAATATCTGAAAGAAGTAAGCGAACTGGGGTATTTAAAATGCCGTCCCGATAAGCTGACCTCGCAAATCTATGCAACATTCAAAAACGGACAATACAAATATCTTGCCGAGTATGCACTTGCGTTATACCATTAACGAAGAAAAATAAAAATGAACCGAATAGGAGCTATTACAAAGCTGTTGTATGTCACCATAACCATACAACAAAGCTTTTATCATTTGATTGGAAACTCCAATTCCAGAACAAACTCCGGGAACTGCTTTGGTATTCTCATCTCTCCGCCAAGCTTTTCGACAGTCCTGCGAATGTTGTATAACCCAAAGCCGTGATTATCTTTGTCGTCGAGCTTAGAGGTTTCTGTGGAATTTTTTGTTGTCTGGATTTGGATTTGATAATTTAATCACCTGAACATTCTGTACAACAGCACATTTCACCGTTATAACAGCCGAATCGGTTAAGCTGAGTTTTTCACAAGCCTCGATAGCATTATCCAAAGCGTTGGAAAGCATTGTACATAGATCGACTGCAGGAATCTCATCGGAAATAAAACCGCTGAATTGAATCTGAGTGCCGATATTTGCGGCTGATTCGCTTTTCTCCGAAAGTAATCGAATCAGCGATCTGATTTCCGCTTGAAAACTTATTTGCATCAATTATCTTCTGCTTGGTTATACTTTTTACATAGTCAAGTGCTTCATCAAGCTGTCTTTTCTCAAGCGTTGCCTGCAAACATATCATATGATTTTTATAATCATGACGAAATTCTCTCAAATCGTCTGTAAGCTTATTGATCTTTTGGTAATGCTCAACTTGACCTACCATCTGTTTTTCCATTATTCCTAATATGCTTTCGTAGTATTGCCGTGAAATACTGCTGAATACAAATGAAATAATAATTGTCAAAAAAAGCCATAATGGTCAGCACTGTCAAGAAACTGTTTATTTTATTATCAAAGAACAACTCGCTAGATTCAACAGCCATGTTTCCACAAAGCTCTCCGATAAAAACCAGGACAATTAATATCAATATATATAATCGTTTTGGCAGTAATCTTATGCTGTTCCTGATTTGATTTTTGATTTTTTTTGAAGAAATCTGAGTAGGATGTATAGGATTAATACAACAATATTAAAAATCATAGATGAAAAATTTAAAACCGTTGCTCTGTCAAAATCTTGTACAAATAAATCAATCAGTATGCATCCAATTGATTGGAAAATAGAATCTAAAATCAGTACAATAACCGAAATATATACAGACCATAATTTTTTTTGATTTGAATATTGACAAAATGCAAATTAGTAGAAATGCATAATAACATATTGTTGCCGTTAGGAAAATAACAGGTTTGTCATGATTTCTATACCAGGAGCAAATAATTCCGGAAATCAAATACATAAGAAATACAGTCACATATTTTCTCCTGTACTCTTTGGTTCCATAAATAAGACTCATGGTTTGGATAATCGTAAATAAATATAGTATAGATATTACTGTAAATTCAAATGTGTGTACTAAATTCATTTCTATTCTCCTATACTTTTTCTTTTAAGATAATTCAGATATTTGCTTTTAAAGTCCTTGAATTTAGAGCTTGAAATAAGCGCTTTTTTTTGACCGTTAGAAAATTCAATTTCCTTTTTACTGTAGCCGATTATGTAATTGAAATTGACGATATACGAGCGATTTGAGCGGTAGAAATACTCTTCATTCAATTTTTTTTTTCACCAACAAAGAAATTTTGTTTGAATAAAGAAAAATTCCTTGAGCTGTGACAACTTCCGCATAGATATTGTCGGCTTGTGCATATATTATTTCGTTTTCGGGTATCGTTATATTCTTTTGATTAACAGTATCCTTAACTACTATATAAGCAGTTTTTGCTAGATTTTTTATAACAGAATCCAAAGCTTCGTACAAATCCTCTTTTTCAAACGGTTTAACGAGAAAGCGAAAAGCATTAACTTTCATACTGTCAAAAACAACGTCCTTATAGCTGCTCACAAATATTACGGTAGTATCAACATTGCGTTTCCTCAATACCGAAACGGTATCGAGTCCGTTTTTATCTGTCATTTGATGATCCATAAAAATCAAGTCAAAGGACATATCGGCAGCTAAGAGTTCCATGCCGTCGGAATATTCGTATATAATAAAATTAAGACCATGCTTATCTGCATATATGTATAATTCTTCAGACAACGTTTTTCGAAAAAAAACTCATCATCGCAAACTGCTATATGCATAATAACCTCTCCCTATTATTTTCTGATATTTTTTGTTGTTCTTATTATACAATATTTTGACATTAATTTCAAGCTATTTTGAGCTTTACAAGAAAAAAAAAAAGGGGTGTTTACAAGAATTTTGTAGCCTGTTTTAGAAATCGGTGTTATCTTAATGGCATCGATTTGTAAAGGAGGCAAATAATATGTTCTATAATTTTTGGCTTGCATTTTATAAATTCTTAAAGTAAGGCGGTGCGGTTATGCCGATAGTTGAACACCAGTATCTACATTATAAAAATGTTTTATGTTTTGAAATGCAGCTTGATTACGGAGAAATAGAGGACTTTGCCCAAAGAATCGATTATAGTCTTGACGTTTTAGATCTATCCCGTGACGGGAAAATTGTTATTACTCAAAAATCCCCTTTTCTTGAGTTTCTGATTCCTGTAGATAAACAATTTTCAAGCAGCAAGCATTACCGCTATAAACCGGAGTTCAAACTTGTAAATGCTATAAGGACAAGACATTACGGTTCTTTCGACAGTATTCAAAACAAAGTGGAGGAGCTTAAGAAGTATATTCAAGACCAGTCTTTTTTTGCCCGCTACCCCTCCGTACTTCATTGTTCAGGATATTAAAAACAAAATTTATGATGTGTATATTGGTATCAATGAGAACATTTTATGAAATGCGAAAACGAGGTTGGATTTTAGTAATCTGATCTCGTTTTTGTTCCTTTACAAGGAAAAAGGGGGTGTTTACAAGAAATTTGTTGAGAACAGCATGATTTTGTAGTATTTTTATGGAGTTAGTAAACTAACAAGAATAAATAATTATGGAGGTAGTAAATATGTTCAAACCAAAAACAAAGTCACGGCTAAAGCGAACGCTGTCAGGAGCACTGGCTTTTTAGCTATGACCGCAAGCCTAGCTGCGGTCATGCCTGCGGCAGCGGAAGAAACAGCAAAGTATCCTTATGCGATTTTTGCTGCCGACGAAGCTGCCGGCATTAGCGTAAACACCGACAGCTTTACTTTAAACGGCAATGCATATACAAACGGCGTGTTTTCGACAACCGCTCAGTATCCCAATATCAACGGCACTGTTACAGATTATGACGATATTGAAGATAATACGGAGGGAGAAGAAACCGAAGATGTATTTGACGTCAACAAGGATATGATACTCATTCATACCAAGCTTGCAGACAAATATTTTACCGAAAACTGCGATACATACAACGAAGATTATACATATTCCGATATGAATATTAATATAAATAATTCTGTCTACGTTACGGGTAGACTGAGTCTCAGACGGCAATATCAGCCTGAATAACGCTGTGGGAGCTGTTTCGGACGTTGATCTTTCCGGCGGAAATCTTAACGGCAACAACACGGTCATCTATTCAAAGTTCGGCGATATTGACATCTCAAACAGTCAGGCTTCGGTAAACGGACTGATCTATGCTCCGTTCGGAACTGTTACCATAGACTGCGACAACTTCAATATGAACGGACTTATCATTGCTCAGAATGTTGTTATCGACGGATACGGAGCGAATATTAACTACAGCAGCTCGTGGGCAGAGCTTGTCGGTACAGAATCCGAAGAACTCAGTTGGACAATGGACGACTGGCAGTATCTTGCCGATACGGACGATGACGGTCTGCCTAACCTTATCGAAAAGGAAGTAGGCTCAGATCCTTACAATCCCGATACGGACGGAGATAATCTTCCCCGACGGGTATGAGGCATTAACTCTTGGAACAGATTCCACAAAACCCGATACTGATGATAACGGTGTACTTGACTGCGATGAGGATTTTGATGAAGACGGTTTGACAAATCTTCAGGAGTACGAGCATGGCACAGAGCCTTACAATGAGGATACCGACGGCGACGGTCTTAAAGACGGAGAAGAGATCAACACTTACGGGACTGATCCGCTTAAGGTTGACACCGATGATGACGGACTTTACGACGGCGACGAGATCTACTTTGAAACCGATCCGCTGAATCCCGATACAGACGGAAACGCAGTACCTGACGGTGATGAAAAGCGTTTCCAAACATTTATTCATAAGGTAGAAAATGAAGATTGCGCTGTTGCCGAGGTTCGTGTGTCTATGGAGGGCACGGGAAATCTTCAGAAGACCACAACTGTTGAAAGCATTATGAATAAAGACATTCTTTGTTCTGATGTTGTGGGTTTGATCGGTGAGCCTTTTGAGATCAAAACGACTTCGAAGTTCGATAAGGCTACGCTTACATATGTGATCGATAAGTCTAAGCTTGGTGATACTGAGTTTGACAACCTACTGTTTTTATGGTATGATGAAGAAAATGACAATTTTGATGAGCTGGATACCATTCTTGACGAGGAGAATTCAACTGTAAGTGTGGAGACTACACACTTCAGTAAGTATATGATTGTTGACGGAAAAGAATGGTATAGAGCATGGCAAGATATTTACACTAAAATAAACGAATCAAAAGGCCAGCATATTCCAAATGCAACTGTATTAATATCAAAAAGTTCAAATATATATAATGTTAATAACGCAAATCGAAATGAACTTATAGTTAGTAATATTGTAGACTCAATGTCGGATTCAGATATTATGAGCTTTTTGACCTACCAGAATGCTGGTGGAATGAACACCGATTTTACGAGTGTCAAAAGTGCGTTGAAATGGGATCCGATTTATTACAGCAGAACTGCTAATGCTAGTTATGGAATTGGTTTAGCAGCAGTTATACTCAATGATGAGGCTATGGGGTATAACTCTAAAATTATTTTTATTACTGACAGCAGTGTATCAGTTGACAGTAGATTTCTTAAGCTTGCAATTAATAACAAGATAACCTATTTACTTTTTCTGTATTGGTGATTTTAATACAGTTGCATTGATAGGTTATGCACAGCTGACAGGCGGCAAGGTATACTCTGCTAAAACCGCTGCTGAAATAAATCAAAGCTGCAATGAAATAGGTCCTAAGACCTTTGTTGGAGAAACAGACACTGATGGTGACGGTTTTACAGATATTGAAGAAATGAGCGGACTTATTGTAAGCTCAAATTGCAAAATTGTTAATACCGATTATATGAAAGCTGACACGGATGATGACGGCCTTGATGACAATGAAGAAGTCGATGTTGAACTTACGAAGGTTGAAGTACCTGGAAAGCAGGGCAATCCTTCAACGTTCAAATACTATCATCATATGAATTCTGACCCCTCTAAAGCTGATACTGATGGGGATGGATATTGTGATATTCAAGATCCAGATCCATGTTTTCCTTTTTAGTGAGCAGGAGATAAAAAATATATTGACTTTATTTCCACTGCAGATAAAGCCGAACTTTATATATGCCTTTGATTTGCTGTATCAAGAAACTGCAGTGAAATTCCCGACAATTAACAATTTAGAAAAAGCGATAAATGTAATATACTTATGCCGTGAATATAAAAAGATTGTACCAGCCCATTTGAGATATCTCAAGCTTTTTATGATGCTGGAATATCTTCATATGTAACAAAAAAAATACAATGAATGATGGTACAATAATAATTCAGGATTACAATCTGCATTTGTCTGGGTCTAGTTTTTAAGCAACTTGTTGAAAATGATATGAATGAATGGAGACAATCACTTACTATTGCTGTATCATTTATGATTTATGATGTTGCTGAACAAATTCAAAAATGGTCGTTCGAAAGGTATTCAAACAAGTATAAACTGTCATCTTTAGCTGAGCAGAATGTAAAGGATTGTTATGCAAGTTTAACTTCTGAATACACAACGAGTAAAACAGATTGTAAACTTTTAGAAACTAAAAATGCTAAAACTGTTAACGAAGCATAACAAGATGGATTTTGGATATGACCCTCCATATCTTGATGGAACAGAAGTAAAGTACATAAAATATGAAACTGATCAGCGGTTTGTTCGTGTGTATTCCTCAAAAGGCAAACAGGTATCAAGTTGGATAATGAAATATGAGGATATTGAGGGATTAACAGCTAGAGAAATAAAAATTAAGTACTCACTTCCTGATGAACCATATTATATTACAGATGTTAGATTCCCTCTGGAACTGAAATTGAAACAGGAATTGTAAATGCATTGTTTGGCGGTGATTCGGGAGCGCAACAGTATAACCTTTTGGGTCAAGAGAAAGCTGAATGGTTTTACAATAAAAGAAAAAAAATCTAAGGAGATGTTTTTTTGAAAGTATCCATTATGAATAACATTCTCACATATAACGATAAGTCGGTAACTATGAAAAGAAAAATAATAGATTATATCGTTATGTCAGAGTATCTGATTATACTTGAGGACTTCACAGGCGACGACTATAACTTAGTTTATTGCTTTGATAATGAACTTCACAAGTTGTGGAAAATCAAAAAGCCTGACAGCAAATTTATTGGTCAAAAACAGCTTCCGTATGTGGGCATCACAATAACCAAAGGGTTGACAGTCGTTGATACTTTTAGGAAGATACTTGATAATAGATATGGATACAGGGGAAAATCACAGATATGTTTTTTTGCAATAGATTTTAACCAGCACCCAGTACAATGAAATAGAGCATATCAATAATCAATTTCGGGTATTGCTGTCCGCAATGTAAGATTGATCCAAACCACGAAGGCTCAGACAGTAAGAATCATTTTAAATATACAAGAACTATTTCAACAGTTGTTTGGATAAGAGATGGAAATATGTTGTATTATAACAAAACTTAGTAACAAACGGTGGTGCTGATTATATTGATACATCAACAAATAAAAAATATGATATAAAAAGCTTTCGCTCATATCCAAATGGTCAAACCGCTCCAAGAAAAGGCGCATTTAAATTACAAAATGCAACGGCGGATGTTACAAAAAGAAATCAAGAAAGGTTATTATGTAATAATAGATACTGTTGGTTTAACAAATGAGCATTTGTTTGAACTTAAAGCTGCATTGGAAGAAATGGGATATTCTGAGTATATCTTGTGGTACTATTAATGGAGATGCTATATGTTTAGGAATTACGAAAATAAATCATTTTTCTTATCTTAGTGAACCTCATTACGAATCTATTTATGTTGCAGATTGTAATTTTTTTTTAAAGTAAATCATAGCAATTTTGAACTATATGATTCAATGATTTTCGAAAGCCAATTGGATTATTGTACTTTTTCAACTGCTCGTATTGTTAAAAAATAAGTTTGGGTATTCATCATTATCTAATTGCAGTATTTGCCATACTAATTTTATAAGAAATGAGTTTAATGATATTAATCTTAGTTCTATCTCCTTTTTTGATTCATTAATATGTGGAAACAATTTTGAAAAATGCAAATTTGAATCTGTTATGTTTGAAAATGTTAATTTCGAGAATAGTTATTTTTCAGATTGTTTATTTTCACGATATTACAATAAATAACTGTAAGGGATTAAAAAACGCATTTTTTGAGAACATTAATTTTGGAACAATCGAAACACCCGTAATATTATCGGATGAAAAAGCCTTCAATATCTACTTAACTATAATATTTAGCTATTGCTATTATTTTTTGCCGTACAGACTAAAATCTGTACGGCAAAAAATAAAAATTATGTTATAGATAATCATCTCAATTTTGACCGTCTACCAGATGAATTTGAGGTTTTGGGACTGGTTCTTTCTAATGCACAGGTTATTTATACCGACCCTGAAAATTCGGATTGCTGACGATGACGATCTGTTAGACGGTCAGGAGATTTCTATTGACGGAGGTAAGTCAAAGACCGTTAAGGTCGGCAGTGCGGACGGCGGATATATCACGTATTCTACAGCAATACGTAACTGAACGAAGCAATACCGAG
>VOFK01001245.1_pt1 | contig 25796 bp, 28 predicted proteins | sample 5384121 | NCBI WGS metagenome assembly VOFK01 (sample SAMN12384730, study PRJNA508395) | human gut metagenome | isolation source: healthy gut J | host: Homo sapiens | reverse complement strand
GATCGCCTTGCCGATCTTGTCTGATTCGCGTTTTCCCATGCACAGCGACAGATAGGCCGTTGCGCCGTCACCCAGCATCAGGCCGAACGCCATCGCGATCGTGATCATCGGGAACACGACGGAGGTCGCAGTGATGCCGATGGTGCCGACGCTGGAATTTCCGATAAAGATCTGGTCGATGATATTATAGAGTGCCCCGACCAGCATGGACAGCACGCAGGGAATGCTGAATTTCAGCATCAGCCTGAAAAAGCTTTTTCTTCTTCGAGGTAACAGTTATTTTGTTCCATAAGATTCCTTTCTTTTGCAAAACAAATGTCACCCTGCCGTCTGACGATAGCAGGATGACATTTTACGTCGAAAACAACATTGTTTACTTTTGATGGTGCGCTGCATGATCGACCAGCCAGTGTTTTTGCAGGATGGTGAGCAGGGTCCCAAGTTGATTCTGCTGCTCTGCGGTCAGGGCCTCCAGAACAGACGCTTCCTCACAGTCATGCTCGCGCAGCATCTGCGCCTTGCGCTCTGCGATCTGCCCGCAGACAGATAACTGCTTGATCAGTGGGTTCGAACTATTTGATTTCATAGATACTCCTTTTCTTTTTGTGCATCATTTCCGGTTGCCCCACAGGGGCGAGGAAATGGCACATTTCTTATTTTTGCTATGCTTTTGCATAGCAAAAAACGCCCGGCAAGCATTTTTGCCTGCCGGGCGAAACTACACGGAAATTGTGTAATAATTCATGTATTTCTGAAAAATACCGCATGGTTTATCTATAATATATCAGATTTTTCAAAAACGTCAAGCTGAATTTATGCGTGAGATCGTACTGCTGTTGCCGAGGATTTTATTTATTGCCCAGCCGTCCGGTACTCCCGCGGGGGGCGTTGGTAGAAGCGGCGGAATTGTTTGGAGAAGTAGCTGGGGCTGTCGAAGCCGCAGGCGGCGGAAACTTCGGCGATGCTGGCGGCGGGCGAGGCGCGGAGCAGAGCGGCGCCCTGCATGAGACGGTATTTCAGCAGGTACTGCACCGGACTGTCGCCGATGGTCCGATGAAAGCAGCGCAAACATTCTCGCTCGCTCAGTCTGGCGGCCTGCGCAATGTCCGCGAGCGTGATCGGCTCGGCATAGGAGGCCTGCATATATTGCAGCATCTGTTCGATGCGCACCGTGTCCGCGCTTTTTGCCGGTTTCTGCGCAGACAGGCGCGGGAGCAGCTGCGCATAGCAGTGCAGAAGCAGCTGGGAGAGGTTCTCCCGGACGGTAAATTCATACGCAAACGCGTCCGTCTCCATGGCAGAAAAGGCGGCCGAAAACCGCTTGACGTCCGGGCCCGGCTCCGCCTGCCAGACGGAAAAATCCGGGCAGGCGAGCAGCGCGCGGACGTAGTTTTTATAAAACACGGTGTCGGCTCCGCCGGTGATCAGAAACGGGGAAAACACCATTGAGCGCAGCGCCCCGGCGGGATGACCGGAGAGGGAATGAAGCACGTTGCTGTTGAGCACGACCAGACTGCCTTCCTGCAGGAGGTATTCTCCGCCGGGGATCTGCAGCTTCAGCGTGCCGGCGGCAACGAAGATGACTTCCAGCTCCTCATGCCAGTGCCAGGGGATCGTATCGCCGGGCGCATCCGTGTGGCGGGAGGCATAGGCTGCGCACGGAAACTCGATGGTCCCGTGCGGCTGTAATTCCTTCTGCGTATGGCTCCGGTTCAGGCCGCAGGTCTGCAGTCCCATTTCTATCCCTCCGATTTGTCGGTTTTGTTATAGTATATGGCGGTATATGCGTTGCGTCAAGCAAGTTGCGGCGATATGATAGGGAAAACGAAACGGGAGGCGGCCAATATGTTTTCATTGTTGTTGGCCATTATTTATCTGTCCTTCATCAGTCTGGGGCTGCCGGATTCGCTGCTTGGCTCGGCCTGGCCGACGATGTATCCGCAGCTCGGCGTTCCGGTGTCCTATTCCGGAATCGTTTTTATGATCATTTCAGTGGGTACGATCATTTCCAGTCTGCAGAGTGACCGCCTGACGCGCCGGCTGGGGACGGGGAAGGTCACGGCGTTCAGTGCCGCGCTGACTGCCATGGCACTGTTCGGCTTCTCCGCCAGCCATACGTTCTGACAACTGTGCCTCCGGGCGATCCCTTATGGGCTCGGCGCAGGAAGCGTGGATGCGTCGCTCAATAACTATGTCGCCCTGCACTATGAGAGTAAGCACATGAGCTGGCTGCACTGCATGTGGGGCGTCGGCGCGGCGTCCGGGCCGTATATCATGGGCGCGGTCATCACGGGCGGTGGCACGTGGAACGGCGGCTACCGCTGCATTGCGATCATTCAGATCGTGCTGACAGCGGTGCTGCTTTGCAGTCTGCCGCTCTGGAAGGGGCCGCAGGTACAGGACGCGTCCGGCAGCGCCGTCGAGGCGAAGACGCTGTCTGTGAAAGAGGTCCTGCAGCTGCGCGGGGTTAAAAACGTGCTGATCTGCTTCTTCTGCTATTGCGCGCTGGAACAGACCACCGGCCTGTGGGCAAGCAGCTATCTGACCCTGTACAAGGGCGTCCCGGCAGAGATGGCGGCTTCTTTTGCCAGCATGTTCTTCATCGGCATCACTGCCGGACGCGCGCTGAACGGCTTCCTTGCGATGAAGCTCAGCGACGTGCAGATGGTGCGCATGGGGCAGGGGCTGATCGCCTGCGGGATCATCGTGATGCTCCTGCCGCTGGGCGCGGCCGTTTCGCTGGCCGGCTTTGTGCTGATCGGGCTTGGCTGCGCGCCGGTCTATCCCTGCCTCATCCATGCGACGCCGGCGCATTTCGGCGCGGACAAGTCGCAGGCGGTCATCGGCATCCAGATGGCCTGCGCCTACGTCGGGACCAGCCTGATGCCGCCGCTGTTTGGCCTGATCGCCGCGCACATCACAGTCTCGCTGCTCCCGGCCTACCTGCTCGCCCTTCTGGCCCTCATGACCGTTATGCACGAACGCCTGCTCCGCAGGACGGCGCACTGACTTGCGGGGTTGACATCGGACTGGCTGCATTTATAATGGAAGCAGACAGGACTGGCGATCGGGATGAAAGGGAGGCGGCTTATGGAACGGCTCAGGGGGCTGGGGCGGTATCAGATCGCGCTTTTGGTGTGCGGTGTGGTGATGATTTTGGTATTTTCGGTGCTCTATCCGGTGACGACGGCGCGGGTGGGGTTTTTGTATCAGGACACGATCCTGACGCCCGCGCAGGAGGGGGACACGACCGTCTATTCCGGTAAGCTCCGGGGCAAGGCCGCGCGCTTTACCGTGCATGCGGACAAGTCGGTGGAATTTCAGTACGGGGATAAGATCTACGGCCCCTATACCGTGACGGAGGATCCGGACGCGCGCCCGGACAGCGAACTGAGCAGGTATCTGACCGGCGTGGAGGTCCGCTGCGGGGATACGATCCTGTTCCGCGGCGGCGTGATGGAGAACGGAGGCGAGACCCTGCTGTATCACGAGGACGGAAGCATAGACCTGGATCTGTCCATCACTGCTATCACGAGCAGCGGAGTGACGCTGGATGGAAACGGAAACGAGGTCGACCCGATGGAACTGTCGGTCCGGACGATCCTCGAGCTGACGGAGGGGCCGGAGCTGCAGCACAAGGGGGTCTGGGTTGCGTGGTTCGGCGGTGTGTTCGTCTGCGCCGTGACCGCGTTTTCGATCCTGTTTGCGGACGAGCTGTTCCGCTGGGACCTGTCTTTCCGGGTCCGCGATGTGGAGCAGGCCGAGCCCTCCGACTGGGAGATCGCCAGCCGCTACATCGGCTGGACCGTCTGCCTGATCCTGGCCCTGGGCATCTTCATCAAGGGCCTCGGGGTGATATAAGAAAAAAACAGCCGGAGAGCAGTTGCTCTCCGGCTGTTTTGTATGCGTGGGCTGTGGGGTCAGAGGATATTCGTGTAGCCCATGAGGCTGGCGTCGGCCCGGGCGGCGGCCTGTTTGCCGCTGACGATGGCGAGGACGACGAGGGACGCGCCGGAGGCCATATCGCCCGCGGTCAGGACCGGGACGCCGGTCTGCCGGACGGCCTCGCAGGCTTCAAGCGACGCGGCTTCGCAGCCGGAGAAGCCCGAGGCGAGCAGCAGCAGATCGCAGGGCAGCTGCTCGCCGCTTTCCCGCAGGGTCACGGCGCTGACCGCGCCGTCCGCGCCGCAGCTGAGGCTGTCGATCTGCGTCTCATAGCGCCGGATGTCTGCGCCGAAGACGGCCTCCGCCTCCTCGTGCGCATGGTCGCGCTTTTCCGTGCTTGCGGTGCGCGGCTTGCGGATGAGCTGCGTGAGACTGCGGCAGCCCTGCCGCAGGGCGACGGATACGCAGTCCGACGCGCTGTCGCCCGCGCCGACGAGCACGACGTGCTTCCCGGCCGCCGTGACGGCCGGTTCTGCCTGCGCCAGGAGCGCCTGCGCCGAGGCGCGCAGGTAGTCGAGCGCGTAGAATACCCCGCCCGCCTCTGCAAACGGCAGCGGCCGCGGCTGCTGCGCGCCGCAGCAGAAGATCACAAGGTCAAACTCCGCGGCCAGCGCCTCCGGGCTCAGATCCCGGCCGACGCAGCAATTTGTCCGGAACACGACGCCCTCCTGCTCGAGAAGGGAGATGCGGCGGGTGACGATCCGCTTCGGCAGCTTCATCTCCGGGATGCCGTAGGTCAGAAGTCCGCCCGGCAGCGGATCGCGTTCAAAGACCGTCACGTGGTGGCCGCGGCGATTGAGATAATAGGCGGCGGAGAGCCCGGCCGGGCCGGAGCCCACAACCGCGATGCGCTTATCCGACCGCGCGGCGGGCGGCATGGGCTGCATCAGGTCGTTTTCAAAGGCGTATTCGATGATCGCAAGCTCATTTTCCCGCACCGTCACCGGCTGCGAGACCCGGCCGCAGACGCAGGCCTTTTCACACAGCGCCGGGCAGACGCGGGCGGTAAACTCCGGGAAGGGGCTGGTCTTCAGCAGACGCTGCAGCGCGCCCTCATAATTCCCGTTCCAGAGCAGGTCGTTCCACTCCGGGATGAGGTTGTGCAGCGGGCAGCCGAGCAGCGCGCCGTCAAACGTCACGCCGGCCTGGCAGAAGCACGCCGCAGTCCATGCAGCGGCCGGACTGCCGGCGGCGGTTTTTTTCCGAGAGCGGAAGATCGAGCGGGGCCCAGTCCGCCACGCGGGCCTCGGCGCTGCGCGCCGGGCAGTCCATGCGCGCGTAATCCAGAAATCCAGTCGGTTTTCCCATGGCTTATTCCTCCCGCTTCAAAAATGCTTCGAGCTCGGCCTCATCCCGCGTCATCCCGGCGGCCTCGAAGCGGCCGATCAGCTGCAGCATGTGACTGTAGTCGTACGGAATGATCTTCTTGAAATCCGGGATCCGCTCGTCGAAGTGCTCCAGGATCTGGCGGGCCTTTTTGGAGCCGGTCGCCTCCACGTGGCGGCGCAGGAGCTCCTTCAGGCGGGCGATATCCTGCTTCTGAGAGACCGTCTCGACGGAGACGAGCTCCTTGTTGACGCGCAGGTAGAGCTTATGCTCGGGGTCGAGCACGTAGGCGACGCCGCCCGACATGCCGGCGGCAAAGTTCCGCCCCGTGCGCCCGAGCACGACGACGGTGCCGCCCGTCATGTACTCGCAGCCGTGGTCGCCGACGCCCTCGACGACGGCGGTCGCGCCGGAATTGCGCACGCAGAACCGCTCGCCCGCGACGCCGGAGATGAACGCGCTGCCGCTCGTCGCACCGTAGAGCGCGACGTTGCCGATGATGACGTTCTCGGCCGGGTCAAAGATGCTCGCGGGGTCTGCATAGACGGCCAGCTTGCCGCCGGAAAGGCCCTTGCCGAAGTAGTCGTTGCTGTCGCCCTCGAGCGAAAGCGTCACGCCCTTCGGCAAAAACGCGCCGAATGACTGCCCCGCACCGCCGCGGCAGCGGATCTGGTAGGTATCGTCCGGAAGCGTGCCGCCCCAGCGGCGTGTGATCTCCGCGCCGAAAAGCGTGCCGAAGGCCCGGTCGGTGCAGGAAATGTCGAGCGCGCACTGCTTCGGAGCGGCCGGCTTGCCCTTCTTCGGCAGCAGCGGCAGAAGGACCTTTTTGTCAAGCGCCGCATCGAGCTTGAAGTCGAACCGCTGCGCCGGGTCATAGCGGCAGTTTTCCCCGCCGCAGCGGGCGAGAATGCCGGATACGTCCACCATGGCCGCGCGCTGGGTGATCTGGTGCGGCAGGATCTGCAGATACTCCGTATGGCCGACCAGCTCGTCCACGGTGCGCACGCCGAGCTTCGCCAGGATCAGCCGCAGCTCCTGCGCGACGAATTCCATGAAATTCACCACGTATTCGGGCTTGCCGCAGAAGTTTTTCCGCAGCTCCGGCCGCTGGGTGGCAATGCCCATCGGGCAGGTGTCGAGATTGCACACGCGCATCATGACGCAGCCGAGGCACACCAGCGGCGCGGTGGCAAAGCCGAACTCCTCCGCGCCGAGCATGCAGGCGATGGCCACATCGCGGCCGGTCATAAGCTTGCCGTCGGTCTCGAGGCGCACGCGGCCGCGCAGGCCGTTGGCGATGAGGCTCTGGTGCGCCTCGGCCAGGCCGAGCTCCCAGGGCAGGCCCGCGTTATAGATGGAGCTTCGGGGCGCGGCACCGGTCCCGCCGTCGTAGCCGGAGATGAGGACCGTCTGCGCGCCCGCCTTGGCAACGCCCGCGGCGATGGTGCCGACGCCCGCCTCGGAGACGAGCTTGACGGAGATCTCCGCGTTTTCATTGGCGCATTTCAGATCGTAGATCAGCTGCGCCAGATCCTCGATCGAGTAGATATCGTGGTGCGGCGGCGGTGAGATGAGCGCCACACCGGGCGTGGAATGCCGCGTGCGCGCGATCCACGGCCAGACCTTGCTGCCGGGCAGATGGCCGCCCTCGCCGGGCTTGGCGCCCTGCGCCAGCTTGATCTGGATCTCCTTCGCGCTCACAAGATATTCGCTCGTCACGCCGAAGCGGCCGGAGGCGACCTGCTTGATGGCGGAGTTTTCCTCGGTGCCGAGCCGCGCGGGCTCCTCGCCGCCCTCGCCGGAGTTGGACTTTCCGCCCAAACGGTTCATCGCGATGGCAAGGCAGCGGTGCGCTTCCTCGGAGATGGAGCCGTAGGACATGGCTCCGGTCTTAAAGCGCCGGACGATGCTCGAGACGGGCTCGACCTCGCTGAGCGGGATGGCTTTCGTCTCATCGAAACGGAAGCCGAGCAGACCGCGCAGCGTATGCGGCAGCTGCTCGTCGTCGACCATGGCGGAGTAGCGGCGGAAGCAGTCAAAATCGCCGGTGCGGACCGCCTGCTGCAGCGTCAGGATGGTCAGCGGATTATACATATGGTCTTCCATATCGCTGCCGGAGCGGAGCTTATGGAAGCCGGAGGAATCGACAGTCAGATCGACGGTCAGATCCATCGGGTCAAACGCCCGGTCATGCCGCCAGAGGACGGCCTCGTTGATCTCCTGCAGGCCGACGCCGCCGACGCGGCTGACCGTGTTCGTGAAATACCGGTCCACCACGTCCTTGCAGATGCCGACGGCCTCAAAGATCTGTGCGCCCTCATACGACTGCATGCTGGAAATGCCCATTTTGGATGCAATCCGCATCACGCCGTCCAGAATCGCCTTGTTGTACGCGTCGACGGCGGCGTAATAGTCCTTGTTGAGCGCCCCGCCCACGATGAGCTCGCCGATGCAGTCCTGCGCCAGATAGGGGTTGACGGCGCTCGCGCCGTAGCCGAAGAGGGTGGCGAAGTGGTGCACATCGCGCGGCTCTGCGCTTTCGAGGATGATGGAGATCGCGGTGCGCTTCTTCGTGCGGACAAGATACTGCTGCACGGCGGACACCGCCAGCAGCGACGGGATGGCGATGTGGTTCTCATCCACACCGCGGTCGGAGAGGATGAGGATGTTTGCCCCCGCGTAATACGCCTTATCACAGGCGACAAACAGCCGGTCGAGCGCAAGCGCAAGCGAGGCATTCTTATAGTACAGCAGCGAGACCTTCTTCGCCTGAAGTCCCGGCATATGGAGCCCTTCGATCTTCATGAGATCCCGGCTGGTCAGGACGGGATTGTTGATCTGCAGGACGCGGCAGTTTTCCGCGCAGTCGGCAAGCAGATTGCCGTCGGAGCCTGCGTAGACGGTCGTATCGGTGACGATCGCCTCGCGCAGCGCGTCGATGGGCGGGTTCGTGACCTGCGCGAACATCTGCTTGAAGTAGTAGAACAGCGGCTGGTGCTTTTCCGACAGCACGGCCAGCGGGATATCCGCGCCCATGGAGGCCGTCGGCTCCGCGCCGTTTTTTTTCGCCATGGGCAAAATGGCCGAGTGGATCTCGTCGTAGGTGTAGCCGAAGATCTTGTACAGGCGGCTGCGCTCCTGCGCCGTGTATTCCGGGACCTTCCGGTTGGGGATGGGGATATCGGCCAGCTGCAGCAGCTCCTGATCGAGCCATTCGCCGTAGGGATTCTGCGCGGCGTAGCGGTGCTTGATCGCCGCATCCTCGAGGACCGTCCCGGTCCTGGTGTCGACAAGCAGCATCTTGCCCGGCTGCAGGCGGGATTTGCGCACGATCTTCTCCGGCGCGACCGGCAGCGCGCCGACCTCGGAGGCGAGGATCAGATAGCCGTCGTTTGTGACCAGATAGCGCGCCGGGCGCAGCCCGTTGCGGTCGAGCACGGCGCCGACCTGCTCGCCGTCGGAGAAGAGGATGGCGGCCGGGCCGTCCCAGGGCTCCATCATGGTGGCGTAGTAGTGGAACATGTCGCGCTTTTCCCGGGACATGTTTTTATCTTTTCCCCAGGGCTCGGGGATGCAGAGCATCACGGCCTTCGGCAGCTCGATGCCGCTGTACATGAGAAATTCCAGCGTGTTGTCGAGCATGGAGGAGTCGGAGCCGTCGGTCTCCACGACGGGGTAGGCGCGGGCGATCGTGTCGCCGAGGATGGAGGACACCATCGTCTCCTCGCGGGCGAGCATCCGGTTGATGTTGCCGCGGATGGTGTTGATCTCGCCGTTGTGGAGGATGATGCGGTTCGGGTGCGCCCGCTTCCACGAGGGCGTGGTGTTGGTGGAGAAGCGGGAGTGGACGAGCGCGAGGGCGGAGGCAAAGTCCGCGTCCTGCAGATCCGGATAGAATTTCCGCAGCTGCCAGACCAGAAACAGCCCCTTGTATACGATCGTCCGGCTGGACATGGTCACGACGTAGGTGCCGGAGACGGAGTGCTCATACTCGCGCCGGGCCAGATACAGCCTGCGGTCAAAATCCAGCCCGCGCGCTGCCGTGTCCGGGCGGCGGATGAAGCACTGCGCGATGTAGGGCATGCTGCTCCGGGCCTTTTCGCTCAGGATCTCCGGACAGACCGGCACGTCCCGCCAGAACAGCAGCTCCAGCCCCTCGCGCGAGAGGATCATCTCCAGCAGCTTCCGGCTGCGCATGCGTTTGAGCGGGTCCTGCGGGAAGAAGATCATGGCCGCGCCGTAATCGCCCGCGTCCGGGAGCGTCTGCCCCGCCTGCTGCGCCGCCTTCTGAAACAGCGCGTGCGGCAGCTGCGTCATGACGCCGACGCCGTCGCCGGTGGTGCCGTCGGCGTCCTTGCCGGTGCGGTGCGCGAGCTTTTCGACGATCTTCAGCGCGCCGTCGAGCGTTTCATGTGTTCTTTGTCCGCTGATATTGACAACAGCGCCGATGCCGCAGGCGTCATGCTGCGGCTGCTGCTCCAAAGGCCGGTACTGGTGCGGCTGTTTCATGGCTTTGGCCCCTTTCTTTATGATTATAATGCGTACATCCGGATGATGGTCTCTGCGATCTCGCGTTTTTTGACGCAGCGGTCCATGGCGGCTTTTTCGATCCAGCGGTGCGCGTCGGCCTCCGACATGCCGAGCTGGTTCATGAGCAGGCTCTTGGCCTTCTGGATGCGCTTCATGTCCTGCAGCTGCGACTGCAGCTGGTCGGTCTTCTCCTGCATGGCCCGCAGGCTCTTCTTTAGCAGCAGCAGGTTCCGCAGCGTCTGCCGGAAGACCTCCTGCGGCGCCGGCCAGCTCATCACGCAGATCCCTGCCGCCTGCACGAACTGCCAGGCCGCCTCATACGTGCCCGGGCGGACCAACAATAAAAAGACCGCCTCACTGCTTTCGGCAAGCCGGACGCACTGCCGCAGCGCCGGCAGCCCCGGCGCGTCGCACTGCCAGACGACGAGCGCCGGATCGAGCTGCGCGAGCTTCCGCTCCGCCTCGTCCAGCCCGTCCGCCGTGACGAGCGCCAGCGCCGGCTGCTCTGCGGCGAACGTGCCGAGCGCCGCTGGTTCCGCCGCGGCGTCCTGCACGAAAAGCAGCGTGCTTTTTCGTGGTTCCTGCATCGTCCCGCCTCCTTTGTGTTTCTTTCAAACATACACTTGTCTGCATGTCGAAGAATTTGGTTCTATTTTAGCGAGCTGCTTCGTTGATGTCAACAAAAAGCCACTATCATTTTTATTGATTCTGCTGAGCGCAGGGATAAGTAAAACGAATACCATTTTTTTGCGGCAGACGCTTGACATTTTCCGCCGCGGCGCGTATAATGCGCTCAAACAAACGGCTTGGGTCCCGCCGGATCCGGTTCACATGGAAACGTAAAAACGGCAAAGGCGTCGTACAGCATCGATTCTGTGCGTGCCTTTGCCGCTTTTTTTAGAAAGTGAGGAGTTTCTTATGCAGACTGTATCGGATTTCTTTGGCTGCCATGTGTTCAGCGAAGCCGTGATGAAGCAGAAGCTTCCGAAGGCTGTTTTTAAAGATGTCTACGCCGCCATCCACGAGGGCAAGCGCCTCGATCTGGCCGCCAACGTCGTCGCCAATTCCATGAAGGACTGGGCTATCGAGCTCGGCGCGACGCACTTTACCCACTGGTTCCAGCCCATGACCGGCATCACGGCCGAAAAGCACGACTCGTTCATCTCTCCCACCGCTGACGGCGGCGTGATCATGGAATTTTCCGGCAAGGAGCTCATCCAGGGCGAGCCGGACGCGTCCAGCTTCCCCTCCGGCGGCCTGCGCGCCACGTTCGAGGCCAGAGGCTATACCGCGTGGGACCCGACGTCCTTCGCGTTCATCAAGGATCAGGTCCTGTATATCCCGACCGCGTTCTGTTCCTACGGCGGCGAGGCGCTCGACAAAAAGACGCCGCTGCTGCGCTCCATGCAGGCCATCAACAAGCAGGGCCTGCGTATCCTGAAGCTGTTCGGGCATGACGAGGTCAAGGCCGTCCGCACGACGGTCGGCCCGGAGCAGGAGTACTTCCTCATCGACGAGGCGCTTTACAGCAAGCGCAAGGACCTCATCTATACCGGCCGGACCCTGTTCGGCGCGAAGCCGCCCAAGGGGCAGGAGCTGGAGGATCATTACTTCGGCACCATCAAGCCGCGCGTCGCCGCGTTCATGCACGATCTGGACAAGGAGCTGTGGGAGCTCGGTGTGCTCGCCAAGACGGAGCACAACGAGGTCGCGCCCGCGCAGCATGAGCTCGCGCCCGTCTTTACCACCACCAACATCGCCGCCGACCACAACCAGCTCACCATGGAGCTCATGCAGAAGATCGCCCGCAAGCACGGCATGGTCTGCCTGCTGCACGAGAAGCCCTTCGCGGGCGTCAACGGCTCCGGCAAGCACAACAACTGGTCCATCTCGACCGACGCGGGCGTCAACCTGCTCGAGCCCGGCGAGACGCCGGGTGAGAACGCGCAGTTCCTGCTGTTCCTCTGCGCCGTGATCCAGGCAGTCGACGACTATCAGGATCTGCTGCGCATCTCCGTCGCCTCCGCCGGCAATGACCACCGGCTGGGCGCCAACGAAGCGCCGCCCGCCGTCGTGTCCATGTTCCTCGGCACGGAGCTGACGGAGATCCTTGACGCCATCGAGTCCGACACGGCCTATGACGCGAAGGAGAAGGAGCTTCTGAAGATCGGCGTCCACGTCCTGCCCAAATTCCCGAAGGACACGACCGACCGCAACCGCACCTCGCCCTTCGCCTTCACCGGCAACAAGTTTGAATTCCGGATGCTCGGCTCCGCCGCGTCCATCTCCGACGCGAACGTCGTGCTGAACACCGCCGTGGCCGAGTCTCTGCGGCAGTACGCGGACGTGCTCGAGCGGGCGGAGGATTTTGAGACCGCCCTGCACGACCTCATCCGCAATACCATCCAGGCGCACAAGCGCATCATCTTCAACGGCAACGGCTACGACGCGAGCTGGCTGGAGGAGGCCGAAAAGCGCGGCCTGCTCAACCTCAAGACCACGCCCGACTGCGTGCCGTATCTGCTGAAGGAAGAATGTCCGCCTGTTTACCACGCATAAGATCTACAGCGAGACCGAGCTGCACGCGCGCTATGAGATCATGCTGGAGAACTACAGCAAGGTCCTGCGCATCGAAGCGCTCACGATGCTGGAAATGGTGAATACCGATATCCTGCCCGCTGTTTCTGACTACACGGCAAAGCTCGTGCGGACGGCCGAAGACAAGAAAGCGCTGTTGGGCAGCGCTGCCGGAGGCTATGAGCAGAAAACCGCCGCGCGGTTGTCCTCGCTGACGGAGATCGCCAGCGAGGATGCCGCGAAACTCGACGACGCACTCCTGCAGGCCGGCGACCTGCCGACCGCGCAGGAGGCCGCAAGCTTCTATCAGGCCGAGGTCTTCAAGGATATGACCGAGCTGCGGCTGGCCGTCGACGAGATGGAGACGCTCACCTCCCGCGCCTGCTGGCCGTATCCGTCCTACGGCGATCTGCTGTTCAGCGTCCGCTGAATGTCCCTTTTGTGCGATCCGCGCACGTTCGAAATGCTCGTTTCGTGATTCCTCTTTTCATTTGTGTTGGCAGCGGCCCGCGGGGAGACCCGCGGGCCGCTGTCGCATTTGGCAAAAAAGCTGCGGCTTTTTTGCCAAGGGGTTTGCGCCGCCTGCGGGCGCAAACTCTACGAGGTTTTTCGGCGGATGGGCTTGACAGGGGAGGGGAGTGGTGGTAGAATGCTGACTAACGAACGTTAGTTAGCTGTAGAGGAGCCGTGATGCAGGGATGAAGCAGGAGGATACCCGGCAGAAAATTCTCGCCAAGGCACTGGAGCTGTTCTCTGTCCATGGCTACGACGCGGTCAGCGTCGGCCAGATCGCGGCGGCCGTGGGGATCAAGGCTCCTTCGCTCTACAACCATTTTCCCAGCAAGCGCGCCATCTTTGACGCGATCGTGGAGGCGACGGCCGCGCAGTATGAGGCGGACACCGACAGGATCGACATCCACGTGCAGAACGCGCGGCAGGATATCCCCGTCTTCACCCGCATCACGGAGGACGGGCTGCTGGAAAAGGTCCGGCAGATCTTTTTCTACTCGCTCCACAACGAGACCATCAGCCGCTTCCGCCGGATGATGACGCTTGAGCAGTTCCGCTCGCCGGAGCTTGCGGCGCTCTATTCCCGGCGCTATGTGGAGCGCGTGACGGAGTATCACGCGGGGATCTTCCGCAGCCTCATCGCGGCCGGGGAACTCCGGGACGAGGACGCCGGGGCGATGGCCCTTTGCTATGTGGCCCCGGTCATCACCCTCATCGGCATCTGTGACCGCCAGCCCGAGCGCGAAGCTGCGTGCCTGCAGAAGCTCGAGGCGCACGTCCGCCTGTTCTACCGGACCTTTCAGGCAGACAGGAACGAAAGGAGCGAGGACGATGAGCCGTGAGGAGCAGTGGCTTCTCTGCCCGGTCTGCGGCGCGAAGACGCGCCTGCGGCTGCTGCAGCGGACGGTATTGCGGGAATTTCCGCTCTACTGCCCCAAATGCAGGCGCGAGAGCGTGATCATCGCAAGAAATTTTCAGATCGAAACCGTTTATCAGCCAGACGCAAAGACGCAGTGCTGACCACCGAAGGTCGTGGTCAGCGCTGCGTTTTTTTTTGACGCCTGAAAAAGGAGGAAACAGGGAAACATGAAACGGACTTTGACACAGAAGCTGGGGCTGCTCGGCGTGCTCAGCTTCCTTTCCTACGCGGCGGCGGTCGTGCTTGCGCCGCTGGCGTACCCGGGGTATGACTGGATGGCGCAGGCGGTCAGCGACCTGAGCGGCGGCCTTTGCGTGTGGGGCGGCATCAACCTTCTGGAAGGCTACGGCCAGGACAACCCCGCGGCCAATGCTCATGTTACATAGAGAAGCAAGCTGCAAAATAATATGAACAGTCGCCCCGCAACTCCGTAAGGCAAAATCAAACAAGAGTTTGACCTAAGTAATGGTTCAAACTCTTGCCTGCGTTTAAATATTAATAACCAAGGCTATGGACTCTTTGAGGGTATTACTTCGTTCAAATAATATGGCTGACCTTCTGTATGATCAATTCCGCGCATATTAATCGTGTAGAATCTCTCATTGTTTTTGATCCTCAAAAACAATGCCATACGTAGGAAGTAGACCAACGAACTGCATCTTAACCAAAAAGGGTTTGTCTTGAGTTAGCTCGTCAATTGAGTATAGTTCATCAGAAATAGAGTAAATCAGCCCTAATTCTGTATCATCAACCTGAACGGTTACAAACCTAAAAGAACGGATAACTGCATTAGGAGAAATTACCAAAAAAATTCCATTTTCATCATTTATGTACTGACAATAAGAACCGGCTTTCGCAACCTGATCTTCCACAGCTTCAATACTGACAGACAGAATATCATCTGTCGATGATTCCGTCCCGGTGCTTGTTGGCTCTGAATGTTTCTCAGTATTAGATGAAGAAGGCACTGACGCCATGTTGCTATCAGGTGGTAACCCTACGGAACCCACACAACCTGTCAAAGAAACCAACATTACGATTATCAGCAGAAAAAACGCATACACACATTTGTTCAATTAATTTTACCTCCTTGTGCTACTCAGTAAGAATGTTTCTCTTAACGAAAAAGCGCATAAGCCGACTAATCACCAGTCCGGCCTATGCGCCAACAGAAACGATTTTGATACGACCTCTCCACAATCGGGAGCCGCACCAATACCACCAACGCGCGAATCCGAACCGGGCATCATTGGGACGATACATGGTGTTACCTCCAATCATAGTTTGTCAGATAGGTATTCTATCCGCATAATATGTCTACCATATAATGACCATCTTTTTCAATATGGCGGCAGCAATCTATTTGTAAATTTTCCATGAACGGGCGGCTGTGAGAGGCACTTTGAAAATGGTAAAGGGGAACGGTGCGAATTGCCCTTATGAGCATTGTCTCCCATAAGTTCATTCATGACGAAAGATAGCAAAACAGGCTGCACCCGTCAACGGTCGAGATAAACGCTTACGCGCCATTGACAGCCGCAGGAGATATCCGGCCTGCGGGAGTTGAAGATCCTCAAGCGCTTCCGCGTGACGCCGGTCAGCCCGGTGTTCGTTCTGGGCGTCGAGCTGGCCATGTACATCGTCTACTGCCTCGTGTCGCTGGCAACGCTGGCCGCGGCGGCGCTGTCGTGTGGGCGTCCGGCTGCGCGGCTCGCTTCCCGGGTTCCTCGGCATCGGTCCGGGCAGCGTTCTGCCCCCGATCTGCGTCATGCTCGCCCTGACCGCCCTCTGCACCCTCCTCTCCCTCCGCTTCTTCCGCTGGGAATAATGCAAACACCCCCGCCGGATCTTCCGGCGGGGGTTCCCTGTGTTTATCCAAGGAAATTTCAGAAAGATTTTTCCAAGAAGCTGCTGCGCGGCGAGGGCACGGCAGAGGACGCCGCCCGCCGCATCCAGTCCCGCGCCAGCCTGTACATGACCGAGCAATACGGCTGACAAGAAAAAACGCCCCGCCGGGACCGGCGGGGCGTTTGGTTTACTGTCTGGACTTCATCAGGGCGCGCATTCTCGCGGCGTGGTCGAGCTGGCGTTTGCGCATGCGGAGGGACTTGGGGGTGACCTCCAGCAGCTCGTCGTCGGCAAGGTATTCCATGCACTGCTCGAGCGACAGAACCGTCGGCGGAACGAGGCGGATGGCGGCGTCGGAGCCTGCTGCGCGCATATTGGTCAGCTGCTTTTTCTTGCAGACGTTGACGGCCATGTCCTCGTTGCGGTTGCACTGACCGACGATCATACCGGCATAGACCTCCACGCCCGGCCCGATGAACATCGAGCCGCGATCCTGCACGCCGCCGATGCCGTAGGCGGTCGTTTCGCCCGTTTCAAACGCGACGAGCGAGCCGGTCAGACGGCGGGAGATCTCACCCTTGACGGGTGCGTAGCTGTCGAGCGTGGAGGCCATGATGCCTTCGCCGCGGGTGTCGGTGAGGAATTCGTTGCGGTAGCCGAACAGGCCTCTGGTCGGGACGAGGAACTCCAGCCGCATACGGCTGCCGATCGGGGTCATGGAGACGAGGTCGCCCTTGCGCTGGGAGATCTTATCGATGACGGAGCCGACGGAATTTTCCGGCACGTCGGCGACCATGCGCTCAATCGGCTCGCAGAGCTTGCCGTCGATGGTCTTGTTCAGAACGTGCGGCGTGGACACCTGGAACTCATAGCCCTCGCGGCGCATCGTCTCGATGAGAATGGACAGGTGCATCTCGCCGCGGCCCGCGACGTTGAAGGCGTCGGTGCCCATCTCGGTCACGTGCAGCGACACGTCCTTCAGAAGCTCCCGTTGCAGACGGTCGCGCAGGTTGCGGGAGGTGACGTACTTGCCCTCGCGGCCCGCGAACGGCGAGTCGTTGATCGAGAACGTCATTTCAATCGTCGGGTCGGAGATCTTGACGAACGGCAGCGGCTCGATGGTCTCGAGATCGCAGAGCGTGCGGCCGATGGTGATATCCGAAATGCCGGAGAAGGCGACGATCTCGCCGGCAGATGCCTGCTGGATGGGGCTGCGGCCAAGGCCGGTGAACTCATACAGCGCGACGACCTTTTCCTTCTTCTTGATGGACGGATCGTGGTAGTCGCAGACGATGACCTCCTGATTCTGGCGGACCGTGCCGCGCTCGATGCGGCCGATGCCCATACGGCCGACGAATTCGTTATAGTCGATGGACGAGACGAGCACCTGCAGCGGCCCGTTTGCATCGCCCTTCGGGGGATCGATATAGTTGACGATGGTCTCAAACAGCGGGATGAGATCGGTGCCCTTGTCGTCGGGGCCGTAGGAGGACGTGCCCTCGCGGGCCGAACAGAAGATGGTGGGGGAGTCGAACTGCTCCTCCGTGGCGTTGAGGTCGAGCAGCAGCTCGAGCACCTCGTCCATGACCTCGTGCACGCGGGCGTCGGGCCGGTCGATCTTGTTGACGACAACGATGACCTTGTGGCCAAGCTCCAGCGCCTTCTGCAGCACGAAGCGCGTCTGCGGCATGGGTCCCTCCGCTGCGTCGACGAGCAGCAGAACGCCGTCGACCATCTTCAGAATGCGCTCGACCTCGCCGGAGAAATCGGCGTGGCCCGGGGTGTCGACGATGTTGATCTTATAATCTTTATAGTGGACAGCGGTGTTCTTGGCCAGAATCGTGATGCCGCGCTCGCGCTCGAGATCGCCGGAGTCCATCACGCGGTCCACGACCGCCTGATTTTCGCGGTAAACGCCGCCCTGCTTGAGCATCTGATCGACCAGCGTGGTCTTGCCGTGGTCAACGTGCGCGATGATTGCAATATTCCGAATTTTATCCTGCGTCATAATTGGCGCCCCTTCCTTCTGAACCGAAAAATCTCACATAAAAAATCTCACAAAAAAGAATTTTAACACAGTCATCCGGGAAATACAAGATTTTTCTGGAACAAAATCGTGAAAAATCACAATTTTTACGGGAAGCTTTTTGTGAAAGCGCACAATCCGCCGCCGCGGGGCATACAATGGGGCGAAGGAGGGAGATCCCATGCAGCCACTTACGGAAAAACAGACGCAGCGGGTCTGGAGCCGCGTGATGAGCGCGCAGACCGCGCCCGCCGCGGCTATGGAGAATCCGGCCCCCGCCGCACAGGCGCAGAGCGAAACGCTGACGCCGGAAAAACTGCTTTCTCTGATCGACGGCGAACGCGCCGACAGCGCTCTGTATGCCCATCTGGCCGCCCGGATGAAGGGGCGGGCACAGGCGATGCTGCGCGCCATCGCGCAGCAGGAGGCCTGCCACGCGAAAAAGCTCGCAGCCGTCTATTTTCTGAACACCGGAAAAAAAGCCTGCCCCGGCAGGCCGGAGCGCCCCTGCGTCACCTGCATCAACGAAACGCTCCGCCAGCAGTACACCGCGGAGCACGCCGCGCATGAGGCCTACGCCGCGCTCGCCGAGAATGCCGGGACGCACCGGTGCATGCTGCTGCGCATGGCGCAGGAGGAATGCGAGCACGCGCAGCTGATCCTCTGCATCCTGCAGAACTGCCTGTAAAAAATTTTTTTCTCCTGTCTGCAACATTTCCTCTGCCCGGATTGTTTACAGGGCAGAACGGCAAGTGAGCCGGTCAAAAAAACACCGGCGGCGCGAATCAAGCGCTGCCCACAAAAGCACAGGCAACACCGCACAATTGCGTCTGCGCACTTCGGCGGATCTTTTTCGCCAATCCTGCGCTTTTCAAATCTTGGCTTGGCGAAAAGTCTCTCGCCGAATCTGCTTGCCGAATGGTACGGTGCTGCCAACCACAGGAGGAAACTTATCATGAAAAAGTATCTTGCACTCGTATTGTCCGCATGCATGCTGCTGGCCTTCGCGGCCTGCGCCAGGCAGCCGCAGCCGGCGATCAGCACCGACACGCAGCAGATCCCGAACCCCTGGACCGACTACGCATCGCTGGACGAAGCGGAAGCCGCCGCGGGCTTTGACCTCGCCATCCCAGACGCCGTGGACGGCTGCAGCGAAAAGCAGTTCCGCGCGATGGATGCGGACGGGGACAAAATGATCGAGGTGATCTACGCGTCCGGCGAGGATGAGATCGCCCGCATCCGCAAGGCCCCCGGCGCCGAAGACATCAGCGGCGACTGCAACGCCTACGCCGAGCAGACGGAGCTGACGAGCGGGGACGCGGCCGTCACCATGAAGGGCGCGGACGGCCTTGTGCAGCTTGCAATCTGGCAGGCGGACGGCTATACTTATGCTGTATCCGTGGAAAACGGCCTGACCGCCGATGCGATGGCGGAGCTGGTCGCACAGGTCCGGTAAAAGAAAAATCAGAACAGGCCGCGCCGGAGCTTCCGGCGCGGCCATGGGAGTACATACGATGGAATTGTGTCTCAGGCCGGGCGGATGGCTGTCCGCGCTGGCGCGGCTGTTTGCCGCAGAAGATCCGGCTCCGCAGAGCCGCGCGCAGGCGCGGCCGGAGGTCAACGCCCGCGCGGAAAAGCTGCTGGACGCCTACGGCGATCTGCTGCTGCGCTACGCGTATTCGTACCTGCACAACATGGCCGACGCCGAGGAGGTCCTGCAGGATACGCTGGTGCAGTTTCTGAAGACCGCGCCGGTGTTTTTGAACAAAGCCCACGAAAAAGCGTGGCTGCTGCGCGTGGCGGCGAACCTCAGCAAGAACCGCCTGTCCTACAACAAGCTCCGGCAGACGGACGAGCTCAACGAAGAGCTGACTGCCGAGGGGCGGGAGGATCTGTCCTTCGTCTGGGACGCGGTCCGGCAGCTGCCGGTGCAGTACCGCGAGGCGGTGCACCTGTTTTATTACGAGGGTCTGAGCACCCGGCAGATCGCCTCTGTGCTGGACCGGAGCGAAGCGACGATCCGCTCCGACCTGCACCGGGGACGGGAGCAGCTGAAGCGGATCCTGAAGGAGGCGTACGACTTTGAAGTATGACGAGCTCATGGACAAGATCGAAGTGACCGATGCGATGCGCGCACGCATCCTGCGGAACGTATCGGCTGCCGCGCCGAAAAAGACGCCTGTCCGGCGCTATGCGCTGCTCGCGGCCTGTCTGGCTGTGGTGCTGCTCGGCGCGGTCTGCGTGCCGAAGCTGATGGATCCCGCGCCGCAGGGCGAGCAGGTGGCCATCGCTAACGGTATGATCGAGGTGGCGGATGCCGCGGCGCTCGCGGACGCGGTCGGCTTCCCGGCGGCGGAGGCGGCGGAGCTGCCGTTCGACGTGGAGGAGACGACCTATACAAGCTATTGGGGCGAGCTGGCCGAGATCTGCTACGCGGGCGGCGGCCAGATCGCCGACCTGCGTACCTCCGCGGGCACGGAGGATAATTCCGGCGACTATACCGACTATCCGGCCGTTACGGAGCTGACCGTCGGGACCGTGACCGCCGAGCTGCGCGGCGAGGCGGCGGAGCGCTATACGCTCGCCGTCTGGACGGACGGGCAGTACGCGTATTCCCTGCGGCTGTCGGACGGGCAGAGCACAGAGGTCTGGCAGCGGCTGCTTGCCGGTGTGCGCACGGAGGGGTAAAGGATGGAGCGGAAGAACAACTATGAGATCCAGGCCGCGCAGGCCCGCGCGCTGTTCTGCGCGCGCGATCTGGACGCGGTCGCGCGCGAGCATGGGCTGCGGCAGGAAGGGCAGTGGCTGCATCTGCGGCTGCTGGGAGAACCCTACCGTGTCAGCCGCCGGAACGGGCGCATCGAGCGCGAAGAAGACGGCCGCTGGCTCCCGGCGGACGGCTTTGACGAGACGCTCACCATCTTCGACCTGCTCTGCGACGCGAAGCCCGGGCGGCACGCCGCGGGGACGTGGAAGACCACGCTGGATTTTGGCGGCCAGGTGCACCGCGGGCTGCTGGAAAACGAAAAGCCGGATGCGCTGGAGCTGCTGTACGATAAGGATCCCGCGCGCCTGCGCGCGGCCTGCGAAACGCTCGGTGGCGAAGCCCTCCCGGGCGCGGACGTGAGCTACGCGCTGCCGTTTTTTGAGGACCTCCGTATCGTCGTCCAGTTCTGGCACGGCGACGAAGAATTCTCTCCCTCGCCTGCGCTTCCTCTGGGACGCCGCCGCCGACCAATACCTGCGCTACGAGACCATGTACTACGCCCTAGCCCTCCTCCGCACCAGACTGCAGGCCCTGGGATGACCAATAAACAAAAGAGCCGCCCGAGGGGCGGCTCTTTCATTTTGGCTCCCCTTGGGCGTAAGGGGAGCTGTCAGCCGCAGGTATAGAATGGACGCACCCTGTAGGAGCAGAGCCCCGCCCCTACAACGCGTAACACAACCCTTATCGCAAAAAGGTGCAGCCTGACAAATTCAGACTGCACCTTCTATTGATGGCAGATATTCTACGGCAACTAGCTGCAAATCTGATACCCCCGTATCAGGCGGCGCGTAGTAAAAAACTCGTAAGGTGACCGCCGAGTGGAACGCCAAACTAAAATATAGGGACTCGCCTGAATTCAGACGCAGACTGCACCAAACGCATCCAAGCGCCCCTTTTCTCCCCTATCTTTTCCGGCAAGACGGAAAAGATAGGGCCGTCGGAGACAACCAGCAGTCGCAAATCTGCGACAACCTCTCAGTCCCGGCTGCGCCGAGCCAGCTCCCCTGGGAGGGGAGCCTTTTCCGCCCTTTGTACAAGGGCGCTTATTGTCTGGCGGTGGTGCCGCGGAGGGGGTTTTTGGTGGCGGGGGAGTCGGCGGAGCCGGGCTGGTACCATTTATTCTGGCCGAAGATCAGCACCGGCGTGCCGTCTTCGATGTTGTTGAAGATCTTTACCATCGCCGCCTCCGGGATGTTGATGCAGCCGTGCGAGCCGTTGAAAATGTACTGGTCGCCGCCGAAGACGCTGCGCCAGGACGCGTCGTGCAGGCCGATGGAATCGCCGATGACGCTGACCCAGTATTTAACGAAGACCTCGTAATCCGCGCCCGTCAGCGTGCAGTTCGTCTGCTTGTTGTGCGCCTCGTACAAGCCGATCGGCGTGCGGTGGCTGCCGACCATGCCGGTGACGATGTTGGTGTTCACGATCACGGTCCCGTTTTTGATGAATGTCAGCTGCTGGTTGTCCAGATCGACCTCGACGTGCGTCAGCGAAATATCAAACGGCGCGCCCCAGCGGTAACACATCAGCCCCGCGGTGATCGTGCAGGGCTCCATGGCACAGATGGCCTGCAGCAGCTGCTTTTTGACGCCCGCCTCGTCGATGCGGTAGTCGCAGGGGATAAAGTCGATGGGGGTGACGCCCTTGACGTAGGAATCAAAGCGGTAGGGCGTGTTGTATGTACCGTACTGCCCGGCCCAGCCGGAGACGAGCGCGTCCAGTTCGTCCGTCCGCACCGTCCCGTCCGCCGCGACGAGCGCCCGCAGCGCCTCGCCGCTGAGCGTTTCTGTGCCGGATTCAAACTGCACCGTGATCTCCAGCTCCGCGCAGGCGCTGCGCCAGGCACGCGGCGTCCAGCGTGACCGTCCCGTCCTTGACATGCACCGGGCTCTTGCGGAACGAGGCCTCGAGCGTCCGGGCGGCGTCCTGTTCGATGGCGCCGCGCGCAGTAAGACCTGCGAGCAGCGTGCCGCTGCCGTCCGCGGACGGGCACTGCAGCGCCAGCCACGTCATGAGCGCCAGATCCCCGCGCGTGAACGTGCCGCCGAACAGCGCGCGGCTGTAAAGCCGCAGGCTTCGGCGCAGTCTTCGGTCTCGGCCCAGGCAAAGTCCGCGCCGTCCTGATAGCCCAGCGCGCGCAGCAGAAACAGCGCATAGTCCCGCGCGCGGGCAGGGGCGTCCGCACCGTAGCGCGTCTCGCTCACGCCGCGGACGAGCCCCTCGCTGTACAGCCACGCCAGATACGGCGCGGCCCAGCCGGACACGTCTTCAAACGGGTGGGCGATCAGCCCTGCTTCATATAGTGAGAGCGCTTCCTCCTCCGCGCCGTACAGGCGCACGAGCATGACGGCGGCCTCGCTGCGCTTCGGGGCGCGGTCGAGCTCAAAGCCCGTGTCGGTCCCGCGGAAGACGTCGATGGCGGAAAGCTCCTCCGCGCAGCTTTGCGGGGAGACAGCGAGCGCCTGCGTGCACAGGCACGCGCAGAGCAAACATAACAGCAGCAAAGATTCGATCCGTCGTTTCATGGCAGACTCCTTCAGGTGTTTTCTAAGGCAGCACCGCACAATTCGGCAAGCAGATTCGGCGAGAGATTTTTCGCCAAGCCAAGATTTGAAAAGCGCAGGAATACTTTGTGTACCCGCAAGGGCATGCCGCATCCGTAAAGGCTCCTTCGTCGCCAACGGCTGCGCAATATTTCAAGCTTTTCAAACCGCAGGATTGGCGGAAAAAGATCCGCCGAAGCGCGCAGACGCAATTGTGCGGTGCTGCCCTGTCATTATACCAAACGCCCGCGCCGGACAAGATTCAGTGTGTCTGGGCGGTGAGGAATTTTTTGGTGAGCTTGCGGTCGACAAGGAAGTAGCAGACCATGATGGCCGCGCCGGTCAGCGCCCACGTGATGGGGTAGACGAGCATCAGCACGCGGTAATCCGGCCAGATGCGGCAGACCGTGAAGACCCAGATGAGCCGCAGCACGCATGTGCCCAGCACCGTCAGCACGGCCGGGGCCAGCGAATGCCCGATGCCGCGCGGCCCCGCCAACCTCATACAGCGGCACAAGGAAGTAAAACGGCAGGAGCGTGCACATGCGGATGTAGGCGGAATTCGGCGACGTCGGCCTCGGCGGTAAAGAAGCGGACGAACAGCTCCTTGCCGAACACGAAGCCCAGCCCCATCACCCCTCCGCGCACACCAGCGACAGCAGCATCGTCTGCCGGAAGATCTTCCGGCAGCGGTCTACTGCCCGGCGCCGAAGTTCTGGCTGGAGAAGGTCACGGCCGCCTGCCCGAAGGCGACGACAGGGAAATAGGCGAAAAATTCATAGTTGAGCGCCGCGGACGAAACCGGCCACGGCTGCCGTGCCGAACGAGTTGAGCGTCGACTGGATGCACACGTTGGAGAAGGTGAAGACCGTGCTCTGCAGGCCGGCCGGCAGGCCGATGGCAGCATCCGGCCGAGCAGCGCCCGGTCCATCCGCAGCGCGCGCAGCGACAGGCGGATCTCGCTCTTCTCCCGGCAGAGCATCCACACGACCACCACGCAGCTGACGACGTTGGACAAGACCGTCGCGATCGCGACGCCGTCGACATCCATGCCGCACACGGCGACGAGGAAAAATGTTGAGCCCGCGTTCAGAACGCCCGACACCTCCAGGCAGATGAGCGGCCGCTTCGTATCGCCGACGCTGCGCAAAATTGCCGCGCCGAAGTTATACACCATGATGAACGGCATTCCGGCAAAATAGATGAGCAGGTACAAGACCGCCTTGCCCAGCACGCTCTCAGGCGTCTGGATGAGCTCCAGGATCGGCCGCGCGGCCACGAACCCCACAAAAGCATCATTACAAAGCCGCTGATGAGCGCGATCAGCATCGCGGTATGCACGGAGGCCTGGACCTTCTCCTTATCCGCTGGCCGATGTACGTAGCGATGACGACGTTCGCGCCCACGGAGATGCCGAGGAACAGATTGAGGAACATGTTGATGACGGCCGACGTGCAGCCCACGGCGGCCTGGTCCTGGCTGGTGGCGAACTGGCCGAGGACGGCGATGTCGACAGCGTTGAACAGCTGCTGCAGGATGCTGCTGAGCGCCAGCGGCAGCGCGAACAGGATCAGTTTCGAGAAGCGGCCGTGCAGCATGTCGACCTGATCATGTTTGCCTTTTTGCTCATAAAAAGATACCCTCTTGACGATCATTTTTGCGCGACTATCATACGCTCCCGCCGCGGGAATGCAAGAGGCGAAAACGGAAAAAAGCTTGAGTTCAGCCGCCAAATCTGGTAAAATAGCAGGAAATCGGACCGAACGGAGGCATATTTATGGACGCGGTGACCCTGCGGCATGTGGACAAGGCTTATACATCCCACAGTACGGAGATCGTCATCACCGGCGAGCAGCGGCAAAGCCGCACGCGGCAGGTGCTGAAGCGACCTCTCGGTGACGTTCGCCGCCGGGCGCTCACGGTCATCGTCGGCCGCAGCGGCTGCGGCAAGAGCACCCTTCTGAAGCTGCTGGCCGGAAGGAACAGCCGGAGTTTTATGGCACACCGCATCCCGCAGGCCGGGTTAAGGCCACAGTTGAGCCCCGACCCATCACCTGGACGAACGCCAGCGCAACGTCGCGCCATGGCCTGCGGCGTCGGCAAGACGCCGGAGGGACCTCGTCCGTCTGGTCGGCTGAGCTCATGCCGACCTCACGCCCATGGAGCACTAAGCCAAGCTTTTTGATGTAATTAGTCAAGTCTTCCTCTTCGCTCAGCCTTCTCTGACCCGCGGTTGCCGCAGCATCTAAGTCGCCGTGGCCATCCAGCGAAAGTCGCGCACCATCGTGCTGGTCACGCACCAGCTCGAAGCAGCTGCCGCCGCCGCGGGGCGGATCTCGTCATGCACCCCGGACAGCACGCCTGCCTTTGACCTGAACACCGGCTTTTCCTGTCCCCGACCCGGAATCGCCCGCCTGCGCGAGCTCAAACGGGAGATCACCGACGAATGCAGAAAGCCCTCTGCCGGAATAACGACGAAAAGCCGCCCATTTTAAAGCCCATTTGCGCGAAACCGACCTTCGTACTCCGGCCCACGCCGTCGTGCTTGTGGGACGCCGGTGGTGACGGAGAATTCGACCCGCTCGGAGAGGAAACCACGGCGTGATGTCGCTGATGCGCTCAAAATACTTGGCGATTGCATCAGAAGATTCAGCGGTTGTCGCGGCAGCGCCTGCTTTCTGACGGCGGTGAAGTCCTCGTCGACCAGATCGTCCTGCCCGGCGACGGAGCGGGCGATACACGTCGCGGCGCACGAATGGGTGCCGACGTTCTGCGAGCAATACGTAACTGAACGAAGTACAAATA
>VOFK01002338.1_pt1 | contig 25798 bp, 60 predicted proteins | sample 5384121 | NCBI WGS metagenome assembly VOFK01 (sample SAMN12384730, study PRJNA508395) | human gut metagenome | isolation source: healthy gut J | host: Homo sapiens | reverse complement strand
AGTTACGTAGCTGCTTATAGGTAATGTGTTCCATCCGCTAAGTGGTAGGATGAAAGTGGGTGTAATTGCATAGGACATATAATAACAGATAATAAAAGAAAAAAGAGCCCTCAGAAGTCTGGATGCTCTTGGTAGTGATTAAAGTTTGTATGAAGTCACGGTAAGTCGATGCGACAGCGTGGAAATTCCACGATTTGTTTGAGTTCTAATTTGTAATTCATGGTGATCTTCCTTTCAAAGTATATTTAATTGTAATCGGACTTTTCATAGTGTTGGTATCAAGAAGAAGCCGATGGAAGTATAGCAAGTAGTCGTGTCACTCATTGCATTTTTTGTGCATTTTTAAAATTTAGATTATGTGGCTGTATGTTGTTTAACTGGTTAAAAAAGCCTTTAAAATCGTCTATATGCGTTAATACTCCGTACTGTTGTCTGGAGTTTGAGTAGAACTGGTGAGCCGCAAAACCCTTTGTTTATAAGGGGTTCCCTGTTTTTTCACGATTGCACACTGATTGCACAGTGCGCGGTCTTAAAGTAGAATAAGAAACGCGGTTTATGGGCCGCGGACGGGTGCTTCTTCTTGGTGGTAGGGCACCCGTTTTTTCTTCCTCATGCACGGTGGTAGTCCGCCGTGTGTTGGTTGCTCGTGTAGTTCGCGATGCTCGTCTTCGGCTCACTGTAGTTGAGGATGCCGGTGAGCTTCTTTGCGACTGCTTGGTTGGTATTGGGATACAGGTGCCCATATGTCCCAAGCGTGGTCTGTATCTTCTCATGCCCGAGCCGTTCCTTGAGGAGCAGTGGGCTTTCTCCCATGTTGATGAGAAGTGACGCGTGGGAGTGGCGGAGGTCGTGAACCCGGACGCGGTGAACGCCTGCGAGGTCTGCGAGCTTCTTCATCGCACGCGGAAGCCTTGTCTTTGTGGTCGGAAGCCCGTTGTAGCTCAATACGAACTCGCAGTCAGGGATGACAACGCGCTGCACCTTGCGCCATGCGGCGAGTTCGGAAAGCGTGTCCTCATCCAGATAGATGGAGCGGATTGCCGCACGCGTCTTCGGTTTCGTGAACTTGTAGTCCGACTGGTTGTGGTAGTAGAGCGTTTTGGTGATGGAACAAAGCCCGGTCGTGAAGTCGATATCGCTCCACAGGAGGGCAGATGCTTCCCCAAGCCGCATCCCACTCATGAACAGGAAGAGCAGGCTGATGAACAGGTAGTGCTCGTAGTAGTCTCCCTTGTAGAGTTTGGAAAGCACCTTCTCGAACTCATCAAGCGTCCAGAAGTCCACAAGCGGTTTCTGCCCACGAACGTTGCCGAACCATCCGTGACGGGTTCCTTTCCGTAATGCCCAATATGACGGCACGGTCGAAGGCAACGGAGAGCATTCCCTGTGTGACGCGCACGTAGTTCGGGCTATATCCCGCCCGGATGAGGGCAAGCTGCCAGTTCTGTATGTCGATTGGCTCGATGGCATCGGTAAACTTCTCGTAGAAGCAGGAGAAGTGTTTCCGCACCGTACCGGCGCGGTTCTCGAAGGTACTCTCCTTTACCTGTGTCTGATACCAAGGCAGGTAGGTGTCCTCAATGAACGTTCCGAAGGGAATCCTTTTCTGTTCGGTGGGAAGCGATTGGGAAGCAAATTGCAAAACGAGTTTTGCATATTCCTCTTTCGCTTCTTTTTTTGTCTTGAATCCGCTCCGGTATTTCTGAATCCGCTTTCCCGTGGAATGGTCGAATCCGAGATTGGCGCGGAAATAGTAGGTGCCGTTATCGGCTTTCTTAATTTGGTCGTTTGCCATTTGTCTTTACTCCTTTTTCAGGAGCGCGACCAGCGGCATCACCGTCTAAGGCAATCCCAAGAAGCTCCTCGACGGCTTCCGCCGGAACGCGGTCGAGCTTGCGTGAGGAGTAGAAGGGATAGCCCTTCTCAACCATGCGAATTTTCGCCAGACGGATGATATCGGTGGCGAAAGAGTTCCCATAGCCGAGGGCAACTAAATCTTTTTTCGTTACGGTTACCATGGCTCTCCTTTTGACAGGAAAGCAGACTACTCGTCTTTCTGACTGTATTGTAGCAGGTCAGAGCGTGTTTGTATATAGTCTGCTTCCTTTCTTTCTTTCTGGTTGTCTGGTTTCCTGTGTTTGTGGTTTTACTGTTTACGGTTTAAACCTCAGCATCGCACGCAACAGCTTCGCCTGCATGAACGACTTCATCGAGAGGTCGATGCCGTAGTCCCAGAAGCCATCCGCGTCGGTGTAGAACCCGGTGCAGAGTCCGTCCATGAAGTCGTTGAAGTAATCGAGCACCGCCCCGGCAGCAAGGGCATCTCCGCTTGTCGCGGCAACGACGGTATCGTAGTCAATCTTTGTCTTTGCCATGCGGGTCACCCCCTTCCGTCAGAATGTCCGCAAGACGGGCGAGCGCACGGGCGCGACGGTTCTGCACCGTGGAGCGCGGGAACCCCATGTCCTCACCGATACGCCTATCCGACCATCCGGCGAAATAGGAGAGCAGGATGATTGCCTGCTCCCTCTGGGCAGAGTTTTTCTCAGCGCATCCGCGAGGTCTTTGTCCGTCACGCCGATAGGCTTCCCGGCGGCATCGAATACGGTTTCCCGCTCCGGCACGTCCTGCCAGTCCGCAAGGCTTTCGAGTTCACTCCTTCTGAGGTCGCAGAACAGCACCTCGCGGTTGCGTCTCCTTTTGCGCTCCCTCAAAACGTCCGTCCGCGCGTTCACGAGGGTCTTCCGGCAATAGGTCAGGAACATGCCGACCACTTCGTTACGGTTCGCTTTCTCTTTCGTCATCTTTTTTTCCTCCTTTCGGTATAGGCACGATTTCCGTGCCCTTTCCTGCCAAGAGGAAAAAGACCCCGCAGCGTCGATACGCTACGGGGCGCGGGGACGGTGCCGGGAAGGAAATCGGCACCAGAATCAGGAAGAAGCGGCTGATGCTTAAAAACCGCTCCGCTACGATTCTATCCCCTCAATTCCCAACTTCCGCTTGAAATCTTTGCGGTTCTTCATTCCGATTTCCCGACGGCGCGAATTGCCGTCGTACTTCACCGGGAACCCGACCTCAACGATGCGGTCGAAGACACGTCCCCACGGGTCATCTGCCGTGGCGTTCAGGATTCTCGCGAAAGTCGAAGTTCGTCGTTATCACCATCGGTTTCCCTGCCTTGTAGCGTCCGTCGATAACGTCGTAGACGTGCTCCATGACGTACTCGGTGGAGCGCTGGGCACCGAGGTCTTCAAGGATGAGGAGGTCTGGGGCGAGGATTCTCTCAAGGTTCCCGGAACGCTTCTCGAAGAAAGGAGGATTCCATCAGGTTCACGACCTGCTTGATATCGGTCACGAGACAGGAGAACCCGCGCTCGATGACGGCGTTCGCGATGCAGGACGCATGGAAGCTCTTGCCCGTGCCGCGCTTCCCGTACAGGACAAGCCCCTCCGGGTCTTTCGGGTCGAAGGTCGCGGCAAATGCCTTTGCATACGGTGCTCTGAGCCGCGTTCCTGCCGTCATCGGCATCGAAGGTGCAGAAGGCGTATCTGCCGGATGAGGGAAGCACTGCTTCCTTAGCCGTTCCGTCCTGCGCCTTTTCTCCGCCCGCTCGGCTTCCTCGCGCTGCCTATCCGCTTCCTCCCTTTGGCAGCGGCACATGGTCGGGACAAGGTGCGGCTCCTTGAAGATGCCGCCCGCCGGGAACATCCGCTCGCGTGGCTCTCCGCATTTCCGCAGACGAGGATGCCGTCCGCATCGCGATAGTCCTCGCCCGGCTTCCGTCCGTCCTGCTCCTTGGTTTTCGTTACGTTTTCGCTCATTTACCTCGTCCTTTCTGCGTTACCCTGTCTGAGAGCCTGTCTACGGGACTTTGTGGTCTTGTTCGGGCAGTTACTGCCACATGACATCTAACGTGTCATAGGCAGGCTCTCAGGCATTCTCAGGGGCATTTCTAGTACATGTTCTCGTCGATATATCCCTGAGCCGTCTCCCGGTCACAGCCCCATTTCGCCATGACCTCCTCGACGGAGGGGATTTTCCCGACCGCGTTGGCCTTCGGTTCCGTGCGTGCGGGGGGTCGCAGCCTTCGGGTTTTCGTTCCTGTCCCAGACTGCGGCGAGTTTCTTCCAGTCATCGACGGGCTTGCCGGAGTTCGTGCGCCAGCCGCGTCCCTCGTTCACATCGAAGAAGCGGTCGGGGTCAACCGCGAATCCCATTTCCGCGAAGTGCGAGCGGACTTCCTCCCTTGTCGGGATTCCAGAACCTGTCATCCCATCCCCATCAGCCACAGCTGTAGATGTAGATGTATTCTTATATCTATCATCTATATTCTTAGGGCGTGACGCAATTTTTACAGCTTCATTTTCAACCTGCGCAGATTGTCTACATGCGCTTTTACCGTCTGCGTCAGTGTAAAAACCGGTGTCAAAATCACTGTCAACTTTACGTCAAAATTGACGTCAACTTTGCTGTCAAACTGTCAACTTTTACACCGTCAATTTTTACAGTGTCAACTTTCATGCCGTCATCTTTTACGATTTTTCCGCCTTTTGGGGCTGGAAGTGCTGGCGCATATTCCTTGCGGTACTTGATAACGGAGGGGCGGCTCACCCGGTCTTCTCGGCAACCTCGGTATTCGTGGCTTCCGGATGCTCGGTAAGGTATGCGAGCACTTTATCCTTCTTCACCTGACGGGTTCCCTTTCCGTTCTTGCGGGCGCGCTCCGAAGCCTTGCGCACGCGGTTTCCCTCGCGCATCGCGTCGATTGCCGAGACGTTCTGGTTGAACTCCCAGTCCGCGATGGCGTAGATGCCATCCTCGCAGATGACAAGGCCGAGCTGTACGAGCGGCTGCACGCATTGCCGAAAGGCGGGGACGGTCTGCTTAGTGACCGCAGCAAGCATCTCGTCGGTGTAGGGAACGCTTTCGGGAGAAGGAGCTTCCCGGCGCAGCCGCATTTCACCGCAAGCGATTGTAGACGGGCGAAGACGGTGTAGATGGAGTCCGCATTGTCCATCGCGTCGATGAGTAGGGCTTCCTGCGTGTCGAAGAACTCACTGTAGTCCCTGCGCCACGCTCCTCGGAGCTTCATCGGTACACCTCCGGGGTCTTCTTATCGCGTTCGGCTTCGGAGTAGGCGAGGTGGTCGAGGGTGGGAACCTCGCGACAACCGCGAGGGCATGAGTGTACTTGGCGTGATTCGCCCGGTAGCCGAAGGAGGAGAGCATTTCCATGACTTCGGTATCCGTGAACGTGCCGTCATCGGTCACGATGGTGAACGTGCCGTCATCGTTTTTCGTGACTGTGCGCGTGTGGATTTTAGCCAGGGCGAGGACGAGTACGGTCGCGGAATCCCCATTCGGCTCATGGTCGATGAGCGTCATCTCAGGTGTCTCGTAGAAGTTCAAGGGGATGTAGTAGTAGTAGCTGCTGAAATCCATGGTGCTCCTTTCTGCTTGCAATCTGTGATTATGTTTTTACTATATCTGTCCTGTTTTGTGGACTTTTCCAGTCAGATTTCATGCTTCTTTCACAATTAGACACGCGTTTTCAGATGGTTCTGCCAGATTCGCGTCCCGTGCGGCGGTGCGCTGTGCTACAGTAGCGAAAGTCCTTTCTGCCTGTTGCTTTTATCTCGGAGTGCGGGCAGGAGAAAAGGGAGCCTGTGGCTTCGGTCACATGGCTCCCTTTTTCTGTTACCAGTCGGAGTTTTTCGCTATCCGGTTCCGCTGCCTGCTCCCAGCCATCAGCGACAGGCTCCGTTTTTTACCGTTTTCTTCTTGCGTGCATCGAGACGCGCCTTGGCATATCCTCCGGGGTACTTCCGTGGGCGGTGAGCATGTCGCTCACCTCGTCTGCATGGCTCGCAAGGAATCGGTCGAGTGCGTCGAGGTCGAGTTCCTGCCAAGCGCAACCGACGGCGGAGAGCACACTTTCACCAGCGGAATGGGTGACCAGAGAGCGCCACTTCCGGTTCCGCTCGCGAATCTTCTTTTTCAAGTTCCTTTTTTCTTCGCTTCGAGTTTGGCGAGTTCCGCCTTCTGCTTCTCGATACGCTCCTCGAAATCTTGAATGGTAGCCATGGTTCTTCCTTCCTACTTGACGGCATCCCTGAACAGATTGTGCCATAACGCGCGGAGGATGGTAAGATTCCGGCAGGGCGCGGTGCCGGAACAGGGGCGAAGGCACCGTGCCCCGGTTTTGCGAAGAAAAAGGAAGGAATTGGGCAGATGTATTCCAAGGATACGGGGAAAGACCAGATGCTGATGACGATGGAACGTGCGCTTACAAGTGGGCAGAAGGCAGGCTTCTTCTTCCTCGGCTTCCTCGGCGGCATCGTCGGGATTCTCGCCGCATCCCTGATGAACATCAACGCGCCGTACCGACCGGAGGGAACGAAGATGGCGGCACTCGGATTTGCGACAGCCTGCGTTCTAGGCACCCTTATCGCACTTGTTGGCTCCATCGCGCTCCTTGGTGCCAGATAGAGGTGGCAAGATATTGAAGGACTTCCTCAATCAGCGTCCGGCATTCTTCCAGCTGCACCAATCCGTTCGTGTGAGATGAGAAGGGGCATCCTGCGCGGGTGCCCTTTTTTCTCTGCATTGTTATGATGGTTTTATGGCTTGCCGTGTTTGTGGTTTGATGGTCTGCTATATTTATTGTTAGTTAGCCAGAAGGGAGCAGAGGGTGGAAAATATGCCTGACAATGTGAAAGACAATCCCGTCGAAAAAAGGGAAGCCCTGCTCGCCGACCGTCTCAGGCTGCATAAAGGTTACAGGCAGCGGTTCGTGAAGGGAAGCGAACAGACATGGACGGATACACGCTTTCCATCAGTCGTTGCAGTGGCGGTGACGGAGGTGGAGGAGAGCTTCAAAGCGAAGATAAAGCGTCGAGAAGCTGCGCTTGATGCCTTTGCCGTTGCAGAAGCGTACTGCAAGGAAAGTTGGATGGTCTCAAGATGCGAGCGGGAGGGATTTGACGGTTTCATCATCGAACTGTGCTCCGATGCTGAGGATGAGACCATCCGTCTCGTCGGGCTTGTGCCCGACAGCGAGGATGGCATCATGGATGATGTATTCCGTCTGGAATACGGCAGTTGTGAGTACAAGGTTTAGGCACGCCATCGGCGAGTTCATCCATGCTTTTATATGCAGGATATAAGGAGTGTACGGTTCGCCTGTTTGCTGGTATGCCAGTCTGCTATATTTATAGTCAGCAAGGGGGGACGGCAGTGGAGCCGCCCCATGGCAGGAAGGACGAACATGAAGGACAAGAAGCTAGAGGAAGCCGTTGACTATGTTTTTGCTCCTGTTGCCCCTATATCTTTAGCGGCAGCGCTGAATGGGACAAGTCGAATCCGGCATTTGCGGACTGGCGCGACTCTGCTACCAAGTATTGCGACCGGTGCATGGTTCGCAAGATGACAGACTTTACAATGCGCTAGACGAGCATGAGTTCTCAGAAGGTATGCCGGAGTATCAGGCGATTGTGAACTATTAGGGCAGAGGAACCACGGGGCATCCGAGAGGGTGCCCTTCTTCTTTGGCTTTTACATGCAGGATATATGGAGTGTACGGTTCACCTGCTTGCTGGTATGCCGTTCTGCTATATTTATAGACAGCAAAAGGGACGGCAACCGAGCCGCCCCATGGCAGGAAGGAAAAACCATGAGCACACCGTCCGTCACCATCCTCAAGAACCTTGTCCTCAACTGGAAGAGCAATCAGATGGAAGAGGAGACCATCGCCACGTTCTATCGCCACTATGACGGTTATCCCAGCTGCCATGCCATTGATATCGCCAAAACTCGCTCGTCGTGGCATCGCGAACCAAGCCTGAACAACATATCGACCTTTCGGGAGCGAGCGTGGGGATGGACGTTCTCAATAACCGAAACTGGTGCCAGCATTTTCTCAAGGCGATGTGCATGGCGGATGCCGATATCGAGTTCATCGGGGAGGACAATGTGCCCTCTGCGAGCTACACCCTATGTTGTCACGGGCGCTTACGATAACTTCGGCGGCAAGGTCAGCATCGGCGCAGAAGAGTATCTGAGCAGAATCAACATCAAGGTCTACGAAGGAGATGAGAACGGGAATCTCGTGTTTGAGGGCGGAGCTGCTGAATGTCTGGCATGGGCTGACGGATATTGCGGGGATTGCTAAGTCGAGTGAAGGGCATCCGGGAGGGTGCCCTTTTTCTTTGGCTTTTGGAACTGCCCTGCGGGCGGCGTGAAGGCGCGGGGTCGTTGCGGGAACGGGGACTCGGGGGCGGCTTTCCCACCCTTCCAACAGCCTGCGTCGGGCTAGGAACCCTCCGGTCATTGAAAGCGCGGAAAAGCCTTCTACTTGGCGGAAACAGGGGACAGACCTGCCGGGGTTTCAACATTCCGACAGGCTCCGGGTCAGTCTAGGAACCCTCCGCCCATCGAAATGTTGAAAACCCCTTCTTCTCGGGAAACCATAGGCCGCAGGCGCGGCAAAGTGGGGCACGCCGCAGCGGCTCGGTAGAGGGCGGGGAAAAGGGAGGGTCGGTGGCTCCACGATGGGAGGTTGGTTTTTTGACACCCCACGGTTTCGCGGGGTCTCTCCGGGCGCGGTCGCTTGCGCTCCCTCAGATTAAGGGGCTGCTCGCCCCTAATGACCCGAGTTCCATGGAGAAGGCATGGAGTCTCGCATTGTGGTGTGTGCTGGTATGCTATAATACTGGTTATCGGGTAGGCAAGTTACCGGGCTTGCCGAGTAGACAGAAAGGAATCATGAGTATGGCGAGATACCACTACACGCGAGAGAACGAAAAACGGCGTGGTACTCTATCTGGAATCGGAACCGGCGGAAGATGCGATGGACGAGTTCGACGATGAGATTGCCGTTGGGTTCAGCGGAAACGGGTACCTGAGTTTTTGGACGAGGTGCCGCAAGGCGGCGGAAGCGCTGCCGAATGGTCTCAAAGTATGCGGCGGGCGGCAGATGCGTAATCACAGATACGTTCACGGGTGAGGAAAAAGATTTGGAGGGTAGGGGTTTAACCATAGGCATCTAGGGCATCCGAAAGGATGCCCTTTTTGCTATGCATAATATGCAGGATATATGGAGTGTACGGTTCACCTGCTTGCTAGTATGCCGGTCTGCTATATTTATAGACAGCAAGAGGGGCGGCAAGCAGAGCTTCCCAAAAGGCAGAAGGGACTTCAAGATGGCTACTTTGGATGTTACGGAGGAGCGCCGCAGGGCAATCGACCGAGTGAACCGGGCATATGCCGATGAGGACTACGATAGGTACGAAAGGCTCATCGAGCGCTATTGTCATAGGTTCGGGTTTGACGGCGATTACAGTCTTTTTGAGGATGCCTGCACGGATGCCCGCATATTCGGTCACGGAATCGGCTAGAGGAGGAAGCATGACGCTCGGGGAGCTGTTCGAGGAGACTTACATTCAGGGTGAAATCGCGATTCGAAGCTATGATTCGACGGGTACTACGATTGAGCACTATCTAGGCGATGCGGAGGAGTTCTACCCTGACGAACACCCGCAAATCCTTGAAAGGGAGGTCGGCTATATCTTCCCGCTCATGGAGGTCGAGCCGACCATCTGTATCGAGCTGAAAAATGAGGAGGACGAGGGATGAGCGGAATGAAGGTCAAGGAGTTGATGGATAGCCTGAAAGGGGATTGTTACCGCTTTCGCGTCCATTATCCAGAGGAATGGGAGCTTGGACTCATAACGGGAGCGACTTTCTTTGGCAAACGCGGGCTGGTCTTGCAGCATGGGGAGGATGACGTGAGTTCTTTCACACTGAACCCCGTCCTGGCTTTCCTGCGAGGACGAGACGCAAAGCGTTGCATCATGGTCGAGATTTACTTGGAGCCGTAAGGATGAGCGCGGGGGTAAGCCCCTGCGCCCGTGGCAGGTCTGCGCAGGGGATGTTATCGGTAGCGGCAAGCGAGTCGAGTACGTGTTCGAGCGGTACGGGAACTGTACATAAACGCAAGCGACGAGGAGCTTGTGCGGCAGGGAAAGCGAACGTATGGAGAGGAGCTTACAAGGCTCTACGACCTCGACCTTTCCGGGTGGAGGGTCATCGGCCATTACGGGGTGCGGACGCGGCTACGAGGGACGAAGCTGGTATGACATGGGGAAGCCGTTCGGACGGCGCTAGAGAAGGGATGAATATGGGCAAGGAGAAAATCGAGGAGAAGGACGTGCGGCTTCTGAGGTATGCCGTCGAGCAGGCGTTTGACGGGGCGATGAGGGACGGGGCATTGGCACTGTTGAACCGTCTGGTCGATTCGGCTTCGGAAGCGGCAAATCTTGAGGAAGAGCTTCTGAACCTCAAGGGGGAGTATCAGAGGAGCATGGAGAACTCGAAGAGAGGGGCATTCAAACGCCTTGATGCTGCCTACAAGCGCAAATGCAGGCGAGAGAAGCGAATGGCGAAGGGGCAGATGCTTTTGCGCAGACGGCAAGCCGGTCATGTTCGGTGAGACCCTTTTACGGAGGGACGGACGCGATTGGTTGATTGTCGGGATTGCCGGAGCGTGGTCGTATGACGTGTACGGGCTGCACGTCGCGCACGACGGGAAAAAAGAGAAGAAACCGCTTCGAGCGGAATGGCTTGTCCATGAGCTGACGGATGCCGGGGAGGAGGTTTAGGAAAAGGATGCTGCCAACAAAGAAGCGCTGTCCTAGGTGTGGGCGTGTGCTGCCAGCGGAAGCGTTCAACTTGGTTCGCGGCGGAAGGGAGCTTGCCGGGTGGTGCCGTGTGTGCAACCACCGCTATTATCTCGACCGCAAGGAAGCGGGATTCGTCAGGAAGAACCCGAGCGGGCGGAGGATTGCGCATGGAGGGTATACCGATGCGGTCGGCAGGTATATCGACCTCGGATAGGGAAAGGACGGGCATCCGGGAGGGTGCCCTTTTTTCGTGCAGGATATGCAGGATGTATGGAGTGTACGGTTCACCTGCTTGCTGGTATGCCGGTCTGCTATATTTATAGACAGCAAGGGGGGACGGCAACCGAGCCGCCCCATGGCAGAAGGGACTTCAAGATGAAGAACGTCAGGGAGCTTGAGACCTATGGTGCAATCCTTATCGGCTGCGGGATTATGGCGTACACGCTCATGCTTGCGAGCGTGGATGCGCCGGTCTGGGCGACAATCGAGTTTGTTATGGGTACGCTCTTCATGGTGGTCGGCGTGTGGTGTGTCTACCTTGCGGGTATGGAGTACGACTACCAGATGGAAAAGCGCCGCCACCGCAACAAGAGGTAAGCTAGCAGACCATAACCGCTAATCGGGAGGGAGTTCGGTCGGTAAAGGAGCCAGGGCATCCGGGAGGGTGCCCTTTTTTCTTTGGCTTTTTGGGAGCCGCCCTGCGGGCGGCGTGAAGGCGCGGGGTCGTTGCGGGAACGGGGACTCGGGGGCGGCTTTCCCACCCTTCCAACAGCCTGCGGGTCGGGCTAGGAACCCTCCGGCCATTGAAAGCGCGGAAAAGCCTTCTACTTGGCGGAAACGGGGGGCAGACCTGCCGGGGTTTCCAACATTCCGACAGGCCTGGGTCAGTCTAGGGAACCCTCCGCCCATCGAAATGTTGAAAACCCCTTCTTCTCGGGAAACCATAGGCGCAGGCGCGGCAAAAGCGGGGCACACCGCAGCGGCTCGGTAGAGGGCGCGGAAAGGAGGGTCGGTGGCTCCGTGACGGGAGGTTGGCTTTTTCTTGGCACCCTACGGTTTCGCGGGGTTCTCGTGGCGCGGTCGCTTGCGCTCCCTCAGATTAGGGGCTCGCCCCTAATGACCCGAGTTCCATGGAGAAGGCGTGTAGTCTCGCGTTGTGGAGTGTGCTGGTATGCCGCATAGCTATAATTACAGATAACAGCAAAGGGGGACGGCACCGGAACCATCCCAAGGCGGAAAGGACGGAGCAAATGAAAATCGAGAAGAACGATATGGTCATGGTCTATGACGGGGGCGGCACTGTTCCCCACTGCAAGTATACCGGCAGGTTCGGTGACCTTACGGCATACTGGCAGGAGATTGTCTCGGATGCGGTTTATCTGTTCCGGCTGGGGGAGAGCGAGGAGTGCGACTGGCTGGTTCTCCTCGGTCAGCCTTGGTCACCGTATTCACCGGACGGCATTCGCTAAGGAATTGAAGGGGCATCGGGAAAGAGATGCCCCTCTTTTTCGATGCACGTAAATAGGGAGCGTGGAAATAGATAGGTACGAGGTCATGGCAGGCAAGATGGCACCCTTGACCGACGGGGCGCACCGCAAATGGGGATTCACCGGAAAGGTCGAGACAAAGGAGCTATGAGCGGCTGGTCGATGCACTCATTGACTTTGTTGAGACCGGAGACAGCCTAAAAGCGCGGTTTCTCACAGGGTTTGCAGCGTGCTTGGCAGCGGATAGGAAATCTGTCGAGAATCGTGGGTTCGGGGTCGCGGTCAGGAAAGTCCAGTGCCATCGGGGCGAGGACGGCACGGTAAGGGTATCTTCCGTAGAGACGATGCACGAACGTCGATACACGGTCGATGATTGGCGATACGACACGGCGCATTGCGAGCAGACCGAGAACGGTCAGAAGGGTTGAAGGGATGGACAATGAGTTCCACGATTAAACTGTATGAGCATAACCAGAAGACATGCGCTGGATACCATTGGCAGTATTTGGACGAATGAACGAGGGCATCCGAAAAGGGGTGCCCTTCTTTTTGAACAGAATATGCAGGATATATGGAGTGTACGGTTCACCGGCTTGCTGGTATGCCGGTCTGCTATATTTATAGACAGCAAGAAGGGCTGAGAGACGGAAAGGACACCGGCATGGGCTACATCGAGAAGACCTACGGACGAAGCGAAAGTTCCTTGCATTCAAGGTCTGACGACACGCTCGTTCCGACTCGCGAATACAAAAAGCGGGTACGCGGCGGACAGGTTCGCAAGGAAATGTGCGGCGCAGGGGCTTTGGTGCTCCTCCATGGGCTTGCGGTTGCAGATGGTAGTTGCGAGTGGGTCGAGATTTCTGCCTGCTAGGCGAGAAGGGATTACAGACATGGATAAAGAAATCCGCTATTTCGTGAACGGGTACGAGATGCTTCTGTACCTGAGCGGGGACAGGGAAGAGCGCAAGTCGGTCGATTGCTTCGAGCTTCAAGATTTCGAGAGCAAGGAGAAAGCAGTAGCCGCCGCCCGCGACTTCATCAGCGAGCACAAAAACGCCGTCAACGACCAAAAGCACGGCATCGGCTCTGTCACCTATTGGGTAGCTGTCGTTGAGCGTGCGATGGAGGATGCGGTCATGGGGTGGCTTCCCTGCGACCGGGACGGCGTGACTGAGGATGAGGAAGGCATGGTGCCGGACGATGCCACAGTCGCATATATCAGCACCTTGGACGGGAGCCGCGAAGAGCGGGCATTCGAGCTTGCAAAAGCACGATTACTATGGGTTCCTCGACTACAAGGAAGACCGCTATACGACGGTCTACGGTTACATGGATTAGGTGATAGATATGAACAGCATTTGCTTTGACACCGAGACCACCGGTCTTCATCCGAACGGTAGCGACCCGGATGAGATTCTGACCATCTCCATCATCGGAAGGGACGGCTCCGTCCTGTTGGATGAGAGGTTCCGACCGACCGTGAAGACCGAATGGCCGCACGCGAGCGCCGTCAACGGCATCTACCCGGAGGACGTGGCAGACCTGCCGACTATCGAGACAGCCATACCGCGACTGAGGGAAATCTTTGCAGGGGCAGATGAGGTTATCGGGTACAACGTCGGATTCGACCTCGGGTTCCTATCCCGCCGTCGGGGGTGCGCCCGAGGGAGGACGCACGCATCACGGACACCATGAACCGTTCACGTGGTTCATGGGAAGGCGCTACAAGCTGGTGGATGCCGCCGACCACATCGGATACGAGTGGACGGGCAGGGCGCACGGTCGCTTGCCGACGCGCTCGCGACGCTTGCCGTGCAGCGATGGCTCGAACAACGGCTCGTAGCAGAGTAGATACGTGCTTAGGGCGTGTGAAGCGTTGCTTTTCACACGCCCTTATCTTTGCAGCGCAAGTGTGTGTGCAATCTATGTGGTTATCTTGCTCTCTGGGTTGCTGGTATTCTGGTCTGCTATATTTATAGACAGCAAGGGACGAAAGTTTTCCCGGCAGGAGGATTCCAGAATCCTCCGCAAACACCATCGAGAGATTGGAAAGACAATGGCTATCAACCGAGTGACCATCATGGGCAACCTCACGCGCGATGCGGAGCTTCGCAAAAAGGGGGGATGCCACGAGTGTCCTCACCTTCGGACTCGCCATCAACGAGAAGAAGAAGGACAGCGAGACCGGCGAATATGTCAATGCGCCGGTGTTTGTCGATTGCGCCCTGTTCGGTGCGCGAGCCGAAGCACTTGCTCCCTATCTCACCAAGGGGAAGAAGGTTTCGGTGGACGGACGGCTCCGCTACCACTCTTGGATGAAGAACGAGGAGAAGCGCCATGCCCTTTCCGTTCTCGTGACCGATATCGAGTTTGCGGACTCGAAGGGTGTCGGGAAGGATACGGTTTCTGCCAAGGGGCAGTCTGCGGAACCGGAAACGTATGATGCGGATATTCCGTTCTAGGGAGGACGTAATGCACTTTCGTGGCGTTTCAGTGCGGGAAATCCCCTTCATGCTCTTCCTCGGCCTGCTATTCGCGGTGACCGTCGGATGGTGGGTGTTTCTCACTTACGGTTTCGGTCGTTTTCGGAAACGTGGCTGCTGCGGTATTCGCCGTGTGCTCGGCACTTTCCGTCACCGTCGGTTACGGGCTTGTGCGCGCATCCGATTCCCGTGAGTAGCGTTTTTCAAACAGGACAGAAAGGACTTCTAACATGTACACGATTTTGATGCTCAACCAGAAGGGGCGGGGTCGGCAAGACCACCATCGCGGACGAGCTTTCCTTTGCGCTTGAGCGTCGCGGCAAGACCGTGGCGTTCGTCACTACCGACCCGCAGGGCGGTTCCGTCCATGAGGTCTGCGATGACCCGGATTTCGCGGAGGAGTGCGATTTTCAGGTTGTCGATACGGCGGGCGTGCTCGTGGGCGGTGTGAACGATTGGTGCCGCGCGGCGAATCTCATCCTCGTACCCATGCTTCCGAGCACGCGCGACATGGAGCCGACGCTGAGAACGCTCGATATCATGCGTGAGTCCGGCACTGGCGCAAAAGCGTATGTTATCGTCAACAACTTTTATGCCTACGGCACACTCGACCGTCAGCTCGTGGAGTACCTTGAGGGCGAGGAGGTTCCAATCATCGCGAAGATTCCCCGCGCCGTTGCCCTCTCACGTGCCGCAGCAGCCGGTGTGTCCGTGGCGGAGTACGACCCGAAGAGCCATGTGGTCGCCCCGATTGAGCTGCTTGCAGATTCGGTTCTGAACGAAGAGGAGAAGAACAATGGCTAACAAGACCACAGCGAACGCGTTCATGGCGAGCGCGCAGAAGTCAAGCGCGAGATGGCGGATATCCAGAAGGAAGGTTCCGGCAAGCATGAGACGGACGAGGTGGAACTCAAGAAAATCAGTCTCCTCATCCCGGCTTGGCTCCACAAAGAAGCGCAACTCCACCGCGTCGAGACGGGGGAGAGCATGACCAAGCTTATCGTCCGACTGCTTGCCGAGGAGCTTGGTTAAGGGGATGGTGATGAAGGGATGGACTTGATGGTAACGGAATCGGAAAAATCGAAGCACGACATGCTGCGTGCGATGCGGAAGCACATACGCGAGAACGGCATCACAGACTTCACCGATTTTCAGGACTGGTGCGATGAGAACAACGACCGCTGGTCTCAGGCACTCGATAGCGGACTTTCGTCGGTTATCGAGAAATACATCGACGGGCGTTTTTATTAGAGAGGAAGTGGAGCCGGTAGATGGATTCACTTCGGAAAAAGGATTGGAACATGAACCTAATCACCATGGTTCCCGCCACCGCGAGGTTTATCGCGCAGATGCGGGGGATGCGAAGGCACATCGTCGCGAACAATGTCACCGAGTTTTGCGGTATTTCAGAATTGGTGCGATGAGAACAACGAGAGGTGGGCGGAAGCTCTTGACAGCGGATGCGCCATTGCTATCGAGAAGTTCATCGCCGACTGGAACGGTCGGGCGGATGCGAACCGTTGGAAACATGCGGCGCAGCCTGACGATAACATCTGGGACAACGAGTTGAAGTAGGAAGTAACGATGACCGAGAAAGAGAACCATCTGCCGAACCTTAGCAGCGAGGAGCGTGCTCATGCGCTAGAGCTTGCCATACAGGCTCGCAGGCGCTATGCAGCACTCAAAGCTCGCGTGAAGTCCGGCGAGCTTACGTTCACGGATGCGATGGACGAGGAGGATGCGAAGCGCATTTTGGTCGCATCTCTTCTGCAAAGTGTTCCGGGCATCGGTGCGAGCAAGGCGGTAGTCATCATGCGACTGTACCGGATACCGAAAGGCAGGCGTGTCGGCGGACTCGGCATTCGGCAACGTGAAGCGCTGGTTGCTCTGGAAAGAAATGGATGGAAGCTGTAGCGGTCTGAAATTCAAATTGAGGATGGCGAGCACGAATCAACAGCAACGTAGAAAACGGGCACCTTTTATGGTGTCCGTTCGCTTATCAAGACGCGATTGGAAGGAATCTTTGTCAAGTCTTCAAAGAAATTGATTTCGTCTTCGCAGGCGATGGGAACCCGAGGTGGCGACACCTCGGGTTCTTGGTTTCCGGGCAAGCCGGAAACCCCGCAGAAAAGGCATGGGAAAGGGGTGCGGCGGCACCCCTTTCCATGCCTTTTCTCTCTCACGCACTGATAGAATATCAGTGCTCACCGGCCAAGGCCGCTCTTCGAGTTGCAAGATTTGGGAAGTGTACGTACAAAGTCCACTATTGTGGATTTCTCCGACCCTTTCCATCTTGCTCCCCGAGCGGCTTTCGGAGCCTTTGACGGGAGAACGCTTGCGCTTTTTGAAACACGGTAATTTAGGATTACCGAGTTCCAGTAGTCAGCAGAGCGACTATCGGTTTTCGTGTTACTAGCAAATGGCGGCGGCACCATTTTCAGTAACCGTTTTTAGAAAAACGAGAGGAGACGAAAAACGACATGCAGAAAAAAGGAAGCACGCGTTGAGGTACGCATGACCGACCGCGAGAAGAAAACCCTTAAACGGAAAGCGGCAAAATACGAAATGACGGTTTCGAATATGCCCGCACGTTACTTATCCATTCCGATGACGTGACAATCAAGGTCATCGACACCGAGCCTTTGAAAAAAGGCAGCGCACGAACTCGCGAAGCAGGGAACGAAACCTAAACCAGTTCATGAAGTTCCTGAACACCTACGGCGTGAAAGTGTTCGATACGGGAAGCGCGCGTCCTCGCGCGTGAGGTGGAGACGTTTATGGAAGTCGCGGAAGCCCTTGCTGCGCTCCGAAGGGAAGCAGACCGCAACAACATCCAAATCCGAATCGACGATTTTGATAACCCAGATGCAGAGCAGGAAGGATAAATAGGGTATGGGGTACTACAAAGACACGGGGAGTTTGCAGAGCATGGCATCTGCGGAAGCTATCTTTGAAAAAGCGGATGCCCGAGAAGGTCGGTATCCTACCAGTTGCCGAGCTTCTATTCGTTGCCGAAAGCATGTGGGTTGGCGAGCACGATATGAAGGGACACTTTCATCCTTCCTTCTGTTTCGTGAAAGCGAAACGATACAACGCGAAACCTCATGTCTTGATAGAGCTTGATGGGGAAACGCTCGCAGATATCAACGGGCGCTCGAAATACTACGAAGGCTTTTCACGATGCGTGGATAGAAGCCGGAAGAGGGCGCTTGGATAGAACCGACAGAATTTGGAATGATGTTTCTCTCTATCCTAGATTTGGGTATGTCTGAGGAGGAAGCGGAAAAATCGGAATCCCGATTACCCAAACATGGAAACGGATATCCAGAAGTCGTTACTGACAAGTCCACCGTTTGACGGAGTTTGGAATGGAGCAGCGCAAGATGAGCGAAGAGAAAAAGGCAAAAAAACGAATGGGTGCATTTCCGGGAGCTTCGCGCCCGGTGCCCCGTTTGCAAGAAAGGTTGCCCATGTTGCGTGCAAGAACGGAACGTATTTTTTCGTTCAGTGACGCAGCAAAGGGCAGTAGGGTTACGAAAATGGCAATTCGATACGCAGGGCTATCGACAGAGGTGGCACGGCAGGAGGTTATCACTGGGGAGTACCTAGACGAAAAAAAAGGAGGTGAGCACAGATGACCATCATCAAGCAGACCGGTGTGCAGAGTTCCGGTCACATATGAAGAACCTGCGCGGTTATATCAACGATGACCGCAAAGTGCTCGTGCGCGATTCCTCAACATGGACGGCTGTACGAACCCGGAAGCGCTGGGCGCACCACATGTGGATGACGCGGGAGATGTACGGTCACAACAAGTCAGCACGGCGCGTGAGGGACAAAAAGACCGGGGAAACTGAAAGATGCCAAGAATACGGTTCTCTACCATCAGATTCTCGGGTTCAATCCCGACGAGTGCGACTTAAACGGCGGGCGGCTCTCACCGGAAGAATGCATGAGGTATGCCAAGGAGTACGTGGGGAAGCACTACCCGAATCAGCAGATAGTGATGGCGCTGCATAACGAATACTGCAAGGCGGACAAGACCCATCGCTATGCCGTCCATATCGTCATCAATCGCACCGACCTCTCCACGGGCAAGCGGCTCGATGAGGGCGCGGAAAAAAGTGCCAAGGTGAAACGCGCGGGTCGCATCCGTGACTTAGACTGTGAGTGGGGCTTGAAACAGGTCGTGGAGGGCGAGCGCAATTCCTCCGTCCATAAGAAGCAACCGTCCCGTATCGAGAAGGAACTTGCGGCACGCGGCATCGACTCTCTATAAGACGAACTTGCGAGAGCTGTGCCGTATCGCCGCCGGGGAAGCGGAGAACATCTATGATTACCGCGAGCTTCTGGAATCATGGGGCGTTGATACGGAGTTCAAGAGGGGGCGCATGTACGTTACCGACACGGACAACAACCGCTATGCCTTTCTCCGTAACGAAGCTCGATGCAGACCTCGGAACGAAGGGGCTGGAAGCGCGTTCACGGCGAACGTGGCGAAATCCATCCATGCGGAAGGAAGCGCAGCCGTTGCGGAGAAGAGGGATATCGAGCGGCAAAAAAGGCGATGGTAACGGAAACGAAGGAGAAGTACCTTGCGCAAATTAGAAGCGTCTACCGGAAGTACCGCAAGGAGATACGCGGCATGGTGAGGGCATGGAAATCGTGGATATCCCCAAGCTGAAACTCCCGCGCACCGATTCAGATATCGCGGACGATTCGGAGGTCAAGCGCCTGATTCTCGCCTGTTGGCGCGGAGCCGACGAACTCAGGGCGGAAGTATCCTCGACGGTCATGCCGAAAGGGAAGAAGAACGGCGGAAACGCCGGAAGCGGCGGTTCCCAGCGGGCGCAACAGGTACCTGCGCAGGAACGCCCGGAACCGAACAAGGAGAACGGCGAGCGTTAAGAAGCGGCGCGGGCGTGATGTTTTGCCTGTGCCGCTATACGGATTGCGAGAATCGGCATAAAAGCGCCCGCCGTTCCCTTAATGTCGCACATCAGGGAGCAGCGGGCTAAAAGCAAGAAAAAGCTCCACGAAGGAAGAAAAAACACGTTCAGTTTACCTCACTATGTTCGCGTCAAGCTGACGCTTGAGATTCGACACCTTCAACCACTGGAGAAGGAAGGCAATGGGCGCGAATGCAGCCGGGATGAAAAGAAGAAGCGTCGCTATGAGGAGCAGTCCGAGAGCGTTGCCCCACACGAACAAAGCTTTGAGCGCCTGATTGCACGCCATGCAGCGATGTAGCCAGCCGGTACCGTGCCGACGTAAAACCCGGTAAAGGCTGTTGCACCAGCAGGACGGGAACGAGTGCAATGATTCCAATTGCACCCGTCTGAGTTATCAGGGCAGGGGAATTAACGAGAAGCAAAAAGGAAAAACAACTATCGCCGTTATCGCCCCGACGACGATAGAGGAACTTCTTCATCAAATCGAAGACTCGTTTTTTTCCTCATCATATTCGGCGCGAATTGCCATGGTGTTGTCTTGGTATATCGGGTGTTGATAGGTTCGCATTGTATGACCTTCTTTCTAATGTTCTGTATGCAAGTTCTTTTTGACGGTTGCCCGCTGTTGCTATCACATAGTAGCTTGGCGGAAGCATCTTTCATGTCCGCGACTTCGGAATCGAGGAAATCGGGAGTATTTGGTTCTTTTGGTCTTTGCCGCTGCCGGGTTAGGCGATGAAAACTCGGTTGATTCTCGATGAAGTCGATTGCCGAATCCATTTGCATCATGACACCCTTGACGATGCTTTCGATACGGGCGGGCGGCATGTTCGGGTTTTGCGAGAGAATTGCACGGGCTTCATCGGCGAATCCCGTCAAGCCTGTCAGGCTCGAACCACTCAAGCCGGACAGAAGTTGCAGTTGCCTGTCCGACTGAGTCCTCGGCCAAAAGGTTTTGCAATATATGCATAGTCGGCGGGTAAGTCCAATGATTCAGAATCACACCAAAAGGCAATTTACCAGTGTCGAATATCGGAGCAAACCGGGTGTATGCAAGCGTATCCACATTACGGATGACACCGAAGTTTTGATAATGACGGTCGAAGTTGCCGACGATGTAATCGCAGGTCAGCATTTTCGACAGATAGGTTTCCACATCCTCAAGTCCAAGGCTTTCAAAGCACGAGACGAGGAATTGGTAATCGTTCTGCGAGTTGGGTTTCTTGTGGTTCTGGATGATATGCAGGGCTGGAATCAGCTCCTCATCTTCGCCCAGCATATTCGGACACGCGCAGTAGGTGCGCTTTCCTTCTGATGCAGGGAATAAGGCACATAATCCGTGTCCGTCAGAAGACGCTTGTGCAGATGCGTGGCGATGACCTCGTTGTAGACTTCTTGGTTCACGAATCCGGTTCCGCTCTTCACGAGCATACGCACGCCGTTTAAGATAGTCCACTTCTTGTTCAGGTCTCCGCCGACCGTGGAGTTCGGTGACATGAGGTTCGGATTGTCACTCGAAGAGTCCTGCCCCAGAGTCAGAAGCCCGAGGTCTTCCGTGAAGTCATTGTCGAAAAGAAGTTGATATCCTCCCAGTTCTGCGGATTCTCCGGGTCGTTAATCCAGTAGCGGTCGGAGAGGGAAAGCCTTCTCTTTTCCGCCAGAGCGAGCGTGCTATCGACATGCAGCTCGGCAATGAGCCGCTTGTATTTTGGGCACGGGACGCTGGAATTGCCCGCCTGAGCCACCAGCCGTCGAGTGCAGCCCTTGTCGGGTTTCCTTTCATATCGAGAATCGCGGGAGGAGCGAAGTCAAGCTCGCGCCGCTTTAGTATCTTCACGACATGGTGCGTGTCGAGGTTGTAAAGGAAATCGAGAACCGGTCGGTTCTTGTTCATCAGCGTATAGCGCTTATCGTCCATTGATGCGTCACATCCTTCCTTATATCCATATATGGATAGTGAGTCTATTTTACTATATTGCTGGGTTGCTTTCAAAGCTGGTTTGTTGTCTTATTTGTGCGGGATATATGGAGTATCGTCTTGAAGATTTATCTGGTTTGGTGGTATGATATATTACTAGTAATCAAGCTGGCCGGAAGAAAGGAGATACCATGGCGGGTAAGCCACAGGCGGAAAAAGCCCTTGAGCGTTTCCCGGAACTCGGGTGTTTCGCGGTTGCGGTGCGCCGCATTGTGTACGAGAAGGGGATGACGCTCGACAACGCCATCAAGAAAAAAGCGGAATCAGCAAATCCGCTTGGTTTGCCGGGATGGCCGGAAGCGGGGAAAGCCATCGCGTCTGCCGAGCCTTGCGTCCTTTTTTGCTATCGCGGACGGTCTCGGAATCACGCCCGAGGAGCTAATTGCCGCGATGCGGAAGGAAGCCGAAGTGCACGTGAGAAGAGCAATGGGGGAGAGGGCTGAGAACGATGAGTAGGATTTTCATCACCATGGGGGAGCGCTTACTGAAAGCCGCAAAAATGTAAACCCTCCCGTGGACGGCATCTGGTGTTCCGACTGCGGATGGGCTGGGCGCGTCGAGAGGATATGACGGATTCTGAGGAGAGCGAAGAGCCGCTGTTCGGAGGAGTTTTCCGAATATGTCCCGGAAGTTTTGCCCCAACTGCGGGTGAACCTGCGTAAACCCTCAGAGGTGTCCAGACAAAGGGACACCTGATGCGATAGGCTGTTCCTGTTCGATAGGAAAAAGACCGGTAAGGTCGAGGAGAGAGATGGAAAAGGAACGTTTTCTTGTCGAGGTGACGGTGAAGGGCGAAGGGTTGGAAGGTGATACACATGTGCGGGAACATGGCGGATGCCGTGCCGGTCGCGGATGCGGTGCACAACCTCTCCTATCTGCTCGACACGCCCATCGCTATCCGCGTCCGCGAGAAGAGGGGCAAGGGTTTGGAGGGCTGACGGATGGAAAGGAGCGAAGATTACATGGCAAAAGCGTTTTAGCGAGGTGAAGAGGGAACTTGAGCAGCCGGACGGGCATATGGCCGGTATCGGCCAGCAGCTTAAGCTCTCTGAGGAAGCGAGGGATGCCAGAAACGCCGGACGAAGGCTTGAGGATGAGAACGACGAGACCGACCTCATCGGAACCGTGAAGAAGCTGGAAGACCTTATCGCCGAGCAGCGCCGGAGCAACGAACGCATCGCAAGGGAGATGCGCGGCATGGTTTCGGAGATGAAGGATGTGCTCGAAAAAAAGGTCGAGGAGCTGAGAAACGGCGCGGCGGACGCGCAGCATCAGGCGAATCAGATGGCGCTCATGGGGAGTTGCGAATGCCCAGCAGAAAGCTGGGGAGATGACCATAAAAGAACGTCGAAGAGGTGACTGCAAGGAGCAGGAAGGTCATCGACTCGATGGTAGAGGAATCCAAGAGACGCATTGAGCGGCTTTCGATGGTGACGCTTCCAGACAGACTGTTCTACTACTGCAAGTGGATGGCGGTCATCCTCGTGCTTATCATCCTCGTGCATGTCCTATTGGGTGCATGCTGGTGTAGAAAGAACTACCGGTAATATAGATAGCAGGAAATCTTCTTATAAGACAGAAAGGACTGACAGAAATGAAGAAAAAGACAGCAATATGTTTAATGACAACAGCACCGAGACTGAGGGTGTCCCGGCGGACAAGACAGCCGAAATCCCGAAGGTCGAGGATTCGACGGAGGAGGAGAACGCTAAGAAGCCGCTCATGCTCTTCCGGGCGCGAGTTCTCCCGCAAGCAGGTCTGCGCGGCTGGTGCAGGAATCCTCTGTGCGGCGCTTCTCATCGGCGGCGGTGGATATGCCATCACACATGCGGATTGGACGGGCAAAGCGAACGCCCCTGCGGTGTCCCAGTCAAAGGACGATGAGGAGCAGGACATGGTGCTTTCCCTTGAGGTGAAGGCTGACGGCTGGGATACGGAAACCTCCACGCCCGTCATCGCCCATATCGAGGATGAGGGACGGGAAAGTAGACTTCACACCGCCATCGCCGCGAACAAGCAGGTGACCGTGAAGGTCGGTGAGTCCGGTACCTATACCGTCACATTCATCTCACCGGTGAACGCCGACGGCTCCATCTATAAGGTGCCATCGAAGAAGGTTACCGCCGGAAAAGCCGACAAGACAGTTGCCACAGGCGTGACTTTCGATAAGGTGGATGCGGACAAGGTAACGAAAGATGACTTGACAGCCATTGCCAAGGACGTTGCGGAAGCCGTGAAGAAGGGGCGATTCCACCCTGACCGGGGACAAGGGCGCTGAGGTCGTGAAGAAGTTCGAGGACAACATCAAGAAGAACCCGAACGCCGATACCGATGCCGTCGAGAAGGAGACCGAGAAGGCTCAGGAGTCCGCCAAGGAAGAGAAGTCCGACGCGAAGACCCCGGAAACTTCCGACAGCAAGAAGAGCGATTCAGGTTCATCCAACGGCTCCAAGAAGGATAATGGGAAGACCACAGGCAGCTCCGATAATTCTGGAAACAAGAGCAATTCATCCTCCAAGAAAGACGAGGGAAAAATCCGATAGCAAGCCGAGTGGCGGCAACAGCAAAGCAACTCCGGCTCAAACTCCAATTCAGGCAGTTCATCGAAAAAGGATGACACCCCGGCGCATCAGCACAACTGGGTTGCCCAGACAAAAACCGTCCATCACGACGCTCAGTACAAGACCGTCCACCACGACGCGGTGACGCATCAGGTATGGCATGACGCGGTGACGGAGGAACACTATATCTGCAACCAGTGCGGTGCGGATATCACGTCTGACCCTTGGGGGCATATTAACAACTCTCTTATGAATGGTGGTAATTGCGGAAGCTATCACTCTACCTATGTGACTGTAAAGCAGGGGTATTATGAAACCGTGACCGACCAAGCGGCCTATGACGAGCAGGTGCAGGTGCGCGATGCATGGGATGAGACTGTGACCACTGGGTATAAGTGCTCTTCTTGCGGTGCCACGAAGTAACTTGAAAGAGCAAAGCAATCGTCTATTTCAGGAAAGGAAAGCCCCGGCCATTTGACCGGGGCTTTTTCTAATGCGCTCTGTTCAGGTCTTTCGGTGGTTCCAATCCGTTCCGTTTCGATAGCTCTGCGGTCGCACTCTTCATATCACCGATTTCGGAACCGAAGAAATCCGGCTCCTCACGCTCAAGCGAATGGGCGGGAACCGGAACGATGATACCATGGGAACCCTTGATATAGGAGAGGGCATCGTGGCGCTCGCCGACCTCGGTGACCGACGCGGCGAGAAGGGAATCCTTGAACCAAGGATATCTTTGTTGCAATTTCTCCATGACGGCCATCGCCTTGTCAATCGGCACCACCGCTATCGACTCATACCCGGAATACTGGGTATGGATGAATCCGTTGCGTTCCATGAAGATTCGGATAAGCGACCAAGCTCCGCGCCAAGCGTTCGGTCTGATAGAGTTGTAATTTCCACTGAGCGCAGCCGTTCCCAAATCGAAGTGAAGTTCCTTGCGGGTCTCGGGGCGGAGGGGAAGCGATAATTGCAATCCGTTCTCAAGAAACTCCTTCACATCATAGCTTTCACCGATTTCCGTGAAGGTGGCTGCTTTCACGCATCTATGAAACCAAGGAAACTTATCCATCATCTTATCTACGGTGCCATAGGCGCGTTGATAGGACATGACGATATTTTCAGCCGATTCATACCCTGAATATTGTGGCTTTTCAAAGCAATGGGATTCCAGAAAGTCCTGAATGTCTGACCATGGATTCTTTTACCAGTATAGAAGCGTTCAACAGATTTGTTGTCTGGGTCGAAATGAAATGCTTTCCTATCAAGTTCCATTTGGAATCCTAAGTGTAAATGCGGTTAGTCGTAAATACGTTCCGACTGATATCCCGATTACCTGTAGGTAAGTCTTCACCCTCCGGTTCATTCATATCCCTCATAGGTGCGCCATGACTTAATGTTCTGCATCACCAAGGCTGTTTGGATAGAGTCATAAACAGGGCACTGCGCCCCTGAACTGCCCCCGGTTCTTTTGCCTGCCATACCAAGACCGATGCGCATCGTTGCCCATCTGCTCCGCATACTTTCCCCACGCAATCGTAGAGGTCATCTACGTTGTAAATCCATTCCTTTTTTGCCTTCTCATCATCGAACTCGATGGTGAAGTGCCAAGGTCTCTTTTCCATTTCTGCCATACCTATCGTCCTTTCTGCCAGATGGCT
>VOFK01001765.1_pt1 | contig 25803 bp, 26 predicted proteins | sample 5384121 | NCBI WGS metagenome assembly VOFK01 (sample SAMN12384730, study PRJNA508395) | human gut metagenome | isolation source: healthy gut J | host: Homo sapiens | reverse complement strand
CTCGGTATGGCGCTGGTTCGGTACGTATTGCTGTTTTTAAAGTCAGAGTGCAACCTCTATTTAACAGATCTTTGGCTTTTTGGATATAATCGCCGATATGGCTCCACCAGTTTGAGGTTTGTTATGATTTATCTGTCGGTTTGTGCATCGTTCTGCTGGCTTATATTGCTTATCTGCATTATGCCTGGAACAAAACCCGGCGCAGCCTCAAAAATGATTGTTGAAAACGACAGGCACACCACCGCCAGCAACGAAACCGGCGACGGCGACATCTATTTCAAAACCGACCTTGACTTCAACATTACCTACGTTAATGACGCCACGCTCCAAAACCGGCTTTAAGGCGGAAGAACTCATCGGCAAGCCGATGCCCGGCACCCAGATTGAAGATACGGACAGCCGCCGCGAAAAAAATGAAAAAGAAAACCTTAACCGGCTGATTAAAAACCAGGCAACGCTGAACGTAGAAGGCCTGCTCTCTTCAAAAGACGGCAGTTCATTTAACGTCCGCTGCCGCAAACGCCCGATTTTGAACGAAATTCTCAAATGCACCGGCATCAGTTACCTTTGCGAGGACATTACCGAAACGAAAAATCTGGAAACAAAAAACTCAACACCTATGCCAGCCACGATTTTTTAATCGGCGACATTCTCAACGAGGCTTTTAACAACGGCTGGAACACGACTTCAACCGCGCCAAGCGTTACAATCAGCCCTTTGCCATGCTGGTCATCGGAATTGAAAGACATCTATGACTTCGCCAACAAAAGGGCATCAGTTTTTGAAACCGGCGACACCATTCTGAAAAAACGCTGCGGGATACTGCGCCACAACATTCAAAAACCCCGATACCCATATCCGGACGTTTCGACAAGACCAAAATCGGCATTATTTTCAGCCGCGGCAACCGCAAGAAGCGGCCAAAAGGCGCGGAGCTTTATAAATCGGTCATCGAGCAAATTCGCAGGCTGAACATTGACCAATACAATGCCGAAATGATTGCCGTTTCGTACACTGACCGCAAAAACTTCAACGACACTGCCGACAACATGCTCGGCCGCGTCCGCCGGCACATCGGTAACGCGCTGCGCAGCCACCGTTACGGCATAAGATCCTCCGACAGCAAGGACTAAGATATAAAAAAACAGGCGGTTCCGGAAACAAAACCTGAAATTTATTACAGCCGGCCGAAACGTCTGGGGCGGTTTCCGGTTTATCTGTCCTGCCGTTTCGGTTTGGGCTTCTTTCCCTTTATTTCCGGATATGTTCTGAGCGGCGCGGTTTTGGGACTATTTTTAGGCGCAGCGGCCTTGCAGCATCTAATCTGTATTTTTTATACCAAACCGGGAATCATTCTCGGCAAAAACGGTTTTATCCTGAATCGTCCTTTTCGCTCCGCAGAACTCCGTTGGAATGAAATCTGCGGTTTTACGCAAATGTCGTACAAAGGCGTTTTAACTTTCCAAATCCGTTCCGGCATCGTCGCGCTGTATCTAAGCAAACCAAACAATTTTCTGGAAAAGCAGCCCCTGCCGAAAAAGCTCTGTTTTTTGGCAGAAGACAAGCTTTTCGGCTCCTGCATAAGGTTTTATTTCAACATTTATAAATATGACTACTTTCGATTTTTGACCGATTTGGAAACCGCTTACCGCCGTTTCCGTTAAAAGCCGTTCACAAAAAATTAAAGTATTGCGGGTAGACTGGGGGCTGAAGAATCGATTTATTCAGGTTAATTTATGGCCAAAAGAGTTTGGATAATATTGCTGCCGCTGATATTGCTGGCCTCGGGGTGCACTTTTCACCAGGGAGGAGTCCGGCTGATTAACTTCAGCGATTTGTTCAATTCACATCCTGATTATGTTACCGTCCGCAAAGGCGATACCCTCTACAGCATTTCGCGCCGCTACAACGTGCCGATACGCGATCTGGTCGAAGCCAACGGCCTGACGCCGCCTTATACGCTGACTATCGGCCGCGTGCTGAGAATGCCGGGAGCCAGATACCATACGGTTGCCAAAGGCGACACCCTGTACAGCATATCGAAAAAATATGACGTCGACCTGCGTTCGCTGAGCCGGATTAACAGGCTGAACGAGCCTTACACCCTTGCCATCGGCCAGCGGCTGGTACTGCCGGGCAGTCTGAGCAATACGGAAACGGCTTCATACAAAGCGGCCACGCCCAAAACCACACCGAGCCGCTGGAGCTGGAAATCGTCTTCTTCAGCCAGAACAACCGCAAAAAAAACCGCCCAAAGCTCCCGAAGCAAGGCAAAACCCGTTTCCAAATACCGCAAGACGAAATTCCTGTGGCCGGTTAAGGGCTCCGTCATCTCACATTTCGGCACCATCGGCAAAGGCCGCACCAATGACGGCATAAACATCAAAGCCGCACTCGGCACCAACGTCAAGGCGGCCGACAAAGGCACGGTCGCTTATGCCGGCAACGAACTGAAAGGTTTCGGCAACCTGATTCTGATTAAGCACGACGACGGCTGGATTACCGCCTATGCCCACAATGACCGCCTGTTTGTAAAAAAAGGGCAACGGGTAGCCCGCGGCGAAAAAATCGCTACGGTCGGCTCTACCGGCGGAGTCAACACGCCGCAGCTGCATTTTGAGGTCCGCTCAGGCAAAAAGGCTCTGAATCCGACGGCTTATCTGCCCTGATGAACCAAGGCTTGCATTCGTCCGGCTTAAATACCTAAATAATAAAAAAATTTGTTAAATAAATGACTTTAGACTCTTGTTAAGAACGGAGTTTGGTGTATAGTCATTGCAGTTTGTTAATAATTAGGAGAAAAAAATGTTTATCAGTGAGGCTTTTGCTCAGGCAGGCGACGCAGCCGCGGCGCAGGGTTCGGTTTACGGAACTCTGATTCAGCTGGGACTTATCTTTGTCATTTTCTATGTTCTGCTCATTCGTCCGCAACAGAAGAAAATCAAACAGCACGAAGCCATGCTCATGGCAATCAAGAAGGGCGACAAGGTCATTACCGGCGGCGGTATTTACGGCAAAGTCGTCAAAGCCGAAGACGGCGGCATGGAACTGGTCGTCGAGATTGCCGACGGGCTGAACGTAACGGTCAACCGCGCAACCATCCGCGACGTGGTAAACGAAGAAAACTTCAAACCGGCAAAGATTGAAACCAAACCGGCCAAAAACAAAGCCGCCAAACCGGCTAATTCAAATGCTCAAGAAAAGCGCAAAAAGTAATTTATCAAGAGGCTTTAGTTATGTATAAACTGTCACGAACCAGAATTTTCCTGATTCTTGCCATTTGTGTCATCGGCATCTTTTTTGCCATACCAAATATGATGAAGAATCCCTCCTCCCTGCCGAAATGGTGGCAGCCGGTTAACCTCGGACTTGACCTGCAGGGCGGTTCAAACCTTTTGCTGGAAGTCAAACTTGACGACGTTCTCAAAGACAGAATGTCAACGGTTGAAGATTCCGCGCGCCAGCTTTTGCGCGAGAACAAAATCCGCTATCAGAATCTGAACGCCGGTTCCGAATCGGTCAAGGTAAAAATCGAAAACCTGAATTCCCGCAATCAGGCGCGCGGCCTGTTTAAGAAAATAGACAACGGCATTCTGGTTGAAGAGAATGAGGACGGTACGCTGGTCATCAAATACAGCGAAGCGGCTTTGAACGAGCTGCGCCTGAAAGTCGTCGACCAGTCGATTGAGATTGTCCGCCGCCGCATTGACGAACTGGGCACCAAAGAACCGGTCATTCAGCGCCAGGGAACCGACCGCATTGTCGTTCAGCTGCCGGGTTTGCAAAATCCGGAATATGTCAAAACCCTGCTCGGCAAGACGGCAAAGCTGTCGTTTCACATGGTTGACAGCCGGTCGACCGCTGCGGACGCCCGCCGCGGCAAGCTCGGCAGTTCATCCCGCCTGATCAAGGGCGAAGGCGGCGAAACTTATGTCATCAGCCGCAAACCGGTCGTCGGCGGTGAAAATCTGGTTGACGCCCAAGCTGCTTTTCAGGAAGGACAGCCGGTTGTCAGTTTTAAATTCAACACCATCGGCGGCAAAAAATTCGGCGAGGCAACCAAAAACAACATCGGCGAAAGACTGGCCATCGTATTGGATAACGAGGTCATTTCGGCCCCGGTCGTTCAAAGCGCCATTACCGGCGGCAGCGGCATCATCTCCGGCAACTTTACGCTGGAATCGGCCAATGACCTGGCTTTGCTGCTTCGTTCGGGCGCCCTGCCCGCCCCGCTTGAGGTTTTGGAAGAAAGAACCGTCGGCGCAGGTCTGGGTTCGGATTCTATCCGCGAAGGCATTACCGCCTCGATTATCGGTTTGATTGCGGTTATCGTCTTCATGGTTCTGGCCTACGGCCTGTTCGGCATTTTCACGACCGTAACCGTACTGATGAACCTGTTCCTGATGCTCGGCGCACTGAGCTTTATGGGCGCAACACTGACGCTGCCCGGCATTGCCGGTATTATACTGACCATCGGCATGGCGGTTGACGCAAACGTGCTGATTTTCGAGCGCATGCGCGAAGAAGTCAAAAACGGCCGTTCCACCAAGGACGCCGCCGAAGCAGGCTTTACGGAAGCATGGGGTACGATTGTCGACTCCAACCTGACCACGCTGGTTGCGGCCTTCGTGCTGTTTTATTTCGGCACGGGTCCGGTCAGAGGCTTTGCGGTTACGCTGGCCATCGGTATCGCGACTTCAATGTTTACTTCCGTAACCGTAACCAGATTAATCATTGCCAGCTGGCTTAACAAGTATAAGCCGACCAAGCTGCCGATTTAAGACGAGGAATTGCAGAAATGATGAAAATTTTCAGTTGGGTAACCAAAGATACGACCATTGATTTTATGGGCGCCCGCAAATTGACTTATGTGCTGTCTGTCGGCATGTTTGTTCTGGCTATTGCCTGCATTGCCTTTAAAGGCTTTAATTACGGCATTGACTTCTCCGGCGGCATTTTGATTGAGCTGAAAGCCGAAGATAAAATCAACGTCGAGGAAATGAGAAACAGGCTTGACCATATTGATCTGGATGACGTCAACATTCAGACCATCGGCGAAATCGGCGACGAAGTCATGATCAGGGCACAGGCCAAAGGTTTGGACGAAAAAGAACAAATGGCCGCCGTCAACGAAATTAAATCAACCCTGGGAGCTGATTATGAGTACCGCAAAGTCGAACTGGTCGGCCCGCAGGTCGGCGACGAGCTGAAAAAGGACGGTATTATCGCCTCAGTCATCGCCATTTTGGCAATTACGGCCTATATCTGGGTTCGTTTTGAATGGCAGTTTGCCCTTGGCGCCTGTCTCGGACTAATCCACGATATCGTTATTACAGTCGGCCTTCTGTCATTGTTTGACATGGATTTCAGCCTGACGACGGTAGCGGCAATCCTGACGCTGGCAGGTTATTCGGTCAACGATACGGTCGTTACTTATGACCGCATCCGAGAAAATCTGCGCAAATATAAGAAAATGCCGCAATATGATTTGCTCAACAAAAGCATTAACGATATTTTTTCCAGAACGATTTTGACCGGCCTGACAACGCTGCTGGCTTCGACCGCACTGTTAATCTGGGGCGGCGACGTTCTGAGAAGCTTCTCGTTTACGCTGGTTTGGGGCATTATCATCGGTACATATTCGTCAATTTATGTATCGGCGGTATTCCTTAACTTCTTTGACCTGCGGAAACAACCTGATGAAAAGGTTCTGAATCCGTTCGGAAACATTTAAGAAGCCTTTTATTAAGCCCCTCAAATGAGGGGCTTTTTCTTTATCATGTTCGACCTTTTTTTCTATGTCATGTTCGGCCTTGAGCCGGACATCTCTTTCCTTGATTGTCGGATCAAGTCCGGCAATGACAGTATTATTTTCTTCTGTCATCCCCGGACAAGCGCAGCGCGTTCCGGGGATCTTTGGATATTCGGATCACACGCTCAGCGTGACGCTACGGTTGGATGTCCGGGGCAAGCACGAACATGACAGAAGAGAGGAAAAGAAAAAAACACGGGAACGACGAATAAATAATTGTCATATTCGGGCTTGACCCGAATATCTAAGAAATAGATGCCCGGGTTAAACCCGAGCATGACGCTTTCCTCTGCTTGACTTTTAATATCGTTGCTTTTTTGTATGACAAAAATAGATGTGGTTCCATCATTGGTAGACAGAAAAATTTGTAGTTTCATTAATGGTTGACTCTTTCCGAAAATCAGCGTATCCTGATATTCGATAGGTGTGGATGGTCTGATGCCGCGGCGCTTTTATGCCGCAGCCTCTTTTGTCGGCATATCCGACATTCTTTCCACTGCCTCTCGCTCCCCTTTCGGGCTTCGGTTCTAACTTTGTCGCGAGGTGATACTATGAAGAAATCTGTTTTAATGTTCTCTTTGCTTTCCGGAACGGCACTTATGTTCCCCAGGCTAACTATTGCCTCCGGCTTTCCTGCACATACACACACATACACGCCCGAACCGAAGCCCGCCTTTCAGTTTGAACAACTTGACAAAGCCTTTAAGACTGCCTCCGTCTGTTTCCTCGGTTTCGGCGACTGCGACCCCAACGTCGGCTTTGGCAAAGGGGACGGCGTTTATGACGTTGATTCGTCCAAACAATGCAAAAATGAAGGTTTTGTTTCTTCATGTTCGGACGGCTACTGCCTTGACAGGTCTTGTCCTTACAATGCCGCCTTCGGCAAATGTCTGGTCAACGACTGCCCGGCCAACTCGTCAACAACCTGTACTGGAAACACGGTCGGACAGAATGCCTGCGGCGAAAACTGTAAAAAATGCTGCGACAACTCCTGCCCATCCGGCTATACGTCAACGGCAACTTCCGAATGCTACGACACAATCCGCAACGAATGCGGAAATACCTGTTACAAAGCCAAAGACTGCGACCCCTGCCCGGGATACTACGACTGTGGCGGAACATGGCAGTATTGTACCGGAACCGTCTGTTATAAGGACGCTTCACGTTGCAGCACCTACTGCACGAGCGACTATTTTCCGAACAAGTGCGACAACAAAAGCGACTGCAAGGGCATTTACCGCAACGGCTATTGTTCCGGCGACTGTACTCCGGCCTGTGTCGAAAGCTGTTACGGCGATGCAGCGCCGAAGAGCGGCGAAGGCTGGACGTCAACGCCCTGCACAACCTGCGACGGCGAAACATTGTACAACAACACGGCAAAACCCTGTCCAAGCGGTTATTCGACATCAGTTGATTCTTGCGATACGGCGGCCGGCTATCGTCTGACGACTTCCGGAAAATCAGGCGACAGCGTTTGCGGCAAATGTACAAATTCGTCCTGTCCGGACGGATATGACACCACGGTTAAATCCTGCAACACTTCCGACGGGTACGTTCTGGAAACCAACGGCGTTTCCGGCGGACAAGCCTGCGGAAAATGTGTTCCGGCTCAATGCCCGGACGGATATTCTACCGATGTTATTTCCTGTGAAAGCGGCTACACGCTCTCAACTTCCGGAAAATCGGGCGGTCAAGTTTGCGGAAAGTGTGATTGCAAGCTTACATCGAGAGAATGTCCCACAGCTTATGAAGCAACATTATCATGTCAAAAAGACGGCTTAACTTATTATAAATGTGAACTTTGTCATCGCGAAGGCGGAAGTGCCGAAGGCTTATATTATTGCTATAATAACGACGGTAAACCAAGTTATGGCTTCACTCCGGTACAGAATGTTTCTGTTGTTTGTGGCGGTAAAAACTACAGAACCTCCTGCGGATGTGAAAAGGCCAGATTTCTCCATCGTCCTTATATCGGAACAACAGGCATCGGTTATGTCAGCGAAATTTGCGGAGAACGCGGCTACCGCGGTAATTATGTTAATCACGAAAGCTGGTTTTACAGAGGCTATATCGCTGATGCATGCGACGAGAATGGGCGAGTTGTTGGTTTTAACAAATGTTCCGCTTATAAATGTGCTGACAGCGGGTTTAAAGTTGTGGAAGCACCAACCAGCACATGCGGCGTTAACGAAACCACATGCTGTTGCCCGGAAAATTATGATGGCACACCAAACTCTTCTATATGTAAGAAAGTCATTACTCTCGATTATATTCCTTAAGAACAGCCCCTCTTTTGAGGGGCTTTTTCCGACATCGGGCAATTAACCGATTTTTAACCGGTTTATGCCAAGCTTTTTGTATGTTCACATTTTGACCGGCTGCCTCTTGCAAATTCGGAAAAGATGTGTTACATAATTGTTACGGAATAAGGAAATGGATGTTATATCATGATTATTGATAGTAACAATAAAAGTCAAAGAAGCATTTTGACCAACAAATGCTTTTATCAGACGACGGCGCGCATCATGCGCGACTTTGAAGAAAAAGGCTATGCCAACTCCGCCGACGAAACGGCAAAAGTCATTGCGGCTTACCATGACCTTGTAAAGAAAAAAACAAAAAACAATTTCAATGCCGACTACAACGCCGCTTTTCAGAGAATTGACAACGCAATTCAGACGCTGGCCAACAAAGTCTTTTACGACTGCGACAAAAAAGCCCAGGACTATGCGTATCATTCTTTTGAAGAGTTTGACCACATTAACGCGATTGTCGGCCGGCAGCATGTAAAAAAAGGTTCGCTGTAACAGCCGGAAAGTTTTATTTATCCGCCGGTTTTCCGGCAGGATTGATACGCGCAAAAAACGCCCGAATTCTATCGGGCGTTTTTCTTAGTAGGGCAGATATCACTCATGAATTACTTCAGTTACCAATATAGCACAAAAAAAGCGAAAAAATTATAAAACTTTTGTTACATTTGCTTTTCAGTCTTAAAATTTGCTGTTGCCAAATATATCTATTCGGCTATGCTTGGTTCATTCAAAACATCTATAAAGGAGAAAAAACAATGCCGTTTATTACCATTGACACCAATGCAGAAGCGAAAGCGACCAAAACGGAACTTTCCGAACTGGTTGAGCTGGTTTCCGCCGAACTGAGCAAGCCTAAAGACTATATCGCCGCCAAAATCAACACCGGCAAACTGATGAGCTGCGGAGCCAATCCCGAAACCGTCGGCGCGCTGATTGAGATGAAATCCATCGGTTACAACGGAAAAATCGGCCAATTGGCCAAAGCTCTGACCGATTTTTGCGTGCAGAAGTTCGGCTGCGAAGCGGAAGCCGTCAACATTCATTTTGTCGACATGCCGGCAACCAATGTTGCCAAAGGCGGACGCACTTTCGGCTAGGCTTGTGCGTTTTTGTTTTATCGGCATTGCCAAACCGGCATTTTTGCGTTAGAGAATGAGTTATTCCGTACTTAATTATCAAAGGACTGTTTTATGAAAAAGATTTCATTAATCGGATGCGGCCGCTGGGGAACCTTTCTCGGCTGGTATGCCGGAAACTATTGCGGCTTCGATCAGGTCGACATGTATGACATTCCGACTTCGCCGAATTTCATCGAGCTTCGCGACACCCGGAAAAACCCTTATCTGAGCCTGTCCGACAACATGATTTTGCACGACAAAATCGAAGACGTTCTGAAAAATGACATCATCATTGTTTCCATCGGCTGTCAGCATTTTCGTTCGCTGTGCAGACAGCTGAACGGTTTTGACGTGCGCGGCAGAACTTTCCTTCTGGCGATGAAAGGTTTGGAAACGCCCAGCGCCGCCATTATGCACGACATCATGAAAGAAGAAATCCAACAGAACATTCATATTGCCGTATTGGCCGGACCGGGACATGTTCAGGACTATATGAAAAAGGTTCCCTCCTGCGCGGTTATCGACTCCTATGAGGAAGAAACCAAGGACATGCTGATTAAGAATCTGCAAAGCGAACTTATCCGCTTTTATTACGGTTCTGACCTTATCGGCAATCAAATCGGCGCCGCGCTGAAAAACGTCATCGGACTGGCGGCCGGCATTCTTGACGGTCTGGAATGGTACGGCCTGAAAGGCGCCCTGATGGCGCGCGCCCCGATTGAGGTCGGCAGGTTTATCGCCCATTTCGGCGGCAATCCGCATACGGCCTATGGTTTGGCGCATTTGGGCGATTATGAGGCGACGCTTTTTTCCAAGCACAGTCACAACCGTTCGTTCGGCGAGAGCTTTGCCCGCGGCGAAAACTTCGGCAAGCTTGCCGAGGGCGTGCCGACGCTGGAAGCCGTCAAACTGATTGCCGACCGCGAAAATATCGATATGCCGATCTGTCAGGCTTTATATAAGGTCATTTACGAAAAAGCCGACATCAAAAAAACAATCAGGGAAATGTTCAATCGCGACCTGAAACAGGAATTCGAACATATCTGCTGAGCAGAAGCCCCGAACGGGGCTTTTCTTTTACGGAGGAAAAATGAGCATTGAAAGAGCCCGCAAATATCTGCAACAATTCGGCGTGACGGCGATATTATCGAAACGTCGGCTTCCAGCGCCACCGTCGAGCTGGCGGCGGCCGCACTCGGCGTTGAACCGGCGCGTATAGCCAAGACCCTGTCTTTTATGGCCAAAGGCGGCGTTATTCTTATCGTTGCGGCCGGGGACTGCAAAATCGACAACCGCAAATACAAAGAACTGTTCGGCTGCAAGGCAAAAATGCTTTCTCCGGACGAAGTTCTGCAATATACCGGACATGACGTCGGCGGCGTCTGTCCTTTCGGCATTCCCGAAAACGTACGGGTTTATACCGACGTTTCGCTGCAACGCTTTCGCACCGTCTTTCCGGCCTGCGGCAGCAGCAATTCCGCCATTGAACTGAACTGTGACGATTTGTTCCGTTTGTCTGACAGTCTTGGCTGGATTGACGTCGGCAAGCCTCAACAATATTAGACGAAAATGGCGTTTTATTTTGACAAAAACATCAATTCGTGTATACTTTAAAAAAACGCGGAGAAAAGAAATGAGTGACCAAATCGACAAGATGCTGAAAGAGATGGAAGAGTTCAACAAAAAATACGGGCTTTCCACCGCCGGTCTTTCCTCATCTCCCTCTAAAAAGCCAACTACGCCAAAAAGGAAGGTTTTCAAAGACGCAAAAAAAATCGCCGGCGATACGGCCGCAGCCCTCGGAGCCGGTTTTGCCGGCGCCATGATGCTGAATGCGGCTCCGGCTGTCGGCGTCGCGGTAATCGTTTTCGGACCGCGCGAAGCAATAGCACTGAAAAGAAATTTTGTCAGCGCCTTGGACAAAGTAAAACAGAATAGTCCGGAAATGAGCAGGCTTAAACGTTTCCGCAAGGCTTTTTCTTTAGGAATGAAAGGCTACGTTAAGGAAAGGAAGCAACATTTTCAGGCGCTGCGAAAAGGGTTCAGGGGAATCGCAAAAGAAAACGGCATTGCCGCGGCAACCGCCGCCGTTATCGCGCCCCGTAGCGACATAACCGCCGCTCTGCTGCAAAAGAAGAAAAGCCGGGATTAATTCCCGGTTTCCTTTTTGTATTCCGCTACATCAATTCCCGGAAACAGCATATCGGCCAGCTGCCGGTAATGTTTGTTCAGGCGGCTGACTCCAAACTGATAACAACGGTTTTTATCAAGTCTTGTTTCAATTTCGGCATGACGGCGGAGATAATCTTTCAGTTTGTCGCCCATCAATTCGTCCTGCGACACCACGCGGACATTCGACGGCAGATACCTGCGAAAATATTCCTTAACCAGCGGATAATGCGTGCAGCCGAGAATCAGGCTGTCAACAGAGTCAAACTGCGCGGCATATTCTTTTGCCAACCGCTCGGCCGAGGCAAAGTCGTTCCCTTCAATAGCAGGCACCAGCTGCGGTGCGGCAATTTCCCACACGGCAAGTTCAGGGCATATTTTATGCAGCTCGGTACGGTAAATATGCGAACGCACCGTAGCGTTAGTGGCAATGACTCCGACGCCGGCGGCATGCGTTTCCAGCGCCTTTTCCACGGTCGGAATAACGACGCCCAACACTTTAACCGAGGGTGCGTAAACCGGAATAAAACGCTGCTGGATATAACGCAGGGCTATTGACGTTGCCGTATTGCAGGCGATGATTATCAGCGCACAGTCCTGCGCAATCAGAAACTTTACGGCCTCAAGGGTATAGTTGAGAATCCGCCCGGAAGTCTTTTCGCCGTAGGGAAGATGTTTCGTGTCGCCGTAATAAACATAGTCATATTCCGGCAGCGTATTTATGAAAGAGCGGGTAATAACCAGACCGCCCAGCCCCGAATCAAAAACGCCGATTTTCATTGTTTTTTTCTTTCAATAAAAGGCTGCAACAGCGAATCGGGCATATTCAGCCCGCCTTTGCCGCGTCCAAGTTCAATATCGGGATGTACGGCGCCGTGATAATCGGAACCGCCGGTCGCAAACAGTCCGAGCCGGCCGGCCATTTGCAGATATTTCCGCGTATCGGCAGGCGTCTGATCCGAATGATAACATTCCATTGCCTGTAAACCGTAATTTTTCATCTTTTTCAGCAGGTTAAACAAGCTTTCGTCGTCAAGCCGGGTATGAATCGGATGTGCCAACGAAGCAACCGCGTTATGACTGCGGATAAATTCTATCGTTTCACGCAAGGGCGGATTCCTCTTCGGCACATATGCCGCGGCACCGCGCTTCAAATAACGGTCAAACGCTTCCTGAATCGTGGCAACATAACCTTTTTCCAGCAGGACGGCGGCAATATGCGGACGGCCGACGACACTGCGGCAACTGCCGTCCGGCTTCAGATAAACATCCTCCGCGGTTATTTCGATACCCAGCCCGTTCAGTTTATCAATACGTTCGACAAGCGCCTGATTGCGAAAAGCTATCAACTTCTTCTGCCGCTCGCGGAAAGGATTGACATCTTTTATATCCAGCGCCAAAATTTCGACGCTGGCGCCGGGACAATCTACCGCCAGCTCCGTACCGTTGACAGCCCACAAACCGGGATATTTTGCGGCGGCCGCCTGAAATTCCGCCAGACCGTCAACGACATCATGATCCGTCAAGGCTATTGCCGTCAGTCCGATTTCATGCGCTTTTTCAATTATTCGCGACGGCGAATCGGTCCCGTCGGAAGCTGTAGAATGACAATGCAAATCAATCATCAGATTTTCCATATTTTCAATTTGCGCCAGATTAGCACAGAGCAGGACACTTGCCAACCGGACAGACAAGTTATCAGACAGAAAAACCTCTCAAACTGCGGAACTCGGTCGCCGAACTTGTTTCACAAGTTCTCTCCGGCATACCCTGTCAATAACAATAAAGCCTCCGCAAGGGAGGCCAAAAAACGGCGTGGATGTGACAAGTTTGGGCAGGCGCTGTGCACGCTGCCGCCTCCGGCTTCCTCGCGCTGCTCGTCACTCTCCCTCGTTCCCCAATGCGGAACTCGGTCGCCGAACTTGCTTCACAAGTTCTCTCCAGCATACCCTGCCAATAACAATAAAGCCTCCGCAAGGGAGGCTTTATTGTTATTGGTGGGTGTGACAAGGATCGAACTTGTGACCCCTACGATGTCAACGTAGTGCTCATACCGCTGAGCTACACACCCGATGTCTTCAGGACTTTGCTTTTATAAAATCTTTTTTTCAGAAATGCAAGCATTTTTTAGCTGTTTTTTTCTTTTTCGGATTTTTATGCTGAAAAAGCCTTTCAGCCGTCTTTAAACGCATTATTAAAAATTTAATAATTTTTGATTATACTTTTACAAACCATAAGGAGAAAAACGTGGCCGAGAAACATATTGACTTTAAGGTAAACTACAGGAAGCTGAGGATTTTTGAGGAATGCAACACCTCGGAAATCAAATTTCCGATGGTTTTGTCGGCACCGCACTGCGGACAGTTTTTTCCCGAAGAATTTCTCAACGCGGTCAAAATGGACATCAACGAACTGCGCAGCAATGAAGACTCCTTTGTCGACGAACTTGTCCGACCGGCGTCAGATGCCGGAATTCCGATGATTTCGATGAACATCAACCGGGCTTTTGTCGATGTCAACCGCGACAAAATCGAAATAGACCCGGCCATGTTTTTCAACCATCCGCAGAAAGACCTGCCGATGGGACGGCGTTGCAGGGTCGGCTTAGGCGTGATACACCGGATTTCCGCCAACAATAACAACATATATGACGGTTTGCTGAATTTCGATGAAGTTCAGGAACGTTTCAAAAACGTATACGACGCTTATCACAAGCGTCTGCAGCAGCTGGTTGACAAATGCGTCAAGAAGTTTGGTTTCTGCCTGCTGGTTGACTGTCATTCGATGCCGTCCAAAATCTGTTCCATTATGAACGACGGGCAAAACATCGAATTCTGTCTTGGGAATCTGTTTGAGCAAAGCTGTCCGGGAGAATTCGGCAGTTTTCTGAAAGACGAACTGGAAAAACGAAAATATCACACCACGTTCAACTGCCCCTACTCCGGCGCCTTCATAACCTTTAATTTCTGCCAGCCGCGACGCAAAATCTTTACCCTGCAGCTGGAAACCAACCGTGCCCTTTACATGGAAGAAAATACACACAAAAAAAACGATGATTTTCATAAGGTTAGCTCAGACATCAGCGCCTCTCTGAAGGCTCTGGCGCAATTTTTGCTGGATTTTAAATTTTAACTGTGTTATAAACCCCCTTGTTTTTGAAGATTCCCGGTTTATATTTCCGGGAGCATTTTTGATTTTTTTAATTATAACGAGAGATTGTTAGGATATTTTAACGATTTGGAGTTTAATTTAATATAACCAACCTTTAAGCGTTTTGTATTTTTACTGCCGTTAAGCAAACTGAAATTGGCACATTTGTTGCATAAGGGATGTTTGTGGCCGCTTTTGGGGAGCAGAGGGATGCGACTTTTCGTATCAAAAATTTTAATGTTTTTTGTATTATTGCTGATGTTAATTCAGCCCGTACAGGCAAAAGCCAATGACCTGAAAGTTGACGATGCTTATGTCTGTATGCAAGCCACAGCTAAAATTGAGCAACAATACCAAATCAAAAAGCACTTGCTGACTACGATTTCGAGCGTTGAAACCGGACGTTACAACGAAGCCAAGAAACAGACGCTCGCCTGGCCGTGGACAATCAACGCTCAGGGCAAAGGCCGTTATTTTGCCACCAAGGAAGAAGCCGTCAGAGCGGTTAAGAAACTGCAGGCGCAGGGCGTCAAAAGCATTGACGTCGGCTGCATGCAGATTAATCTGGCTTATCACGGCGACGCCTTTGACAGCATTGAAGACGCTTTGGATCCGGAAACAAACGTTACTTACGGCGCCAAATTCCTGCGCAATTTGTACGAGCAGAAGCGTGACTGGATCAAGGCTGCCATGGCATATCACTCCAGCGTACCAACCAAAGCGCAGCGTTATAAGCGCAAACTGGCTTCGGCTTACGAAAAAGTCAAGCTGGCGCAAAATGACCTGAGCGCAAGCCTGTTCGGCAACATGACCAAACCGGCGGCAAACAAAACCGGACATGACCGCAAGGTTATTGCCGAAAAGCGGATTGCCGAAGCCAAGGCTTCACTGGCAAAAGCCAGAGCCGATGCCAAAGCCTGGCGGGAAGCCAAACTGGCCGAATATAGGAAAAACAAAACAAAGTAATTGCTAAACCGGCGATAATTTGCTAAACCGACCTTAACTTAAACGTTTGGGTCGGTTTCGTTTTAATGAATAGTTTATCGGAAGAATACGGATTATACTGGCAGCCGCTCGGCGGCAATAATATTGACCAAATCAGCGGGCATTCCTACCGTTATACCGACGTAACCGCCGATGGCCGGACAACAATAATTGTCGATCTCGGAAAATTTGACAATCATCAGGCGCTGGGAATCAAAAATTCAGCGGCCGCCGTTCCTGATATCCGGGCATTTCTCGGCACAGGAAAAGATAGAGCAGCCGCGATTTTTCTGACACATTCGCACCCCGATCACCTTAACGGCATCGTTCACTACATCAAGGCCGGCTATTCGCTGCCGCCGCTGTACGCAGGCAAATATACCTTTATGATTCTGGAAGACCTGTACAGGGAGTTCGGCATTCCGAAATACAAAAGGCCCAAGCAAAACATTATCGACGACGGCAGTATAATCAGGACAGGCTCACTGGAAATTGAGGTGATGTCGTCGTCCCATACCTGCTTTGACAGTTTCGGCTTTATCATCAAGACGCCAAACACGACCGTCTATCACAGCGGCGACATGAAAATCGACAGCAGCACCTATTTTCGCAAAGCAACCAACACCAAGCGCCTGAAACAACTGGCCGCAGACATAAAATTTGCCGTAACGGACTTTTACGGCATTTATGACGACGGCTATGCGGTTAAGGAAGTGACGACGTTTAAGAAGCTGGTCTGCCTGATGAGAAAAAGCCGCAAAGGCAAAATCTTTCTGCCGGTTTATCCGACGCATCCGGAAATGTACATCATCGCTTTTCTGGCTGCACTTAAACTTAAAAAAAACGTAATATTTTTTGGAAATCCGGATTTTTACAGCTACCTGCAGCGGATTATCGACTACGGCATTTCCTTTGACAAAATGGCCGGCAACCGCATTAAGGTTATTTACAATCATGATCGGGACGAAATCGCCAAACTGAAAGACAATTACGTGGTGATCGGCACCTATAACCATGTTTCACAGGCTTTTGACGCCAATGCCGAAAACTGTTTCGGCATCATTACAGCCAAAACGTTCTTCAATCCGCTCAAGGGCAGCTGAACGCTCACAACATCAGCTTTACGGACGTTGACGCGGTTCCCGAACTGCAGGGTTTCGGACACGGTTTTCTGGGTGATTACGAATATCTGAACTTTATTTTGAACAGGCCGGTTTTTATTCCGACACATTGTCCGGTTTTTGTCATTGACAATTTTCGAGAGCTGGCCGCCTATATGAATATGAAACTGCTGCCCGATACGCCCCGCAACAACGAAATCTACCGGCTTAACGGCAGCGAAGCCGTAAAGGTTTCCGCCCTGCCGGCAAAATGGCTGGTTGTTGTTTACAACGATGATTTTGCCTATCTGACCGAAGTCTTTCAAAAAGGAACTTCCGGAATGGGTTTCCTGAAAAGAACCATCAGCAACCGCCGCTGCCAGAAACATTTCAAAATATTCTTACATCAGCGACGTAAAGGCGCCTGCGAACTGCCGCCGAAAATCTTTCGTAAGCCTTTTATTTATCGAGAGCCGCAATAAAGAGGAAAAAATATGAATATTTATAAAATTGAAAAAGAATATTTAATTCGGACTTATGAATGCGACCGGAACGAAAATCTGCGTCTGCTGACGTTAATGAACATTTTTCAGGACGTTGCCGACAGCCATGCCTCGGCGATGGGACTGGGGCTGGAATATTGTTTGAGCAAAGGTTTTGCCTGGGTCGGATCCAACTACCATCTGCAAATTGCCCGGCTGCCCAAAATGCACGAAAAAATCAAAGTGCAATCCTGGCCGGCCGTAGAAAAGAAACTCGGCGCCATTCGCGAATTTCTGGTACAGTCGGAAAACGGCGATACGCTCATTAAGGCCTCAAGCCAGTGGATTCTGATTGACGCCGCTCGGCGGAGGCCGATTGCCCTGCGGGAAAACCTGCCGATGTATCAGGTTATCGGGGAAAGGGTTATCGATACGGATTTTCCTAAAATATCAGAGCCGCAAAAGATTGACGAAGCTGCGGAATTTTTTATTCGTTTTGACGATATAGACCTGAACAACCACGTCAACAACGCAGTTTATCCACTCTGGGCGTCCGAAGCGGTCGGTATTGATTTCCGGGCTGCGCATACGCCGGCGGAAATTGAAATTGCATTTAAAAAAGAGGGTTTATACGGCGAAGACATCCGGGTAGAAACCGAATTTGACAACCTGACGACAATTCATCGCATTAAGGCGACGGGGGACGGACGAGAGCTGGCAAGAGTCCGTATTTGCTGGATCGGGATTTAAATGCCAAAGAGAGCCGTTAAGGCTCTCTTTTTTGTTTCTTGTCAGCGGCTTTGGCAAAAACGCGCAAAATATTTTCCAGCTGACTTATTTTCTTACAAGGCCGGCCCCTCTTTCTGTCTTTCAGTTCAGCAAGAACCGCGCCCGTTCTTTCCGCTTCGCCGGCCAGTTCTTCAGGCGTCAATACGCGAATCAGATCTTTAAGCTCTTCCGAAGACAAACCGCAGAGAAAACGGACGGCTCCGTTCTTAATGCCCAGCAGACTGCGGTAAGCCCCGGCAATATTCATTATATGCCGGTAATGTTCTCCGCAAATATAGCCCGACATTCCGCCAAACAGCAACAAAATTATGCCGAAAAGTTTAATATCAAGCGACGGCGAAAGGCTAAGCGCCAAACACAGTCCCGACAAACAGGCTATCCAGCCGCATGCCGCAAAAACCAGATATCTTTTCATGGCTGCAAATATTTTTGTATGAACCGCAATATTCTGGCATAGTCAGCGCGCAATTCGTCCTTCTGGTTTCGGAAAAGTTTCCGGTTGCCATCAAGACCGTTAAGCAGAAAAACGTATTTTCTGCGTTCTTCCCTCAGCTGTCGAACGGGCAGTGACCCGAAATACAAATCGAGCCGCGTATCGTTCTGAAGCCGCATATAAGCCGTGCCGTCATCCTGACCGAAATATTCGTAATGAGATTTCATGTCCCTGATTACATCATATGTCCGGTAAACAAGATAACTCAAAATGCCGGAAACAGACATAAGAACGAAAGCGACAGCCGCCCGGGTCAAGTTCCCCAGACAGACAAATTTCAGCATAACGCAAAGCCCGACAAGCATCAGCGCCATACAAACCGTAAAGACGATAAAATACCTTTTCATAACTGCTAATTTTTAAGGGTTTATATTAAATTTAAGAACACGCGAAAAAACAGGCAGAATTATGCGAAGATAAATTCTCTCGGATAATAATACCTGTATTGATAATAAAAAATCTGATTTTGAGTATATTCTCTTTTTTGTCTTTTGTCTATTTTTTATTTTTAAAGACCAAATCAAAAAAGCAGTTTCGAAAAACTGCTTTTTGCGGCCTATTCGGCGGAAAGGTGTTCGTACAAAACTTTACAGCCAAGCAGAATCAGGATAATTCCGGCGGCAATTTCCAAATATCTGGTCGGAACTTTTTTGAAACAGCAGTTAAGCTGAAAGCCGATTACGGCACAGACAAAAGTTATAATACCGATAGCCGGCGCTGCAAACCAAATCGAAACATTCATAAAGTAGAGCGTAATTCCGGTTACCAAGGCATCGATACTGGTTGCCAGCCCAATCATCAGCAACACTTTAAACGTCAACTGCCGGCTCAGCTTACAAGGCTCATCTTCTCCGCTCAGGGCTTCGTCAATTACTTTCAATCCTAAAGCCAGAAATACGGCAAAAGCAATCCAATGATCAATGCTTTCAATATACCCATGCACCAGATTTGTGCCATACCAACCGGCAACAGGCATGACAAACTGTCCCAAACCGGTGGCAGCTCCCAGACTTACGGCATTTCGCCAGCGATTTCTTTTCAGGATTAAGCCGTAAGAGAACGATACGACAAAAGCGTCCACGGCCAAAGCCAATCCCAACAGGACGACATCTATTCCACTCATTTCCCCATTCCGATAATTTACGTACAGGCAAGATGTATGCTAAAATTGAACTTTAGGCAAGAAAATTCTTAAATGAACATAAAAATCCCCGCAGGGAAAAACTGCGGGGTCTCCGGCTTTTATAAAAATAATTATTTCAGTATTATTATGTTTCCGGCAGCATTGCGGCCGCGATCGTCATAAATATCAAAGCTTACGACCTGTCCGTCAAACAGGCGGCGGAGACCGGTCTTTTCCAAAGCAGTAACATGAACGAATACATCTTTATTTCCGCCTTCCGGCTGAATAAATCCATATCCTTTTTTGGTATTGAACCACTTTACTGTACCTTTCATGTTCTTTTCCTTATAAAAAAATTAATCGTAATCACAATTCACGTTGCACTTACTGCTTAGTACGCGTTAATGTTATTAAATTATTACGATAAGTCAAGCCAATTTTTTGATTTCGCGTTCTTTTGTGACAAAAACAAATTGTCCCGGACCGGAAAGTCAGGGACAATTGTACCGTTGTGAAACTTCCGATCACAACAATTTAAGATTACCGGCGGCGATACGCCCGCGATCATCATAGATATCGAAGGAGACGCGCTGGCCGTCGAAGAGTTTTCTGATACCGATTTTTTCGAGTTGGGTAATATGGACGAAGACGTCTTTGACTTCGCCGTCCGGAGTAATAAAGCCATAGCCTTTTTTGCAGTCAAACCATTTAACGTTACCTTGTTTCATAAACACACTCCTGGAATAAAAAATAAAATTAAAAAGAGATATAAGGATAAAAAAGAATAATAACGTGAAATGAGATTACGGAAGAGATTGTAAAGGAATGAGGAAGAAAGGCAATGAGCTATTTTTTCGGGAGCAGGTATCGAATTTTTCGTACTCATTGCATTTTGTGCGCCCTTTAATTTTGTATACCTTCCTTGAGCATCGCCATTTTTTTGTCCGCAAAATATATAATAGAAAGCATGACCGCAAAAAAATCCGCCGCAGCGGCCGCAGAACGCCCTGCCAGAGCAAGACCGAGACTTTTCCGAAGCGAACGCCAATCCGTCTCAGTGACGCAAAAAAACCGCCCTGAACCAAACGGCATCTGCAAACAAAGTTTCTGAATATCCGTTAATAAAAAAACCTCCTGCAAAAAGCAGGAGGCTTAAAAAACTTGCAATAAGAAGAATTCATTCCAGATGGTGTTTAGATGACCTGGCAGCGACCTACTCTCCCGTGCCTTAAGACAAAGTACCATGGGCGCAAAAGGGTTTAACGTCCGAGTTCGGAATGGGATCGGGTGGGACACCTTTCGCTATTACCACCAGGTCATCTAAACACCATCTGAAAGAATTAGAACCAAATCTGTGGAGCAGATTATTTATACGTTAAAAAATCAAGCCAATCAGACTATTAGTATCAGTTAGCTAAACACATTGCTGCGCTTACACACCTGACCTATCAACGTGGTGGGCGACCACGGTCTTAATTGGGATACCTTGTTTTGAGGTGGGTTTCCCGCTTAGATGCATTCAGCGGTTATCCCGTCCATACTTAGCTACCCAGCGTTGCTCCTGGCGGAACAACTGGTACACCAGAGGTATGTTCATCCCGGTCCTCTCGTACTAAGGACAAATCCTCTCAAGTATCCTACACCCACGGCAGATAGGGACCGAACTGTCTCACGACGTTCTAAACCCAGCTCGCGTACCACTTTAATCGGCGAACAGCCGAACCCTTGGGACCTTCTCCAGCCCCAGGATGTGATGAGCCGACATCGAGGTGCCAAACTCCGCCGTCGATGTGAACTTTCTTGGGCGGAATCAGCCTGTTATCCCCGGAGTACCTTTTATCCGTTGAGCGATGGCCCTTCCACTCGGGACCACCGGATCACTATGACCGACTTTCGTCTCTGCTCGAAATGTCTCTCTCGCAGTCAGGCTGGCTTATGCCATTGCACTCGACGATTGATTTCTGACCAATCTGAGCCAACCTTTGCGCGCCTCCGTTACTCTTTGGGAGGCGACCGCCCCAGTCAAACTACCCACCATGCAGGGTCCCTCTCCCGGATAACGGGAGCAGGTTAGATATCAAACAACAAAAGGGTGGTATTTCAAAGTCTGCTCCACTACAACTGGCGTCGTAGCTTCATAGCATCCCACCTATTCTACACATTTGTTACCTAATACCACTGCAAAGCTATAGTAAAGGTTCACGGGGTCTTTCCGTCTAACCGCGGGTACTGAGCATCTTAACTCAGAGTTCAATTTCGCTGAGCCTATGTTGGAGACAGCGGGGAAGTCGTTACGCCATTCGTGCAGGTCGGAACTTACCCGACAAGGAATTTCGCTACCTTAGGACCGTTATAGTTACGGCCGCCGTTTACTGGGGCTTCAGTTCAATGCTTGCACATCTCTCCTTAACCTTCCAGCACCGGGCAGGCGTCAGACCCTATACTTCATCTTTCAATTTAGCAGAGCCCTGTGTTTTTTTAGTAAACAGTCGCTACCCCCTAGTATGTGCCCCCCACCCCTAAGTTGCCTTAAAATGGGGCTTGCCTATCCCGAAGTTACGCAAGTATTTTGCCTAGTTCCTTCAACATAGTTCTCTCAAGCGCTTTGGTATTCTCTACCTGTCCACCTGTGTCGGTTTCGGGTACGGTCTTAGCCCGGGCTATTTCCTGGGACTGATTCACTGCAAGCTCAATCCAATAAGAACTTACAATTTACTCAATCCGTCACTTCCGGGCCGGTTCAGGAATATTAACCTGATTGCCATCGACTACGCATCTCTGCCTCGCCTTAGGGACCGACTTAACCCTGCGCAGATTAGCTTTACGCAGGAAACCTTGGACTTTCAGCGGAAGAAGAGTCTCTCACTCTTCTTTTCGCTACTCATGTCAGCATTCTCACTTCTGATACCTCCAGCATACCTTACGGTACACCTTCGCAGGCTTACAGAACGCTCCGCTACCACTTACACTTTAACGTGTAAATCCGCAACTTCGGTATATGGCTTTAGCCCCGTTACATCTTCGGCGCAAGACGTCTTGTTTAGATCAGTGAGCTATTACGCTTTCTTTAAAGGATGGCTGCTTCTAAGCCAACCTCCTGACTGTTTTGGACGTTTCACTTCCTTTACCACTTAGCCATAATTTTGGGACCTTAATTGGCGGTCTGGGCTCTTTCCCTCTCGACACTAGACCTTAGCACCTAATGTCTGTCTGGTGAGTATCACTCTTGAGTATTCGGAGTTTGGTAAAGTTTAGTAAGGATCGCTCCCCCCTTAGCTCTTCCAGTGCTCTACCCCTCGAGCAAGGTGTCCGCTCACCGCACTACCTAAATAGTTTTCGCGGAGAACCAGCTATTTCCGAGTTTGATTGGCCTTTCACCCCTAGCCACAATTCATCCCCTACCTTTTCAACGGGGAGTGGGTTCGGTCCTCCAGTTGGTGTTACCCAACCTTCAACCTGATCATGGCTAGATCACTCGGTTTCGGGTCTAATTCATGTAACTTAACGCGCTGTTAACACTCGATTTCTCTACGCCTACACCTATCGGCTTAAGCTTGCTACATAAATTAAGTCGCTGACCCATTATACAAAAGGTACGCCGTCAGGCCTTATGACCCTCCGACTGCTTGTAGGCATCCGGTTTCAGGTTCTCTTTCACTCCCCTTATAGGGGTGCTTTTCACCTTTCCCTCACGGTACTTGTTCACTATCGGTCAATCAGTAGTACTTAGCCTTGGAGAGTGGTCTCCCCCCATTTTCAGACAGAATTTCTCGTGCTCCGCCTTACTCAAGAACAGTCAGCTTTTCTACTCGTACGGGGCTGTCACCCTCTCCGGCTTACCTTTCCAGGTAATTCTGATTCTTTACTGACCATCCATCGGCTGGTCCGATTTCGCTCGCCACTACTTTCGAGTCTCGGTTGATTTCCTTTCCTACAGGTACTTAGATGTTTCAGTTCCCTGTGCGTTCGCCCTGCATGACTATTTATTCATCATGCAGTACAGATTGCTCTGTGGGTTTCCCCATTCGGATATTCACGGATCAATGCTTGTTCACAACTCCCCGTAACTTTTCGCAGTGTACCACGTCCTTCTTCGCCTCTGATTGCCAAGGCATTCACCAAATGCCCTTACCTATCGCTTGATTCTTAACGTATAAATAATCCGCCCTCTCGGACAAACCATTCATACTCTCAACAAAAATCTACCCGCTTTTAATACTTTATCATATTAAAAGGTGTATATTTTCATACTTAATTTTTTCCTTAGATTTTATTCTAATTCCAAAATGTCGTCGTTATCATCAATATCTCTATCAACAATAACAATCTCATTTCTTTCTTCTTATTCACAATGTTTTATAACTATCCAGATCAAAGCCTTGGTGGAGGTAAGGAGGATCGAACTCCTGACCCCCTGCTTGCAAAGCAGGTGCTCTCCCAGCTGAGCTATACCCCCTCTAAGAGTGGTGGGTCTGGGAAGACTTGAACTTCCGACCTCACGCTTATCAGGCGTGCGCTCTAACCACCTGAGCTACAAACCCTTAAGTCTTCAACTTAACGGTCTCTCACCAGTTTCTTCAATCTTTAAGAGGATACGCAGACAGCGAATATTCGTCTTCTTGTCTTTGAAAGGAGGTGATCCAGCCGCAGGTTCCCCTACGGCTACCTTGTTACGACTTCGCCCCAGTCGCTGACCCTACCGTGGTCGCCAGGCTCCCTTGCGGGTTACCTCAACGCCGTCAGGCAGAACCAACTCCCATGGCGTGACGGGCGGTGTGTACAAGACCCGGGAACGTATTCACCGCGGCATGCTGATCCGCGATTACTAGCGATTCCAACTTCATGTTCTCGAGTTGCAGAGAACAATCCGAACTGAGATAACTTTTTAAGATTGGCTCAACCTCGCGGTCTCGCTCCCCCTCTGTAGTTACCATTGTAGCACGTGTGTAGCCCAACTCGTAAGAGCCATGATGACTTGACGTCATCCCCACCTTCCTCCGGCTTGTCACCGGCAGTCCTATCAGAGTGCCCAACTTTACTCGCTGGCAACTGATAGCAGGGGTTGCGCTCGTTGCGGGACTTAACCCAACATCTCACGACACGAGCTGACGACAGCCATGCAGCATCTGTCACTTATCCAGCCTAACTGAAAGGGCTCATCTCTGCGCCCCCCGATAAGGATGTCAAGAGTTGGTAAGGTTCTTCGCGTTGCATCGAATTAAACCACATGCTCCACCGCTTGTGCGGGTCCCCGTCAATTCCTTTGAGTTTTAATCTTGCGACCGTACTCCCCCAGGCGGAATGCTTATCGCGTTAACTTCGTCACCGACCCTAAAGCCGACAACCAGCATTCATCGTTTACAGCATGGACTACCAGGGTATCTAATCCTGTTTGATCCCCATGCTTTCGTGCCTCAGCGTCAGTATATGGCCAGATAGCCGCCTTCGCCACCGGTGTTCTACCCAATATCTACGAATTTCACCTCTACACTGGGTATTCCGCTATCCTCTCCATAACTCTAGCTACATAGTTATAACGGCTATTCCGAGGTTAAGCCCCGGGATTTCACCGCTATCTTACATAACCGCCTACACACCCTTCACGCCCAATTCCGAACAACGCTCGCCCCCTTCGTATTACCGCGGCTGCTGGCACGAAGTTAGCCGGGCTTCTTAGATGCTACCGTCATCATCGTCACATCCGAAAGCTTTACAATCCGAAAACCTTCTTCACTCACGCGGCATGGCTGGGTCAGGAGTTGCCTCCATTGCCCAATATTGCTCCGCCTGCCCTCCCGTAGGGTCTGACCGTGTCTCAGTTCCAGTGTGGCTGATCAACCTCAGACCAGCTATAGATCGTGGGGTTTGGTAAGGCCTTTACCCCACCAACTGCCTAATCTTCCCGCGGGCCGTTCTTTCGGCGATAATCTTTTCACCCTCAGGTCTTATGGCGGTATTAGCATCTGTTTCCAGATGTTGTCCCCACCAAAAGGTACGTTCCCCACGTGTTACTCACCAGTGCGCTACTTTTGTTAAATAGCAAGCTACTTAACAATCCTGTTCAATTGCATGTGTTAAGCCTGCCGCCAGCGTTCGTTCCTGAGCCAGGATCAAACTCTCATCTTAAAATGATTCTTCAATCCCGTCTAATTACTTACTCATAAAAAATTTTGCTTGGTTCCTTTTTTTCAGATACACTAGACTTTTACATATTCGTTGCCAAATACCCGCCGTCTGCGTATCCTCTGCTTACTTCATATCTACTCTGTTT
>VOFK01002315.1_pt1 | contig 25805 bp, 35 predicted proteins | sample 5384121 | NCBI WGS metagenome assembly VOFK01 (sample SAMN12384730, study PRJNA508395) | human gut metagenome | isolation source: healthy gut J | host: Homo sapiens | reverse complement strand
TAATAGCATCTGCCGGGCCATTTTGCTCAAAATCGATTTTCAATAATCAGACAAATGCTCCATGTGAGGGCTGCCTAGTGACTTCAGATTATTCCATATATAATGCCCCTAATAAAAATAGATAATCTCATTTGTAGATATTCAATTTCGAGACTGCAATAAATCAACCTCTTTGTTTATAATGCGTTTAATAGTTATACATTTGTTTTTCTGTTATTACATAATGGACAAATATGTTTAAATTCGAAACTAAATACTTTCTTCCTGTCCTAGTCTTATTATGGTAAATTGATTTTCATCCTTTTACCTTTGATATACGACTGTGTTTTTCCTGCAGACGGACTTATGATAGGAAAAGTCCCGTTTGGCCTGCATGCCGGGATATTCTTTGTCGTTCTTCTATCGTCAATACTCGTTTACGGTCATTCCAGTTAAAACGGATGTTGCTATATGCCCTTTTTTCATAATTGTAATTATCTCCTCATCCTCGTATAAAATGAATGGCTTAGCGTCTTCGCCGGATAAATGTGTATCTCTAAGGGGGCGCTAAGATTTTCCGAAGCATATTGCTTTTTCATGCCTAACGGTAATATGGTACCGGCTTTTACAAATACTGGATTTTCATTGATTGCTGGAATATCCACGCATTGTCCTCCCTCATAGGCCTTTCCATTCCAAAATCAATCCATCCTTGCCGCCGCATGTTCAGGAAGGTAGGTTTTCCAGCTTTGTACATTGCTTAGGGTTATGGGGGTGAGTAAAGGAAGTTTCCAAACATATATTCATTTTGCTGTTTCCAAAGCCTCCTTATCTTGTGAAAAAATCAAATATCAGCGGACGCAAAAGCAGCAATTTGTGTGAAAACCAATGCAGTATGTGAATATATAGGGTAATAAGAGATGGAAGCTTAATGTTTCACTTGTTCTCCGTACCGCCAAAGGCTCTGTCTGACTCATATAACCATGAATACGCATCAATGGCAGGAAGGTTCCGGCCTGTATCCAACGCAACATTCGTTCTGGTAATCTTTATTCGTATACTGGTCGGAAGGGGCGGAAAAAGCCGCCGCATCATAGGTCCACCAAGGCAGGCCGGTAGCCATTTGTCCTAATCCGCCAGCTGTTGCCGACGAAGTGTTTTCCCAGTCATTGCCTCATGTCTCCTGACCATGTTACTGCACCATATCGTTGTATACGGAGAACCCGCTTCGGGTTAATATCATCATAGCACGCCGATTCGGGTCATCCTTACGTAAGCCTTCATAGACGGTTTTATTCACAAAAGTGGATAAACATTGCAGTAGAATTCACCCGGAGTTTTCCATTGTTTATTCGCCGGTTCAGTAAATCATCATTTTCCGGTTCGGTAGCGTCCTGCCACCACGCATCAATTTTGTAGGGCCTCAATAATTTACTGCTAAAATTATGCCAATAAAAAGCTGCTGCATCAGGATTGAAAAAATCAATCCAATCTGTGCCGGGAATGTAAAAACCTTTAGACTCCATTTGCTTTCCAAGTGCCGATTGCTTATCTATTTTAGACCAAACGGACAACATCAGGTGCATGTTCATGTTATGAAGCTCACGTACCATTTTTTGCCGGGATCCGGATATTTGCTTTTCATCGAATTGCATGGCATTCCACCCGTACTTTCCCCACCATTGCCAATCTTGTACGATCACATCCACAGGGGGGCTTTCCGTTTCCTAAATTCATGTACGTTTTCCAACAGAGCTCGCTTGTGTATTATAACGTTCCCTGCAATGAATATAGCCTAATGCCCAAAGTGGCAACATAGGCGCTTTGCCTGTCAACTGACGGTAACCGGCTATTATTTCATCAGCATTTCCGGAGAATACGGTATAGTCCTCAAAAAGAATGTGCTACCGGAGAACGGAAGACAGTCTCATTGGTCACTTGTCTCCAATATAATACGGGGAATCTTCCTTTACGCCCTGTACTTCAACAGTATGTTCTCCTTTCGATAATTCTACTATAACGGAAGTTGTAGGAGGGAGCCACAAATTATTCACATCGACAATTTTATTTCCATCAATAGCGATGTAATGTTTGCGTGCCATACGCTGCCCTACATCCAACAGCAATCCGTACTGTCCGTCGGCCGGAACACTGAATGTTGCTGTGAATGACTTGAAGAGACGAGTCTCACGTTTATTGCCTTTTGTACTTGTCGCGTCCACTGTAACGGCTTGTCCCTCTGTCTTTACCGGTAATAACTTTACAGACTCGTCAGCAGCATTAAAGTCTGTCAGACCATAGTTGTTCCACAAAATGCCATATCCCTTGATGGAAAGAATAAAAAAGGAATTGCGATCTGTGTATTAACTTGTGTAAGGCGTCTGCTCAGTCCCCGCACATTTAAATAGCCATCTTGAAATTGTCCGGTGCCAAACAAGTATTCATCAGCCGGTGATAAGAAATGTTGTTCGGCCAAAAAAGGCCGGTTCGCCTTGAACAGTAGAACTTTTCAATAAACGCCCTCCTTCTTTTTCCTGCAAAAGATAATTTGCCCTTTAGCATCGGTAAAAGTCAGTGTATGACGCTGTTTGTCATAAACTACAACCATTTTCTCAAGTGAAAGTTTCAGTGAGGTATTATTCTCTTTCACTTTATATGCAGGAGACGCTACATCTTCTGTATAGATTAATTCTTCTTTCGGAACAGCCTGCCCTTTGGTGAACCTTACGCGCACCGCATTCTGATTGAGCGGTTGTAAAGAAAGTTTTCCTGTTGGCAATTCGATATTCACACAATTGCTTTTAGAGAATCATTTTGGGCAAAGGCCGTAAAGCAACCAATCAGCAAAACGAATAAAAACAGTGTTTTTTTGTCATGTTCTATGCTTTTATTTCTGTGAATGAGTGACTTGAATTACAGTGTATTGGGAAGTACACGATTGTGCCAATGGCCGTTCTTTACTCAAATGTCCACCAGTCCAGCATAAATAGATTCTTTTTTTCAGTTCTTTTTCCCACCTTTAAAAACAAGATAGAGATCGTGTACGCCGTTTAGGTTCACAACAGACGTCGTAAACTCGCGAAGTTCACTCTTTGTATGTGAGATATTCACTGTGCCGACACATGGACCATCTTTTTTGGTCAATGTGAATTTCCAATATGCCGCCATATAGGTGGGCAGAAGCGGAGACTTTAAACGTCTTGGCTCCTTTTCCAAAATCAACACCTTTCACCATTAGGTATTCGCCGTCATCTATACTTGTTACCAGCTGGTTCCAGCGTTCGTGGCTCCAGATATTCTTGGGAGTGGTCTTCAGCCCGAAGCCCCAAGCCATTGTTTCTGCTTCTACTTTTTACGGTAGGGATTGAATTTCTCAATCTGTTCCAATTTACATTCGTGAAAATAAGGCAGCATGCGGATGGTGCCGTTAGGGTTATACTCCATTTCAGCAACCGACACCGAGCGCCGTTCTGCGTGGCGGCTTGTTTCAAACGGAAGATATCATAGTTTTGTCCAAAAACAGTAAGATTTACCCTTGTAGTCTATGATGCCGGGATGATTGCCACGAGTCCGCGGGGTATGGTCCATAATATGCCCTTTATACTCCCATGGCCCAAGCGGGTTTTTACTCATGGCATAGCCGATACCCCTCAGGGCAGCATGTAGAGGCAAAGGCTAAATAGTAGTGTCCGTTTCGCTTATAGAACCAAGGGCCTTCCTGATAATCTTCGATATGGGGTAGCTCCATGATTTCGCCTGAGTAGGAAATCATGTCTTCATTCAGTTTCACACAATAGAGATTCGGGTTACCCCCAGTACATATAGGCTTGGCCGTCATCATCAATATATACTGTGGGGTCAATATCGTACCAGTGTTCCTTTTTGCCATACCAGCGGTTTGTTTATGGGATCTTTAAAAAGGGCCGTAAGGAGAGTCGGACACCAGCACGCCGATGCCGTTGCCATGAATGGGGCAATACATATACCATTTGCCGTTGCGGCGAACCACTTGCTGTGCCCAGGCGCCATTGTTGCCTTTGTACCATTTGAAGTCTTTGAGCGAGGCTACGGCGCCACGATCCTGCCAGTTCACCATATCGGTAGAGGTGTAGAGGAGCCAGTCCTTCATGTGAAAATTTTCGCCGTCATCCTAATCGTGGCTGGTAAAGAGATAGACAGTGTCATTGTACACAATAGGAGCCGGTCGGCTGTGTACTTGGTTTGGATGATGGGCATGTTCAACGATAGTTCTTGTGACAAGGCGGTTGTCGAGAGTAATGAGCAAAATGCTAAAAGTTTTAAAGAAGATTTCATATTTGCAGATAATTTAATTATGTTTTTCATGATTTCGTGTTTTCTGTTACAAAGGAATTCATTTTCCGTCAATCTGCTCCAAAAAAGTATGTTACATCTTTTTTTTGTCCATGTTACATAATAGTCCCGGTATTTCCCGAATGTGCGATTATTCTCTTTTAGCAAGAAAAGTTATAATTCGTATTTTTTTATTGGAGAAAAAATGGCTAACTTTTGCACCTTGCCGTAGTAAAATGCGGGAAATCATTTATAAAAATTAATTATTGAAAATAGAAATGGGACATGATCAATTGGATACTTTTAGACGAGCAAATACTGCAGTTGATTGCCGATAATGCACGTATTCCTTTCCTTGAAGTGGCCAGAGCTTTTTTGTAATGTATCTGGAGCAGCTATTCATCAACGTATTCAGAAACTCACTAATCTGGGGATATTGAAAGGATCGGAATATGTTATAGATCCGGAGAAGATAGGATATGAGACCTGTGCATATATCGGAATTTATTTAAAAGATCCCGCTACTTTTGATGCTGTGACAAAAAGCGTTGGAGGCTATTCCTGAAATTGTGGAGTGTCACTTTACGACAGGTAAAGTATGATATGTTCATTAAGTTGTATGCCCGGAACAATCACCATTTGCTGAGTATTATTCACGATGCTGCAACCGTTGGGCTTGTCGCGTACGGAAACATTAATCTCTTTCCACGAAGCGATTAAGCGTCAGATGCCGATAGTAGTAGAGGATGAAGAGGAGTAAATCCTATCGGCGGATATAATCGACAAAAGCATAAGCGCAGGGATGTTTCTCGTCTATCGGATGGGAGTCCCTGCTTTTTTCTTGCCATATTTTAAGATCTACTTCCGGAAAGTATGCATCTGCATGGGGGAGCTTCAGCATCTATTTCGGTAAGGCAAAGTGCGTCTGCCAAAGGGAGGGCTTGGTGATATACGCTGGCTCCGCCTATAATGTAGACTTGTTCGTCCTGTGCACAGTTTTTCAAGGCTTCCTCAAGAGAGGGGAATACTTCTGCACCCGGGCATTGGGTATCGGGGCAGGTAGACAAGACTATGTTGCGACGGTTGGGTAAAGCGCCTTTGGGCAGTGACTCAAAGGTTTTCCGTCCCATGATGATTGTATTTCCGGTAGTAAGCGTTTTAAAGCGTTTCAGGTCATTGGGAAGCCAGAACAATAATTTGTTTTCGTAACCGATGCCCATGTGGCGGTCTACTGCGGCAATAATGCTGATCATGTCTGTACAGGGTTCAAATGGTTCTTATAGGATGAGATTTTTCTTTCTTTTTATACCGCAACTTTTCCGGCGATGTGCGGGTGCGGATCATAATTGATTAATTCAAAATCTTCAAATTTGAAGTCGAAGATATTCTTCACGTCCGGGTTTATTTTCATCTGTGGCAATGCCTTCGGTTCACGACTCAATTGGAGTTTCACTTGTTCCAGATGGTTCAGGTATATATGCGCATCTCCCAGAGTATGTACGAAATCTCCTGCCTTCAGTCCGGTGACTTGTGCTACCATTTGTAGAAGCAATGCGTATGATGCGATGTTGAAAGGCACTCCCAGGAAGATGTCCGCACTCCGCTGGTAAAGTTGCAGGCTGAGCCGGCCGTTGGCTACGTAAAACTGAAAGAATGCGTGGCAAGGCGGCAGGTTCATGTTGTCCAGATCGCCGACATTCCAGGCGCTGACTATGATGCGGCGTGAATCGGGGTTGTGTTTGATCGTTTCTATCGCTTCACTGATCTGGTCGATTGTTCCGCCTTTGTAATCGGGCCATGAACGCCATTGATAGCCGTAGATATGTCCCAAATCTCCGTTTTCGTCTGCCCATTCATTCCAGATGCGCACACCATTTTCTTGCAGGTATTTCACATTTGTATCGCCCTTCAGGAACCATAACAGTTCATGAATGATGGATTTCAAATGAAGTTTTTTAGTTGTCAGGCAAGGGAATCCCTCGTCCATATTGAAGCGCATCTGATGTCCGAATACACTGATTGTGCCGGTTCCGGTGCGGTCGCTTTTTCTATGCCTTCAGTCAACACGCGGTTGAGCAAGTCTAAATATTGTTTCATGGTTTACTTGTTAAAAAGCCTCGCCAAAGGTAGCTAAAGTTCTTGGGAGAATAAAAAATAAGAATCAAAAATTAAAAGGGAACGATTTACAGGAAAGGAGTCAGCAGGTTTCCCACCCAGCCGACGAATTTCTTCCAGCCGGAACGTTTCTTCCATACTTCGGGAGTGAGCAAAGTGCTGTTTTGCTTATCCTTTTCAAACATGCTGTTCAGTTGATTGGTGGTTGCCGGGTCAAAAATGAAAGCGTTTGTTTCATAGTCGTAGCGTAAGCTGCGGCTGTTAAGGTTGGCCGTACCTACTGTACAGAAAGTGCTATCCACCATCATTATTTTGGAGTGGTGGAACCCGTCTTTGAACAAGTAGACTTTAGCTCCCCGTTTCATCAGCTTGTGTGCAATGTAGAAGGAAGCTTCAGGCGTAAAGGGGATATCCGATACTGCCGGTATCATTATTTCCACTTCCGTACCTTTCTTTAATGCTTTTTTGATGGCTTTACGAATGGATTTTGTCGGTACGAAGTAAGGGGTTCACTATCTGGATGTTTTTTGAGCGGCTTCGATTGAAACGGCGTAGGCATGGCTGATGGAACGGGGTGTTTCTCGCGGGTGCGGTCCACTATTGAAATCTCTTCGGCTATGCTGTCCGGAAATTGGGGCAGGTTGGGGAAGTATGCCGGACCGCCGATGTGTTGTCCGGTCTCCCGGTTCCACATAGTCAGGAAGATGCCTTGCAGAATAGCGTACGGCGTCCCTTCTATATGCATGTGTATATCGTGCCATTTGCCGATTTTTGGGTAAACCGTTGATGTAATAGTCGGCAATGTTCATCCCGCCTGTATAGCCTGTCTTTCCATCGATCACGACGATTTTACGGTGGTCGCGATGCATGGCATGGTTGATATAGGGAAAAGTGATAGGGTCGAACTTGACAATTTCGATGCCACGTGCCTTTATCGCTTGCAGATGATGTTTTTTTAGCGGCTGGTTATTGGACCAGTTGCCGAATGCATCGAACATGGCGCGTACCTCCACGCCTTCTTTCACTTTTTCTGCCAATAAGTCGAAAGGGAGTTGGCGATGGAGTCGTTGCGGAAGTTGAAATATTCCAAATGAATATGATGCCGGGCATGGCGAATGGCTTCGAATAAGTCGGTGAACTTTTCACGACCGGTCATTAGTAATTCAACTTTATTGTTGTAAGTCAGCGGTATTCCCATTTCCCGCATGTAGTTCATAACAAGAGAGTCGCTGGTAGTGTGCGCCCGGGCGCTTCCAATGAAAGATGCAAATAATATAATGAATATAATCTGTCTCAAAACTTTGTAAGGTTATTTAGTTTTATGAGTTGGCAAATATACAATATATCGTTGAGATATGTTCATTCGTTTATAAAAAAATTAGCCCCTTACCTTGCCAATGGAGAGATAAGGGTAAGGGCGGATTGTATTGTCCTATGAGGAAATCTGTTTATCCTATGAGGAAGTTTGTTTATCCTATGGGGATTTTTTCTGTTTCAGGTTGCCGAATCCATCTAAGCCAGTGAACATATCTTGCGGTAGAGCAGGTAAAGCAGCACTATCCCTGCTACCAGTAAGGATTTGGGATCAAGTTCGGTCATTCCGCTTTGGGCAGCGGTGGTGAATGTCTCACGAAGCGTACCCAGCACTTGTTGCAAACCGTCGAAAACAAAGAACAGCACTAATGCCAGCGTGAAACAGAACGTAACCCATACTTGTGAAATCCGTCGGGTGCGGTCGGGCAAATGGCGCATCACACGGCGGGTGAAGCCATTGTCGGGTATTTCCTGCCGGTTTTCGGCAAAGAAATCAATCAGGAGTTTATCATTGTTTTCCGTCATAACCATTTTGTTTTAAGTAGGCAGCCATTTTATCTTTGGCCCGCGACAGGTGGCTTTTTTACTGTTCCTGCGGGGCAGCCGGTAATGTCTGCAATCTTTTCTATACTTTGATCTTCCATATAAAAAGAGTGATGCAGGTTCGTTCCATATCTTTCAGCATACTCAGCGCGCGGTAGATATCCATGCGTTGACCTATGTCGTTTTGTTGCGTACAGCATTGAGCGTCTACTTGACGTGTCTCCAGGCTGTCCGTCTCTTTACGGGCACGAAGATAGTCATAAAAAACATTATAGGCAATACGGTAGGTGAGCCATGTGGAGAAACTGGATAAGTTCTTGAATGAGGCCAGGTTGGTATATGCCTTGATGAATGTGTCTTGTGAAAGGTCATCGCTCAATTCGCTGTCGCCACAAGTCAGGTGCAGAAAAAAACGCCGTACGGACGACTGGTACTTTCCTACTAACCGGTCGAAGGCCCTGGTGTTGTGAAACACCACGACCTGTGCAACTAACGATATATCATTGAGCTGGCTCATTTTTCTTCATTCTTTTCCGGAAAGCCTGTTTTTGTATTATCGGGTTGCCCGTTGCTTTGGGGGGCTTTGTGCTGTTGCGTATAATAGATGACGAGCTGTCCGAAGCCTGTGAACATAATGAGCAGTCCGATGCAGCCCAGTCCGAATTCGCCGGTAATGGCCCAAAGGAAGATGAACAGTCCGATACCGGCAAACACATTTTTGATTCCTTTACTGCGGATATCTGTCGAATCGGCTTCTTTAAACAGATTTTCAGGCAGCGGTTGTCCGCTGGCTAATGCTTGTTCCACCAGGCGGTATTTGGCCTTCCGGTTTTTGTAGCGGAAGAAAAAGACGATGAATACGACAACCAGCGGTAAGCCGAAGACGGAAACAATGGCTACGATGGCGATGATTGCTTCCGGGTGTTATGTCCGATATTCCAGCCGAAGTCATAAGCGTCATTGCGGCTTTATAATCATTATCGCTTTCGGTATGACGATGGGTACTGTTTTCATAAGTCATGATGCTGAAAGTGTGTCCGTTACGGACTTTCCGTTAATCATGGTATCTTTCAGTTCTATAACTCTTTTGGGGGTTTTCCCAAGCATTTGTCATTTTCTGTTACAGTTCTGTTCTTTCCCTGTGCCAATGTACAGAGCATTATGGCTGTCATTAATGCAAAAATGATACGTTTCATAATCATGCTATTTTTTATTTTATTAATTTCTTTGTGTGTTAGACGTGCCCATTCGTTTGGGAAGTTGCAAAGAGACGATATTTTTTTTAAAATAGCTACTATCGGCCGCCGAATATTTATGTTATCTTTGCGTACTTAAAATAGCGCACACATGGAATTACCTGTTTTATTTACAGACTATACCCGCAATCTTTTTGGGAGATGAGGATTATATGAGATTGACGGCGGCTTTGGAGGCGGAGCAACCTGTCAGCATCCGGTTGAATCCGTTGAAGCCGTTTGCTTTTTTCAAACTCCGGGGAGGATGAAGTTCCCTGGTGTGCTTCCGGTTTTTATCTTAAAGAACGTCTGACGTTTACTTTCGATCCTTTGTTTCATGCGGGTTGCTATTATGTGCAGGAAGCTTCGTCCATGTTTGTGGAGCAGGTCTTGAGGCAACATTGGGGTGAGGAGCCGGCGGTAATGCTTGACCTTTGCGCAGCTCCGGGTGGTAAGTCGACACATGTCCGCAGCATTCTTCCCGAAAACAGTTTGCTGATAGCCAATGAAGTCATTCGCAACCGTTCTCAAATACTTGCCGAGAACTTGGCAAAATGGGGGCACACCGGTGTTGTGGTTACCAATAGCGATCCGTCGGACTTTACGCCGTTGAAAGATCTCTTCGACGTGATATTGACGGACGTGCCCTGCTCCGGTGAAGGGATGTTCCGTAAAGACCCTGTGGCGGTAAGCGAGTGGAGTTTGGAGAATGTAGAAGTTTGCTGGCGTCGTCAGCGAAGAATTATTTCGGACATCTGGCCTTGCCTCAAGCCGGGTGGCATCCTGATATATAGTACTTGCACCTATAATACGAAGGAAAATGAAGAAAATATCCGTTGGATAAGGGATGAGTTTGGTGCAGAGGTGCTTCCGCTTGATATTGCGGAAGATTGGAACATAACGGGCAACCTGTTGCCGGGAGAACATTTTCCCGTCTACCGCTTTTTACCTTATAAGACGAAAGGCGAAGGCTTCTTTATGGCTGTTCTCCGAAAACCGGGTATGAGTAGCCGTAAGGCTTGGGATGAGCGCTTGTCTGTCCGGGGAAAAGTTTCCGTAACTCCGGGGTGAGGGGAAAACGCCAAGGGAAAGGGTAGGAAACCTCAGGGAAAAGGGATGAAAACTCCGGGACTTTCGAAAGAGCAGTTATCTGTATTCCGGAATTGGATTCCGGCTTCGGATGAGTATGAGTTTATTCAGAACGACGGCAGTGTCAGTGCTTTCCCTAAATGCTATCTTCCTGAATTGTCGGCATTGCAGTCGTCATTGCGCATCGTGCAGGCAGGGGTAGGGATAGCCGAGCAAAAAGGAAAAGACTGGATTCCCAATCATGCGTTGGCGATGAGCCGGAATATTGGGGCCGGATGCTTTCCCTCGCGAAGAAATCTCCTACGGACAGGCCATTGCATATTTACGGAAAGAGGCTGTCACCCTTTCGGATGCAGCCCCTCGCGGTGTGGTTTTGCTGACATATAAGCATGTGCCTCTCGGCTTTGTCAAGAATATAGGTAACCGCGCCAACAATCTTTATCCGCAGGAATGGCGTATTCGCAGCGGTTATTTGCCGGAGAAGGTGAGGGGGATTAGTGATTGATTCTGATCGCGCCTCCCTTCATTACGGTCAAAGTTCATTTTTGTATATCCGGGCCATTGCCTTCTGGTATTGGTTCTCCAGTTGCAAAAGGTTTGTTTTGCTTTGATAAACCACCGACACTTCAACGAAGTACTCTATCATGCTGATTTGTCCGCCTGCAAGAGCCTTTGCTTCAGCAAAGTCAGGTCCTGCTGGTCTTGGGAAGGTCTCTTTGTATTCCTGCATAGATACATTCAGGTTGCGGGCTTCTTCGTAGAGCTGCCACAACTCGGAACTTGCTTTTACTTTTGCATTGTCTTTTTGGAAATCGATGTTCATGGCTTGTGCTTTGGCAATCTTTACCTTTCCTTTATTGGCAAAGAGAGGGAAGGAGAGAAACCTACTACAACACCGTTCAGGGGATGTCCTGATTCGGTATTGCGGCGGTAGCCCAATTCCAGTTTCGGCAGCCAGCCTTGTTTGCTTGCCGAAATGAACTTGCGGGCGGCGGCACTCTCATTGTCGAACGATTGCAGGGAAGGGTCGGCTGCCAGTTGCTCATTACATACCTGATGAGAAATCGGCAGGCAGTGGAACTATGGGATAGTCCGTCAGGCCGAGGGCTTGGGCTGTGGGTATTGCCGGATTTTCGGACAAGTTGTTGCCGGGAGTAAGCGGCTGGTTCCCGTTAAGCACCAGCAGTTCTTTGATTTTGTTGTTCAATGCTGTACTGTTCATACGCGATTCGGTGCGTACATTCAGCAGTTCCAAGTTTATTTTATTGGTCTCCAGAGCATTGGCATCCCCGTTGGACAGTCTTTGGGCATACATAGCGGCCAGTTCCTCTGCATTCTTCAGCCGTGCATCGAGCAACTCCTGCTGGTGTTGCAGCATGATGATGTCCAGGCACACTTCTTTGGCTTGCAGCAATATCTGCTGGCGCATGGTTGCCGCCTGTGCATCCAAAAGTGTCCGGTTTTGAGACGGTTCATCTTTCCTCTTGTTATGTATAAGGTGGGAAAGTCGAAGCTTTGGGAAACAACCATTTCTCCTACGGTCTCATCACTGTTTTTGGAGTCCCAGAGATGGGCATACGAAAGGGTGGGATCGGGCAGGTTGTTCTCTGCCTTATTCTCTAACTTCTGCGAAGAGATAAGTTGTGCGTTGGCCTGCAGCTCCTTGTTGTTCGCCTCTATCTGGCGAAGTACGGAGTCGATGCCCGTATCCTGCGCCCTCATCCCCATACAGGTGAGGAGGGCGGCGGTGAGTATAAATATTTGTTTCATACGTTCTGTTTTTTTAAGTCATTTATTCGTTTGTCACTTTCTTCTTCCCATGCATCATCAGATAGACAATCGGAATGATGAAGCCATTCAGGAAGGTAGAGGTAAGCAGTCCTCCCAAAATAACTTTCGCCATAGGGCTTTGTATTTCATTGCCGGGAAGGTCGCCGCTGAGTGCCAGCGGGATCAGTGCCAGTGCGCTGGACAGGGCTGTCATCAGAATAGGATTCAAGCGATCCAACGAACCGCGTATCACACTGTCGTACACTCCGTAGCCCTCTTCCTTTTTGCAAGTGGTTGTAATGGCTGATCAGCAACATGCCGTTTCGGGTGGCGATGCCGAACAAGGAGATGAAACCGATGATGGCAGGAATGCTGATTTCCCCTGTGGTGATGAGCAGGGCAAATACGCCGCCAATCAGTGCCAAAGGCAGGTTGATAAGGATAATTGCACTTTCCTTGACACTGCGGAACTCATGATACAGCAGGCAGGAATATCACTACGACAGACATGAATGAAGTCAAAGCCAGCGTGCGGCTTGCAGCCTGTTCGCTTTCAAACTGGCCGCCGTATTCGATGTGATAGCCTTCCGGCAGTTTGATTTGTTTGTCTACGCGCTCTTGTATATCGTTCACCACACTACGCAGGTCGCGGTCGGCAACGTTGGCGGAGATTACGATTTTCCGTTTCACGTTTCGCGGCTGATAGTGTTAGGTCCCATTGCCGAGCGTATGTCCGCTACATAGTTCAACGGTATTTTTTGTCCGTTGCCGGTATCGAGCATCAGGTTACGTATCTTTTTCCATCTCATCCCGCAAATCATCCTTTACGCGTACGGTGAGGTCGAAGCTTTTTCCTTTTTCATATACCTGGGATACGGTTTCGCCGGCAAGGCACACATTGACGAATTCCGAAAACTCCGGCAATGAGATGCCGTATTTGGCAAGTACTTCCCGCTTGGGCGAGATGATGAGCTTGCGGGCGTTCCTCAATCTGCTGCTCTACATTCAAATCGGCAATGCCGGGGATGTCCTGAATGCTGTTTTTTATTTCATTGCCCAAGGAGAACATGCGGTTCAAATCGTCACCGAACAGCTTGATGGCTATGTTTGCTTTCGTACCGGACAGCATGGCATCGATACGGTGGCTGATAGGCTGGCCGATTTCCACATTGGCGCCTACAATCGTACCCAGCTTTTCACGTACATCGGCCACCAGCTCGCTGCGCGAACGGTCTTTCAGCTCGAACGGAGCTTCGATTTCCGATACGTTCACGCCTAAGAGCATGTTCATCCAGCTCGGCACGTCCCGTCTTGCGGGCTACGGTTTGTATTTCGGGGATGGAAAGCAGTAGTTCTTCGGCACGATGTCCCATCTTGTCGCTCTCTTCCAGTGAAATGCCCGGCAGGGATGATATGTTGATTGTGAACGAACCTTCGTTGAACGGCGGCAGGAACGAGCGTCCCAATGTGAAGAAGCAGGCAAGCGCTTTATCACTGCAAACAGACCGATGGTTCCGCCCAATACGCTCTTCTTATGACCCAGCACAAAAGCAAGCGCTGCACCGTACCACTCTTTCATCTTGCGTGCTACGGGCGAATCGCCGGTGGAATGCTTTTCGTCTTTTATCTTTTCTTTGCCCAGCAGGTAGGAGCACAATACAGGTGTCACCGTCAGTGCCACAACCGTAGAAGCTGCCAATGCCACGATGAAGGCAATGCCCAAAGGTACAAGCATACTGCCCTCCATGCCGCTCAGGAAAAACAGAGGAACGAAGCTTACCACGATGATGAGCGTGGAATTCAGTATGGGCATACGCACTTCTTTGGAAGCGTTGAATACGACTTCCAGTATCGGCAGGCGTTCCGCTTCCGGTTTCATCCGGTTTTCCCGCAAGCGTTTGTACACGTTCTCCACATCGACAATGGCATCGTCCACCAGCGAACCGATGGCGATAGCCATACCGCCGAGGCTCATTGTGTTGATGGTGAATCCCATATAGTGCAACGCCAGCAGCGAAGCTATCAGTGACAGGGGGAGTGTGACCAATGAGATGACAGTGGTCCGCACGTTGGCGAGGAACAGGAACAGGACGATGACGACGAAGATACCTCCTTCGAACAATGACTTCTGCACGTTGCCGATGGAACTTTCTATAAAGCGGCTTTGCCTGAAAATATTGGTGCTGACTTTTACGTCAGGCGGCAGGTTCTTCTGCAGGTCTTTCAGGGAGGTTTCCAACTTGTCGGTCAGCTCAAGGGTACTTGTGGCCGGCTGTTTGGTTACGGTCAGCAGTACGGCAGGTTTCCCGCGTTCGGGCGTGCCCAGTTTCGGCAGTTTGGCTCCGATGCGTACGTCTGCAATGTCTTCCAGCAGGACGGGAACGTCGGGCGTTGAGGCGGGGGAAGCGGATGAGGTGTCACCGCCTTGCAGCTTGACTGCTGTTTTGGCAAGTTGTTCCACCCGGTCGGTGGAGATCACTCCGCGCACGATGTATTCGTTTCCGTATTCATAAAGCACTCCGCCGTTGGCGTTCAGATTCATTTCACGCGTAACGTTCATCACTTCGGTAAGGGTTACGCCATAATGCCGCATCCGTTCCGGATCGAGCTGTATCTGGTATTCTTTAATATCGCCACCCAGTACGGCAACTTGCGCCACACCGCCGGTAGAAAGGAGGCGCGGACGGATTGTCCAGTCGGCTATGGTGCGCAGGTCGAGCATGGAAGTCGAGTCGGCGGTAAGTCCTACAATCAGCATCTCGCCTAAGATAGACGATTGTGGTCCGAGGGTAGGCTTGCCCACATTAGGGGGAGCGATTCGCTGACAACCGCCAGTTTCTCGCTTTACAATCTGGCGTGCCAGGTAGACATCCGTTTCCCAGTCGAACTCAACCCATACAACGGAAAACCCGTTGGTGGAAGAAGAACGTACCCGGCGTACTCCCGTAGCACCGTTTACGGCAGTCTCCACCGGGAAGGTGACCAACTGTTCCACTTCCTCGGCTGCCATACCGTTGGCTTCGGTCATGATAACCACGGTTGGCGCATTCAGGTCGAGGGAAACACATCCACTTCCGTGTGCATTGCGGTATACGTACCGCCTATCAGCAGCAGTACCGATGCCACCAGCACCAGTATGCGGTTCTGAAGAGAGAAATGTATTATCTTGTTCAACATAATTCAAAACTCATAATTATTATTAGTGTTCGTGGCTATGTGCCGGAATTGCATTGGTAGCGCCTGCAAGTTTGACTTGGTATGCGCCTTGGGTCACTACCTTGTCACCGGCTTTGACGCCCGAAAGGATTTGCACCTTTTCGCCGTTGTCGGCTCCGAGAGTGACGGGTTGTTTTTTGTATCCTTCTTCATCTATTTGCAGATAGACGAAGAAGCTGCCTTTGTTCTTCGGTCAAGGCTGTGTGGGGAAGTGAAATAACATTCTCCATGGGGGAGGAGAGCAGGAATATTTCTACAAAAGAACCGGGGATGATATCTCCTTTATTGTCAAATTCAAAGGTGACGGGCACGTAGTAGCTGTTTTCGCCCGATGCTTTCCCATAAGAAAGCAGGCGTCCGTTCAGTTCCTTTAGCGTATATACTTTATTGTTATAAGGAGTGCAGAAGTTGGCAGAGCCGATTGTGCGGAGATAAGGATAATATTTTTCCGAAACATCGGCACGCAGGAATAATTTGCGGTTTTGGGTTACGCTTACAAGCGGTTGTCCCACTGTGACATAGTCACCCTCCTTCACTAAGAGGCTTTTTACGTATCCACTGATAGGAGAGGGGATGGCCTGACCCTGTGCCGAATGGTTCTTGGCAACGGCTTCATAGCTGATACGGGCATTCTCATACGTCTGTCGGGCTTGAGCAAAGTCTTTCTCCGAAACGATTTTATTGGGGAGAAGTTCTTTCATCCGTTCGTATTCCTTCCGGGCTGTTTCGTAGGCAATGCGCGCTCTTTGTACGGGATCTCCGTCTGCCATATTCTTGGACGAAAGTACCACGAGGGGAGTACCTTTGCCGACACTCATGCCCTCTATGACTTTTCCGTGAAAAGAAACGACACCTGCCACAGTGGCTACGACAGCAACACTCTCGTCGCCTTGTGCAGCCATAACCCGGCCGCTGGTCTTAATCACCTGATTGAAAGTACCCGGTTCGATGATGCTCGTCTCCACGCCGGCGGCCTGCGCCTTAGCCGGAGGCAATATGATTTCGTCGCTATGGCCGGCGGCAGCTTCCGCAGCATGCTCGTGCTCGTGGCCGGCTCCTTCGTGCTCATGGTCATGGTTTTCGCTCTCATGGTCATGACCTTCGTGGTCATGTCCCGCATGGGCGTGTTCTTCCGTTTCGTGGTTGTGTCCTTCACCGGACTTACTATTGCAGGAGCCCAACAGGAACAATCCTATGACCCCCATGAATATAAATTTCTTCATGATAGTTGTTTTTATTCTTACTTGTTATTGGAATACAAAATTAGAGAATGTGGCGTGCAACCAAGTTGCATATATTCTCCTGCCGGGAAAGGAGTTCCTTTCGGCAATGTGGGTTAAGCAAGAACGGAAGGGGGCGCGCGAAGCCCTGTGGCACATGTGATGAATGTGCCGTGAAGAGATTCCAGAGTAGACAAACTCTTGCCTTATGCCTGTTTCGTCCGGGCAGGGGTCAGGAGTTTGAGAAGAGGTTCCACAAATAGGGTGGTTACCCATACGAAGCAGGGCTGTATGTCGCTGTTGTTCGGATTGGGGGGTCTGTTGGAAGAAATGGGTGGTCATGCATCCGGTGTCGCAGCAGCAATGTTCGCTGCAAGGGCCCTGATGCTGGCAGCACCCGTCGGACGGACAGGTCGTTTTTCATACAGATCATGTCGTCTTCGTGATGATGATGGGGAATGACAGGCACTGTCAGCATAATCATGCTGATGAAGAACAGGAAATATGCAATGTACCTTTTCGTTTTCATTCCTTTCTGTCTTTGACCGGTTGCAAAGATAGAAGTTAATCACTTAACTGCCAAGCCCAAGATGCTAAAAAGCCTTGAATAAATCATTTAATCCTTCGCTCATGCTGGGGTGTATGAAAGATGAAATCGCGCAGGGACACTGTAATGCAGGTCGTTTTTCATGGCTAATGCCACCAGGTTGATGACTTCCGGGCGCATCGACGCAAAACAGGGTGCATCCCATGATGCGGCCCGTATGTGCATTGACAATAACTTTCAGCATGCCGTCTATGTGTTGCAGGGTGCGGGCACGCGGAATGGCGGCAGCCGGGAGCCAGGGACACTTGGATCGAGTAACCGCGCTTTTACGGCTTCCTCTTCGGTGGTGCCGATGTGTGCCAAGGGAGGGTCCGTAAAGATGACGTAAGGCACCGGAAGCCTGTCGTCCATATTCCGTTTTTTATTGCCGAATAAATGGTTGGTGATGATGCGGAAGTCATCAATGGACAAATAGTCATACATGGAGCCTCCTCTGACGTCTCCCATTGCCCATATATGCGGAGAGGTGGTTTGCAGATGTCCGTTGACGACGATAGCCCCCTGGGCGTCGGTCTGTACGCCGGCTGCGTGAAGGTTGAGGCCGTCGGTCATTGCTCTGCGCCCTGTGGCAGCAGCAGGGCATCCCCTTCCAGGAAGTAGGGGAGTGCCGTCGGAATTGTCCGTATAGGTCAGGGTCATGCCGTTGGCAGTGTCGTACATGGATAGGGCATGGACATTCAGCCGTACCTCAATGCCTTTTCTTTTGAGGGCTTCCAGCATGGATTCGGCTATGTCCCGGTCCGACTTGGGCATAAAGCGGTTGCCGGATTCCAATAAAGTGACTCTGCTTCCAAAACCGGCATACATGGTGGCAAACTCCATTCCGATGGTTCCGGCGCCAAGAATGAGCAGGTGCTTGGGTAGTACGCTTTGCCGGAGCAGCGTTTCACTGGTGAAGGCATGCTTGCTTTCATTCAGTCCTTCCACATCGGGCAGGATGGGGGTGGAGCCTGTATTGATGAAGATCTCTTTCCCTTGAAGCAGGATTTCCTTTTGTCATGGGCAACCTTTACGGTGTCGTTGGACATAAAGGATGCCCCACCGTCGTACAGCGTGATGTTTGGGTAGCTTTTTCAGATGCTCGTGGTTCTTGTCCCGCAGGAATGATACGAGCACTTTTGTTTTTCCGGCTTACGGCGGATGTGTAGAATTTGGCTTGGCTGTCGTAGTTGTCCCGGTAGAGCCATTCGGCTTGTTCCGATTCGTGAATCAGCGTTTTAGTGGGAATACACCCTGCGTTTACACATGTTCCTCCATACATTTGTGAGGAACGTTCAATGATTGCCACTTTCCAGTTGCGGTTGGCAAGTTCGGCAGCCAGCAGTTTCCCGCCTTTGCCGAACCCTATGATTATAGCGTCATATTGTTTCATTCTAATTCATAATTAATGATTTATGAGAATGAAACAATAAGAACAATGTATTGTTGCAGGAAGTTAGTTAATGAAAGTTTACCGTTCCAGTTCGCGGAGCGAGTCCATTTTTTTCTTTTCGAGAAACTCATAGATGCCGCTCAGATGTTCGGTTACCCGTTTGTTGCCAAACTCATAAACCTTGCTGACCAGTCCGTCCAGGAAGTCACGATCGTGGCTCACGAGTATCAGTGTCCCGTCGAAGTCCATAAGGGCCTGTTTCAGGATGTCTTTGGTCTTCATGTCCAAATGGTTGGTAGGCTCATCCAGTATCAGCAGGTTCACCGGTTCCAGCAGCAGCTTAATCATGGCCAGTCGCGTACGTTCGCCGCCCGACAGGACTTTGACTTTTTCATGGACTCTTCCGGTCCGCCAAACATGAAAGCGCCTAATAAGTCGCGTATCTTATTGCGGATTTCCCCTTTGGCAACATCGTCGATGGTTTGAAAGACCGTCAGGTTCTCATCCAGCAAGGATGCCTGGTTCTGGGCGAAATAGCCTATCTGCACGTTGTGGCCGATAGTAAGGGGTTCCTTCGTGTTCTATCTCTCCCATGATGCATTTCACCAGTGTGGACTTACCTTCGCCGTTCTTGCCCACAAAAGCTACTTTATCGCCTCGCTCTATGGTGAGGTTGGCGTTCTTGAATACGATGTGGTCGCCATAGGTCTTTCCTACGTTCTCCATGATGACCGGATAATTGCCGGAACGCGGAGAAGGCGGGAACTTGAGCCGCAATGCCGATGTGTCCTCTTCGTCCACTTCCAGAAGCACCAAAAGCAGCATCTTGACGCGGCTTTGCACTTGCGGGTTTTGGAGTAGGTTCCTTTGAAAGCGTTCGATGAATTCTTTGGTCTCGGCAATGAACTTCTGTTGTTCGTCGTATGCTTTTTTTTGTTGCTGTTCGCGACGTTCTTTACGGAGTTCCAGATATTTCGAGTAGTTCACTTTATAGTCGTAAATGCGTCCCATTGTCACCTCGATGGTGCGGGTGGTGATGTTGTCCACGAACTTGCGGTCGTGGCTGATGACGATGACCGCCTTTCCGTTATTGATGAGGAAGTCTTCCAGCCATTGGATGGACTCGATGTCCAGATGATTGGTGGGCTCGTCCAGCAAAAGCACATCCGGTTTCTGCAGCAGCAGTTTGGCAAGTTCGATGCGCATGCGCCAGCCACCGCTGAAGTCGCTTGTCTGGCGGTCGAAGTCCTCTCTGGTAAACCCAAGGCCAAGCAATGCCTTTTCCACATCTTCTTCGTAGTTGGTAGCGTCGATGGCATAGAATTTCTCGCTCAGGGCGGACACCTGTTCGATGAGTTCCATGTAGCTGTCACTTTCATAGTCGGTGCGGGTTTCCAGCTCTTTGTTCATGCGGTCTATTTCGGCTTCCATTTCGTGCAGGTGGGCAAAGGCCTGTGCCGTTTCCTGAAAGACGGTACGTCCGTCTTCTGTCATCAGGTGCTGGGGCAGGTAGGCGATAACACAGTCTTTGGGCGCTGAGATTTTCCCCCTGGTGGGTTGCCGCACTCCGGCAAGAATCTTTAACAAGGTGCTTTTGCCTGCTCCGTTTTTTCCCATGAGGGCAATGCGGTCTTTTTCGTTGATAACGAAAGATATATCACTAAACAAGGTGGTGCCGCCAAATTCTACGGCGAGTCCGTCAATAGAAATCATTATGTCATTTTTTTAAAAATAAGTTGCAAAGATAATGCAAATATATTATTTTTTATATCTTTGCCCTGAACAAACAATCATATTAGCCATGGAAATCGAAAACCAATCGGTAGATTACCGTCCACTCATCCTTGTTGCGGAAGATGATGATAGCAATTTCAAAGGCGATAAAAAGCTATTATAGGGAAGAAATGTGAGGTACAGTGGGCAAGGAACGGTGAGGAGATTGTCTCTTTATTTCTCGAAAACCGGGACAAGGCGGATGCGATATTAATGGACATCAAGATGCCTGTCATGAACGGTTTGGATGCCACCCAACGCATTCGTCGGGAAGGCGGAACTTTGCCCATTATCATGCAGACAGCCTATGCATTCTCTTCCGATCGTGAGAATGCCATGAATGCCGGCGCTTCGGAGGTGCTGGTGAAACCGATAACACTGAGCACCTTGCGCAACTGCCTGAGCAGTTATCTGCCCCAACTGGTGTGGTAGGACTCCACCGGCTCTACATCATCTCCCGGCACGTGTGAATAGCTGCCGGGATTCTTTTCCGCCCGACACAAACTGCACTCTCCTGCGAAGATTTTACGGAAGATTCGAAAAAGTTCATGGAGGATTTGAACAAAAAGTTTCTTTTTTTCTGTTAATGAAGCCTAACCAAACTTTAATAGAATGAATAATAAACTGCGTTTTTTCCTGACTTCACTGTTTATACTCTTCGTGGTGGCGCTGCGTGCCGCGGCAACCGGTGACATTCGGGTTTCGGGCGTTGTGATGTCGGAAGGCGAGCCTCTGCCGGGAGCGTCGGTGCTGGTGAAGGGAACCCACAACGGACAGTGACCGATGTTGACGGGAGATATACCCTTACAGTGCCGGCAGACGCTACATTGGTCTTTAGCTTTATCGGTTTGAAAACCACAGAACAGAAAGTAAACGGGCGTTCGGTTGTCGATGCTGAACTGCTCCCGGACAGTGAGCAACTGGATGAAGTAATGGTGGTGGCCTATGCCACTGCCAAGAAGTATAGTTTCACAGGGGCGGCTTCCACCGTAAAAAGGAAGCGAAATCGCCAAGATGCAAGTGTCCAACGTGTCGCGGGCACTCGAAGGTACGGTGTCCGGCCTTCAGGCCAGTGCGCCCAGCGGCCAGCCGGGTACGGATGCGGAGATACGCATCCGCGGCATCGGTTCCATCAATGCTTCGAGCGCCCGCTTTATGTGGTGGACGGTGTGCCTTTCGACGGCAGCATCAACTCCATTAATCCGGAAGACATCGCTTCATTGACGGTTTTGAAGGATGCTGCTTCGGCTGCTCTTTTACGGCTCCCGCGGGGCGAATGGGGTGATTATCATAACCACGAAGCAGGGACAGACCGATTCGAAAACTACGGTCAGCATCAAAGCCAGTTTCGGAGGTTCCAACCGCGCCATACGCGATTACGACCGCATTGGCACTGACCAGTATTTTGAGCTCTACTGGGAGGCGCTGCGCAATCAGTATGCTTTGAATACGGACAAATATACTCCGCAGACAGCCGCAGCGCAGGCTTCGAAAGATTTGGTGGGCAAGCTGATGGGTGGCGGCCCAAATCCTTACGGAGCCGGCTATCCGCAGCCGGTGGGCACAGACGGCAAACTGGTTGACGGAGCTGTTCCGCTTTGGAATGTGGACTGGCAGAAAGAAATGGAACAACAGGCCCTGCGTACGGAAATTGGGGTGAATGTCTCCGGAGGCGGAAAGACCAACCAGTACTATTTCTCGGCCGGCTATCTGGACGACAAAGGCATTGCGCTTGAGTCCGGTTACCAACGTTTCAACCTGCGCCCAACATTTCCAGTGAAATAACCCGTTGGCTGCGTGGAGGCGTGAATATGAGCTATGCCCACTCTGTGCAGAACTATCCGGTTTCGTCCGATACCAAGACCAGCAATGTGATTAATGCCGGACGCCTGATGGCCGACTTCTATCCGATGTACGAGATGAATGTTGACGGCACGTACAAACTGGACTCGGAGGGACACCGCATTTATGATTTCGGGTCCTACCGTCCTTCCGGCTCTATGGCCAACTGGAATTTGCCGGCTACCCTGCCCAATGACAAATCCGAGCGTATGCGGGATGAGTTTTCGGGACGTACTTTCCTTGAAGTGACTCCGGTGGAGGGGCTGAAGTTCAAGACCAGCTTCAACTTCGACCTGACAGACTACAATACACTGGATTATACCAATCCCAAGATAGGCCCTGCCGTCAATACGGGGGGGAGCAAGCCGCAGCTATACCCGTACCTTCTCTTGGACTTGGAACAACATTGTGACGTACGATAAGACCCTCGGTGAGCATCATTTCAACGTTCTTGCCGGGCAGGAGGCCTACTCACCTACCGTTATGACGTGTTGCAGGCATCCCGCAGCAATATGGCTGTGCCGGATATGCCGGAACTGGCTGTCGGCTCACTTGTAACTGCGGGTACGGGCTATCGCATTGACTACTCATTGCTGGGCTATCTGGTGAGTGGGCAGTATGACTACCGGAACAAGTATTTCTTCTCCGCTTCCTATCGCCGCGACGGTTCATCCCGTTTTGCGCCCGACACTCGTTGGGGAAACTTCTGGTCGCTGGGGCTTCATGGCGTGTCGATCGTGAAGAGTTTATGCAGAATACCGCCGACTGGCTTTCTGCCTTGACCCTGAAAGCCAGTTATGGAGCGCAGGGCAATGATAATTTGGGCACCTACTATGCCAGCAGCGGACTCTACTCCATTGTTTCGCAGGCGGGTGAGAACGCTTTGGTGTCCGACCGTCTCGCAACGCCCGACTTGAAATGGGAGACCAACCTGAACCTGAATGTCGGCATTGACTTTTCATTGTTCAACAACCGCTTCTCCGGTTCGTTCGATTTCTTCCAGCGACGCTCCAAAGATCTGCTGTATTCCGTCCTTTTGGCCACCTTTTGGGTTACACCTCGATGGACGAGAACATCGGTGCGTTGAAAAACACCGGTTTTTGAGATAGATTTAAAGGCACGCTTATACATACTCGTGACTTCATGTGGCGCATGGGGCTTAACCTCACGCACTACAAGAATGTGGTGACCGAACTTCCGCTCGATGACATGCCTGTGACGGGAGTCACCCGCTTGAAGGTGGGACGCTCGGTGTATGACTTCTATCTGCGCGAATGGGCAGGGGTGGACCCTGCCAACGGCGATCCGCTGTGGTATAAGAATGTAAAGGATGCGCAAGGAAATATTACCGGACGCACCACCACCAACGATTATGCCCAGGCTGATTATTATTATGTGGACAAGTCATCGCTGCCTAAGGTTTACGGCGGTTTTAATACGGCTTTCGCATACAAGGGTTTTGAGTTGTCGTCCATCTTCGCATACAGCATAGGCGGGTATATTGTGGATCGTGACGTTACGATGTTGTGGAGCAATGGGAGCAATCCCGGACGCGCCTGGTCCACCGAGATCCTGAAACGCTGGACACCGGAAAACCGCGATACGGACGTGCCCGCTTTGAGGACAGTGTCCAACAACTGGAATTCCAATTCTACCCGCAACCTGTTTAATAATTCCTATTTGCGGATGAAGAACATCACGCTCTCCTACGACTTTCCGCAGCCGCTGATAAAGAAGGTCAGCCTGAACAGCCTGCAACTCTTCGTACAGGCGGACAACCTGCTGACTTTCTCTAAAAAATCAGGGACTGGACCCGGAGCAGGGCATTACGGGGTTGACTTACTATCGTTACCCCTGCCATGCGCTCCATTTCCGGCGGAATCAATGTTTCATTCTAAATCACTATTCACATGAATACTTCAATAAAAAATATAGCGGCTTTTACGGCCGGGCTGTTGTTCGTCCTGTCTTCGTGCAGCGGCGATTTTCTCGACCACAAACCTACGGATGCGGTGGATTCGGGCATTGTTCCCCGTACCTTCCAATGCAGGGCGCATATTCAACGGGGCATGGTACAACCTGTTTGAGTACAGCAGTACGTATGCCAATATCGGCTATCGCGCCTTGATGTTGCAGGATGACATGATGGCGGATGATGTGGTGTCGCGCCCTATGTACGGCTTCAACTCTTCCTATCAGTTTAATGATGTGGTGATGCCTGCCAATAACCGTACCGCATTTGCGTGGTATCTGATGTACAGGACTATTGACAACTGTAACACAGCCATTTCCATTACGGCTACCGGTGATGACGACACACCCGACTTCCGCTACTCCCAGGGACAGGCCTATGCTTTGCGGGCTTTTTGTTACCTGCATCTGGCGCAGCACTACCAGTTTACGTATTTAAAAGATCCCGCTGCTCCGGCTGTTCCGCTCTATACCGAACCCACTGTTTCCACAACAAAGCCCAAAGGGGGCAAGGCCACTTTGGAGGAGTTGTACACGCAGATTTTCAAAGACCTGAATAAGGCTAAAGAGAACTTCTTAAGGGCTATGTCCGTCCGGATGACAACTCTAAGTTCAAGCCCGATGTGAGTGTTGTCAATGGGTTGTTGGCGCGTGCCTGTCTGCTCACCGGGCAATGGGGCGGGGCTGCCGATGCTGCACTTGAGGCTGCCAAGGGATATGCCCTGATGACAGATGCCAAAACCTATATGGGCTTCAATGATTTGTCCAACACCGAGTGGATGTGGGGGCATCCGCAGTCCGTAAGCCAGTCCGATGCCAGCTATAATTTCTATTATATTGATGTGGTGACTCCCGATGCGTATAATAGTTTCATGGCTGACCCGCATTTTATGGATCTGTTCGAAGCCGGAGATATTCGTCTGGACCTGTTCCAGTGGATGCGTGAAGGGTATCTGGGCTACCGGAAATTCCGCATACGTGCCGACCAGACCGGGGACATTGTCGTGATGCGTTCCGCCGAAATGTATCTGATTGCCGCCGAGGCGCTGGCGCGTGAGGGACAGTGGGAGGGCAAATAAAAACCGCTGAACACGTGCTGTACTTTTGACTGGCGCTTGCCGATTGGAGCCCTGACAGGTTGGCTGCAGGACTCTTAAGTATAATCCCGAAGGGCACTTTGGTTTACTTCCCCCGACGGAACGGGGTTTGTGCCAGGCTGGTACCTATTATCTGCATTCCAATTTCAGGAAAAAAACGAATACAAAAGTCAACTTATGAAACTGGGGACCTTATAATAGTAGAGGACGGCATCAGCACTCTCCCTACGCGCTGCCTGCTCGCCATTTCCGTTGCAATTCAATAATCTTCAGGTTGAGTGGCATTCTTTACAAGGTGATGGCGGACAGCAGTTCACGCCAGTTACGGAGCAGCCTTCGAAGCTTACCCTG
>VOFK01003907.1_pt1 | contig 25813 bp, 35 predicted proteins | sample 5384121 | NCBI WGS metagenome assembly VOFK01 (sample SAMN12384730, study PRJNA508395) | human gut metagenome | isolation source: healthy gut J | host: Homo sapiens | reverse complement strand
CCTTCCGCGCGCAGACCCCGCAGGCGTTCCGTTTCGGCACCATCGTCAAAGCCTACGAACTGGCCGCCGCCGACCCCGACTTCCACCCGACCGACGACACGCGCGTGGTGGTGGACTACCTGCCGACGAGCCGGTCGCCATCGTGGACGGTTCCGAAACGAACCTCAAAATCACCACGCCATCCGACATGCCGATCGCCGAAGGCATCGCCCGTAGCCTCGACCCCGAACACGCCAAGGAGGAAGCCAAAGGCACGCATGCACGCCGTGTTCGCCAAGCGTTCTCCCCAGATGCACAGCCGTTGATTTTCATCGAACGTTAAGTCCGTCGACGTGTCGGCAGACTTAACGTTCAACACATTCACCACGTACACTGGAAACCATGCAGCAGATCAACATCGTCATCTCCGGTTTCACGCCCTATGAAGGCATCGACGTCAATCCGGCCGTGCTCGTGCCGGCGGCGGTAGCAAGCAATGGGCCGATCCGGCGCAATCGCAGGCGATCTCCGAAGAACTGCTGCAGGACATCGCCGTCACCGTCACCAACGTCACGCTTCCGGTGAGCTTCGCCAAAAGCCTGGCCCACGCTGCTGGAAGCCATCGAACAGGCCAAGCCGGACATCGTCATCGCCACAGGGCTCAAGCGCACCTCCCGTGGCATTCTGCTGGAACGATGCGCCACAAATTCATGGATGCGGCCAAGCCGGATGCCGACAACGTGATTCCGCCGCGCCGCCCGATCGACCCGGAAGGTCCGGCCGCGTACTGGACGCGCCTGCCGTTGCGGTCGATACTGCGCGATTTCGCCAAACACGAGATTCCCGCCGCGTTGAGTTCCGACGCCGGTACGTTCGTATGCAATTCGCTGTTCTACCATCTGCTCAACTGGTCGGCGGGCCAGGAACGTCGCACATTTCTGTCGGGGTTCGTCAGCCTGCCGATCGTCAACGGTCGGCCGCACGAACGTGGACTGTCGATCGAACAGCAGACCGCTGCGGTCGATGACGTGCTGCGTGAATCGGTACGATACTTCCTGCAACCCTCGTCAAGCGACATTCTGCTTGGCTGAGGACGGCTCCGCTTTCTACGGCACGATTTTCTGCGACATGTGAGTCATGCGGTTTCGACACGTGGTCGCGGACATACCGCCATACCCCCGACAGACTTTTTCGAACGATTTCTGTGCTCTCTGTGAGAATAATGCATTTCGTTCTGCGTGCCGCCTGCTGACTGAGATAGAGTACTGAACGAGTGCGCGCTGGCAGATGCGCAAAGTGTAGGGAATTCGTGAAAGGAAAAGGGCATGGTTGAGCAGTTCCCAATCGTGTTGAGGGGGTACGACAAGGATCGAGTCGACGAGGCGTTCGCTTCGGCTCAGGAGACGGTGAACCGTCTGCGTGAGCAGGTCAAGGCCGACGACCAGACCATCCTTGAGCTGCAGGCGCGCAGGAGGGAAAAGAACAAGAAGGCCGCTCCGAAGTCCTTCGCGTCACTGGGCGCCAACGCCCAGCAGATGCTCGCCAGCGCGGAACAGACCAGCGCCGAGCTGCTTGAACGAGCCAAGAAGGGACGCTTCCGCGGCCCGCGCCACGTGCAGCTGCAGGCTGAAACACTGCTGAACAACGCCAAAATTGACGCCAAGCGCATCATGGACGACGCCAACGCCAAGGCGGCCAAGGTGCTCGGTGACGCCAAGGACGAATCCGAAGCCATGAGGGGCCAATGCCCAGCATGAGGTCGACCAGATGCGCAGCGAGGCCCGAAGGCCGTGGTGGCGCAGCGTCAGACCGTCGATCTGGAACTGACCAACTCCCGTGAGGAACACGGCAAGCGTCTTGCCGCCGAACGCGCCACGCAGGAACGTGAGATTTCCGACATGCGCACCGAGGCGACCAGCAAGATCGCCGAACAGCGCAAGAACGCCAATGAGGAGATCTCCCGCCTGAAGAGCGAGACCAACGACCAGATCGAATCCGCGCTTGCCGAAGCCAACAAGAAGCTGGCGGACGTGCGCGAGCAGGTGTCCAAGATGATGACCGACGCGCAGCGCCGTGCCGCCGAAATCACCGACACCGCCAAGGCGAAGGCCCAGGAGATCACCGACGAGGCGGAGGTGCACCGCACCAAGACCATCAGCCAGGTCAACGCCGAAGTGGAGCAGATCCGCGCCGACATCTCCGCCCAGCAGGAGGAGGCCACGAAGAAGGTCAATGAGCTGCTCACCGACCTGAACGAGCGTCGCGAGGCCGCCAACAAGCAGGCCAGCGAGTTGATTTCCTCCGCGCAGAAGACCCGTGACGAGGCTGAGGCGTACGCTTCCAGCAAGCGTGACGAGGCGGACGCGAACGCGGCGAGCATCCTCAAGCAGGCCACCGAAGACGCCGACGAGCAGATCAACGAGCGTCGCGAGGCCGCGAAGAAGGAACTGGACGGCGTGCAGCAGCGCATCGCCGACCTGCAGAGCCGTGAGGCCCAGATCACGCAGCGCGTCAGCGAACTGCGTGCCATGTTCTCCAACGCGTTCTCCGGTTTCGGCATGAACGACCTGTCCGTGGTCAACGCCGTCGATGAAGGCGAGCCTTCCGACGCGCAATCTGATGACGACGCGCAGCACGACGATGAGACCGCCGCACCGGCAGACGCCGACACGCAGGATGCCGTCGAGAACGATTCCGCAGCCGAGACCGAGCCGGAAGGCGACGCCGAATCCGCAGACGCTTCGCAGAACAACTGAAACCATAGAAAGGGAATGGATAATGACCGACATCACGCCATTGAGCGGTGATGAACTGAACAAGCTCGTCGACGATTTCGAAGCAAGCGAGCACAATCGCATGGCCATGAACGCGGTGACCGCCGCCGGCATCGACAAGGTGGCTCGCAATTATGACCGCGCTCGTCTGATGCAGCGTCGTTTCTCCACCATCGTTGACAATGGCGAAGCCACCCATCAGGATCGCTCCGGCCGCTGCTGGCTGTTCAGCTCCCTGAACGTGGCCCGTTTCGTGGCCAAGAAGAACATGAACTTGAAGGAGTTCGAGTTCTCCCAGAACTACGCCATGTACTACGACAAGCTGGAACGCGTCAACTACTTCCTGAAGGACGTGGCCAAGCTGGTGCGTGCCGGCGAGCCTGCCGATTCGCGTCTGATGCAGCATCTGCTGTCCGACGTGATGGGCGACGGCGGCCAGTGGACCATGGCCATGAACGTGTACAAGAAGTATGGCGCGGTGCCGAAGGACCTGTTCCCGGAGACTGAATCCTCCAAGAACACCGGTGAGATGAACGTGCAGCTGCGCCGCATGCTGCACACCGCGGTTGCGCATATGTACGCTGATCCGTCCGCGATCGATGCGAGCATCGCCGATGCGGTCGCCGCCGGTCACCGTATTCTGACGATTCACTTGGGCGAGCCGCCGAAGAGTTTCGATTGGGAGTGGACCGACAAGGATGGCGAGTTCCACCGCGATGGCGAGATTACGCCGGTTGAGTTCTGGAAGAAATATGTGGGTTCCGCCGATTTGGAAAGCTATGTCTGCCTGGTGGACGATCCGCGTCAGGAGCACGTCAAGGGCAAGAAGATCGGCATCGAGCATCTGGGCAACGTGGCCGGGGGAGACCCGACCGAGTACCTCAACGTGCCGAACCAGTTCATGAAGGACTGCGTGCGTCAGATTCTTCAGAACAGGGCATTCCGGTATGGTTCGGCGCCGACTGCCACCCGTTCATGGACCGTGAGAACGGCGCGTGGGCCACCGACCTGTTCGAGTATGGCCGCGTGTATGGCGTCGATTTCGATCTGGACAAGGAACAGCGTGTCCGTTTCGGCGATTCCGCGATGAATCACGCGATGGCGTTCGTCGGTGTGGATGTGGATGAGGATGTGGCCACACCACCCGCCGCTGGCGTGGAGAACTCGTGGGGCAGACAAGATCGCCGACAAGGGCTACTTCACCATGAGCGACGACTGGTTCACCGAATACGTCTACGAGGTCGCCGTCCCCAAGGCCCTCCTTCCCGCCGAATACCTCAAGGCCCTAGAAGAACCCGCCACCATGCTCCCCGCGTGGGGATCCGAGCGCTGGCCTAAGGCCAGCGCCTCCGAGCCGACCGTTAAGCAAACAGTCCTGTGGACTGTTTGTAGGCGCGGCTGAGGCCGTCAGGCCGAAGGCACGGCGAAGGTAGTATTGAGTCCACGCGGAGCGTGGTCCGTAATTGCAGGGCCGAAGGCGCATTGGCCAAATAGCGCGCGAGCGCGCGCTGGCCAATACGCGCCGAGCGAATAGCGGAAGCCCGGTGGGCTTCCGCCGCGAGGGAAAACGCCGACAGGCGTTTTCGAGGCTGCAGGCCTCATCGCCTCAGCCCGGCAGGCCCCATGACGCACGTTTCCCCCAAAAAAAGACCCAACCCGGACTCTCCGTCCGCGTTGGGTCTTTCCTATATCGCTTTCTTCGTCCCACGTCACCCCCACCCATTCCACCATGCAGTCGCCCATCCCCATATTCCGTCCCCATCCGTTAAGGTAACGACGGTGGCGCTATCGCGCTACGCAAGCATAATGATGCAGGGGAGGAACAGAAGCGATGGCAGGTCTTCGCGGTCCGGATAGTTCGAAGGATGCACAGCTGTTGGATGAGCGCGCCGTATTTCCGGAGACCGTGGATGTCAATATTCGTCAGCTTGACCCGATTCCCGCTCCCCGATATTTTCTGAAGGAACTTCCGCTCACGAACGAGATGAGCGATCTGGTGTTGAAGTCCCGTCAGGAGATTCGTGACGTGCTGCATGGCCGTGACGATCGTCTGCTGGCCATCGTCGGCCCGTGTTCGATTCATGATCCGAAGGCTGCGCACGAGTATGCGGAGAGGCTTGCCGCCGTCAAGAAGGAGCTTGATGATCGTCTGGTCATCGTCATGCGCGTGTATTTCGAGAAGCCGCGCACCACGATCGGTTGGAAGGGTCTGATCAACGATCCTGATCTTGACGGCCAGTTCAATATTCGCAAGGGCATGTTCATGGCTCGCAAGGTGCTTACCGACGTGCTGGGGCTCGGCTTGCCCGCCGCTACGGAATGGCTTGATCCGATTACCCCGCAGTATTTGCGATCTGATCAGCTGGGGCGCGATCGGCGCGCGTAATACGGAAAGCCAGGTGCACCGCGAGCTGGCGTCCGGCATGTCCATGCCGATCGGTTTCAAGAACGCTACGGATGGTTCCATCAAGCCGGCGGCCGATTCGTGTTTCGCGGCCGCTTTCGAGCATCATTTCCTCTCCATCAATCTGGATGGTCGTGTGATTTCCGCGGAGACCAAGGGCAATCCCGACTGCCATCTGGTGCTGCGTGGTTCCTCGCATGGTCCGAACTACGATGCCGCTTCCGTGGCCCAAGCGTTGGCGGATCTCAAGGCTTCAAGGCTTCCGGACCAAGCGAGCATGGTCTGATCATCGATGCCGCGCACGGCAACTGCGGCAAGAACGAGGTGCGCGAGGCCGAAGTGGTCGAAGAAATCGCCGCACGCGTCGCGGCCGGCGAACAGGGCATTCTCGGCATCATGATGGAAAGCTTCCTCAAGGCGGGCAATCAGAAGCCCGCGCCGCTCGACCAGCTGGAATACGGCAAGTCGATCACCGACGCATGCGTGCCGTGGGATCGTACCGAGCAGCTGCTGCACACGCTTGCCGACGCGGTCGACGCGCGTCGCAAGCTTGGCTGATGTTTCTGCACCATCGTTGCTATCCTTGGGAAAGGAAGCGACAAGGAGAGTGAGATCATGCAGCAGCAGCTGAACACGCCTGAGGATTTACGTGCCATTAGGCAGGCCATGGATGAGGGCAAAGAATCCGCTGGTGAGACCGACGTGCCGCGCTGGGAGGACCAGGTGGGCATCAGCCGCATCGTGAACCGCCGCGTGCTGGAATTCGAAGTGTTGCCCACGCCGGCGCAGGTGTTGGGCGACCTGCCGTTGAGCGAGCAGGCGCAGGAGATCGTCGCCTATTCGCGTGATGAGATTCGTGCCTGCCTGTACGGTCAGGACGATCGCCTGCTGGTGGTTGTCGGTCCGTGTTCCGTTCACGATCCGAAGGCCGCGCTCGATTACGCGCGTCGCCTGTCCGCGTTGAAAGGCGAGTTGGATGGCGAGCTGCTGATCGTCATGCGCGTGTATTTCGAGAAGCCGCGCACCACGGTCGGTTGGAAGGGTCTGATCAACGATCCGGATATCGACGGCAGCTGCAATATCAGGAAGGGCTTGCTGTTGGCCCGCCGCACGCTGCTTGGCGTGCTTGACGAGGGTTTGGCGGCGGCCACGGAGTTTTTGGAGCCGACCAGTCCGCAGTATATTTCCGATGCGATTAGCTGGGGTGCAATCGGCGCGCGCAATACGGAAAGCCAGGTGCACCGGCAGTTGGCGTCCGGCCTGTCCATGCCGATCGGCTTCAAGAACGCCACGGACGGTTTCCATCGAGGCTCCGGCCGATTCCTGCTTCGCTTCCGCACAACAGCACACGTTTTTCGGCATCGACCATCTCGGCCGCGCCGCCGTGGTCAAAACGCTCGGCAATCCCGACTGTCATGTGGTGTTGCGTGGTTCCTCGCACGGCCCGGAATTACGATGCCGCTTCGGTGGCCAAGGCCATGGACACCATCCGCGCCGAAATGCCGGCCGATTCCGCTGCGGCACATGGGCTGATCGTCGACTGCTCGCATGGCAACTCCGGCAAGGACGAGCATCGTCAGGCGCAGGTGGTGCGTGACATCGCGGGCCGTATCGCCAAAGGCGAGCAGGGCATCACCGGCATCATGATGGAAAGCTTCATCGAAGGTGGCAACCAGAAGGCCGCGCCGCTCGACCAGCTCGTCTACGGCAAGTCCATCACCGACAAATGTCTGAGCTGGAACACCACGGAACAGCTGCTACGCGAGCTTGCCCATGCGGTGGCCGCGCGCCGCTGGAAGTGACCGATTCGATTCACTATCCGCGCGATTGCAGAAAAATTCGGGAAACGCGAATCGCAATCGCGTAAAACAACACTCAAGACAGCACGTAAGACAGGGAGAGTGCAATGACCGCAATCGCCATCATCGGCGCCATGGATGAGGAAGTCGCCAATATCGCAACGGCACTGAGCAACGTCACCGTCACCGAGGAAGCCGGCGTCAAGGTGACGCGCGGCACCCTCGAAACCAACAAGGGCACCGCCGTCAACGTCGCCGCGACCGTCGGCGGCATGGGCACCGTCAACATCGCCGCCACCACGCAGCATCTGATCGACGCTGACCAGCCGGACGCCGTGATCTTCTCCGGCATCGCGGGCAATCTCAACACGAATCTGCACATCAACGACGTGGTGCTCGGCGGCACCCTGCGCTATCTCGACACCGACATGCGATTAGTGGGCCAATTCAAGCCCGGCACCGCCGACCGGCCCATCGAGGAATACCATAGCGACGACCGTCTGCTCGAACTGGCCGACCAGGCGCTGAACGACTTGAACATTCACCATATCGTCGGCATCATCGCCACCGGCAACTATTTCGTCGATGATCCGCAGAAGGTCGAGCAGGTGATCCGTGAGACCGGCGCGGACGCGGTGGAAATGGAAGGCGCCGCCGTCGCGCATGTCGCCGCCCGCAACGACGTTCCCGCATTGGTGATTCGCGCGCTGAGCGACAACGCGGACACCGACTACGAGGATTTCAAAACGTTCGACATTTCCGAATACGCGGACACCGCCGCGAAACTGACGGTGAACATCGCCAAACGCATGTAGTGTTCATGTGGCGTTGCGAAACGCCTAACGTTGCGAAAAGCCGTTTCCACATCCCGTTTGCCGCATGACCCGTCATCATGCATCGTCATATCGGCAAACGGGACGTCTCATATTCCGATATGCTGCGTTTCGGAAGATGAACGGCAGGAAAACTTCCGGTGGCGTGAGAGAATCGCATACGCGAAAGCCTCTCCGAAACCGCTAGTCTTAAAGGGAAGAACTGAGGATTATCGGAAGGTGAACGCATGACGTTGGAGCAGATGCTGGCAACGCCGTCGGTGGTTGCGGCATTGGTGGTCGTGGCCGTGGTCGTGTTCGTCGTGGCGTTCCTGCTTGGCCGCAGACGAGGCTTCCAGGATGTGCAGGACGGCGTCGACCCCAATGATCCGAGCCTGTTCGGAGCTGCGAAGAACACGTCCCTGTTCGGCCCCCGCGTTCCCGTGCAGTCCACGGAACGCCAGCTGGTGGCCGTCATGCCCGAAGCTTTGGTGGTCGTAGACTCGCTGGCCACGGTCCAATACGCATCCCCCGGCCGCGCGGCGCTTCGGCATCATCCACGACCAGGCGATGGCGCTCGCGGAAATCCGCGACATCGTGAAACTGGTCTCCACGGACAGCGTGGTGCGCGAACGCGAACTGACCATCCCCCTGCACGGCCGCACGCGAACGGGCGTGGTGAACACGAACGGCAAAGGCGTCGAAGCCGGCAAGCCGCTGCCCGAAGACACGCTCTACCTGCACGTGCGCGTCGGACAGATCGCCGACAACCTATTTGCGATTTTCATTTCCGACATGAGCGAGCAACGCCGTTTCGAAATCATGCGGCGCGATTTCGTCACCAACGTCTCGCACGAACTGAAAACCCCGGCAGGCGCGATTTCTCTGCTCGCCGAAACGATCGGCGACGCGGCCGACGATCCGGACGCGGTGAAATACTTCTCCGGCCGAATCTCCAAGGAATCCGAACGATTGACGGAACTGGTCCACCGTCTGATCGACCTGCAGAAAGCGCAAAGCGCGGCAGCGATGCTCAACGCGGAACGGCTGTCCGTGCTGTCCGTGGCACGCGAGGCGCTCGCCGAAAACCAGGTCAAGGCCGAATCGAAGCACATCAGTCTGGTCCTGTCCGTGAACGGCCGGCAGGGTGCTGGTGCATGCGAACGCCGAGGAACTGGCCAAGGAAGCCGAACAGAACCTGGACGTGTTCGTGGTCGCTGACCATGAGACCATCAAAACTGCGGTGAAGAACCTGGTGGAGAACGCCATCAACTATTCGCCGGAACATACCACGGTGGCCGTCGGCATCGGCATCGAATCCGGCAAGGTGGCGATTCGCGTCGTGGACCAGGGCATCGGCATCCCCGCGGCGTCGCTCAGCAGAATTTTCGAGCGATTCTACCGCGTCGATCCGGCGCGCTCCCGTGAAAACCGGCGGCACCGGCCTGGGATTGGCCATCACCAAGCATTGCGTCGAGGATTGCGGCGGCACCATCTCCGTATGGTCGCGCGAGGGGGAGGGATCCACCTTCACCATCACGATGCCGCAGGCTTCGGGCGCTACGGAACCCGACCATCCGGCGGATTCGGCGAATGATAACACCCGTGAAAAGAAACAGTCCGGCCACTCCACCACAACAGAGAATGAGGAGAACCACTGATGACGCGAATTCTGATCGTCGAGGACGAAGAGTCGTACCGTGAGCCGCTGGTCTACCAGCTCACCCGTGAAGGGTACGACGTGTCCGCCGCGGCCACCGGTGAAGAAGGATTGGAACTGTTCACCAAGGGTGGTATCGATCTGGTGCTGCTCGATCTGATGCTGCCCGGTCTTGACGGCACCGCGCTGTGCCGTCGCATCCGCGAGCAAAGCCGTGTGCCGATCATCATGCTGACCGCGAAAAGCGCGGAAATCGACAAGGTCGTCGGCCTTGAAATCGGCGCGGACGACTACATCACCAAACCGTATTCCTTCCGTGAGCTGCTGGCACGCATCCGCGCGGTGCTGCGCCGCAACCAGATGGTCGCCGAATCCGGAGAAGCCGCCGACGACGATATTCCGCTCGTATGCGGCGACATTTCCATGAGAATCGGCCAGCATGAGGTCACCGTACGCGGCGAGAACGTGTTCTTCCCGCTGAAGGAAATTCGAACTGCTCGAATACCTCATGCAGAACAAGGGCCGTGTGATGACCCGCCACCAGCTGATCGACCGCATCTGGGGCTCCGACTATGTCGGCGACACCAAGACGCTGGACGTGCATGTCAAGCGCGTGCGCGCCAAAATCGAGGAGGACCCGGGCCATCCCAAGTATCTGACCACCGTGCGCGGCCTCGGATACAAGATCGATACGCCAAGCGAATGATGATGAAAGGCTTGGTATAGCGCGCATTCGCATCGTGCTTGCAAAGAACGGTGAACGGAAGGAACGTCGAACGGCGAAGGTGTCGTAGACTGTTCATCTTCCGTTCACCGTTTTTGGTTTGGGGCGAGTGAAACGCCCAATAGGCTGGAGATTGTCATGAAGAACGATGGCGACAACAGAAAATCGAAAAATCAGAAACACACGCCATCTGAATGTTGACAGAGGGAAAAGAATAATGCGTAACTCCATTCTCGTACGCTCCATCGCCGCTGTGTCCGGCATTGTGATGCTGGCTTCCGTCGCGGCTTGCGGTGACAACACCACCGCTTCCACCGATTCTTCGGCCAAGTCCGATACCAAGACCGAAACCGTTTCCGGCAACTTCTCCGGCGCTGGCGCTTCTTCCCAGCAGGCCGCCGTCGAAGCTTGGATCGCCGGCTTCCAGGGCACCAACCCGGACGCCAAAGGTCGCTTACAACCCGTCCGGTTCCGGCGCTGGCGTGTCCACCTTCCTGACCGGTGCAACCGCATGGGCCGGCTCCGACGCTGCTCTCGCCGATAACGAGGTCGAGCAGTCCAAGAGCGTGTGCGCTTCCGGCACCGCCTTCGACATCCCGGTCTACATTTCCCCGATCGCCGTCGTCTTCAACCTGCAGGGCGTGTCCGGCAAGGGCAAGACCCTGAACATGGACGCCGAGACCATCGCCAAGATCTTCGACGGCAAGATCACCAAGTGGAACGATGACGCCATCAAGAAGCAGAACCCGAAGGTCGATCTGCCTGACCTCGACATCACCGTGGTGCACCGTTCCGACAAGTCCGGCACCACCAAGAACTTCCTGAGCTACGTCAAGGACGCCGCTGGCGACGCATGGAGCTACGACCTCGGCGAGAACTGGCCGAACGAGGTTGGCCAGGGTGCCAAGGGCACTTCCGGCGTGATCTCCACCGTCAAGCAGGCCGACGGCACCATCGGCTACGCCGATGCCTCCCAGGCCGGCGATCTGGGCACCGTGGCCGTGAAGGTCGGCGACGATTACGTCCCGTTCTCCGCTGAAGCCGCCGCCAAGGTCGTGGACGCCTCCCCGCTCGACGATTCCGCCAAGGGGTGACAACCGCGTGGTCGTCAAGCTCGACCACAACACCACCGAGAAGGGCGCCTACCCGATCGTGCTGGTCTCCCCTACGACGTCGCCTGCCCGGCATACAAGGACGCCAACACCGCCAAGTTCGTCAAGTCCTGGCTCACCTACGTGACCAGCGACGAAGGCCAGCAGACCGCCGCTTCCGCAGCCGGCTCCGCCCGATGTCCAACACCCTGCGTCAGAAGGTCGTCAAGTCCATCGACGCCATCAAAACCAAGTGAGCCCATCACAGTGGGGCGATCGCTTTCGGTGATCGGTGACTGACCGTAGGTTTCAGGCCGCAGCCGCGTAAAAACGGCTGCGGCCTGAAACGATACCTACGGACGATACGCAAAACCAGAAAAATCGAAAGCAATCGCAAGCAAACCAAAAGGAGAACCCGTGAGTTCGCAAAGCAAAACGGCACAGCAGCCGGTGAGCGGCAAGAACGCGGATAAGGTGTTCAAGGGCGTGGCCTACGCCTGCGGCATCCTGATCCTCGTCGTGCTCGCCGCGGTCGCGCTGTTCCCTGCTGTTCCGCGCGTGGCCGTTGATCGGCGGTGACCAGAAGGCCAACAGCGCGACCATCAGCAACTTCACCGGCGGCAAGGCTTCCAGCTTCTGGGGCTACGTCGGACCGCTGCTGTTCGGTACCGTGCTGATTTCCGCCCTGGCACTGCTGATTTCCTTCTTCGTGTCGGTCGGCATCGCACTGTTCATCTCGCATTACGCGCCGAAGAAGCTCGCCACCGCCCTGAGCTATGTGGTCGATCTGCTCGCCGCCATCCCGTCTGTTATCTACGGTCTGTGGGGCGGTCTGGTGCTGGTGCCCGCCATCTACCCGTTCTGGAATTGGGTGGCCAAATACCTTGGCTGGATTCCGATTTTCGCCGGTCCCGCCGCCAATCCCTCCCGTACCGTGGCCACCGTGTCCGTGGTGCTGGCCGTCATGATCCTGCCGATCATCACCTCCATGTCCCGCGACATCTTCCTGCAGACCCCTCGCCTTCAGGAAGAGGCGGCTCTGGCCCTCGGCGCCACGAAGTGGGAAATGGTCAAGCTCGCGGTCCTGCCGTTCGGCAAGTCCGGCGTCGTGTCCGCCTCCATGCTCGGCCTCGGTCGTGCGCTCGGCGAGACGATGGCCGTGCTCATGATCCTGTCCCCGGGCCTCAACTACTCCGTCAAGCTGCTGCAGGCCTCGCAGAACCAGACCATCGCCGCGAATATTGCCGCACAGTATCCGGAAGCCAACGATCTGGGTGTTTCCGTGCTGATCGGCACCGGCCTGGTCCTGTTCCTGATTACCTTCGTGGTGAACTTCATCGCTCGTAAGCTCACCGAGAAAGCGAGTGTGTGATGACCGCCGCAAATAACGACGCTTCGCCGATGGACGGCGCTCCCGTCATCGACTTCGACAAGTTCAAGCCGACCCGTTCCTTCACCTCAGCGCGCAAGCGCAAGGACTTCGCCATGAAGGCGCTCATCTCGTGCGCGTTCATCGTGGCGTTGATCCCGCTGTTCTCGGTGCTGCTCACCACCATCATCAACGGCGTCAAGAGGCTGAACCTCAACTTCCTGAGCTACAACATGACCGGCGTGGTCGGCGGCAACCCGACCCCGTCCGGCGGCTACGGCGGCATCCTGCACGCCATCATCGGCACGCTGGAAATCACCTTCGGCGCCATGCTCATCTCCATCCCGATCGGCCTGATGTGCGCCGTGTACCTGGTGGAATATTCCAACCGTGGCAAGCTGGCACAGGTCATCACCCTGCTGGTCGACGTGATGAGCGGCATCCCGTCCATCGTCGCAGGCCTGTTCGCCTTCTCGATGTTCACGATTCTGATCGGCCCCGGCACCATCAACGGTTTCGAAGGCTCCGTCGCACTTTCCCTGCTGATGCTGCCGACCGTGGTCAAGTCGTCCGAGGAAATGCTCAAGATCGTGCCGCACGATTTGCGCGAGGCCTCGTACGCCCTGGGCGTCACGAAGCAGCGCACGATTACCAAGATCGTGCTGCGCACCGCCCCCCCCTGCCGGGCATCGTTTCGGGTGCGATTCTCGCCGTCGCCCGCGTGATCGGTGAAACCGCTCCGTTGCTGATGACCGCAGGCTACATCGCCTCCACGAACGTCAACCTCTTCTCCGGCCAGATGACCACGCTTCCGGTGTACGTCTACCAGGAGTATTCCAAGCTCAACGCGAACTGCCCGGCCAACGCTTCCGCGGCCTGCGTCACCACCATCCCGATGGAACGCGCCTGGGCCGCAGCCCTTGTGCTGATCCTCATCGTGCTGATCCTCAACCTCATCGGCCGTCTCGTGGCGAAGATCTTCGCCGTCAAGTCGGAACGCTGAGCGCGGTCGAATAGTCGAAAACATAAGAACAATAAGGAAAACAAATGGGACAACGTATTGATGTCAACCATCTGAACATCTTCTACGGCGACTTCCTGGCCGTGGAGGATGTGAACATCAACATCGAAGCCAACAAGGTCACCGCGTTCATCGGACCTTCCGGCTGCGGCAAAGTCCACCGTGCTGCGCACCCTCGATCGCATGCACGAGATCATTCCGGGCGCCCACTGCGAGGGCGAGGTGCTGCTCGAAGGCAAGAACCTGTACGACAAGGACGTGGATCCGGTGGCCGTGCGCCGCGACGTCGGCATGGTCTTCCAGCGACCGAACCCGTTCCCGACCATGTCCATCCGTGAGAACGTGCTGGCCGGTGTGAAGCTCAACAACCGCAAGATCTCCAAGTCCGACGCGGATGATCTGGTCGAGTGGGCCTGCGTGGCGCCAACCTGTGGAACGAGGTCAAGGATCGTCTGGACAATCCGGGCATCGGCCTGTCCGGCGGCCAGCAGCAGCGTCTGTGCATCGCCCGCGCTGTGGCCGTCCACCCGCAGGTGCTGCTCATGGATGAGCCCTGCTCCGCTTTGGACCCGATTTCGACCCTGGCTATCGAGGATCTGATCGACGAGCTCAAGAGCGACTACACCATCGTGATCGTGACCCACAACATGCAGCAGGCCGCCCGTATCGCCGACTACACCGCCTTCTTCAACCTGAAGGCCGTGGGCCAGCCCGGTCACCTCGAGTACTTCGCGGACACCATGACGATGTTCAACAACCCGCAGAACGAAGAAGCCGAACGCTACGTCTCCGGACGTTTTGGCTGATCGATAAGGCCGATTCGCCAAAACGTAGTGCCAACCCGGTGGGTTGGTGCGAGTCAGCTTCAGCTGGCCAGTTAATAGCGCTTCGCTGTGCGAAACTCTGTAATTGTACGTTTTGGCTGATCGGCGGCTCCCCCCGCAAACCGACGTTGAGATTGCTCTCGGCGTCGGTTTGTTGTTTTTCTTGTGGAAGCGACACGCACTGTTGAGAATCATTCTCAGTGACGGTTATGATGGATTCACCGAAGCATGAAGCGTATGAAAATGGAGGAACCATCGTGAACCGTTATGCAAGAATTGCGATTGCCGTACTCGCTTCCGTCGGCCTTCTCACTTCCGCGTCTGCCTGCGGAACGTCGCAGAACGGTGCCGGTTCCGCGCATGGCGCGATTTCCGTCGTCTCCTCCATCAACCAATGGGGCACCCTCGCCGAGCAGCTCGGCGGAAGCGGCGTGCAGGTGACCAGCATCATCAACTCCACCAACGTGGACGCGCACGACTATGAGCCGACCACGTCCGACATCGCCAAACTGCAGAAGGCACGAATCGTCATCGTCAACGGCGCCGGGTACGACTCATGGGCCGTCAAAGCCGCGCAATCCGCCAAATCGCAAGTCATCAACGCGGCGGAGATCGGTGGCGTCAAGGATGGCGGCAACCCGCACGTCTGGTTCTCGGCGGCGGTGCGCAAAGCGGTCGCACAGGCCATCACCAGGGCATACGAGGGCACAAGGCCCGACGGCAAGGCCGATTTCGACAAGCTGAACCAGCAATGGCGTTCCAAGGAAGACGAGATCGCCCGAAAAATCACGGAGACCAAACGCAAGGCGGATGGCGAAGCCTATGCCGCCACGGAATCGGTCGCCGAATATCTTGCCGGGGACCTGGGCCCTCAAAGACGCGACGCCGACCGGCTACACGCGTGCCACGGCCAACGAAAGCGAGCCAACGCCGACCGACATCAAACAGTTCACCGACATGCTGGAAGCCGGCAAGGTCGGCCTGCTGGTGGTCAACATTCAGGAGGAGACCGAGCTGACCGGCAAGATCGTCACCGCCGCCAAATCGTCCAATATTCCGATCGTGGAGCTGACCGAGCAGATGCCGGAGCAGTACGATTCCCTGACGGACTGGATGGCCGCGCTCGTCGACGCGTTCTCCCAAGCCATCTGATGCGGACCGATAAAAAAGACGCGAAAGTCGATAAAAAAAGAGGCGATTCCACTGAAGGAACCGCCCATTTCCGTATGAAAAGGACTGTTACAGCACCGCGGTGATGATGAAGTCCAGAATGAACAGCACGGCCACGACCCAGATCACCGGATGCACGTCCTTGGCCTGCTTCTTGCAGGTCTTGACGATGCAGTAGGTGATGAAGCCTCCGGCGATGCCGTAGGAGATGGAGTAGGAGAAGGCCATGAACACGGCGGCGAAGAACGCCGGAATGGCTTCGGCGATGTCGTCCCACTTGACTTCCTTCAGGGAGGAAGCCATCATGCAGCCGACGATCACCAGCACGCCTGCGGTTGCGGCGGACGGCACGGCGGAGATGACCGGGGAGAGGAAGGCGGACAGCGCGAAGCAGATCGCCACGACCACGGAGGTCAGGCCGGTGCGGCCGCCGGCGGCGATACCCGCGGAGGACTCCACGTAGGTGGTGGTGTTCGAGGTGCCGCAGATGGCGCCGATGGAGGTGGCGATGGAGTCGGCGAACAGGGCCTTGTCCATCTTGGAGGAGAAGCCGGAACCGTTCTCAAGAGCCTTCTCGTCCTCGGCGGAGAAGATGCCGGTACGACGGCCGGTGCCGATGAAGGTGCCGATGGTGTCGAAGGTGTCGGACATGGAGAACGCGAAGATGGTCAGCAGGATGATCGGCAGCTTCGACACGTCGGAGAACAGCGCCGGGAAGCCATCCTTGGTGAAGATCACGCCGAAGGTCTGCGGCAGCTGGGCGAAGGTGTCGGCGATGGACACGGAGTTGGCCATGGTGGTCTGGCCCATCGGAATGCCGACGACCGCGGTGACGGCGATGGCGATCAGCATGCCGCCGCGTACCTTGAGCACGGTGAGCACGATGGCCAGCACCAGGCCGATGATGAACAGCCAGATGGTCGGATTGTTCATGACGGCAAGGCCCGGGGTGGCCTGCACGGTGTCGCCGCTCTTTGGCCGCGGACTTGGTGGTGAAGGTGAAGAAACCGACGTAGGCCACGAACAGGCCGATGCCGCCGCCGATGGCGTTCTGCAGCACTTCCGGAATGGCCTGGATGATCATCTTACGGATCTTGGTGACGGTGATGATGATGTTGATCAAACCGCACAGGAACACCATGCACAGGGTTTCCTGCCACTTGAAGCCGAGGCCGAAGCACACGGTGTAGGTGAAGAACGCGTTGAGGCCCATGCCGGCGGCCTGCGCGTACGGAACATTGGCGAACAGGCCCATCACGAGCGTGCCGATGATGGCCGCGATGATGGTGGCGAGGAACACGCCGCCCCACGGCATACCGGTCGAAGACAGGATCTGCGGGTTGACGATGATGATGTAGGACATGGCGAAGAACGTGGTCAGGCCGGCCATGATCTCCGTGGAGACGGTGGTGCCGTTCTCCTTGAGATGGAAGAATTTCTCCATTTTCTCTTTTCTCATCTTTCTTGGGTTGGTAGGCGCGTGCCATATGGTGGCGTGCGCCGGCGAGAATCGCGACTCGCCTGGGACATGCGTCCCTGAACAAAGCAAACGTAGCACCTATGTAAGTCATGGAAATTTCGTGCGATTGGTAAGGGGTTGCTTTTGCGGCGGCGCGACACGCCGGTCTGGATTAGTCCAAACGGGTCAGTAAATTACCTATTTGTAAACCACAGACCGTTGGTTGGAGCGTGCAAGCGCTCACGAAGTTTGGTTCGCCAAGCCAGCGCAGGTTGAAGAACATACGCCCACCAAGGGCTTCCCGCTTAGCGGTCGAATGTTGCTCTGCCTGCGTGCAGGGCTTTTTTTATTGCCCTGCGAGGTGTTCCGAATCTCACAGTCAACGGTTGACTAAGGAAGGAACGCCATGAAGAGGCCCGAAAAGGAAAGCGGTGGTCGCTCAGCTTACGGACAAGTTCCGTAACGCCGACGCTATCTACCTGACCGAGTACCTCGGGCTTACCGTTCCGCAGATCTCTGAACTGCGCGAAAAGCTAGGCCGCGATACTTCCTACACTGTGGAAAAGAACACGCTCGTTCGCATTGCAGCCAAGGAAGCTGGCATCGAAGGTCTTGATGAACTTCGCCGGCCCGACCGCCATCACCTTCGTGAAGGGCGACTTCATCGAGGCTGCGAAGACCCTGCGTGACTTCGCCAAGACCAACAAGGCACTGATCATCAAGGGGCGGCTTCGCTGATGGCACCGTCTACGATGCTGAAGGCGCCAAGAAGCTGGCAGACCTCAAGTCTCGCCCGCAGCTGCTCGCCGAGTTCGCCGGCGACATCAAGGCTACGATGTCCAAGGCCGCGTACCTGTTCAACGCTCTGCCGACCAAGGCCGTGCGTACGATCGATGCGCTGCGCGAGAAGCAGGAAAAAGGCTGCCTGATTTCGCTGCGGCTCGCCGCATGAATGAAGCAACCACAAAAAAGAAAAAACAATTGTTTTAGGTGACGGCCACCTCTTCAATTCAGTCCGTCGCCAAGAATGAAAAAGGAAGCCATTATGGCTAAGTACACCAACGATGAGCTGCTCGAAGCTTTCGGTGAGATGACCCTGGTTGAGCTCTCCGAGTTCGTCAAGGCCTTCGAAGAGAAGTTCGACGTCGAGGCTGCTGCCCCGGTCGCCGCTGTTGCCGCCGCTCCGGCTGCTGGCGCTGCTGCTGAGGAAGAGAAGGACGAGTTCTCGACGTCATCCCTCTCCGCCGTTGGCGACAAGAAGATCCAGGTCATCAAGGCCGTCCGCGCTATCACCAACCTGGGCCTGGCTGAGGCCAAGGCTCTCGTCGACGGCGCTCCGAAGGCTGTCCTGGAGAAGGCCAAGAAGGAAGACGCCGAGAAAGCCAAGTCCCAGCTCGAAGAAGCCGGCGCCACCGTCGAGCTCAAGTGATTCGCGCGGCTTCAAGCCGCAATCACTGTTAAATGGAAACCCCCGTTTGCCGTAAGGCAGCGGGGTTTTCCGCATATGGAGCATGACTCAGGCATGTTCTAAAATGGGGGAATTAGGCGAAAGTTGTCAATTTATCGGTTCGGAATCCTTACTTTCGCGATGAATCATGACACAATGGCAGATAGTGTAGTGCGAAAGGAAGGCCGACAACGGTGAGCGAGGATCGACGAATGACGCGGCAGTGGACCGTCAAAGTTGACGGAAACAACGTGAAAACGCTTCATGACGGCGAAAGCGTGGAAATCGGGCGCAAACCGTTGCGCCCGCTGTCGGATGACGGGTTCGCTCGTCTCGACATCATGGATCCGGGCAAGTCCATGTCGAAAAGACATGCGGTCCTCTCCGTCGACAAGCAGGGCAATTGCTCCGTACGAGATCTGCATTCCACCAACGGCTCGTTCGTGGTGACGAACAACGGCCAACTGATGCGCCTGCCCGCAGGCGAGGACATCAAGCTGCCCATCGACTCGATGACCCTGCAGTTCGGCGACGTGCGTCTTACGCTCGAATCCGCATTCGAACACGATGACGAGGATGACGACGCCACCTCCGGTGTCTCGGATGACAAGCCAGCCGGTTTCGAACCTGTTCGAATACGCGGTCTCCGACGAGGCCCGCAGGAACCGGATGCAGCCGACATGTCCGTGGACGACATCCTCAATCTGCGTGCCGGCGAGCCGACGACGTTCTTCCACGCGCGCAATGTCACCGACCGTGCCGATGCTCTGCACCAGGGCGGAACGTCAGACCTTCACGCCGGAGCATGCCGACAAGCCGGAACTCGAAGATGCATTCCCCTCGGTCTCCTTGGTTCAGGGAAACCGTCGTGGCCGCGGACAAGCCCCGCGACCTGTTCGCCGACGCCGCAGCGCAGGCCGAGGCTGAAGCTGAGATCGAGGCCGATGCGGCCGATTCCGCTGATGCGGCTGCGACCGATGCCGAGGTGGCTGCCGTCTCAAATCCGAGACAGCCGCTCGGCCCTTGGAAGCATCCCATGACGGTAACAAGAACAACCTGATTCCGGTGGACAAGCTGTTCAGCGCGCGCCCCAACACGCCAATCGCCGTCGCTCTGCCCGACAGGAACGACACTGGCGATAACACAGGCAACGTTGACAAGGCTGACAATGCGGCTGACGCGTCCGCCCAGGAACAGACGCAGTCCGCCGAACAATCGCAGATGGCGGAACAGCCCACATCGGAAACTGCCGAACAGCAGCCCGCCGAACAGCAGTCGAAGCCGATGCACGCTACGCAGCCGCAGACGGAACAGCCGGGAACGGTGACCGCGGAAGACGACGACGAGCGGTTCCGCCCGCAAAAACAGCCAATCGCAGCCCGCGCCGGACGAAACCGCCGCATTCAAGCCGATCTTCGAACCGGGATCGGTATTCGACCGTGTGTCCAAAGGCGGCCTCGCCAAGCAGGAGCAGACCATCGAGGTCGACGGCCTGACCTCCGATGACGCCAAACGCACGGATGATTTCACAGTGCAGTTCCAGATGGCGCGTCATCGGAACTGTTGCCGTTCTCGCCATGAACCCATCCCTATACGATGACCTGTACGCGTGGTTGGGCGCATTGGGCAACCAAGACATCGATGCGGCTTTGGCACACAATCCGGGATATGAGGAATACCGCAAGGCAGTAGGGAAGTGAGTCGGTATATGAGCGAAAACGAAGAGACGGCCACCGCGTTGGACCGTATCCGCGGATGGCGTGAGGAGTATCGCCTTGGTCTGGCACCATCCCCGCTTGAGGATGTGACGCAACTGAGCGCCCAGCTTGACCTGACGCATGCGCACCCATCGGGCATCGCGCAGCTGTTCGCCAAAGGACACGTCACCTTGGACTCGTTGTTCCGAGACAACGGCATGCTGCGCGCCGCGGGCAGGCGTGTGGAACGCGTGCTCGACGACCGTGACGCGAAAAGCCGTGTCAGCGGAGTCGGCGAACTCTCCTTGGTGGTCGGCGTGGCCATTTGGAAAGGCAACCAGATGCCGGTGCTCATGTATCCGGTCGAAGTGCGCAAGGAAGGCCGCAACATCGAGAACGGCACCGTCATCGCGTTCACCGGACGAGTGCGTCTGAACGCGGCCTTCGCCGCCGTGATGCGTGAAAACAACGTGACATTGGACGAGACCAAGCTCTTCGATGGTTCGAATTACGAAAGCGGCACCCCCGAAACGTCCGCGGTGTTCGCGGCCATCACAGCGCGCGCGTCCAGCGTTTTCCCCGATTTCGAAATCGAACGTCACATCATCCTCGGCTGCTTCATGGACCCGTCCTCGCAGATGCTGGTGGAAAGTCGCCAGATCATCAACCAGCTGTCCCAAGGCCCGACAGGCAACACCGTCCTGGACGCGCTCGCCGGGAACAAAGGGAAGCCGCGGACGCGCTGAAAGACGCGCAGATTCCCGAATACAGTCCGTTCGACGCCGATCCCCATGGCGAATACGAGATTGGCGACGTTGACAACACCGTCCGATACGCGGCGCAGCTGGCCGCATCCGGGCATTCGATTTTCGTGGACAGCGCGATCAGCGGCAACACGGCCGAACAGGCCGCGGCAATCGCCTCCGTTGCGTGATGGGCGGACACAGCGTGTTGTACGTGCCGTGCGTCACCGACCAAAAGCGCCGTTTCATGCAGACGATCGCGGCCAACGAGATGAGCGGCCAATTGCTGGACATCGCCGATGACGGCGCCAATGCGGCAATCGACCGTCAGCTGATAGCCGCAGTCGGTTTCCAATCCGGCGTCGCGACTTCGCGTTTCGACCAGATCTCCGACGAACTGGTGGGCGTACGCTCCCGCCTGGCCCGCTATCCTTGGGCGACCTGCACGGCGTCAGCCAGGAATGGGGTGTGTCCGCATACCAGACCATCCAGAATCTCGCACAAATCGCCGTCCTGCCCACGCATCCGACCACGCATGTGCGTCTGGCCAAGCAGTCCGCCCATTCCATCGCGGACAAGATGGAGGAATGGGCTCAGAAGCTGTATCGCGCGGGAGAACTCGGCGAATACACCATCGGCGCGCAGGACACCGCCTGGTACAAAGCCTCCCTGTATTCCGAAGAGGAAGCGGTCAGCGCATACCAGCGTGTGGTCGAGCTGCTGCGCAAGGTGCTGCCCGCCACCCGCAAACAGGTGTCCAGCACCGTGCAGACCTGCGGCTTCCCGATTCCCACCACCGCGCAGGAGTGGGGACGCCAGGTCATGGTGCTCAAGAACCTGCGCCGCGTGCTCGACGTCTTCCAGCCGGAAATCTTCGAACGCGACATCGATTCCATGATCGAGGCCACCAAGCCGAAGAGCCAGCGCAAGGCCGAGGGCACGTCGATGGGATTCTGGGAGCGCCGCCGCCACATCAAGGAAGCCAAGTCGATGCTGCGCGTCGGCGCGCAGGTGGAGAACCTGCATGAGGCGCTGCTCGTGGTGGCCAAGCAGGCCGAACAGTGGCACATGTTCGTTCCTCACGGCGGATGGCCGGTGCTGCCCGCCAAACTCGACGACATCATCAACACGCAGGACCAGCTGACGAACGATATGACCGCGTTGAACGTGGCGCTCGCCACCACACCGCAGGGCGGCAATCTGGACACCGTCGACCTCAACCAGGTGGAAGAGCGTCTGAAGGCCCTGTATGACGACAAGCAGGCGTTGGATACGCTGCCGGAACGCGCCCGTCTGGAACGTGAGTTCCATTCGGCCGGTCTGGATGAGCTTGTGGCGGACCTGAGCGCAACCGCGGCGTGCCGAACGACGCCGTGGCCGGAGAACTGCAGCTGGCGTGGTGGACCACAGCTTTCGAAGACATCGTGAAGTCCTCCGCCATCATTTCAACCAGGATGGCTCCGCCATGCAAAGCGCCGCCGATCGATTCACCCAGGTGGATGTCGAACACGTGCGTTCCATCGGACCGATGGTCGCCCAAGAGTCCGTACGCCGTCTGTGCGACATGCTTTTCTCCCGCACGCAGGAAGCCAATCTGCTGCATACCACGCTTGCCGGTTCCCGAAACGTGCCGTTGAACAGGCTGCGCAGGGAGCATCCGCAGATTTTGGCCGCGGCAAAGCCGATTCTGGTGGCAACGCCAGCCACGCTCGCTGCCATCACCGACCCGGCGCCGCTTGCCGATACCGTCATCATCGATACGGCCGCGCATATTCCGTCCATCGAGCTGCTCAGCATCATCGCCCGCGCGAAGCAGGTCGTGGTGATCGCGCACCGCAAGACCGTCACATCCGATGGCCTGCAGCGACTGATCGCACTGCTGCCAAGCGTGAAGATAACCGACAGGCCGGTTCGCCGTGCTCCAAGCTCAACGCCTTCCTTGAATCGGAAGGATACGGCTCCGTGCCGTGCGATGTGCGCGTGAAGGATACCAAGGCGAAGTCGCGTACCATTTCGTGCCGGACGCCAACGGTGTGCCGGTCATCAATTCCGGTCTGGTCGAATCAAGCCAGCAGGAGATCGACGAAGTGGTGAGCATCATCCGCAAAGCGCGCGGCCGGTTTCACCATCGTTCCCGCATCGTATGTGCTTACCGTGGTGGCGCTCACGCACACGTTCCGCATCCGTCTGGGTGCCGAGCTCAAGTCGCTTGCCAACAAAGACAAGGCCATGGGCATGTTCCTGCGCCACGTGCGCATCGTGGACATCGTCGATGTGGCCGGCGCCCACGCCACCGACGCGATTCTTGCGATGTGCTACGCCAAGACCTCGCACGGCAGGCTGCTGCAGCAGTTCGGCGCGCTGGAATCCGACGGCGGTCGAGGCATGCTGCTGGACGCTTTGGCGGTACCGGACCGTCATCTCGACATCGTCTCGTCCTTCGCATCCGACGATATGGGACGACGAGCGACTGCATCAGGGATGGTCCGAAGGCGCTCAAAAACCGTGCTGCGTTGGGCCGAACAGCTTGATGACAGCATGGTCCGCCCGGCGATCAAGGAGTCCGGAGAGAACGTGCTCTTCAACGATCTCGCCGAGAGGATCCGCGAACGCGGCTTGGACGTGGCCGTCGATTACGGTTTCGATGACGGACTCAAACTGCCGTTGGTGGTTGGTCTGAAAGGCGAGCCGTTCGCTTTGGCCGTGCTCACCGATGACGCGCAGTTCATGGGACTGCAATCCACCAGGGAACGCCATCGCGTGCTGCTGCAGGACATCGAATCGCTTGGCTGGTCGGTGATGACGGTATGGGGAGCGTCGGCGCGTTCGTGAACCCCGATAAGGAAGTCGACCGCATCGTGGCACGACTGGGAAGCCTGTACCGGGAGGAACGGTGAGCGCCGAGCATATCGAAAACGTCATGGAGCATGACGATTCGCAGACCCAGTCCCGAGACACTACTCCACACCCAGTTTCCGCCACGCGGCGGGACCGCACGCAAGCATAAGCGCGTGGTCCGCCAAGGTACGGAACTGTTCGATGCCGATGGCGTCAAACTCCCGAACCTTCGGACGTGCTCACCAAGCGCCAACGCGAAGAGGCGGATGACGACAAGCGCATCCTAAACGAGCTTCCGCCACATTGGGCGGTCTTCTCCGAACGCGGCCGCTGATACGTCCAGCCGGGTGCCAGCTATCGATTAGGATTATCAGCCATTAATTGATGGTGGCGATGACCGCACTGTATTCCTGAACCCGCAACACGACGGCCGCCTCATTGGGCGGCATGGCGAACACCGCGATGGTATTGCCTTGCGCATCCTTAGCCGGTTTGCCGGTCAGCAGCGCTTCGGTGCAGATCGTGCGTAACTGCGCATCCACACCACCGTCCGGCATATCATTAGCCATGCCGGACGGCGTTTCCGTACCGTTCGGCATATCCGCGACATTCGGTGTGCCGGACTGCATCTCAGCATCTGTCATGGTGGCGCTGGAAAGTGTCACCTTGTTCCGGGAATCAAACCGCCGGCCACACTTGCCAAACGCACTTCGATACTCGTATGGCCCTGCGGCACAACGGGGACGCACGGGCCATGCCCGACATAAGCACATGCGCGCCGATGCCCACCTGTGCGATCAGGCCGACGGCGTCGTCAAGCGTATGGAAGGCGTTGCTCAGCGAGCCATCGCTCGGCGCCTCACGTAACTCCACGGCTTCGCGTGTGATGGCCGTGCCTTTGGCGACATTCCGCACCGCGACCACAATAGGCTGCGTGGCGATGGCTGCGCGTACGCATTGCAGCGTGGCGAATACCGTCAGGCCAGCGCACAATGCGGCGAGGAACCGATGCAGGCGTGCGTTGCTTCGTCTGGCTTCCAACGATGCGGCAGTCGAACCATGCCGGTCTCGTTGCAGACGCGTCGTGCGCGCGGTCCGTCCTTCCGAAGCCGTCGATGTGCGCAAACTCGAATGTGGCCGGCGGTCCATCAAGGAATGAAAAAAGGTCATCATGCATGCATGATGACCTGATTGTTATGACCACGGCAAGCGGAATCCGGGGTTGTGGTCGGAGAATGGGAGTTATCCACAATCTCCGGCGTGTCGCGTTGGATTCCGCGCCTGTGGGTCACTTGGATTTGTCGGTGCGGTAGAAGCCGGACCCCTTGAACTCGATCGGCACCGCGGAATAAACCTTGCGGACCTGCTCCTCGCCGCATTCCGGGCATACGGTGATCGGATCGTCGGTGAACGACTGCTGCTCGGTGAAGTCGTAGTTGCAGTTCTTGCAACGGTAATGGTAAGTAGGCACGATATCCTCGCTTTACGCACAATCCCAAATTTCTTAACGGGACATATCCTAGTACGTTCCCTGAGACGGCCCCGCAACCGTCCCTATCCTCGGACATCGGCATAACCATCCGGCGTGAGCACGCCGTCGACGGGAATATCATGCGGCTCATGCGGCACGGTCTCGTCGGTCGGCTCCCAAGGCCAGCAAACGGCGACCACGCGCGCGGTGCTGCTACGATGCTCAAAGCGCGGTCGTACCAACCGCCGCCGCGCCCAATCGGAAACCATGTTCGTCCACAGCGAACGCTGGCACAATGATCAGCTCGGCCGAAGTGAGAACTTCCGGTCCTTTCCGCTGCGTTTTCCGGCTCCTGCGGGCGATGTGTGTTGATGGAACCATCAGCATTGCGCTGGTCGCGCAGATCGTCAAGACCGTTCAGCTCACTCCAGCCGACTTCCATGCCAGCGCGCAGACGCAAACAAATGGATATTAGGAGAACGTCCTGACAGCAGCATATCGATGGCCTTCACTGCCCAAGCAATACGTAAT
>VOFK01002810.1_pt1 | contig 25850 bp, 30 predicted proteins | sample 5384121 | NCBI WGS metagenome assembly VOFK01 (sample SAMN12384730, study PRJNA508395) | human gut metagenome | isolation source: healthy gut J | host: Homo sapiens | reverse complement strand
TATTTTCACCTGCTATCTTGAAAAATGTTCCTCGCCTATCATTTCGAGGTTGGAGTAGAAAGCCGTTGTATAAACTTTGTTGTAGTGCATTTGCGGCGGCAGACCAGGTACAAAGTGGGTACTTATCAGGGACGTTGCTACAAATGGGGCTATTTCACCCGGTGGAAAAAGTTGATGTTGAAAGCATTCTCCGGATGTTTCCACTAAATATCACACCACTTTATGTGGTGTTCAAGATATTAATGTGGAAACATCCGGAACTACCCATCCTTATGGCTGAACGGTTGAAACGGAAAGGGTATCGATTCCGGCTCGATATGTACGGCAGCGGGGAGTATGAAAGTCGTACGAAACAGCTAGCGAAGAATCTAGGTGTGACTGATGTAGTTCGTTTTTACGGTAACATGCCCAACAACGAACTGATGGTCAAGATGCGCTGCCACAGCATATTCCTCTTCACCAGCGACCGCAACGAGGGTTGGGGTGCTGTGGCCAATGAAACATGTCCAATGGTTGTGTGTTGGTGGCAAGCGATGGAATAGGAAGTTCTCCATATTTGATCAATGATGGGCAGACGGGATTGTTATTTACCAGTCCCAAGCAATCAAGTAGTTTCAACCGCCCCGATATTGCAGCGTTGGATTCCTTATGCGACAAAGTGGAGTACCTGCTTGCCAATCCACGTAAATGGCAAGATATCCAAAGCCGTTCTACCGCCTTGATGCAGGAACTATGGAATCCCCCATATCGCAGCCGAAAGGCTGCTGATCCAATAAACTGTCTGGAAAAAGGGAAAGATACTCCTTTTTGTAGAAGGGGCCTTGTTCAAAAACTTAAAAGCATACAATTTATATGAAAGTATTACAAACCATCGCTGGGTTTGGTGCATTGTATGGCGGAATAGCCACTTGCACGTATGACTTAATTTTGGCGATGTATAATATCGGTTTTCCTATTGATTTGTTGACTTTGGAAGTGAAAAACAAATCGGATGTATTGATGGGTAAGGGTGAAAATTGGATTAAAGCATTACCAAATGATGCTATAACTCCGTACGAGTATTCAAAGAACATCTCTTCCTATCTACAAAACAATGAGTATGACCTTTATCACACCAATGGGTTATGGATGTATTGCAACCACATCACTTGTTCCGTTGCAAGGCATAAACGTAAACCTTATATTATCACGCCGCATGGAATGCTTTATCCGGAAGCGTTAAAACGCTCTTACTGGAAGAAATGGCCGTTGATACAGTTTTGTTTTCGTAAGGACATCAATCATGCTGATTGTTTGCATGTTACTTGCAAGCCTGAAATGGAGTATGTACGCCAATTTGGATACCGTGGTGCCATAGCTGTTATCCCTAACCCGGCCAATTTGCCTGGTTATCTAAACGAGATTGCGACTAAAAAGCCGTCCTTTCTGGGGTGTAGTCGATTGAGGAAGTTTGGCTTCCTCGGACGACTACACCCCAGAAAGAAAGTTGAAAACCTTCTTTATGGGGTAGCCTTGCTACCTCGTTTACAAGATTATGAATTAGTGATTATGGGCAAAGGAGATGAAATTTACGAACAATTTCTGCGTAGCGAAACGAAACGGCTTGGATTAGAAGATTGTGTTAAATTCTGCGGCTTTATTAACGGTAGGGATAAGTATGAACAATTGGCACAATTATCATGTCTTTTCGTGCCGAGCGACTTCGAGAATTTCGGTATGATTGTAACCGAGGCCTTGTCGGTAGGTACTCCTGTGATGGCTAGTCTTGGTACTCCGTGGGAAGAATTGAACACCATCGGCTGTGGATGGTGGATTGACCGTACTCCCGAAAACATTGCCCAAGTAATGCGACAAGTGATGGAGATGTCTATCCCGGAACTACTCGCCATGGGGGAAAGGGGGCAACAGCTTGTGCAGAAGAAATATACTGCGCCTATGATAGCAATGCAAATGCAACAACTGTATGAATGGCTATTAGGTGAACGTTCTAAACCCGATTTTGTTTATGACTAGCGTAAATCTGTCGAAATATGATAATTCATGGTTCTACATAGGTGCTGGAAAAGATGAAAGCGATTATCTGGTATTTCGTAAATGTTTTTTTTTATAAATTGCAGTTGGAATCCTTCTTCAAAGCCTTAGGATACGGCTGCTTCGTCTTTTTGGAGCCCGAATGGGAAAGGGAGTTGTAATAAAACCTTCAGTCAATATTAAATATCCGTGGAATCTGTCAATAGGAGACTATTCTTGGATTGGTGAAAATGTATGGATAGACAATCTTACCCATGTTGCGATTGGTTCGAATGTCTGTATCAGCCAGGGAGCTATGTTATTATGTGGTAACCATGATTATAAACGCCCGACATTTGACCTCATGGTAAAACCTATTGTTATTGAAGATGGTGCATGGGTTGGTGCTCAATCCACTGTTTGTCCCGGAGTAACAATGCATTTACATAGTGTTCTTGCTGTCGGTTCCATAGCCTCTAAAGACTTAATGCCATATTCGATATATCGTGGGAATCCTGCGGTTAAAGTCGCAGAACGGGTAATGTTTGAATCGTAATCAAACTCTTTACCCAAAATCAATTTAATTTAATCTGATGAAAATATCAATAATCACTGCTACATGGAATAGCAGTGCAACTTTTGCGTTACACAATGCAAAGTGTGTTGTCACAATCCTATCCAAATATAGAGCATATTATCGTGGATGGTGGTTCAACAGATAGCACAATGGAAATCGTACATGAATTAGAACCTGAATATCAAGGTAAATTACGTTATATCAGCGGAAAAGACAAAGGAATATACGATGCCATGAATAAAGGTATCGCAATGGCGACAGGCGATATCATAGGAATACTTAATAGCGATGATTTTTATACCAGCGATATTGTGCTTTCAACAGTGGCATCTGCATTTGAAGACGGTAACATAGATGCTGTTTATGGCGATATACATTATGTACAAGACAATGACTTGCAAAAATGTACCCGTTATTACTCCTCGAAGCTTTTTCATCGCCGTTGGATGCGTCTCGGCTTTATGCCCGCCCATCCGAGTTTTTATTGCCACAAAGAAATATATGAGAGATACGGCGGCTTCAATTTGTCATACAAAATTGCTGCCGATTTTGAATGTCTGTTACGATTAATATTCGTCCATAGAATACGACTCCGATACATCCCAATGGATTTTGTAACAATGCGTACAGGAGGTGCATCGACCAGCGGATTATCCAGCCATAGACAAATTTTACGAGATCACCAGCGAGCATTCAAGGATAATGGAGTTTACAGTAATATTTTGCTTGAATCGTTGAGATACATTTACAAAATATATGAGATCATCGAAACTAAAGTTTCACGAAATAATACATCACAAATTTGATATTTATATGAAGACAGCTTTAATTACCGGTATCACCGGACAGGATGGATCGTATCTTGCTGAATTGCTTTTAGAAAAAGGATATGACGTGCATGGTACTATACGCCGCTCATCGGTCGATTTTCGTGAACGTATCGCTCATTTGGAAGGACATCCTAACTTCCACCTTCATTATGCCGATCTCGGCGATTCGATGAGTATCTTACAAGTGGTGAAAAAAGTAAAGCCAAACGAAATATACAACCTCGCCGCACAAAGTCATGTACAGGTGTCGTTTGATTCGCCAGAATTTACCGCAGATGTCGATGCAACCGGTGTGCTACGCATTTTGGAAGCTGTGCGCCAATGTGATCTGACTGATACCTGCCGTATCTATCAGGCTTCCACGTCAGAGCTATACGGCAAGGTAGAAGAAGTACCCCAGAATGAGAATACTCCTTTCCATCCCTATTCTCCCTATGCCGTAGCGAAACAGTATGGGTTCTGGATTACTAAAGAATACCGCGAAGCGTACAACATGTTCTGCTGTTCAGGTATTCTGTTCAACCACGAGTCGGAACGCCGCGGAGAAACGTTCGTTACCCGCAAGATAACCCTTGCCGCTGCACGTATTGCCCAAGGCAAGCAGGATAAATTGTATTTAGGTAACTTGTCATCGCTCCGTGACTGGGGCTATGCCAAGGATTACGTGGAGTGCATGTGGCTGATCCTCCAAAACGACAAGCCAGAAGATTTTGTCATTGCCACCGGCGAGCAGCATTCGGTACGTGAGTTCTGCCAATCGGCTTTCCGATATGCCGGAATCGAACTGCGTTTCGAGGGTGAAGGTGAAAACGAAAAAGGCATCGACTGCAAGAGCGGTAAAGTACTTGTCGAGGTTTCTCCCGACTTCTACCGCCCAACCGATGTGGTAAATCTTTTGGGAGACCCGTCGAAAGCGAAACGTGAACTGGGTTGGAATCCGCAGAAGACATCGTTTGAGCAACTTGTAAAAATCATGGTGGATGCCGATATGGCAAAAGTGGCCGTTGAACGTGCATCGCAACAGGTAAGAACCAACCTTGCCGAATATCTCGAAAAAGGAATCGTAAAATAATCGAGAAAACAATGGAGAAGAACGCAAAAATCTATGTGGCAGGACACCGTGGAATGGTAGGCTCTGCCATTGTACGGGAACTGCAACGCCAGGGATATACGAATATCATCACACGCACGCACAAAGAATTGGACTTGACTCGCCAGGAAGCCGTAGAACGCTTCTTCGCCGAAGAAAAGCCCGAATATGTATTCCTCGCCGCAGCAAAGGTGGGCGGTATCATCGCCAACCAATCGGCATTGGCGGACTTCATGTACGAGAACATGATACTGGAGATGAATGTCATCCACTCGGCATGGCGCAATGGTTGCAGGAAGCTGGAGTTTCTCGGTTCATCGTGCATATACCCGCGTATGGCACCCCAGCCGATGCCTGAAAGCTGCCTGCTAACCTCCGAACTGGAAAAGACCAACGAGGCATACGCATTGGCAAAAATCTCTGGATTGAAATACTGCGAGTTTCTCAACCACCAGTACGGCACGGACTATATCAGCGTGATGCCCACCAATCTCTATGGGCCGAATGACAACTACCACCCCGAGCACAGCCACGTGTTACCGGCGCTTATCCGCCGCTTTCATGAGGCGAAGGAAGCGGGCTTGAAAGAGGTGACCTGCTGGGGTGACGGTAGCCCGTTGAGGGAGTTCCTCTATGTGGATGATTTGGCCAATCTCTGCGTATTCTTGATGAACAACTATTCGGGGTACGAGACAGTAAACGCCGGAACAGGAAAGGAACTGACCATAAAGGCACTGACAGAATTAGTGGCAAAGATAATCGGCTACACCGGCGGGATACGCTGGGACACCTCACGGCCGAACGGTACCCCCCGCAAGCTGCTTGACGTTTCGAAAGCGACTTCGCTCGGATGGACATACAAGACAGAACTGGAGGAAGGCATCCGTCTTTCCTACGAGGATTTCTTAAACAACCCGATGAGGGCGGAAAGATAACTTTCACAACATAATCATGCAAATCATACTCTTATCCGGCGGTTCAGGTAAAAGGCTGTGGCCGCTTTCAAACGAATCCCGCTCCAAACAATTCCTCAGACTGCTTCCTTCCCCGAACGGAGGCAGGGAATCTATGGTACAGCGTGTCATACGACAGATCAAGGAATCGGGACTTTCCTGCCCGGTTACAATCGCTACAAGTGTATCCCAAAAGGATGCCATCACCAATCAGCTCGGTGAGGATGTGACTGTCGTCACCGAACCTAGCCGTAGGGACACCTTCCCCGCAATCTGTCTCGCTTCCGCCTATTTGGAGAAAACAGCGAAATGCGACAAGAATGAAACAGTCATTGTTATGCCATGCGACCCGTATACGGAAGAGCGCTATTTTCAAACTATAGCGGAAATGGCGGAAGCAGTGCAGAATAATGTGGCTGATCTTGTACTGATGGGCATAAAGCCCACCTATCCGTCCGCCAAATACGGTTATGTGATACTTCAAAAGCATCGCAAAACAGACGGAATATATGAAGTGGAGCGTTTTATAGAAAAGCCGGATGTCGCCACAGCTGAAAGATTTATCGCAGATGGCGCATTTTGGAACGGCGGCGTATTCGCTTTCTGTCTCGGATATATGATTGACATCGTAAAGAGTTATCTCGCATACGATACTTTTGAGGAGGTACGCCTCCGATATGAGGAACTGCCAAAGATCAGCTTTGACTATGAGGTGGTGGAGAAAGCGAAGTCTGTGGCTGTCGTTCCATACGACGGGAAATGGAAAGATCTCGGCACATGGAACGTGCTTACCGATGAACTGAAAGAGCGTTGCATCGGTAACGTGGTGATGGACGAGAAATCTGAAAACACCCATGTGATCAACGAATTGGAAATACCTGTCATGTGCATCGGTGCCAAAGACATGGTAATAGCCGCTTCATGGCGATGGCATCCTGGTTTCAGAGAAAGGGAGGAGCGAGCACATCAAGACATATGCGGACCGCTTGCAATGCCGCCCGATGTACGAGGAGCGTCTCTGGGGAGAATATAAGGTTATCGATACGGTGAGTTTTCCTGACGGATATGAGACTCTTACCAGGCAGTTAAAGATAAAAGCCGGTAAGAGCATAAGCTATCAGGCACACCGCTATCGCGATGAAGTCTGGACATTCATTGATGGCGAGGGTATGCTGGCTCTTGATGGGAAAATGACTAGAATCGGCCGTGGAGACACCGTCTGTATTAGGAAGGGCATGAGACATGCCGTCAAGGCCATGACCGATCTGCTCTTTATTGAGGTACAGTCAGGAGATCTGCTCGTGGAGGAGGATGTCGAAAGGTTCGATTGGAACTGGAAATCATAAAAAAAGGAATCAATAGATCATGATGAAAAAATGGTATGCCCTGAAGGTTTTCTATAACCGTTTTTCGGAAATCAAGGCCACATTGTCACGTGACGGGATTGAGAGTTATATCCCGATGAAAACCAGAAGCTATCCGCAACCGAACGGGGAAGTCGTGATCAGGCGGGTTCCGCTTGTCGCCATGTTGATGTTCCTGCGTTGCGATGATGACTATATCTCTTCCTTGAATTCGATTCTCGATGAGAAAGCCATGGTGTATCATCATCCCGGTACCCAGATTCCAGCTTCCATTCCGGATGAAGAGATGGACATGTTTATCATGCTCACTTCTTCCATGGAGGACGGTTTCGAACAGATACCGTATGATGACAATCTCGTGAAGAACGCCGAAAAATACCGGGTGACAGGTGGGGAATATGCCGGAGTAGTGGGATATTACAGACGTATCAAAAAGAACAAGCGGCTGGTTATTCCTTTTGAAGGCTTGCTGATATTGGTCGCCACCAATTATATTCCCAAATGTTATTTACAGGAAATAGTATAATGATAACCTGTGCAAGCAGATATATAGAGTCTAATTTTATGAGTAAACACGCATAAAATCAGAATTCGGATATGTACATAACTGCCAGCAATTCCTGGCACCTTTAAAAGATGTTGTTACCAAGTTTCGCAGACATGGAAATGAAATCTTCACTGCATATTCCTTTAAAGGAAGGCAGCTTGAATATATGAGGTATGGCTACAATTCAAATAACCTTTATACCCCAACCGAGAAACATAAAATACTTCTTGATTGGGGTCATTTTTTAATATAATTTCCGGTCGTGTAATCGCCGGTAGAAGCAATATACAGGGATTTCGAATATGCCTTTTTCGGTAACTACAAATCGATTATGCGATTTCCCTCACTTAATCCCTCAACCTCCCTCTCTTGAATTTTTCCAATCCTCTCTCCCAAATATTTTTTATTTTTCCCTTCGGGATTTTTCTTTAATCCAAAAAATATTCTTACCTTTGTTCAAAGAAGAGTTATACTCATGAGTATGAGGCTGTAAAAATATTGAAATTAGCACAATCTCCAAATCGTTACCTTAGACTTTTCAGAACTTCCATAAGCGTTTGTCTTTCAAATTAATCCATTAAATTGATAAGAATTTAAAGTAAAATCATTCAGTATTCAAAAAGAGAATGTCTATATTAGCCTATAGATATTCTCTTTTTATTAATTACAGAGTTTTTTTAAGAATAGCAGAATAAAAAATGAATCATTTAAAATGTACGTTATTAGTTTTTTCAGCCGTATTGCTGACTGCATGCGGAAAAATGAAAACATTGTCGGTAAATGGATGCAAGTACCGGAACTCAAGCAGGGCTTTGTGCTCGAAGCGGATGGAAAGCATCATCGGTCAATATGGCTACGCTGTCTTATAAAGCCTGGCAACAGGAAGGAGCCTTTCCTAATTCTTTTTTCTGGGAAAAGTGTGTGGGCAACCACCAGGTGTTACCCTTTCTCCGACACGCTTCATATTGAAAAACTGACCCAAGACAGTCTGATATTAAAAAAAGGGAGAGCATTCTCCGATATGCAAAAAGAAGATACCATATCCCAAAAGAAGCTGAACGAAAACATTCCAGCCTCTTTAATTGCTCCAGCAAAAAACATTGAGTGTAAAGGGAAAACTGATAATCGGGGCAGAAGTCCGGTCATTCATTCCTGAAGGAAGCGATGAAGCATTGGGTCATAGACAAGACCGGAAAACTTTATCAACAATATGACAAAATAACTAAAGGGTGAAAAAACGGAATTCCTGTATACGCTGAACTACAGGTAGAAGACATGGGAAAATCAAACGAAGGCTTTGCTGCCAACTACAAAAGTGTATATCACATACATAAAATCAACAAATTACATAAATAATACACTCTGAGAGAGACATACGTTTTCCGAAGTGTCCACATCACCATGCCAACATACAACAAGCATTTACCCGGACACATTTAAGGATAAAAGTTACCTATTTATTAGATTTCAGTTTTACAATTTACCTATATAAAAGAAAGGGAAATTGCCATTTAAGTATCAAGGCAATCTCCCTTTTTTACTACAAAATAGGAGACCCAATCACAATGAATAAACGAATCTATTGAAGAATCTTCCAGACTGCCACCTAATCCTATTTTAGTCCTATTCAAATCCTCTTAATCCGTATTTCATCACCCCCAATTCCGTATTCAGGTATTGTTTTCCGACTTGAAATTAGACCGAAAGATGCATTTTTATTCTATACTTTTGTCGCTGTTAATATAACATATTAAGAGATATACACATGAGAATAAAAGTATTTTTTATGGATGTCCACAGTGTTTACACTGTTGGTTTCCCTGCACTGGCAAGAATGAACAAATACGGTCGGGAATGATTGTCAAAACTGAAAAAGCAGTTCAATATTCCGGTGGGAATGGAAAGAATATGCTTTCATCTCCCGGCCATACCGTACTTCGGAATTATCCTTCCGAGTAGGTGGTCCGATAGACCGCTTCGATGTATATTCCGGTAACTATTATTCGCAAGGAAGCATTATCGCCGAGATTGATCCTCGAGACTTTCGCATACGCAAAGAACGGACTAAAGCCATATATGAACAGATGAAAACGGAATTTGACAGAATACAGAAATTGTATGAAAAGAACAATATTTCTGCCAGCCAATATGAAAAGACAAAGGCCGATTATACTACGGCCAAGACCTCCTTTGACATGGCTTCGAACGAACTGGAGGATTCACGCCTCATAGCTCCCTTCAATGGATATGTGGGCGAAGTATATATAGAGAAGTTCCAAGATGTAAAAGCTTGGCACAGCCTGTCTTGTCGCTGATAGACATTGACCGTCTCCGCATCGAAACATATGTGACACAAGAAGTGGCAGCCGCAGCCCGATCGCTTGATTCGGTGAAAGTGTGTTTCGACATGTATCCCGACAAAGTTTATAAAGCGGCAGTAATTGAAGTATCCAAAGGCACTACCCGTAATAATCTTTTCCTACCTGCTAACCGCACTATTACCCAATCCGGACAGAAAGCGCTGGCCGGAATGTCAGGCAAGGTATATATGGATATTTCCACAGATCAGAAAGCAGGTGTAGTTATCCCACAGTATGCCTTATGCCACCGTCCCGAAGTGGGTGACTTTGTGTGGGTAACCAACGAAAGTACTTCCAGAGTAAGTCTGCGCAAGGTGACAAAAGGCGATTTACTGCCCAGTGGTAAGGTACTTATAACCAAAGGACTTTCCACCGATGAGACTATTGCAACAAGCGGTTTGCGTTTCCTTTCGGACGGCATGGAAGTTGAGATCTCCTCTAAAAAATAAACCTATGAAGTTCGTAAAATATTTCTTGCAGAAAAGATCCGTCACCATTTTTACTACTGGCGCTGGTACTGGCAGGTGGATTGTTTTCCTATATCAAAATGGGAAAAAAACTGGAAGATGCGCCTTTTACTATTAAGCAGGCATTGGTACTGACTCCTTATCCGGGAGCCTTCCCCATCGGAAGTACAGACGCAAGTAACCGACATTTTGGAAGAAGCCATACAATCCATGGGTGAACTGTATTACCTGAAAACGGAAAATCGTGCAGGTCTTTCCAAGATTACCGTTTATGTAAAAAGAGATTCGTGCAGATGAGATGCAACAGCTTTGGGACAAGTTGCGTCGTAAAGTGAATGACGTACAGGGGAAATTACCCGCCGGAGCAGGTGCCTCCATTGTCAATGATGACTTCGGCGATGTGTTGGGCGTGTTCTACGGGCTTACCGGTGACAATTACTCATTTCGTGAGCCTGGAAGACGAAGCCAAGCTGATAAAGAATGAGCTGTTGAAGGTGAAAGACGTGGCCAAAGTGGAGATTTACGGTGTGCAGACACCTACTATTGACGTAACCATCAGCCCGGCTGTTATGGCACAAAGTGGAGTGACCACTGCGGACATCGCCCATGCATTTGAAGCACAAAACAAGGTGGTGGATGCCGGAGGAGTGAATGCTGGCAGCAATCGTATCCGAATCGAATCCACCGGCAATTTTTACTCTTTGGATGACATACGCGAGTTAGCTATTGTATCACGTACCGGAGAACATTTCCGTTTGGCCGACATTGCCAATATAGAAGAAAGCCCAAAACCCTCCGGCAACATCATGCGGATTGACGGAAGTCCTGCCATAGGTATTGCTATCTCCACCGTCCCCACCGGCAACGTAGTGGATATGGCAAAGGCTGTGCAAATCACGCTTGATAAGTTTAAAGAGACAATGCCTGAAGGCTTTACACTGACTGCCATCTATGATCAAGGATATGAATCGGATATAGCCAATCAGGGATTTATTCTGAACTTGATTATTTCCGTACTCACAGTAGTAGCCATTCTATTGTTCTTTATCGGATTCAAGAATGGTATTCTGATAGGTAGCGGACTGGTATTCTCCATCTTCGCCACGCTAATAGTCATGATGGCTTCAGGCATAGCCTTTACAACGCATGTCACTGGCCGCAATCATTATCGCCATGGGTATGCTGGTGGACAACGCCATTGTGGTATCCGATTCGGCGTTAGTCAATATGGAACGGGGCATGCGCAAACGAGTTGCCATCATGCGTGCCTGTTCATCCACTGCACTACCTTTACTGGCTGCCACTATCATTGCCATACTGACTTTCCCTACCGATATACTACTCTCCGCATATCACCGGAGAATTGCTTTCGTCACTGGTCATCGTCATCGGAGTTTCCCTGATGTTCAGCGGGTATTCGCCTTGACACAAACCCCATTCTTCATTCAGAGTTTGTACGCCGTCCACGTCCGGAGGAATTAAAGCCGGTCTTTTTCGACGGTAAATACTATAATATATTCCGTAACGCCCTCCGTTGGGTGCTACGCCACCGTACCATGGCAGTCGCCTCTGGTAGTGATGTTGGTACTTTCAGCTGAGTTTCAAGTTTATACCGAAAGTATTTGTTCCTGCACTGGACAAACAATACTTCACGATGGACATGTGGCTACCGGAAGGCACTAACATTTATGAGACAGACCGTATAGCCGACGAAATGGCAGATTATGTACGGGGACATGAAAGAAGTGGAAATGGTTTCCAACTACATCGGCCGCACACCGCCGCGGTATTATTTGTCCAATATAGCTTTCGGGCCACAGTCCAATATGCGCAGTTACTCATCAAATGTCATACCTCAAAGATGCGGTAGCCATGCACTCCCTGTTGCAAGACTCCATCCGGCTGAAGTTTTCCGGAGCCACTGATCAAGGTCAACAAATTTGAGCTGAGTCCATTGACGGAAGCGATGATTGAAGCCCGCTTCCTTGGTCCGGATGCCGCAGTTCTGGATTCACTGGTAAACGTGGCAACCTCAATTATGCAGCGCAACCCGAAAGCAGCAGATGTACGTAATGAATGGGGTAACATGACCCTGGTTATGCGCCCTATCTACGACCCTGTCAAAGGCCTGGTGCACTTGGCATTACCAAAGCACAAATGATGCAATCCGTAAAATCCGTCAGCGATGGACTTCCCGTAGGCATTTACCGCGATGACGAACGGAAAGTTCCGGTACTGCTGAAGTCTGATAACACCTCTGTAACAGATGCACACTCATTGGAAAATCTCTCTGTATGGAATGGCAAACATTCTGCACCATTGTCACAAGTCACCCAAGGAGTGGAAACCGCTTGGGAATGGCCTCAGATACGTACTTACAACCGACAACTCTCCATGGCCGCCATGTGTGGTGTACAGCCGGGACATACAATGGCCGAAGTCCATGGAGAAATACGTAAGGAGATTGAAGCCATAGAATTACCTGAAGGTTATACTTTCTTTTGGGATTCACAATATAAGGATCAGAACGAGGGCTTACAGGCACTTGCCAAATTTTTCCCATTGGCATTTTTAATGCTGATAGTGATTCTGGTTGCCTTGTTCGGAAACTTCCGCGAACCAGGTATCATCCTGTGTATACTTCCCCCTTTCCCTTATCGGAGTGGCCGTTGGTATGCTACTTACCGGTTTCGATTTCGGGTTCTTCCCGATTGCCGGCTGGTTAGGCTTGCTGGGTATGATCATCAAAAACGTCATTGTGCTGCTGGATGAAATCAATGTACAGCGCCACGATGGGGTCATCCCCATACGGCAGTTATAGAAGCTACCGTATCGCGTACACGCCCGGTACTGATGGCAGCTACTACTACCATTCTGGGTATGGTTCCCCCTGTTGTTCGATGTTGCCTTTGGCGGCATGGCTGCTACCATTATTTTCGGTCTGACCTTTGCCACCCTGCTGACATTGTTCGTCACACCGGCTTTGTATTCTATGTTCTATAAAGTAAAAAGAATCGTGATTATGTTAAAGAAATATATACTGGTTTTATTTTCATTGTGTTTCCTCCGTAGCTGTATCCCAGCAGAATCCTCTACTGGAAAAATACAGGTCAATGGCTGTTGAATACAGCCATGACCTGAAGGCTGCGGATAAAAAATATTGCCGCCAGCCTCGAACTGGAGAAAGCAGCCCAAAAGGATTTATATCCCAAAGCTGTCCGGAGGAGCTAACTTCCAGTACACAGGAAACCCATTGCAATTGACGCTGGATTTACCTTCCATGGGTAATCCGGTCACTTTCGAAGGAAAAGACATGAAATACGGTGCTTCCGTCTCCCTGCTGCAACCCATATATACGGGAGGACGCTTGCTGGAGACCATACGGATGGCCAAGTACAGGCATAATGTCAGCGGCTTTCAGGAAGAATACATCCGTTCTGGCATCTATTTACAAACGGATATGCAATATTGGAATACAGTGGCACGTACGGAGATTGTCCGCATATCCGATGGCTACCGCAACTCCGTATCTTCCCTGACTCAGACCATCCGCGAACGGGTCGAAGCCGGACTCACAGACCGACAGGATTTGCTGATGATGGAGGTAAAACTGAATGAAGCGGAATACCAACTCCTGCAAGCCAAGAAAACCTGGAGAGACGGTCGTATGGCCCTCAATTCGCTCATTGGAGTGGAACTCCAATCACAGACCGAAGTGGAAGACAGCGTAGCGATAGTAGTGACAGATGACGCATCACTTTGGAGCGATAGCGGTTCTGTCCGTCCGGAACTGAAGATAGCCATGGAGCAGATAAAGATTGCCGAGAGCGAAAAAAAGCTAGACACTCTCAAGTATATGCCACAATTTTATGTGGGGGATGGACGGAAGTTATTCCTCCCCGGTTACAACTTCCATTCGGATATGGATCCCAATTATGCCGTATACGCTACGGTCTCCATGCCATTATTTGAATGGGGTAAACGTCGAAATGAGAAACGGGCTTCTTCCTTCAAAATGGATATGGCAGCTGAAAATCTGAGCAAAGTGACAGACGGAGTAAACCTGGAGATTCAAACGGCACGCAATTCCCTCCGGCAAGCAATAGAACAAGTGAACCTGACAAGAAACTCGCTGGACAAGGCCTGTGAAAATGAAACAATGGCTTTAGAACGCTATGACGAGGGTAAGTCCTCTGTCATTGAGGTGATTGATGCCCAAACCTATCGTCAGCTGGCACAAAATGAACTATGTACATGCCAAGGTTTCGGCACAGAATTATTATTCCGAGCTACTCAAAGCGCTCAACAAATACTAAATCATCAGAATTTATAGTATCTTTATCCCCCTATGAAATGGACCACAATAACATATATGCTATTATTTTCAGGGCTGGGACTTTTCTCCTACTTCCTGATTGCCAACTATACGGATTTCTCACCTAAGACGGCTGAGGCGTTTTATTCATGGGGAGCGGTTGTCTTCACCATACTCGCATTCAACCTGGTGGGATATTCCACACTTCGATTGTCGAATGGGTAAACAGGCAGTATGTTATTAATACTTTCCGGAAATGGAAGACTCGTCATGGTCTATATGAGTGTCATTTTCCTCTTTCTGATGTTGAACTACGGTGTATTCGTAACGGCTAAAATTCTGGCAAATGTAGAACCGATATTCAACTTCTCGCGTAGCGGTTGGAATTTGCTGATAGTCGTGTGGATGGCAGAAATGGTAGTCATCGGGCTGTTACTCTCCAACCGTACCCTGCAAGCTAACTGGTTGTTACAACAGGAAGCCGCTAAATTGCAGATGGAGAACTCTCGGGCCAAATATACTGCCTTGCAAAACCAGCTGAATCCACATTTTCTGTTTAACAGCTTTGAATACGCTGATTGCCGAAATAAAATATAATCCGGACAATGCGGTATGCTTTACCCAAAACCTATCATCCGTATACCGCTATGTTCTCCAATGTCAGGACAGGAACCTGATCCCGCTAAAAGAAGAATTAGACTTTATGAATTCCTACTTGTTCCTACACAAGGTTCGTTTGGGCGATTGCATCAGTTATGACTGCCGTATTCCCCCCGAATATATGGAACGGCAGATACCTCCACTTACCCTGCAATTATTGGTAGAAAATGTGATCAAGCACAATTCCATTTCCCCGATAAGCCCATGACTATCCACATCGAAATAGACAATGAATATTTGGTAGTCAGCAATCCGGTTTCTCCAAAGAAAAAAGGACTCCTCGTCCGGGATAGGACTGAAAAATTTGTCAAATCGATGTCGGCTGATGTCGAATAAGAATATTGTCATTCAGAAAGAAGATTCTGTTTTTACAGTTAAAATACCGATTATACAATGAAGCTAAATACAGTCATTATAGAAGATGAGATACCTGCGGCACGCCTGTTACACTCTATGGTATCTTCACTGCGCCCCGAATGGAATATTGAGATTATTCCCGGCAGTGTGGATGACGCTGTGGAATGGTTTGCCTCCCATGAACATCCCGAACTGATTTTTCTGGACATACATCTTACAGACGGAGATGCCTTCGACTTTCTGTCTGCAGCCAAGCCGAAATCAGCCGTTATCTTCACAACAGCATATGATCAATATGCCATACGCGCTTTTTCCGTAAACAGCATAGATTATATACTTAAACCGGTAGACGAGCAACGCTTATCGGATGCTATCGCCAAATATGAGACCCTCCATGGTCAGGCATGGCTGAAATCGGAGAAATATATGGAAACACTGCTTGAGACATTGAAACATCCTGAAAAGAAATATAGAAGTCGTTTTCTTATTTCCGGGACCGATGAGTTCTGGTTGTTACGGGTGGAGGATATTGCCTATTTCTATTCGGAGGAAAAGACGACGTTTGCAGTCACCCCAAGCGGCCGGGAACATATACTGGACCTGTCTTTAAATAAACTGGAAGAACAACTGGATCCTGAACAATTCTTTCGTGTGAACCGGCAAATGATTCTTAACGTGGATGCCATTGACCGGGCAGCTCCCTTTTTTAAAGGAAGGATAAAGGTCGTAGTACATCCGCCATTCAAATCGGACATTATCATAAGCGAAGGCAAAGCCTCTGCGTTCAGGTTGTGGCTCAATTATTGATTAATATTTTTTCAAGACAATCCCTCTCAAATAAGGCCACATCTTGCCTCTCATCAATTTTTTATTGAGCAACCAGTCATCAGATGGCCGTTTTTTCTCTCCTCCACCGGTCATTTTGTGTCTCCCATATCTCATTGTACCTGAACTAACTTGCCCGGCAGAATGTTATAACAGCACTAACTTAAAGAAGCAACCATTATGGAAAAAGAACTTGATTCATAGCAATGAATTGCATTTCATTGACAAGAAACGCATTCACCGGGCAGTAGGACAGCTGGTTGAGTCATTGGAACTGGCAGCAGGTTCCACAACAGGATTCAATCTGTATGCAGTAGTAGAAAGTTATTTCACAGACCTGAACAAACGGAGAGAGATCAACCGTCTGCTCAATCCGGAACAAAATACTTGCGAAGAAACAGAAGAGGAACTCGAAACATACGGGAGGTAAAAACAGGGTATATACATTATATCAAAAGGGAGTAACACTTGGTGCAACTCCCTTTTTGATATAAAAAATCCGGAACTTTATGAAAGTTCATCAATCCTTTGCCTGATGCACCGTCAACTGCGGGAACGGGAACCCGATTCCTTCCTTGTTGAATGTAGCATAAATAGTCTTGTTCATATCAAAATAAACCCCCAGTAATCACTGTTCTTCACCCAAACGCGGATCACGACATTCACACTGCTGGCATCCAAAGCATGAAGGGCCACGAAAGGTTCCGGTATTCAGGATGCGGCTATCGGCTGCAAGTATGCGGCGTACGGTACTTTCTACCTTATCATAATTCTCACCATACTCCACGCCGATGACCCAATCCACACGACGCGTCTCTTCACGACTGTAATTAGTCACCGTACCGCTGCTCAAAGCACCGTTAGGAATATAAATAACTTTGTTATCGGCCGTAGTAAGAATGGTATGAAATATCTGGATCTCACGCACCGTACCGGACACGCCCTGGCTTTCAATCCAGTCGCCGACTTTGAACGGGCGGAACAACAACACAATAAGTCCGCCTGCAAAATTCTGCAAGTTCCCGGACAACGCCATACCCACCGCCACACCGGCAGATGCCAACAGGGCAGCGAACGAGGTTGTTTCCACTCCCAACTTACCGATAACGGCTATAATCAGTAGGATCGTCAACAGTATGTTCACCAGACTCTTGATAAAGCTCTGAATACCGGCATCAATATGTCGCTTCATAAGAAGCTTTTAGACAGAAGTTTCTTGATGAAAGAGATAAGGAACCGTCCGACTACAAAAATTAGAATAGCGCCTATGATGCGCCCTCCGGCTCCTACTCCCCCAATCTATCAGCTGCTGCATAAAAATCTGAAGTTTGCTGAAACCTTCTTCAGAAGTTTGGACGGCAAATGCCGCCATAAATAAAGATGATAACATGATTAATTGTAGATTATAAATGATTAATTATTAGTCAGGGACAAAATTAACAAATAATTTCATTTCCCCGCCACTTTATTTGTACCTTTCGATCAAAAAAGAGATACTTTTGCATCCGATTTCAACTAAGGGGTGCCCTAATATGACGGGCTGAGAACATACCCATTGACCTGATCCGGGTAGTGCCGGCGGAGGGAAAAGAAGAAAAAGTTCCCCTTTTCTATATTAATCATTAATCGTTAAAATTGCAAATGAAGAAGTATGCAATGGCAGCGTGTCTGTTTATGGCAGCGCTGAATGTCTGTGCACAGACAAAGGAAAAGGACAGCCTGCAGGTCATAGACTTGCAGGAAGTAGAGATTATCTCCACACGTGCCACAGGGACTACCCCGGTGGCGTTTACCAACATCAACAAAGACCAACTCAAAAAGCAGAACTTCGGCCAGGACCTGCCGTACCTGTTGAGCATGACACCGTCCGCCATCACCACCAGTGATGCCGGAGCCGGCATCGGTTATACGACATTGAGAGTGCGCGGTACGGACGGAACACGCATCAACGTCACCGCCAACGGTATTCCCATCAACGATGCCGAAAGCCACAACGTATTCTGGGTGAACCTGCCCGACTTCGCATCTTCCGTCAAAGACATGCAGATACAGCGCGGCGCAGGAACCTCCACCAATGGTGCAGGAGCGTTCGGAGCCAGCATCAACATGCAGACGGGAGACTTCTCCCCTGAAGCCGTATGCCGAGTTGAACGGTTCGTACGGCTCGTTCAACACACACAAGGAGACGGTGAAAGTGGGTACAGGGCTCATCAACGACCATTGGTCTTTTGATGCCCGCCTGTCCAACATCAGTTCGGACGGATACATTGACCGCGCATCGGTAGGGACTGAACTCTTACTACCTGCAAGGCGGATATTACAATGACAACACTTCGGTCAAGCTTGATAACTTTCGGCGGCAAAGAACGCACCTACCATGCCTGGAACTATGCCAGCAAAGAAGAAATGAAGGAGTACGGTCGCCGTTACAACTCCTGCGGATATATGTATACCGACGACAACGGCACAGCCCACTACTACGAAGACCAAACAGACAACTACGTGCAGAAGAACTACCAACTGCTCTTTAACCATAACTTCACCTCTGCCTGGAACGTGAACGCAGGTCTGCACTATACCAAAGGAGATGGCTACTATCAGGGAGTACAAGGACAACCGCAAGCCTGGTGGAATACGGTCTGCTGCCGTATGAGCATGACGGTGAGACTGTAAAGAAGAGCGACCTTATCCGCAAAAAAGCAATGGACAATTGGTTTGGCGGCGGTATCTTCTCTGTGAATTATAAAGGCAGCCGCCTGCACGCATCCCTGGGCGGAGGATTGAACCGTTACGACGGCGACCACTTCGGCAAAGTGCTGTGGGTAAAGAACTACATCGGCACCCTCGACCCCGACAAAGACTACTACCGCAACAATGCCACGAAGAATGACGGCAACCTCTACCTGAAAGCCGACTATGAATTGTGCGACGGCCTCAACGCCTATGCGGATTTGCAGTACCGCCACATCTCCTATAAGATGTACGGGCAGAATGACAAATGGAACAACAGTGTCACCGGCGACGGGCTGCAACAGCTTGCCATTCACGAGAAGTTCGATTTCTTCAATCCCAAAGCCGGGCTGTCATGGCAGATCAACCGCAACAACCGGGTGTACGGATCTTTCAGCGTAGCCCGCATAAAGAGCCTACGCGTAACAACTATACGGACGGCAAGTTTACCGAACATCCCAAAGCAGAGCGTCTGTTCGACTACGAATTGGGGTACACCTTTGCCAACTCATGGCTGAATCTCGGCGCCAATTTGTACTACATGGACTACAAAGACCAACTGGTACTGACCGGCGAGCTGAATGAAATCGGCGAAGCCGTAGCCGCCAACGTCCCCGACAGCTATCGCATGGGCATTGAGCGATGGCGGGTCTGAAGCTACCTGCGGCTTCCAATGGGACATCAACGCCACCTTAAGCCGCAACCGCGTAGAGAACTTCACCGAAACCCTTTACGAGAACGAAGATCCGGCAGGTGAGAAGTGGAGCACTTATTTGGGCGACACCCATATCGCCTTCTCTCCCGATTTCCTGCTGAACAATCGCTTCGGCTATACATACAAAGGCTTTGAGGCATCTTTGCAATCGCAATACGTCAGCAAACAATACATGAGTAACCTGGATTGTAAAAACCATATCCTGGATGCCTATTTCGTCAGCAACCTGAACTTATCGTATACATTTGCGTTACCCAAAATAAAGTCGATAACCATAGGATGCACCATCTATAACCTCTTCAACGAAGAATATGAGAACAATGGCTACGCAGGCAGCGGCTTCTATTATGAAGACGGCCAGAAAGTGCGCTACAACTACGCAGGATATGCCGCACAGGCAGGTACCAATGTATTAGGGCACATATCCCTGCGTTTCTGACACCCAAATACTTAATTATGAATGTCCCAACATTCGGCACCCAAGATTTGTTATGGAGCAAACTCTCGAAATCATCGGAACACTTGTAGGACTTCTCTACCTTTGGCTGGAGTACAAGGCAAGTATATATCTTTGGATAGCAGGCATCATCATGCCTGCTATCTACATCTTCGTCTACTACAACGCAGGTCTATATGCCGACTTCGGCATCAACATCTACTATCTTGGCGCTGCCATACGGCTGGATGATGTGGAAGTACGGAGCGTTCCTCCGGCGGACAATCCTCAAAAAGACCGCCGCGAATATAGAGAACCCGCAGCAGCAACCACCCATTACCCGTATGCCATTGCACTATCTGCTGCCGCTCACTGCCGTATTTGCCGCCACGTTTGCAGGCATTGCCTGGATACTCATAAACTTCACAGACAGCAATGTCCCCTTGCTGGATTCTTTTCACCACCGCACTAAGCATCATCGGCATGTGGATGCTGGCGCGGAAATACGTAGAGCAATGGTGGGCATGGATTGGCGTGGATGCCGTAAGCGCCGGCCTGTACGTTTACAAAGGACTTGATTTTACCGCTGCATTATATGCCCTTTACACAATAATCGCTATCTTTGGCTACTTCAAATGGAAGAAGATGATGAAAGGATGATAAAGAAACAAGGTGATGAAAGAAGAATATAAAGGCACAACGAAGTTGTATAGCCGCTGCACCGAAGTCGAGGCAGTGGTTCTGGCTAACGGGGAATATCCTACGGCTTCCCTTCCCTGCATATACTGGAAAGCGCCCCTTATGTGGTTTTGTTGCGACGGCGGTGCAGACGAATACATCCGGCAGGGACATATTCCCAATCTTATTATAGGCGATGGCGACTCCATCTGCGAGGAGAACCGCCGGAAGTACGGCCATCTGCTCCACTGCAGTTCCGAACAGGAGACCAACGACCAGACCAAAAGCCGTCAGCTACTTATTGTCACAAGGGAAACGCCGGATAGCCATCGTGGGCGCCACCGGCAGACGCGAAGACCATACTTTTGGGAAATATCAGCCTGCTTATGGACTACATGCGTGCCGGAGCCGATGTATGTACTTATACAGACTATGGCGTTTTCATCCCCTTGCCGGGACACGTGTCCTCCCCCTGCCGGCCGGGGCAGCAGGTATCTATCATCAACTTCGGCCCGCAGGCTGCATGGAATCGGACTGGTATATCCCCCCTCAGCGACTGCACCAACTGGTGGCAAGGCACTCTCAACGAATGTACCGGCACTGAGGTTACAGTCGAAGGCTGAGGGAGAGTACCTACTGTTCCCTGAATTTCCCCATTGAGCCTTGAGACATCGGAAACGGGTAATGCCCCAAAGTATCAGAACAATCTTTTGTCCGGCACAGTGCGCCAGTCCTGCTCCGGTCAGATACTCATCAGATAGCGTTTGAAGTCCTCAAAGCCTTTCGACATAGGCAAAGCTCTTCTTCTCGCCGCGCATAAAGGCCTGCAATTTTTCCGGTATCTGCACAGCCTCGCCGATAATCTTCTACCGTATCTTTGAATTTGGCAGGATGGGCCGTTTCCAGGAAAGATACCGTCTCGCCCGCCTGCAACCCTTCTTGCAACGCGCGGAAGCCACATGCCCCATGAGGGTCGAGCAAGTAATGATTGCCTTTCCATACCTCTTTCATGGTTTCGGCTATCTGTCCGTCCGTATAAGTGGCGCCGCTGATCTCGGCGGAGATAGCTGCGTGACTACCCCGTAAAGATCAAGCACACGAGCAAAGTTACTCGGATCGCCCACATCCATGGCGTTGGCAATTGTGGCAATGCTGGGACGCGGCGCATAAACACCGTCTGCAAATACTGGTAGAAAATATCGTTACGGTTATTGGAAGCTATGAAACGTTTCACTGGTAATCCCATGCGCTTGCCGAACAGGCCGGCCGTTATATTGCCGAAATTACCGCTCGGCACGCAGATTACGGCATCACCGGCTTTTCCCGCACGCTTCAACTGGGCGTAGGCATAAAAATAGTAAAAAAGGCCTGCGGGAGGAAACGCGCCACATTAATGGAGTTGGCGCTGGTAAGTTGCATATGCTCATTAAGTTCCTTGTCCATGAAGGCGGCTTTCACCAGCGCCTGACAGTCGTCGAATGTGCCGTCCACCTCAAGGGCTGTGATGTTCTGTCCCAGCGTAGTGAATTGCTTCTCCTGTATTTCGCTCACCTTGCCTTTGGGATAAAGTACATACACATGAATTCCCTCTACACCGAGAAAACCATTCGCTACGGCGCTGCCCGTATCCCCCGAAGTGGCAACCAGTACGTTCACCTGCTTCTTGCCCTCTTTCCTGATGAAATAGCCCAGCAGACGCGCCATAAAACGGCCGCCCACATCCTTAAAGGCAAGCGTAGGTCCATGAAAACAGCTCAAGGGAATAGATATTCTCCGTCACCTTCACCAAAGGCACATCAAAACTCAGCGTGTCATACACAATCTGTTTCAACGTATCTGCCGGAACATCCTCTCCAAAGAAAGCATCCGCCACCCGGTAGGCTATCTCCTGAAAACCAAGCGTGTCAATGCTGTCGTAAAAATCCTGCGGCAACGGTTTGATGGCAAAGGGCATGAAAAAGTCCTTTGTCAGCGGCAAGCCCTTTCACTACGGCCTCTTCCAAAGTAGCATCGGGCGCCTGTTTGTTAGTACTGTAATATTTCATAATTCTTTCATAAATTCATTTATAAACTCATCTTCTTTCATCATGCCATAGCTGCCTCTGCAAGCGGCAACCTCGTCGAACGTCTGCACCTCGTCGGCTCAATGCCCGGATACCAGATGAAGAAAGGCACCGGCTCATTGGTATGCGTACGGAAGCTCGCAAGGAGTGGGATGATCGGGCAAAACGGCAATGGCAACCGGCTCTTCCCAATCTTTCACCGCTTCATAGACAGGGCCTACGGCACGACTGTCCACTCAATCGTCTGCATCTTCAACGAAACATCCCCTTCATGGCCGGCCTCGTCACCGGCTTCGATATGCAGATAAACAAAATCGTCCGTCTTCAGTGCATCAAGGGCCCGCCGCCACCTTATTCTCGTAATTGGTGTCGTAAAGTCCGGTTGCCCCTTCCACCGTCAGGCGACGCAATCCGGCATAGGTTCCGATACCGTTAATCAGATCTACGGCGGAGATGACAGCACCTCTCTTCACCTGAGGGAACTTATCCGAGAGCTTTTTCCATTTGCGGACGATAGCCGGGACTCCATGGCCAGATGCTGTTGGCAGGGTCTTTGCCCGCGGCTGCGCGCTTCTTGTTGACGGGATGTTCCTTCAACAGAGCCTGCGAACGCATAATCAGGTCGTTTATTAAATCGGCAGTCTGCCGGGGAGTTAAGTCGGCTTCACCTTCGGGAACAGTGACATCCTCTGTGCCTGCCATCGGCTTCACCAGCAAGGGGCGATAGGGTTTCAAAGGAACATCGTGCGGGGGCGTGCAGTCAATGCGTTTGTCTCCGCCTTTTATGACCAGCAGGTGACGGTATTGCACACCTGTATGGAAAGCGCACGCTCATCTCCCAAGTGTTCCTGCAGATATTTCACCAACACATCGGCCTCCTCGGTCGTGATGTGTGTCCGGCTGAATGGTTCTTTTATATCGTCGCCCTCAATGCAAATAATATTACAGCGCATCGCCATTTCACCGGGTTTCAGGTCTACGCCGATGCTTGCCCAGCGCGGGCCGCGTCCCTCGTACACTTTCGGCAGGTTGTAGCCCAGTACGGACATACCTCGCTGCCTTCGCTGCCCGATGGAAAACCGTCGGCAACAGTCCCTTTGAGCTGCCCACGCGCCCCATTCGGGCGAGATTATCCATATAGGGTGTTTTGGCGCCTGCACAAGGTCTTTCCGCCCAAAGACTTTACGGGCCAGTTTCCAACCCATGCCGTCACCTAATATAATAATGTGTTTCATCATTCTTCATTTAATTAAACGCAGCCTGCAATGCTCATGATGTCCGCAAAGACACCCGCAGCCGTCACCGTGCCTGCGCCGGCTCCGTCAACCTTGTATCATCATGGGGTACTTCCTTATAACGTTCTGTGGTCAGCAAGATGATGTTGTTGCTGCCCTCCAAACCATAGAACGGATGGTTCACACCTACTTCCTGCAAGCCTACGGATGCCTTGCCATTCTCCAGTTTGGCAACGAAACGCCAGTGTTTGTTCCCGGCTTCCAACACCTTGCGGCGTGCTTCAAAGTCGGCGTCAAGTCCCGGAACCTTCTTCCAGAAATCATCCAGCGAGCCTTCAAAGAAATCATCGGGAACGAACAGGTTCTTCTCCACATCGCTCTGTTCGATGCGATAGCCCGCTTCACGCGCCAGAATCACCAGTTTGCGAATCACATCCTTACCGCTAAGGTCGATGCGCGGGTCGGGTTCGGAATAACGTTCCTCCTGCGCCATCTTAATGGTCTTGCTGAAAGGAATGTCCGCACTGATTTTGTTGAAGATATATCTGAAGCGTCCACTATTTACCAGCACCGCCTCTCAGTATCTTGTCACCGGCTATGTATAAGGTCGTTAATCGTATTGATGATGGGCAGGCCTGCACCGACATTCCTTTCAAACAGATACTTCACCGCCGGCGGGCTATGCTGGTCCCCGCGACCAGTTCTCGTAACATTCCGAGGCAATCTTATTAGACGGCTTCCTGGGTCTTTAAAGACATACCACGCACATACGTCCACGACCGCGAAGGTCGAATATTCGACAATCTCAAGCATTTTTCCTTGCTTTCACTTGGCTTTCTTCACGGCGTCCCCAGGTCCACGACCCTGCGGCCGAACATCGCCTTGGAAACTCGGCAGTTGCAGGCCGAATTTCTCACCATGTTTGGTGTTCTATCAAGACTACCCAAACCCCACACTGAATGAGGGGTTCAGCACTGGGTATTCAGAACAGAGGGAAGAAAGAGTCGTGAGCCAGGCGATTCTTTCTCCGCAAAGACGAAATCTCTCCATTTCGTCTCCTTGGCAAACTCACTCATTCAGCACCTGCAAGCCAGGTCGGCATCCGCATTACGCACACCGATGGAGGTGAGATTCTCCGAGCCTGCGAGTACACGAGGAACACTGATGCCGTTGTTCTTTGCGCAAAAGCCTTTGAAGAGTACGGTAGTTCACACCAATCACGCCAACCATGCCAAGGCCTGCACCGTTATCAGGCTCTGTATCATTATGGACGAAGATACCCTTGATGGCCTTTGCTCTGCGGACTGGAGACTTCTTGGCGATAACCGTTCCGCCCCGTCGGGAGTTGAAACGTATTCTTTTACTATAATGGTATGTTCTTGTGGCGAACCGGATAAATAATGAGCGGATACACCACTTTGGCCCCGAGTTACAAAGTTCGGCGTAGCTTCTACATAGCTCAGTTCATTAGATGGTATAAGCCGTGTGAAATCACACGCGGATCGGCAGTCGTAAACCCGTCATCCGTCCAATCTCAGATGCATCGGCGTCCAGCGCGCAGCTAATGATGGCTGCCGTATAGTCGGAAAGACCGCCGCGCCGAGGTTGAGTGACCTCGCACGTAGTCTTGATCGCGTA
>VOFK01002027.1_pt1 | contig 25858 bp, 24 predicted proteins | sample 5384121 | NCBI WGS metagenome assembly VOFK01 (sample SAMN12384730, study PRJNA508395) | human gut metagenome | isolation source: healthy gut J | host: Homo sapiens | reverse complement strand
AGTCCGGCTTCCGCAAAGCGACCTCGGACCTCCTCCCCGTGGCGAAATGCCGCCGGCCGGGCCGTGTCCGTGTTTGGTGAAGGTCAGCACGGGCGGCATAAAGCACACGCTTCCGTCGCGGTTTTGAACGTGGCTCCCCGCGTATCGGTGCGAACGCCGACGAAAGCCGGAGCCCCAGACGCCCCCCCACTTTCGATGCCTGCGATCGGCATCCCGGGTGGCGTCGGTCACACACCCTTGACCGTATACTCGGCATAGGGGTACCGTACATGTCCTCCTGCGGTTCATCGCACCCCGCGAATCCGAGCAGGGGAGAGCAGCAGCATCCATAGCTTGTTCATTGTCAGCGCATTTAAAGGGTCGTATGCCAAAGTTAGAATAATTCCCTAACTTTGTGTCATAAAAACCGGAAAAAGATGATCGACCTTACGCAATACCGGCGCCGCGCGACGCACGAAGTCCGCATCGGCGCCTGCACGATCGGCGGCACGCATCCCGTGGCGGTGCAGTCGATGACCAACACCGACACGCGCGACACAGCGGCCTGCGTCGCCCAGATCGAGCGCATCGCCCGCGCCGGCGCGCCCATCGTGCGCCTCACGGCGCAGGGGGTGCGCGAAGCCGAGAACCTGCGCGACATCACCGAGCGGCTGCGTGCCGACGGGAATACGACGGCCCTCGTGGCCGACATCCATTTCCTGCCCGAAGCGGCGGCCGTGGCGGCGCAGTACGTCGACAAGGTACGCATCAACCCGGGCAACTACCGCCTCGACCGCGGCGAACTGGAAGCGCTCGTCGCCCGCTGCCGCGAGCGGGGCGTCGCGCTGCGCATCGGCGTCAACCACGGCTCGCTCTCGAAGCGCATCTTCGACGAGTGGGGCGACACGCCCGAAGGGATGGTGGCCGCAGCCATGGAGTTTCTGCACGTCTGCCGCCGCGAGGCGTTCGACCAGGTGGTCGTCTCGATGAAGTCGAGCAACACGCGCGTGATGGTAGCCGCCTACCGGCTGCTCGTCGAGGCGATGGAGCGCGAAGGGATGACCTACCCGATCCACCTGGGCGTCACCGAGGCGGGCAACGGACTGGAAGGGGCGCATCAAGAGCGCCGTGGGGATCGGCGCGCTGCTCGCCGACGGCATCGGCGACACGATCCGCGTCTCGCTGACCGAAGCGCCCGAAAACGAAATACCCGTGGCCCGGCTGCTCGCCGACCATTTCCGCGAACGTCCCGGGACATTCGAGGTGAAACATCCCGAACGCTACTGCCCACGGTCTACCGCCGCCGAAGCGGCGTACAGACGCCCGTCGTGCGCGACGAGATCACCCCCGCGTTCCGCCTCTTGGAAAGCACGTCGCAGAACCCCACGGCCGAACTGCGTGCGGCGATCCTCTCGCTCGACGGCGATGAACCGGCGGCAGTCGTCCGCCGTTACGACGACACGGATCTCACGACGTTGGCCGTGAAGGCCGCGGCCGACTTGGGGCCGCTCTTTCTGGACGGGCTGGCCGACGGGATCCGCATCCTCGACGACCGCTTCACGGAGGCCCAGCTGCGCGACGTGGAGCTGATGATCCTGCAAGCGGCGCGCGTACGCTTCTCGCATACCGAATACATCGCCTGCCCCTCGTGCGGCCGCACGCTCTACGACATCGAGGGGACGCTGGCGCAGATCAAGGCGCGCACGTCGCATCTGAAAAATCTCAAAATCGGCGTCATGGGCTGCATCGTCAACGGCCCCGGCGAGATGGCCGACGCCGACTACGGCTACGTGGGCGCCGCTCCCGGGCGCATCACCCTCTACAAGGGGCGCACCGTCGTCGAACGCAACATCCCGCAGGAGGAGGCGCTCGACCGGCTCATCGCCCTGATCCGCGAAAACGGCGACTGGCAGGAACCCGAATAACGGCCAGTGCCTACATGAATTCGCGCCGGAGCCAGCGGCGCACCGGCTCGTCGTACCATTTCAGCGCGGCGTAAGCCAGCAGAACGCTCACGACGACCGTGCCGGCCGCAGCGGGCCATGCCTCGCCGAGCGTGAGGCCATGGTTGCGCACCCACGCCGTGTAGGTGTAGACGAGCGGGTAGTGGGTGATATAGATCGGATAGGAGATATCGCCCAGAAACTCGCAGACACGCGCCGAACGCCCCGTCACCGTACCGCTCGCACCCGTCCAGACGATGAGCGGGAAGAGCACGACGACGACCAGCGCGTCGTAGAGCCCGTTTTGCCACAGATGCTCCGTCCCGCCGACGCGCGGCACGGCCAGCAGTGCGACCAGTCCAAGCGAACACCACCAGAAGGCGCGGCGGACATGCCCCGGACGCACGAGACGCGAGAGCAGCAATCCCCCGAAGAAGGGATACATCATGCGTGTGAAGCCCACGCCCAGTTGTTCGGCCGTGAGCGACCAGCCGCCGATGATGTCGCCCGAGGGGCTCGTCAGGGCGAAGCGGATCAGCGTCGCGCCCGACACGGCCACCAGTACCCCCAGCAGCCATTTCGGAAAACGCCGCACGACGAGGGCATAGAGTATATTGGCGCAATATTCGTAGAAAAGCGACCACCCCGGTCCGTTGAGCGGGTGCATCTCCTGCCAGCCGCGCACGTCCATCGACACCGGCACGGGCAGCAGCGTCATGCCGACGAGCATCACCGCGAGCATCTTCCACACCGGCACGGCATGCACCGGCCACATATCGCAATCCTGAAAATAGAACAGCGCCGCACCGACGGCCATGCCCAGCACCACCATGGGTTGCAGGCGGATCAGGCGCCGCTTGAAGAAGCCGCCGACGGTCATCCGCCCCCAACGGTCGTCGTAGGCATAGCCGATGACGAATCCCGAAAGGGCGAAGAAGAAATCGACGGCCAGGTAGCCGTGGTTGAGCAGCTGGTCGAAATGGCTCGTGGCGTGCGCTTCGCAGAGGTGGAAGACCACGACCAGCAGCGCAGCGACGCCGCGCAGGCCGTCCAGAATATCGTAATGGGGTTTGCTGTCGGCATAGGCGGCCGAGGGGAGCGAAGTCTGAGGCATAGGAGTAGTTTTTTCGGAATACAAAAATAGCGAAATCGCAGAAAAAAAGCTCGGATCGCCGAAAGATTCGTATTTTTGCAGCCGGCGGACGGTGCCGCCGCAACGAAACGATACGACCCGAGATGACGATTCTTCCCGCAGCCTACCTGCCCAGCATCGAATACTGCGCCCGTTGGGCGCAGGGGCCGTGCGTGGTCGACGGCGGCGAACACTTCGTCAAACGCTCGGAGCGCAACCGCACGCACATCCTCACGGCCGGCGGCGTACTTCGTGCTGACGGTGCAGGCCGTGCGCGCCAACCGCCCGCGCACGCCGATGCGCGACGTGCGTATCGACTACCCAAGCACTGGCAGCATCAGCACTGGACGGCGCTGGTCTCGGCCTACAAGGCTTCGCCCTACTTCGACCACTACGCCCCCCGTTTCGAGCCTTTCTACACCCGCCGCTACGAATTCCTCTTCGACTACGACCTGCGCCTCATGGAGACGATCGCAGAACTGCTCGGCCTGCCCATGCCGGCCGTCTCGGAAGCGTATCTGACGGCCGACGAAGGCGATCTCGACCTGCGCCCCAAACGAAAAGAGGGCGCGGACTTCGCGTCCCCGCCCTATATTCAGGTCTTCTCCGACCGCCTGCCTTTCACGCCTAATCTTTCGATCGCAGACCTTTTGTTTTGCGAAGGGCCTCAAAGTCCCGCGCTTTTAAAGCAGTGCCGACTCTGAGCGCCACGCTGTCGCGCAGCTCGCCGCAGCGCGCTTCGATGCGGTTCTCGCCCGGCAGCAGCTTGCAGTCGGCACGGAACTGCCCCTCGGCGTATTTCGTGAGCGCCACGCTGTCGCCGTTGACCAGCAGCACGGGATCTTCGCCCGACGAATAGACCTTGATCCGCTGCTCGGCCGACGGACGCACGCGCCACCGCCGCTCGGCGATGTAGAGCGTCGGCTCGCGCCGGTTCCACAAGGTACGGTAGAGGTAGTAGATGTCCTTCTTCTGCCGGCGGTCGAGCGTCACCATGCCGCAGGCGTAGCGGTCGTTGGCGCCGCGCGCCGTACCGAAATCGAACATCGCGTTGACCCACTCGCCCCAGAAGGCCGGATCGGAGACGATCCTGCGGGCGTACTCCTCATGGAACCGCGTTTGCCACCGTTCGGGCAGCCAGTGCGTTCCGGGCGTCGGGCGTCCCAGCAGGTCGTCCTGCTGCGAGGGATAACCCGGCACGCCGTAGCAGGGGGCCGCCAGCAGATTGCCCCCACGACTTGTGGAGCGTCTCGCACCAGTATCCCACGTCGTCGGTCGTGCCCCGCATCCAGCCCACGTTCTGTTTGAGCGCAATGAGGTCGGTGATCGTATTCAGCTCGCCGTCCTGATTGCTCAGCGCGACGGTCGGACGCGACGGGTCGACCCGTTTGAGCGCCGTATGCAGTTCGCGGATATAGGGCGTCACGTCGTCACCGCGCTGCCAGACGAGCGAAAAAGATCCCCCACATCACCACCGAGGGGTGGTTGAAGTTCTGGGCGACGATCTCGCGCAGCTGCTCGCGGCCGTTGGCGCGGAAACGCTCCGTCGGGAAGTAGAAGACGTCGCCCAGATAGGGCGAACGCATGAGCGGCAGATCGATCCACGCCATGAGCCCCCGCTCGTCGAGCCGGTCGTAGAGGTACTGGTCGTGCGGTCCCGAAACCGAGTGGACGGCATTGGCCCCCACATCGTGTACGAAGGCCAGATCCTCGTCGTAGTCTGCCGCCGTGAAGGCGTTGGCGACGCTCGCCCGATCGTGGTAGAGCGCCACGCCGTGCAGACGTACCGTGTCGCCGTTGACAAGCAGGCCGCGGCCCGAAGCGGCGATCCGCCGGAACCCGGTGCGCACGGTCACCTCGTCCGATAGCGAGTCGCACGCGACGCGCGCCGTCACCGTATAGAGGTTCGGCGCGGCGGGGCTCCACAGCCGCGGCGCGTCGACGGTGAAGGGAATCGTCACCGGCTCGCCGGCCGGCCGGTTGTTCTTTTGCGTCTTCTCGACCACCACATAGCCGTCGGGATCGCGCACCGTGAGGGTAATCATCCCCTGGCAATCCTTCGGCGCGGAGACATAGACCGCCGCACGGCCCTCGACCGCGTCGTCGTCCACCGACACCTGCTCGACGAAGAGTCCGTCGGTTCCCCAGACCGTAGGCGATACGGCTACCCTGTCGGTCAGGATCAGATCGACGTCGCGGTAGATGCCGCCGTAGACGTTCTGCTCGGTCGAGGTGGGCAGTACGTCGTTCTGGAAAGTGTTGCTGACCACCACGAGCAGGCGGTTCTCGGCGCCGAACTTCACGCGGCCGGTGATTTCGAACGTGAAGGCCGTGAAGCCGCCGCGGTGCTCGCCGACATGATAGCCGTTGACGAAGACGTCGGCCACGGTCTGCACGCCGTCGAAGCGCAGGAAGAGCCGCTTCGACGCCCAGTCGGCAGGAATGTAGAGCCGGCGCATGTAGTTGCCCGTCGTGCGCTGGTACTCCGAGTTGCCGGCCAGCGCATCGAGGTTCCACGTATGGGGCAGGGTGATATTGCGCGCGTCGTCAGCGCTGTTTTCGCTGCGGAAATAGAAAGTCCAGTCGTCGTTGAGACGGTAGACCTCCCGCGCGGCGGACTCCGCCACGAAGGCCGCCAGCATACTGATCAGAAGCAGATAACGTTTCATAATCCTCCTATCGTTTTAGTTCGGACGGCGCATCCGGATCGCCTCCGTCCGCGACGGAGCGGAACCCGTCCCCGTGCAAAGATACGAATAAGTGAGGGCAGAAGCAAGCACCGGCTTGATTATGCCGAACGGGAGTATCTAAGGCGTCAGCCAAAGATACGAATAAGTGAGGGCAGAAGCAAGCGCCAGGCAATTAAAACAGCATCCTGCCGGGCCGTTACGATACCCTGCTGCAACATTGCGGCGCTCAGCGCCGCGCGGGCCGAAGCCTCCGCCCGCGGAAGCCCGCCACAGGGGCGTGCTCCGCAGACTTCGGCCCGCAGCTACGGCAGCAACCGGTCCTCACGCATCCTCTGGATGACGGAACGGAATTCCTAATTTTAATTCTTAAATTGCCAATCGCAGGTTGCTTTTGCGCTCGCCTTGCACCACTTTGCGGAGGACGAAGTCTCCGCTTAGACAGGCGGCGCTTCGGCAGAATCCAAATAAATTTGGTTCTGCGCTCGGTTTGCACACCTTGCGGGGGGACAAGCTTCCCTTAGATAGGCGGCGCTTCGGCAGAATCCAAATAAATTTGGTTCTGCGCTCGGTTTGCACACTTTGCGGAGGACAAGCCTCCGCTTAGATAGGCGGCGCCTCGGCAGAATCCAAATAAATTTGGTTCTGCGCTCGGCTTGCACTATCTTTGTCCCAGACAACAACCCGCTCCGCGTACCAATGAACATTCTCGACATCATCGTCTGGCTCGCACTGGCCGTCGCCGTGTTCAACGGCTGGCGCAAAGGCTTCATCGGCAAACTCTTCTCGCTGGCCGGACTCGTCGGCGGCATCTGGCTCGCGCTGGGCTACGGCGCCCGCTGCGGCGAGGCGCTGCACATGGAGGGAACGACGGCCGCCGTAGCGGGACCGATCGTCGTCTTCGTCGCCGCGGCCGTCGCGGCCAACCTCGTCGGCCGGCTCGTAAGCAAGGCATGCAGCACGATCGGACTGGGCGGTCTCGACACGCTGCTGGGCATCGCGCTGGCGCTGTTGCAGGCCGTGCTGCTGCTGGGACTCGCCTTCAAGGCGACCGACTATTTCGATCCCGGGCTCATCGCCCGTTCCACGCGCGAAGAGTCCAAATGCTACGCACCGGTGATGTGCGTGGCGGGACAAGATCTTCCCCTCGCTGGGGGAATACGCCCGCGAGTACCTGCCCCGACCGGAGCGGGAAGAACCCGCGGAAAAGCCGGAGACAACCGAAAAACTGCAAAACGCATGAACACCGAGATCCGAGGAGTCGTCACCCGTGCCACGGGGAGCTGGTACGACGTGCTGCACGAAGGGCGCACGATCGCCTGCCGCATCCGCGGCCGCATCCGCCTCAAAGGCCTCCGCTCGACCAATCCGGTCGTCGTGGGCGACGAGGTGGTCTGCACCGAAGGCGGCGACGGAGAGTGGGTGATCGAACGCATCCTGCCGCGCCGCAACTACATCATCCGGCGCGCCTCGAACCTCTCGAAAGAGTCGCACATCATCGCCGCGAACATCGATCAGGCACTGCTCGTGGCCACGCTCTCGCAACCCGTGACGGCCCCCGAATTCCTCGACCGCTTTCTGGCGACGTGCGAAGCCTACAAGATCCCCGCGACGATCCTGCTGGCCAAATACGACCTCGCTGCGGCCGATCCCGAAGCCGCGGCGGCCTTCCACGCCACCTACGAAAGCGCGGGCTACCGCGTCGTCGACCTCTCGACGCTCGACGGCACGGGGCTCGACGCGGTGCGTGCGCTCGTCGCCGGCTGCACGACGCTCGTGGCGGGCAACTCGGGCGTCGGCAAGTCGACGCTCGTCGGCGCACTCGAACCCGGACTGGCGCTGCGCACGGGAAGCATCTCGGAGAGCCACCGCAAAGGACGGCATACGACCACCTTCTCGGCCATGTACCCCCTCACGGGCGGCGGGTTCCTGATCGACACCCCCGGCATCAAGGGATTCGGCCTGATCGACATCGACGATCACGAACTGTGGCACTACTTCCCCGAAATGATGCGCATCGGGGCGGGCTGCCGCTTCTACAACTGCACCCACACCCACGAACCGGGCTGTGCCGTGCGCGAGGCGGTCGCACGGGGCGAGGTGGCGCGGTCGCGCTACGAAAGTTACCTGAAAATCCGCGACGAAGATGACAAATACCGCAAATGACCGCCCGCAGGAGTGGTACGACGCGCGCGCCGACCACCTCGCCGAGTTCCTCACCGACGAACGGCGCCGCACGCTCGCAACGGCGCTCGCCGAGCGGACGCGCTACATGACGCTGCTGGCCGAAAACACCTTCCATCCGCACAACGCCTCGGCGCTGATGCGCCACTGCGACGCCTTCGGCGTGCAGGAGCTGCACACGGTCGAAACCCTCTGCAAGTTCTCGCCCAACGCCTCGATCGTGCGCGGGACGGACAAGTGGGTCGACGTGCGCCGCCACGCCTCGACGGCCGAAGCGATCGCCGCATTGCGGGCCGAAGGCTACCGGATCGTGGCCACGACGCCCCACCGCGAAAGCTGCACGCCCGAAACGTTCGACGTCGCGCGCGGTCCCTTCGCGCTGGTCTTCGGCACCGAGCACGCCGGCATCTCCGACGAGGCGATGGCGGCGGCCGACGAATACCTGCGCATCCCGATGTGCGGGCTGGTCGAGAGTCTCAACGTCTCGGCCTCGGCGGCGATCCTCGTCTACATGCTCTCGCAGCGCGTGCGCTCGAAGGTCGAGGGGTGGCGGCTGCCGCCGCTCGAAGCCGCGGCGCTGCGCCTGCGCTGGATGCGGGCCGCCGTACGCGACGCCGAAGGGATTCTGGCGCGGCGCTTTCCCGAAGAGTGAAATTTCCGAAGACAACGATGAATACGATTCTACGCAAACAGTTTCTCGCCCACGTGGGACAAACCTCGCCGTCGCCGATGCTCGTCGAGGTCGCGCGGGCCGAGGGGTCGTTCTTCTACACCCCCGACGGAAAACGCTATTACGATCTGGTGGCGGGCGTCTCGGTGAGCAACGTCGGCCACTGCAACCCCGACGTGGTGCGCGCCGTGCAGGAGCAGGCGGCGCGCTACATGCACGTGATGGTCTACGGCGAAATGGTCGAATCGCCGCAGGTGACCTATGCCGCGCGGATCGCCGCTGCGCTGCCCGCACCGCTCGACAGCGTTTATTTCGTCAATTCGGGCGCCGAGGCGGTCGAAGGGGCGCTCAAACTGGCCAAGCGCGTCACCGGACGCACGGAACTCGTCTCGATGCGCCGCGCCTACCACGGTTCGACGCACGGCGCGATGAGCATGATGGGCACCCCCGAAGGCGAGGAGTGGAAGGCGGCTTTCCGGCCGCTGCTGCCCGACGTGCGCGCAATCGAATTCAACGATTTCGAGACGCTCGACCGGATCACCCGCCGCACGGCCGCCGTACTCGTCGAGCCCGTGCAGGGCGAAGCGGGCGTGCGCCTGCCGGCTGCGGGCTGGCTCGAAGCGCTGCGCGAACGCTGCGACTGCACGGGCGCACTGCTCGTCTTCGACGAAATACAGACCGGACTGGGGCGCACGGGAGCGCTCTTCGCCATGCAGCGCTACGGCGTCACGCCCGACATCGTCTGCCTGGCCAAGGCCTTCGGCGGCGGAATGCCGCTGGGGGCGTTCGTCGCGGCGAAGCGGACGATGGATGCCTTGCAGACCGACCCCGCACTGGGACATATCACCACGTTCGGCGGACATCCCGTCTGCTGCGCGGCGGGACTGGCGGCCTTCGACTACCTGACACGCAACCGCGTCGTGGAGCAGGTCGAAGCCAAGGGAGCGCTCTACGAGGAGCTGCTCGCGGGACATCCGCAGGTGCGCGAAATCCGCCGCAGCGGGCTGCTGCTGGCCGTCGAGCTGGGCGATGCGGCCAAACTCTACCGCATGATGGAGCTTTTCAAGGAGGCGGGGATTCTGAGCGACTGGTTCCTCTACTGCGACACGGCGTTCCGCATCTCGCCGCCGCTGACCATTTCGGAAGAGGAGGTGCGCGACTCGGCCCGTATCGTCGCCGAGTGCCTGGACAAGCTGTAAGTGCATCCGCAGCAACCGAATAAAAGCGCCGTGAAGTCAGCTTCACGGCGCTTGTTCGATCCGGTCGATCGCCACGGGCGCATTCCTACCTGCCCTCCGCGAAACTTTTCAGCAGGGCGATCTCCTCCGGCCAGCGGCTCTCGTCGGGCGTCTCCAAAATGAGCGGAATACCGTCGAAACGGCTGTCCTCGGCGATATAACGGAAACATTCGAGCCCGAGCATCCCTTCGCCCAGCGGCGCGTGACGGTCGACACGGCTGCCGACACCCTTCATCGCATCGTTGAGGTGCATCCCGCGCAGATACTTCATCCCCACCACCTCGTCCAGTTCGCGGAAGGTCGCCTCGCACCCCGCGCGGGTCGAGAGATCGTAGCCGGCGGCGAAGGCGTGGCAGGTGTCGATGCAGACGCCCACGCGCGACTTGTCCTCCACGCGCTCGATCAGATAGGCCAGATGACGGAACGAAAAACCGAGGTTCGACCCCTGCCCCGCCGTATTCTCGATCACGGCCGTGACACCGTGCGTGCGGTCGAGCGCACGGTTGATCGACGCGGCGATCCGGTCGAGCGACTCCTCGGGCGCGATCTGCCGCAGGTGGCTGCCCGGATGGAAGTTGAGCCGGTCGAGTCCCAGCGCCTCGCAGCGCGCCATCTCCTCCTCGAAGGCGCGGCGCGACTTTTCGAGCGCTTCGTCGTCGGGGTGGCCCAGATTGATCAGGTAACTGTCGTGGGGCAGAATCTGCGCAGGCGCATAACCGCACTCGTCGCAGGCGGCGCGGAAGGCCGCGACCTGCTCCGCCGTAAGCGCCGGAGCGCTCCACTGCCGCTGATTCTTGGTAAAAAGGGCGAATGCCGTCGCCCCGATGGCACGGGCGTTGCGGGGTGCGTTCTCGACGCCGCCCGCAGCGCTCACATGTGCTCCGAAGTATTTCATAACAACTCTTTTACCGACAAATATACGGGATTTCCTGAATAATTTCCTATTTTTGCAAAAAATAAATCGCGTATGAACAAGTGTACGACGCTTCTCCTGACCACGGCGATCCTGCTCGCGAGGCCCGCCGCCGCGCAAATCTCCATAGACCGCGTGGAACCCCAGTCCGGAGAAGTCAGTTTCGCCGACTCGATCCGCCGGCAGCAGGTCGAACGCGACGCCTTCTCGCTGGCCAAGTACCGTGCCGAACGGGCCGCTATCCGCAAGGAGCGCAACTACCTCGAAATATCGGCTTCGGTGCAGGGGAACGCTCACCTCGTTCAACGACCCGTGGATCGAAGTGTCGGGCGGCGACAACTCGATCGCCGCGATCGGCACCTTCTTTCTGGATCATATCTTCACCAAGGACAAATTCTCGATCGAGACCAAGGCGAGCGCCAAATTCGGCTACAACCGCATCAAGGCCGTCCCCGAAGGCGAAGAGGGCGAGGTCGGCATCTGGTACAAGAATCAGGACGAATTCTGGGTACAGACCGCCCCGTCGTTCAACTTCTCGAAAAACTGGTCCTACGGCGCGATGCTCAAATTCCGCACCCAGTTCGCCAACGGCTACAAGGCCCGCACGCAGCAGAAGGAGATCCACCGCAAGAGCACCTTCATGTCGCCGGGCTATCTCGACCTGTCGGTCGGTCTGACCTACAACTGCCCCAACAAGAGCTTCCCGGTCAAAATCAACATGTCGCCGGTGGCCCTGAGCGCCGTATTCGTCGAGAGCAAGCAGATCCGCGAAAACTTCGTCTACGATTTCAGCGAGGCCAACAAGGAGGCCGGCACCCGCAAATACGTCGAACCCTACGGCGTGCCGTCGAACAAGACGTCGAAGTATGAAGGCGGTTCGTCGATCCAGATCGACTTCGACCGCAAATTCGGCAACCGCGACGTGCTGCGCTACCGCACGACCTTCTTCTCGTTCTACGGTTGGATCTCGAACCTCGGCCAGAAAAACAAGATTGCGAAATTCTCCGACTACATCGCCGCCTACGACAAGTGGGAGGCCGACGGGAAGGATCAGGAGACCAAACCGACGCTGCCGATCCACCCCACCGTCCGCTGGGAAAACACGCTCGACATCAAGGCGACGAAATACCTCACCACGAGCATCTATTTTCAGCTCTACTACAACCGCGCCCAAAGTTATGCGGTACAGACCCAGGCCATTCTGAGCGTCGGACTGAGCTACACGTTCCAGAACAAACCCAAACCCAAGAAATAAGCGCCGCGCATCATGTACAAAAACTCCCGTTCCACCGTTTTGCTTCCGCTCGTCGTGGCAGCGGCAGTCGCCCTGGGCATCTTCCTCGGACAATTTCTGGGGAGGTCGTCGGCCGAATCTGACATCAAGGGCATCCTGCGCTCGCTGGCGCTGCCTCAGAACAAGGTATCGCAGACGCTGTCGCTCATCGAGACGCAGTACGTCGACTCGGTGGCCATCGATTCGCTCGTCGAACGGGCGCTGCCCGTCATCGTTTCGGAACTCGACCCCCACTCGGTCTACATCCCCGCCTCGGAGATGGCCGAAATCAACGAACCGCTCGACGGCGAATTCGACGGCATCGGCGTGGTATTCAACATGGCCACCGACACGGTGATCGTGCTGAACGTCATTCCGTCGGGGCCGAGCGACAAGGCGGGCGTCGTGGCGGGCGACCGCATCGTGCGCATCAACGATTCGCTGGTGGCCGGACAACAGATCGCCCAGCGCGAGATCATGCGCCGGCTGCGCGGCAAACGCGGCTCGGAGGTGCGGCTGGGCCTCGAACGGCGCGGCATCGACGAACTGGTGGAGGTGACGGTCGTGCGCGACAAGATCCCGATCCGCAGCCTCACGGCGGCACTGATGCTCACCGGCGACATCGCCTTCGTCAAACTGGACCAGTTCGCCCGCACCTCGCACACCGAACTGCTCGAAGCGCTCTCGACGCTCCGCACGCAGGGAATGCGCAAACTGATCCTCGACCTGCGGGGCAATTCGGGCGGGTTCCTCGACCAGGCGATCGCCATCGCCAACGAGTTCCTGCCCGCCGACAAACTGATCGTCTATACCGAAGACCGCAACCACCAGCGCATCGAACAATACAGCGACGGCACGGGCAGTGCCGCCGACCTCGACCTGGCGGTGCTCGTCGACGAGGGAAGCGCCTCGTCGAGCGAAATCCTCGCCGGAGCGTTGCAGGACAACGACCGCGGAACGATCATCGGCCGCCGTTCGTTCGGCAAGGGGCTCGTCCAACAGCAGATTCCTACGCCGACGGTTCGGCGCTGCGGCTGACCGTCGCCCGCTACTACACCCCCACGGGGCGCTCGATCCAGAAACCCTACACCTCGGGCGACGCCGAGAGCTACGACGCCGACATCTGGAACCGCTACCAGCACAACGAGTTCTTCTCGGCCGATTCGATCCGTTTCGACGACGCGCTGCGCCGCACAACGCCGGGCGGCAAGGTGGTCTACGGCGGCGGCGGCATCATGCCCGACATCTTCGTACCGCTCGACACGACCGACCTGACCAAATATTACCTCGAAGTATCGGGACGCAACATTCTCTACCGTTATACGATCGAATACGCCGACGCCCACCGCAAGGCGCTCAACGCCGTCCGGACGACAGCCGACCTGCGGGCGCTGCTCGACGCCGACCGGGGACTCGTCGACGACTTCGTCCGCTACGCCGCCCGCAAGGGCGTTGCGCCGCGCTACGGCGACATCGCCCGCTCGCGGCAGCTGATGGAGGCGCAGCTCAAAAGCCTACATCGGCCGGAACACCTCGCTCGAAGACAGCGGCTATTTCCTGAGCATCTATCCCGAAGACGAGGTGATCGTGCGTGCGATCGGAGAACTGGAACATCCCACGATTCCGACGGTAAAGGCCGCAGAGGCCGTCGCCGAGGGAGAACCGGCGGAGGAACAGCCTGCCGAAGAAAGAGCCTGCGGAGGAGGCGCCGCATGATTAAAAGCGCATCGTCGGACTGCTGGCCGCGGCAGCCGTCCTCGCCGTGGTTGTCTTCGCCATCCTGGGCTCCGGCACCTATTCTTCGTTTATCGAACGGGCCGGCCGATCGGCCGCGGCACCCGCCGCGACCTCCGTTGCGGCACCCGATTCGACGTCCGACAGCCTCGTGAACGCCCCTGAGGATACGACTGCCGCCGGAATTCCTGCGGATACGGCAGCGGTTTCCGGCACGGCCGACACGCTCTCCGCAGGGAGATAAGTCCCTGTCATCGAGCCGTCCCGCCCGATTGACCGCACCGATCAAAGCCGAAGCTGCTGCAACCGAAAAGGTTGCAGCAGCTTTCTTACCGCCCATGCGCCTCACCTGCGTTCCCGTCCGAAGCGCAGACCGACGCTAAACCCGAAGGGAAACTGGTCGCTGGATATGTATTTCTGGGGAATTCGCGTGAAGATATGTCCTATTCCGGTAAAAGCCACATCGGCATACAATCCGCGCGTCAACCGAACGTAAGCACCCAAACGATAGTTGAATTGATAGGCCCAACGCGAGGTAGGATACTGGTTTTCGAGCTCTTCCCGCTTGACATACGTTTCCAGCCATTCCAACTTGGCATCATAGCCATCGCCCCATTTGAAATGGTGATAACATCCTCCCAATCAAAATCGACATAGAAAAAAGTTTTCAACCGCCGGCTATACCCCTCGGATTTCAGTTTGAGGCCCGAAAGCAACCGCTCGATGATCGTATGTAGAAATTCTGACATAGTCGTCACGGGACGGATTCGTCGAAAAATACCGGACAAACGCCCCCACACCGATACGGTTATTGCGATTCATCATCCGCATCGCCGACGCATCGATCGACCAGCCGTCGAGAATCGTGCTCCACGACGCGGCATAGAGCATCCGATGCTGCGGTACCTCGTTGAACGTACGGCCCCGCCACGGCTGCCAGCCGCGGGTTTTGCCGCGGTAAAGCATCCGGCGATCGCCGTCGCTCAGGACATATTCAACCCGACGGCGCGGAACGAACAGCAGCAGCGAGTCGCCCGACGACACCGCACTGCGGTAGAACAGGCTGTCACCCTTACTTTTCTCCCACAGCACACGCCCCGTAAGCTTGTTCTCCTTATGCAAAACGATTACATCCTGCGACTTGCAGGGAAGCACGCCCAGAAGGACGCAACCAAAAAATAGCAAATATCGGCTCATTTATAACAGTTTTAGGTTTTTAGATTCAGATGCACTCTCCCCCGCGGAAGCCGATACCGCACCGGACTACCGAAGGGGGGTATCGAGGCCGCCCTCGCGGGCGAACTCCTCGACCGAACGGATATAATGAGCGATCGTCTCGTCCATCGAGACATAGGGATTTGCCCCCGGCGGCATTCTTGTGTCCGCCGCCGTCGAAATATTTGCGGGCAAAGAGGTTGACGTCCACATCGCCGCGCGAGCGCAGCGATACACGGATGAACTTGTGGTGGCCGAGGAACATGGCCGACATCTTCATCTTCTTGATCGTCAGCGGATAATTGACGAATCCCTCGCTGTCGCCCTGCTGGAAACGGTAGCGGCGCATCTCGGCCTCCGTAAGCGACATGTAGGCCGCCGTCCCCTCCTGGATGATGTTCATCTTGCGGTGGATCGCATAGCCGAACAGACGGGCGCGGTCCTCCGTATAACCGTTGTAGACGCTGTTGTGAATACCGGCCACGTCGATCCCTTTCTCGACCAGGACGGCCAGGGCGCGGTAGAGCGCCGGCGTGAGGAACGAGAAGGAGAAGTTGCCGGTATCGGTCATCATGCCCACATAGAGCGCTTCGGCCATCTTGCGGGTGATGACCTCCGTTCCGCAGAGCTGCTCGATGATGCAGTAGAGCAGGAAGCAGGTGCTCGACGACTGCGGATAGGAGAATTGCAGGTCGAAGCCTCCATCGGGCGAAAGGTGATGATCGATCAGCACGCGCCGCGCCGCCGTATTCTCGGCCAGCGCGTCGCTGAGCGCTTCGAGGCGCGACAGGGAGTTGAAATCGAGGCAGAAGACGATATCCGCCCCGCGAATGGCTTCGAGCGCGCGTTCGGGCGCGAAGCGGAAGATCACCACTTCGCGGATGTCGGGCATCCAGTCGAGAAAATAGGGGTATTTGTTGGGGACGATCATCGTCACCTCATGCCCCATCGCCGCGAGCACATCGCGCCATGCCGTCGAGGCCCCGATCGCATCGCCGTCGGGGTTGGTATGTGCGACCAGCACGATCTTACGGTGAGGTGCGGCGAGCAGTTCGCGGAGCGCTTCGATTTTTTGCACTGTCGATCTTCATCGCTTCAAAGATACGAATAAGTGAGTACAATGTCAAATTTATTTGAGCATTGTCGAACGGGAGTATCTAAGACGAAGTCAAAGGTAACAAAATGGTTCGGAAATTTCCTACTTATCCGCCATTTTCTGCTTCTCACGGCTCTTGCACCACGGCGCGATCCCGCAGGCGTCGCACTTCGGAGCCCGCGCCGTGCAGACGTAACGGCCGTGGAGAATCAACCAGTGATGCGCCACGGGCAGCAGATGCGACGGGATGTTCTTTTCGAGCTGCAACTCGGTCTGGAGCGGGTTTTTGGCGCCGCGCGTAAGCCCGATGCGGGCCGACACGCGGAAGACGTGGGTATCGACGGGCATCACCTCCTTGCCCCAGATGACCGCCCCCACGACGTTGGCCGTCTTGCGCCCCACGCCGGGCAATCGCTGCAAGGCGTCGAGATCCGACGGCACCACGCCGCCGAACTCCGTGCAGAGCATCCGCGCCATGGCGGCCAGGTTCCTGGCCTTGTTGTTGGGATAGGAGATGCTTTTGATGTAGGCGTAGATCTCTTCGGCCGTAGCCTGCGCCATCGCCTCGGGCGTAGGATAGGCTTCGAAAAGCGCCGGCGTAGTCATGTTGACCCGCTTGTCGGTACACTGCGCCGAAAGAATGACGGCCACCAGCAACTGGTAGGGATCCTTGTACTGCAACTCGCTCTCGGCTACGGGCATGTTGGCCTCGAACCAGCCGATCACGCCCGCATAACGTTCCTTCAATGTCATAGCTTTATCGTTTCGGCTGCCGTCGCAGCCATTTCTTCACCAACAGTCCGTATCCCGCCGCATCGAACACGAGCAGCGGCGTGCGCCGCACGTCGCGCCACCAGCGCGAAAGATACTCCGCCGTCGTACCGTCGCGCGACAACACCCACAGCGCCACGCGCATCCGACGCCGACGCAGCGCCCGCAGGTGGCGCCCCGCGCCGTAGCGGGCGTCGAACCAGAGCGAGATGTCGCACAGCGAATCGCAGAAGGCGATGCGCGCACGGTAAGCCCGACTCTGGCTGACGCTTTCGGGCAACATGCGGTGGACGGCCGTCACCTCCTCCGATGCCCGGATGCGGCTGCACGCCGCGAACCAGATCCACATCGGCGCATCGTCGGTCAGCCATTCGGGATGCTCTTCCGGCCGCACCTCCGCGTAGTAGCGCAGGATCAGCTCCCGCCGCGCGACGGCCGTGCAGTTCTCGACCGTATTGTCGAACAGCAGCCGGTCGAAATCGCAAAAGAGCTCTCCGGCAGGATAGCGCCGCCGCTCGCCCGTCGTCTCGAACCGCCGCTCGGAGCGGGTATAGCTCAACCCGCAGGCGGGATCGGCCTCCAACGCCTCGACCTGCCGTTGCAGTTTGAGCGGGTCGCACCACCAGTCGTCGCCGTCGCACATCGCCACGTAACGGCCCCGACACGCTTCGATCGTGCGCCGGTAGTTGGCGCGCATCCCCACGTTGACATCCCCCGTCAACAGCCGGATGCGGTCGGGATAACGCGCGGCGTAGTCGCGGCAGATCGCACCCGTGCCGTCCGTACTGCAATCGTCGCTCAACACCAGCTCCACGGCGAACGTCGTCCGCTGCGACAGCACCCCTTCGATCGCCCGGCCGATGTAGGGCGCATGGTTGTAGGCGGTCATGCAGACCGATACGAGAGGTTCGGCATTCATCATCTGTTCCCATTCAAAAATTCATGTCGGGCAGAGCGGCGGAGCGCACTCCATACCAGCTTTCCGCCCCCTCTCCACACGAACAGCAGGGAGGGTTCCCGACGGACGTCGCGCCACCAACAACGGCGCAGACAGGCACCGCCGCCCGCATCCCTCATCAGCGTGAGGATATATTCCATGCGCATCCTGGCGATCCGCCGCCGCTGACGGCCGCCGCCGTAGCGGGCGTCGAACCAGCACTTGATATCGAAAATCGCATCGAAATAGACGATCCGGCGCTCCAGCGACGACTGGTGACTGCCGCTGTCGGGCAGTACGCGGAAAACCGCCGTCTCGCAGTCCAGAAACCGGATCGTGCAGCGCGGCGCCATCCAGAGCCACATCGGGTAGTCTTCCAGCGGCCACGGCCGTTCGAGCGGCCGCAGTTCGGGATCGGCATAGTAACCCGCGAGCAGGTCGCGCCGCACGACGGCCGCACAATTGGGAATCGTATTGTTCAACAACAGCTCCTCGAAAGTCGTCGCACCCGCCCCCATCGGGTAGTTCTCGACGTAACGCCCCTCCTCCTGCGCATAACAGCGCACCCGCGTATAGCAGATGCCGCAGGCGGGATCGGCCTCCAACGCCTCGACCTGCCGTTGCAGTTTGAGCGGGTCGCACCACCAGTCGTCGCCGTCGCACATCGCCACGTAACGGCCCCGGCACGCTTCGATCGTGCGCCGGTAGTTGGCGCGCATCCCCACGTTGACATCCCCCGTCAACAACCGGATGCGGTCGGGATAACGCGCGGCGTAGTCGCGGCAGATCGCACCCGTGCCGTCCGGACTGCAATCGTCGCTCAACACCAGCTCCACGGCGAACGTCGTCCGCTGCGACAGCACCCCTTCGATCGCCCGGCCGATGTAGGGCGCGTGGTTGTAGGCGGTCATGCAGACCGATACGAGGGGGGGGGGGGTCGCGACGCACCCCGACGCCGCAGGCGCGGCAGGATCGAAAACCGGTATCATCGTTTCGTCAATTTGGCGAATTTCGCAAGCAGGGTCTTCTCGCCGTACTCCTCGAAGACGACGACCAGCTTATGATCGGCCGCCAGCGTTTCGATACGCACGATCTCCCCGCACCCGAACTTGGGATGCTCGACCCGCTCGCCGACGGCATAGCCCGACGCCGCGGCGTTCCCTGCGGCGGGTGCCGCTCCGCCGCCCAGCCGCCGCAAATTCTCCGGCACAACGGGGCGTTGCAGCGCAGGGCGCCGGAAGGCGGAATCCGTCCCGCCCCGCCCGCCGAACGAAGGGGCGCCGCTCTCCGGCCGCGAACCGCCGGAATAGGCTCCGCCCCGTCCGCCGAACGAAGATTTCTCACCGCCGAAGGAGGGGTTGCCGCTGCCGCCCGCCCGCTGCTGATAACGCACGTCGAAACGCCGGCGCAGCTCTTCGAGCGCCGTGCGGCCGCCGGCTGCGGCCTCTTCGCGCACGGGCGTCTGGCCGGCCCCGACCGCACCGTCGAGATAGCGGGGGTCGATCTCGCGCAGGAAACAGCTCGGACGCGAAAACTCCATGTTGCCCCACTTGAACCGCATCTCGGCATAGGAGAGCACCGCACTGCATTTGGCGCGCGTGAGGGCCACGTAGAACAGACGCCGCTCCTCTTCGAAACCCTCGGGCGACTCGGCGGCCCGCTGCGACGGGAAGAGGTTCTCCTCCATCCCGACGATGTAGACGTATTTGAACTCCAACCCCTTGGCCGAATGGACGGTCATGAGCGTCACCTTGTCGTCGTCGCCCGCGTCCTCCTTCTTGTCCATGTCGGTGGTGAGCGTCACGCTCTGCAACCACTCCTCGACGGTGGCCTCCCCGAGCTCTTCGCCCGCACGAATCTCGGCGTCGCGCTGCTCCCTTGAAGAGCTGCATCGAGTTGAGCAGCTCCCTCGATGTTGTCGAGCGCCGAAGTAGCCTCGGGGCTGTTCTCACGGCGGAAGAGCGCCAGAATGCCCGAACGCGACGCCACCTCCATACCGAAGTCGTAGAGTCCCTTCTGCGCACGTTCGAGCGAGAGCGAGCGGATGAGCGCCACGAACTCGGCGACCTTGCGCACGATCGTGCGCTGCACGGGATCGCTTTCACAGGCTCGGCCACCAGCGCGTCGACCGCCTCCCACATCGACACGCCCCGTTCGGCCGCCAGTTGGGCGATACGCAGCACGGTGGTGTCGCCGATGCCGCGCACCGGATAGTTGACGATGCGCCGGAAGGCCTCGTCGTCGCGCGGGTTGACCACCAGCCGGATATAGGCCAGCATATCCTTGATCTCCTTGCGGTCGTAGAACGACGCCCCCTTGTAGATGCGGTAGGGAATGCCGCGGCGGCGCAGCGACTCTTCGAGCGCCTGCGACTGGTTGTTGGTGCGGTAGAGGATCGCCGCTTCGTTCCACGCATCGCCCGTGGCGCGCACCTTGTCGCGCAGATCCTGTACGACCAGCTCGGCCTCCTCGCGGTCGGTGTAGGCTTTCAGCACACGGATCTTCTCGCCCTCGTCGCCCTCCGAGAAGCACCTCTTCTCCATGCGGCGCGAATTGTGGACGATCACCGAGTTGGCCGCCTCGACGATCGTGCGCGTCGAACGGTAGTTCTGTTCCAGCTTGAAGACTTTCGCTTCGGGATAGTCGCGCTGGAAGGAGAGGATGTTTTCGATCTTGGCGCCACGGAACGAGTAGATCGACTGTGCGTCGTCGCCCACGACGCAGACCTTGCCGTGATGCTGCGACAGGCGGCGGACGATGATGTACTGCGCGTAGTTGGTATCCTGATACTCGTCGACCAGAATATATTTGAACTGCTTCTGATAGTACTCCAACACGTCGGGACAGTCGCGCAGCAGGATGTTGGTCTGCAACAGCAGGTCGTCGAAATCCATCGCGCCGTTGTGCTTGCAGCGCTGGCAGTAGAGGTTGTAGATGTTGCCGAACTCGGGAATCTGCGCCCGCCGGTCTTCGGTGGCGTGCGCCGAATTGGCCAGATAGGCGCCCGGGGTGACCAGCGCGTTCTTGGCCTGCGAGATGCGCGAGGCGATCGTGTTGGGCTTGTACTTGTCGTCGGCGAGGTTCAGCTCCTTGACGATCGTCTTGATGAGGTTCCTGGCATCGGACGCATCGTAGATCGTGAAGTTCGCCGGAAAGCCGATCCGCTCGGCGTCGGTGCGCAGGATGCGGGCGAAGATCGAGTGGAAGGTACCCATGAAAAGTTCGCGGCTTTTGCGACCGGGCACCATCTGCCGGATGCGTTCGCGCATCTGCTCGGCAGCCTTGTTGGTGAACGTCAGCGCCAGAATGTTCTTGGGGTCGACCTTCTGCTCGATCATATAGGCGATGCGCGAGGTGAGCACGCGCGTCTTGCCCGAACCGGCTCCGGCGATGATGAGCGACGCGACGTCATGTGGATTCTCGACGGCAACCCGCTGGGCCGGGTTCAATCGCTTGTATCTGCGATTCCATGCCAAACTGGTGCAAAAGATACCGCAAAATCCGTCACACATGGCACAGCCCGGGGCAAATATTTTTCGAAGCCCGGGCGATGCCGCCGGAGGCCTCCTGCGGAGCTTTCCGCACGGCACACCTCCCGCCGGCAGCAGGACGCAGAGTCCGGGGGAGAGATCCGCGGGAGCCCGCCCGCGGATGGAGAGAGGAAGTTTTCGGAAAAAATTTGTACTTTTGCAATAATATCGGTGAGCGGCCCGTTATGGAAACGCACACGCGAAGCGATTTAGGAATACTATCAAACAGATAAACATGAGCGAAGTCATCAACATCAAGGAACTCAACGAGCGCATCGAACGCGAATCGGTCTTCGTCGATACGCTGCGCACCGAAATGGGCAAGGTAATCGTCGGCCAGAGCCACCTGGTCGATACGCTGCTGATCGGTCTGCTCTCCAACGGGCATATCCTGCTCGAAGGCGTCCCGGGACTGGCCAAGACGCTGGCCATCACGACGCTGGCCAAGGCCGTCGATGCCGGGTTCTCGCGCATCCAGTTCACCCCGACCTGCTGCCCGCCGACCTGATCGGTACGCTCATCTACTCGCAGAAGAGCGAGGACTTCATCGTCAAGAAGGGGCCCGATCTTTTCGCCAACTTCGTCCTCGCCGACGAGATCAACCGTTCGCCGGCCAAGGTGCAGTCGGCACTGCTCGAGGCCATGCAGGAGCGCCAGGTGACCATCGGAGAGAACACCTACCCGCTGCCGCAGCCGTTCCTGGTGCTGGCCACGCAGAACCCCCTCGAGCAGGAGGGAACCTACCCGCTGCCCGAGGCGCAGGTGGACCGTTTCATGCTCAAGGCCCGCATCTCCTACCCCAACAAGCAGGAGGAGCGCGAGATCGTGCGCATGAACCTCGAGGGGCTCGAAAAAAGAGCGTCAATAAGGTCATCTCGCCCGAGGACATCGTCAAGGCCCGCAAGGTGGTCGAGGACGTCTACATGGACGAGAAGATCGAGAAATACATCATCGACATCATCTTCGCCACGCGCGAGCCGGCCGAATACAACCTCCAGAAGTTGCAGAACCTGATCGCCTACGGCGGTTCGCCGCGTGCGTCGATCTCGCTGGCCAGAGCCGCCCGGGCCCTACGCCTTCATCCGCCGCCGCGGATACGTCATCCCCGAGGACGTGCGCGCCGTCTGCCACGACGTGCTGCGCCACCGCATCGGACTCACCTATGAGGCCGAGGCCGAGAACATCACCTCGGAGGAGATCATCACCGATATCCTGAACAACGTAATCGTTCCCGACGATGCAGGAGAGCGAAAAAACGATATTCTGAGGCGCGTCCGCAAGATCGAGATCAAGACCCGCGGTCTGTCGAACGAGATCTTCGCCGGAAAGTACCATACGGCTTTCCGCGGACGGGGCATGTCGTTTTCCGAAGTGAGGGAGTACCGCGCGGGCGACGATGTGCGCGACATCGACTGGAATGTCACGGCACGTTCGCGCAAGCCCCACATCAAGGTCTACGAAGAGGAGCGCGAGCTGACGATGATGCTCGTCGTCGATGTCTCGGGATCGCGCATGTTCGGTTCGACCGAAAGGCTCAAGAAGAACATCATCACCGAAATCGCCGCCGTGCTGGCCTTCTCGGCCGCCGAGAACAACGACAAGGTGGGGTGCATCTTCTTCTCTGACCGCGTCGAGAAGTTCATCCCCCCGAAGAAGGGGCGCAGCCACATCCTGATGATCATCCGCGAGCTCATCGGCTTCCGGCCCGAATCGACCGGAACGAAGCTCTCCGAGCCCGTCCGTTTCCTGACCAACGTGAACAAGAAGCGGTGCACGACCTTCATCCTCTCGGACTTCATGGACTCGTCGCAGGACCGCTCGGCCCTCGACGACGCGCTGAAGATCGCCGGAAGCCGCCACGACCTGGTGGGCATCCGCGTCTATGACCCCCGCGAGACAGAACTCCCCGACGTGGGAATCGTCGAGCTGCGCGACGCCGAAACGGGCCGCAAGGTGTGGGTCGATACCTCGTCGCGCGCCGTGCGCGACCACTACGCCGAATCGTGGCGGCAGCGCAGTGCCGAGATCGAGGCCACGCTCAAGCACAACCGCATCGACACGGCCACCGTATCGACCGACGGCGACTACGTGGCCGAACTGATGAAACTCTTCAAACAGCGATGAAACGACTCTTTGCCATAACGCTCCTCCTGCTGGCGGGCGCAACGGCCGCGGCGCAGCAGACGCCGCGGGTCACGGCGCACGTCGAGCCGGACAGCATCGCCATCGGCGACCGGTTCGACTACGTCATCGACGTCGAGAAGGATCTGGTACAGGTGGTCGAGTTCCCCGAGTTCGAGGACCCGAGGGGGCAGATCGAACTGGTCGAGAGCCTGCCGGTCGATACGCTCGAGCGCGACGGACGCCGGCTGAAGCTCCGCAAGCGCTACCGCCTGGCCGCCTTCGACGAGGGACACTACAACCTCGGCACGGCCCACGTGCTCTACGCCGACAAGAACATCCTCGACACGCTGTCGAGCCGCGACTCGATCTACCTGAAGGTCGGGACCTTCGAGATCGACTCCACCTCGCAGTCGATCTACGACGTGAAGGACCTGCACAACCTGCCGTTCCGGCTGGGCGAGATCCGCACCTACCTCATCTGGGGCGCCGCGGCGCTGCTGCTCCTTGCGGCCGCAGTCTGGGGACTCGTGCGGTGGCTCCGCAGCCGCGGCAAGCGAATCGGCGACCTCTTCCGCCCGGCCCCGCCCCTGCCGCCGCACGTCGCGGCCATCCAGGCCCTCGAGGCGCTGCACAACCAGAAACTCTGGCAGAACAACCGCCACAAGCAGTACTACTCGGGCATCACCGACATCCTGCGCACCTACATTGCGGCCCGCTGGGGCATAGGCGCCATGGAGATGACCTCCGACGAGATCATCGCGGCGCTGCAGCCCGTCGAACTGCCCGACAAGGCCCGCATGGACCTCACGGCAATCCTCCGCGTGGCCGACCTGGTGAAGTTTGCCAAGGCGGCCCCCGAGGCCGAAGAGAACGAGGCCTGCTACCTGAAGGCCTACTATTTCGTCGAGGAGACCAAACTCGTCGAGGAGGATGCCCCCGCCGAGGGTCCCGACCCGACGCAACCCTAAAACGGCAAGAACGATGTACAGAATGCTTTGCATACTCCTCGTCCTCCTTGCAGCCACGGAAGCGACGGCCCAGCAGATGCCCGAGCGGTCGCTGGTGCGCAAAGGCAACCGGCAATACAACAAGGGAGAGTACGGGGAGGCGATCAAACGCTACGAGGAGGCGCTGAAGGCGGCCCCCGAATCCTTCGAGGCCACCTACAACCTCGGCAACGCCCTCTACAAGGCCGAACGGTTCGACACCGCCGAACAGACCATCCTCCGGGCCACGGCCGACACGCTGCGCACGGACGACGAGCTGGCCGAGACCTACTACAACCTCGGCAACGCCCAGTTCAAGCAGAAGAAGTACAAGGAGGCGCTCGAAAGCTACAAGCAGTCGCTGCGGCTCAACCCCCTCCGACATGGAGGCCAAGTACAACTATGCCTACACCAAGCGGCTGCTCGACGACCAGAACAAGGACGGCGGCGGTGGCGGCAACGACCAGCAGAACCAAAATCAGGATCAGAACCAAAACCAGCAGAACCAGAACGGCCAGGGACAGCAAAACCCGCAGCAGGGCGACAACAAGCAGCAGCAGGGCGACAACAATCCGGACAAGAAGCAGGACGGCAACCCGCAGCAGCAGCCCGCGAAGCCCGATAACAGCCAGGGAGACAAGGGCGACGGAGAGGGACAGCCCACCCCCTCGGGCATCTCGCCTCAGGAGCAGGAACAGATGCTCGACGCCATCCAGGCCCAGGAGGACAAGACGCAGGAGAAACTCAAGGAGAAGCGCCAGGGCGTCGTGGTCCGCGGCAAGAAAAACTGGTAAAACGACACGACCATGCATTTCGCATCACCCCATTATCTGTGGCTGCTGACGCTGCTCGCACCGATGATCGCCTACTACGTCTGGCGGACGATGCAGGGCGGCGCCGCCATCCAGATCTCGACCGTCGAGGGCGTCGCACGCGCCCCGAAGAGCGTGCGCTACTACCTGCGCCACCTGCCTTTCGCACTGCGGGCCGCCGCCTTCGGGCTGCTCGTCGTCGCACTGGCCCGGCCGCAGCAGATCGAACAGAACGTACGCACCACCTCCTCCGAAGGCATCGACATCATGCTGGTCATCGACGTCTCGGCCTCGATGCTGGCCCGCGACTTCGAGCCCGACCGCATCACGGCGGCCAAGGAGGTGGCCGGATCGTTCATCTCCGACCGCTACGGCGACCGCATCGGGCTGGTGGCCTTTGCCGCCGAAGCCTTCACACAGAGCCCCCTGACCACTGATCAGAGCACCCTGCAGACGCTGCTCGCACAGATCCGCAGCGGCCTGATCGACGACAGCGGCACGGCCATCGGCAACGGACTGGCCACGGCCATCAACCGCCTGCGCGAAAGCGACGCCAAGTCGAAAGTCGTCATCCTGCTCACCGACGGCGTGAACAACCGCGGCGAGATCACCCCGATAACTTAATACGTAACTA